>Ga0307478_10002705_pt1 | contig 13673 bp, 11 predicted proteins | sample atmos_gasesECM4C_2_FD_203713 | JGI IMG/M metagenome (GOLD analysis project Ga0307478, IMG submission 203713) | Hardwood forest soil microbial communities from Morgan-Monroe State Forest, Indiana, United States - atmos_gasesECM4C_05 | ecosystem: Environmental > Terrestrial > Soil > Temperate...
GGCCTGGAATTCGACGCCGTCTTTCTCGCCGGTCTCGAAGAAGGCCTGCTGCCTCACGGCCGTTCGCTCGGTTCCAGCGCCGAAGTCGAAGAAGAGCGCCGCCTCTTTTACGTCGGCATGACGCGCGCGAAGCAATCTCTCGTGTTGTCGCGCGCGGTCTACCGCCGCAGCTACGGCGAAGAACGCCTCCGCGCCTCGCTTCCTTCGCGCTTCCTCGCCGAAATTCCCGGCGACCTCATCGAAGCCGCCTTCGGCTCACAATCAGAGCCCGGCGAAACACGCCGCTACGAGTCTGATCCCGACTATTCCGACGACTCTGCCTATCGCCAGAAGCGCCGCACTCCCTACGGCCAGCCGAGTGCGCGGTCACCCCGCGGCGCAACCAAAGACCCCCTGATCGGCAAGCGCGTCCGCCACGCCAAGTACGGCGTCGGTACAATCATCGGTGTCGAAGGCGAAGGCGAAGAGCGCAGGCTAACCGTCAGCTTCCAGGACTACGGCGCCAAGAAACTCGTCGAGCGCTACGCGAACCTGCAGCTCGCATGAAACGGTATTTCCAATACTTTCAATCACGCTCCGAAATCGCACAAGTCAGCTCTGTTGCAGCCGGTGTGCTGTACTATGAATCGAGTACTCGCTCGTCCATAAAGCGTTCGCAACGCCGTCACTAGAAGTTGCGCCGAAGCGCATCGCAAGGTACAGTTGCTCGCTTCGCTCGAGGAGGCTGACGATTGGGTGCACAGCTGTTCCGCAGAAAGAATATTGACCAACTCATCTCCGACTCAGAGGAGCCCGAAAAGCGGCTCAAGAAATCCCTCGGCTGGCTGAGCCTCACTTCCCTCGGCATCGGAGCCGTGATTGGTTCCGGAATCTTCACTATCATCGGCACCGCCATCGCCGGCCAAACGCTCCAGTTCAAGTCCATCCTCAACGCTCCGCTTCTCGAATATCTGATCTATCACTCTGCGTCTTTCGGCCGTCCCGGCGCTGGCCCCGCGATCGCCTTGTCCTTCGTGCTGGTGGGAATTGTCTGCGCATTCGCCGCGCTGTGTTACGCCGAACTCGCCGCTATGATCCCCATCGCCGGAAGCGCCTACACCTACACCTACGCCACCATGGGCGAACTGATCGCCTGGATCATCGGCTGGGATTTAATCCTCGAATATGCCGTCTCCAACATGGCCGTAAGCGTTGGCTTCTCCGCGCACGTCGTCAATCTTCTCGATTGGTTCAATATTCACCCGAATCTGCGCTGGATTACGCCCGCGTACCTTCCTTCGGGCCTCTCCGACCTCCAGGGCAATCCACTCTACGGTCCTGGCTGGCACTTCGGTTTCAACTGGCCCGCGTTCATCATCGTCATGCTGCTCACCGTCATTCTCGTGCGCGGCATCCGCGAATCCGCCAACGCCAATAACATCATGGTCGCGCTGAAAATCACGGCGATCATGGTGTTCGTCATTTTCGCTGCGCACTTCGTGCATCCCGCGAATTGGCATCCCTTCGCGCCCAATGGCTGGCCTGGAATCCTCACCGGCGGCTCGATCATTTTCTTCACTTACATCGGCTTCGATTCCGTATCCACCGCCGCGGAAGAATGCAAAGACCCTAGTCGCGATTTGCCCATCGGCATCATCGCCACTTTGATCGTCTGCACGATCCTTTACATCGCCGTGGTAGTTGTGCTCACCGGCCTGGTGCGCTGGGAAACTTTGATGGACGATGCCGCACCCGTCGTCAACACCCTGAAGCGCCTGCATTTCGGAAATATCCAACTCATCGTTCTCATCGGCGCGCTGCTGGGCATGATTTCGTCGCTGCTCGTCTTTCAATTGGGGCAGGCCCGAGTGTGGTTCGCGATGTCCCGCGACGGTTTGCTTCCCGGCGTTTTCAGCCGCGTCCACAAACGCTTTCGCACTCCGGACTTCTCGACGATCGTCGCGGGCTTTCTGGTCGGCATTCCCGCCGGTCTGCTCGACATCGGCACTCTCGCGGACCTGTCGAATATCGGCACGCTCTTCGCGTTCGCTCTCGTCGGCGCCGGAGTCTTGATCCTGCGCTTTCGCGAGCCGGATCGCCCGCGCGCATTTCGCGCGCCCGGCGGCCTCCTCGCTCCGATCGTCACCATCCTCACTTGCCTGCTCCTCATGGCCGGCTTGCCGATTACGAACTGGATTCGCTTCTTCGTCTGGCTGATCATCGGCTTGTGTCTTTATTATTCCTACGGCCGCAAGCACAGCCAGCTCTCCGACGCGAATTTGCAAGCTGCAGCAGCAAAGAGGAAAATGCCGTAATGCGTCGCGGGCTTCAAGGTGCGATGGTTGTGGCCCTGGGAATCTCGGTCCTAGGCATCGCATCATCTTTCGGGTGGGGTGATACAGCTGACCGGCTGGTAACCAACAAAGCAGTGGACACGCTTCCGCCGGAAATGCAGCCTTTTTTTTACAATAACCGCCAATTTCTGGTTCAGCACGTAACCACCACCGAAGAATTCGTTTCGGCAACCGCAACCAACCGCCGCGCGGATTTCATTCAGCTCGACCACTACGGCCCTTTCCCGTATCTGGCATTGCCCCGCGAGTACAATGCCGCCATCGCCAAATATAATCGCCGCACCCTCGAGCAGTACGGCCTGCTGCCCTGGCAAATCGGCCTCTACAGCAAGAAACTCACCGACGCATTTCGCGAACACGATTGGGGCCAGGTTCGCCTTTCCGCCGCGATCCTCGCTCACTACGTAACTGCCGCGCACGATCCATTCAATACCACGTTGAATATGGACGGAAAATTATCCAGCCAGCCCGGCGTAAACGAACGCTTTTCCACCGGTCTCGTGGATCGTTACCAGCTCTTCTTCTTCGTCAAGCCCAATGAAGCCGCCTTCATTCACGATCCCACCGACCACGCGTTCGAAGATTGCTTGACCGCACACTCCTGGCTGGAAAACGTGCTGCTCGCCGACCTTCGCGCGCACCAAGGACTCACCGGCTACAAAGAAGATTATTACGATCGCTTTTATGCTCTCGCCGGTGTGATTCTTGTTCGCCAGCTTTCGGACGCCTCCACGGACGTAGGCTCCTACTGGATGTCTGCGTGGATCAACGCGGGCCGCCCGCAATTGCCGTCGCAATAAAATGAGCCCAGAAACGAAGCCAACCAGAACACCGACCGTAGTCGACGCGCTCCCGAAGGCTGAGCTTCACCTGCATCTCGAAGGCTCCGTCCGGCCCGCCGTCGCCGTCGAGCTGGCCGCGCGTCACGGCGTCACCCTCACGCTTGAGGACGTGAACCGCCGCTACAACTACACAAATTTCAACGGCTTCCTCGAGACTTTCAAATGGGTCACGTCGTTCCTGCGCACGCCCGACGATTACGCGCTCATCACCCGTCAGCTCTGCGAGGAATTGCTGCGCCAAAATGTCGTGTACGCTGAAGTGACTATCTCGGCGGGCGTCATGCTCCGCCGCATGCAAAACTTGGAAGCGAATATAGCGGCTATCCGCGAAGTCGCGCAGTCCGTGCCTTTCAGCCGCCTGCGCATCGCCTTCATCCTGGATGCCACCCGCCAGTTCGGTCCCGAACCGGCCATGGAGGTCGCCCGTTGGGCGTCCAAGCTGCAGCCTCTGGGAGTCGTAGCGTTCGGCATGGGTGGCGACGAACTAGCCTATCCAACGATCAATTTTCGCGCCTCATTCGATTTCGCGCGACGCGAAGGTCTGCGCATCGTCTGCCATGCTGGCGAAGTTGGTGGTCCGGAATCGGTCAGCGAAGCCTTGGACTTGCTCGGCGCGGAAAGAATTGGCCACGGCATCGCCGTGATGCGTGATCCCGCGCTCGCCGATTCGCTCGCCACCCGGCGCGTCGTTCTGGAAAATTGCCCGACCAGCAATTTATGTACCGGCGCTCTCGCCCGCCAGGCCGAAAAACTCGACGCTGGACTGCAAGATCATCCTCTTCCCGCTTTCATCCGCCGCGGCCTCGTCGTCACGCTCTCCACCGACGATCCCGGAATGTTTCACACCGATCTGCTCACCGAGTATTCGAAAGTCGCGTCCCTCGGCCTTACCAATCAAGAACTCGTGCAGCTAGCAGAACAGAGTTTTCATGCCGCTTTCCTTACGCCCGACGACAAACGCAAATTGTTGGTTGATTTTCGTGCGGCGGCGAAATCCGCGGGGCTGGTATAATCGCAACGATGAAAGCACACGTATGGGTTATGCCGAAACTCACGGTTCTTGATCCCCAAGGTCAAACGATACAGCGAGCGCTGTCCTCGCTGGGATTTTCGAAAGTCCAGGACGTCCGCCAGGGCAAGTTTTTCGTTCTAGCACTAGACGGCCTAAGCCGCGAAGACGCCAAGACCCAAGTCGAACGCATCGCCAAAGACGTCCTCACCAACCCCATAATTGAAGAATTTCGCTTCGAAATCGTCGATTAGGCGTTGCGGGCTGTTTCGTAACGTTGCCTGCGGACGCAAAGCAGACTGCGGGTTGGTCCCTGCTGCTTAACTGCACATTCGAATTCACCAGCTAGTTTAGAAATGCGTAGAACGCTGCCAGCACTGTGGGATAATCGCCGAATGTGGAAGGGCTGATAGCCAACTCCTGCGACCTACCTTGGCAATCTTCATAAAGAGACCACGTGTCCTGATTGCAAGTGCCTGGCTGTTCCACGCGGCAGCATGGTTCGTTCCTGTCGTTAAGGGTGGTGCCACGCTCCCAATGGGGGTGCCGGGGTGGGAAGCCTTCCGCGTTGCCTTTTCCGTAGTATGGCCCGTTGCAGGTACCAATTTCGACGCATGGTACGACGCGGTGCTTGCGACCGTGAGCGCGGTGACGACGCTGCTCTTCATTTTTGGGTCACCATTGATTGTGCTGCGTGGATCACGGTCACTATGGCGTGAATCTGCGTGGGCCGCCGCCACTGCCTTCGTCATTAACGCGCACTGGTATGTTCTCTTTGGGTCCGATAGGTCAGACCTCAGGATTGGATACTTCCTCTGGTGGCTTTCATTTGGCTTGCTAGCGATGGGGATGTTCGATCTCGCTGCATTGCACAGAGCTGATGAATGAAGGGAAAGCTAAGCCACTCCTGCTCGAGGCTCGTTCACGGGATGTGCTAACCTTGAATCAGGCACTGTTACGCAGTTTCGAGAGCGGGCGGCGTCCAGGAGCAAAACCTCGTGTGCGGCATTGTCGGTTACATCGGTCCTAAGCGCGTCGTCCCGGTAATTCTCGACGGCCTTAAGCGCCTCGAATATCGCGGTTACGATTCCGCCGGCATCGCCGTCGTGCAACCAGACGGTAAGCTGGAAATCCGGCGCGCGCCCGGCAAGCTGCAAAATCTGGAAGAATCCATTCGCATCACGCCGCTCGATGGAATCTACGGCATCGGCCACACCCGCTGGGCCACTCACGGCCGCCCCACCGAGGAAAACGCGCATCCCCACCGCGACTGCACTGGCGAAATCGTAGTCGTGCACAACGGCATCATCGAAAATTATCTCGAGCTGAAGCACCAACTCATTTCCGAAGGCCACAAATTCGTCACCGAGACCGACACTGAAATCATCGCGCACCTCATCGAAAAATATTCCAAAGGTAAATCGCTGGAAGAAGCCGTCTTGAAAACCGTCACAGTAATGAGCGGCGCCTACGCTCTGGTGGTCCTCTCCACGCGCGATCCGCAAAAAATCGTCGCCGCGCGCCTCGGTCCGCCCATCGTCGTCGGCCTCGGTGAAAACGAATTCTTCGTCGCCAGCGACATTCCCGCGATTCTGCAACACACCCGTAGCGTCTTCTTCCTCGGTGACGGCGAAGTCGCCGTGCTCTCGCCGCAAGGCGTCCGCCTGATGGATTTTCAGAGCCACCCTATCAATCGACCTGCCCAGCACGTCGCTTGGGACCCCATCATGGCGGAAAAGGGTGGATTTAAACATTTCATGCAGAAGGAAATTTTCGAACAGCCGCGCGCCGTCCGCGACGCGCTCCTCGGCCGAATCTCGCAGGAAACGGGCCAAGTCTTTCTCGATCAGATGGACATCAGCGAACACGAATTTCAGAATTTCCAGTCCGTGAAAATCATCGCCTGCGGCACCAGTTGGCACGCCGCCCTGGCCGGCAAGTTCATGATCGAGCGCCTCGCCCACATCCCCGTCGAAGTGGACTACGGCAGCGAATTCCGCTATCGCGATCCCATCGTGACCAAAGACAATCTGGTCATAGCCATCAGCCAGTCCGGTGAAACCGCGGATACTCTCGCGGCGCTCCGCGAAGCCAAGCTCAAAGGCGCGAAGGTTTTGGGTATCTGCAATGTCGTCGGCGCGATGCTCACACGCGAGGCCAACGGCACGATTTACACTCACGCCGGACCTGAAATCGGCGTCGCCTCCACCAAAGCCTTCACCGGCCAGCTCACTGCATTGATGCTTACCGCGCTCTACCTGGCGCAAGTTCGCGGCAGGCTCACTCCCGCAGTCGCCACGAAATTGATGCAGGAACTCACCCGCATCCCTCACAAAATCGAAACGATCCTGCAACATGACGCCGAACTCGAAGAACTCGGCCGTCTGCTTTTCCGCCACACAGATTTTCTCTACCTCGGCCGCGGCATCCACTATCCCATCGCCCTCGAAGGCGCGCTGAAATTGAAAGAAATTTCCTATATCCACGCCGAGGGATATCCCGCCGGCGAAATGAAGCACGGCCCCAACGCCCTGATTGACGAAAATCTTCCGGTCGTCGTCATCGCCACCCGCGATGAATTCGATCCCGCCTCCATGACCCGCTACGAAAAAACGCTCTCCAACATTCAGGAAGTGAAAGCGCGCGACGGAATCGTAGTAGCCGTCATCACCGAAGGCGACCGACAGGCCCGCGAGATCGCCGATCACGCCGTCGAAGTCCCTGCCGCCCCGGAAATCCTCTCGCCCATCCTGGAAATTGTCCCGCTGCAACTCCTCGCCTATCACATCGCCGTCCGCCGCGGCTGCGACGTGGACCAACCCCGCAACTTAGCCAAATCCGTCACTGTAGAATAAAGTTTTGCGCTGCCACGACTTCCGCTAGAATGCCGCGCATGATACTGAACCAATTGCGTAACTACGTTCTCGCCGTTCTGGCCTGTCTGCTCCTTTCCTTGCCGTCTGCCCGCGCGCAGTCCTCCGCCACTTATAATCTCGCGGCGATTCACTTCGTAGGGCTGCAGCGCTACACGGCCGAGCAAGGAATCGCCGCCTCGGGCCTTCACATCGGCAGTTCAGTTGTTCTCGGCGATCTACAGTCCGCGGCCCAACGCCTCTCGCAGTCCGGAGCCTTCGATTCGGTTTCCTTCCAATATTCCACTCGCGGCAATGATCTCACCGCGAAATTTGGCGTCACGGAAACGAAAGATGTGCTCCCCTGCATCTTCGACAATTTCGTCTGGTTCTCCGACGCCGATCTCGATCGAGAGCTCCGCCGGCGCGTCCCGCTTTACACCGGTGAGTCCCCCGTCCGAGGCGACACAGTCGATCAGATTCGCGGCGCGCTGCAGGATTTGCTCCGCGCCAATGGCATCGCAGGCGATGTCGGCGAACTACCCTACGGCCCGCTCGGAAAGCTAGTTGGTCTACTGTTTCACGTGGATGGGATATCACAGCCTATCAAGAGCATCGCCTTTTCGGGCGAGGCTGCAGTGTCGGACAAGCAGTTGCTGGTTGCATCAACCACTCTTGCGAATCAGGATTTCTCGGTGACCAACGTCGCATCCTACGCATCATCTGCGCTGCTTCCCTTGTATTACGAGCGGGGATATCTGCGTTCGCAGTTTGGCCGCGCAAAGGTTAGCCCGCTGGACCCGAATACCAAAGGTCCCGCTACCGAGGTTTGCATCACTCTTCCCGTGGTCGAAGGCAATCAATATTCTTGGAATGGAGCGACATGGTCCGGCAATCGCGCACTGTCAACCGGCGAATTGATCAAAGCCTTGGGGATGAATCAGCAAGAGGTCGCCAATCAGCTGAAGATAGATGCAGGTTTCGCGAATACGCGCAAAACCTACTTGTCCCAAGGCTACATCAACGTGCAAATTGACCCGCAGCGAGCCCTGGACGATGCAGCGAAGCTAGCCAGCTACTCCGTTCAAATCAACGAGGGCAGCCAGTTTCACATGGGAAAGATTGTTTTCGAGGGCCTGCCAGCCGCCGCCGCGGGCGCGCTGGTGAAGAAATGGAAGCTGAATCCCGGGGATGTATACGATGCCACCTATCTGCTCGACTTCCTCAAAAACACTGCGCCAAGAGAGTTGGCGCAGCAGGGCGTCACGTACCACACCACCGCGACGAAAGAGACGCCTGATCCCAGCGCGCTAATTGTGAATGTTCGTATCCAGTTTCGCGAGCGCTGAAGCCGAGCCGTTGCGCGTGGGACTCTGGCAAAATTCCGATAGTCCGTTTCGCTTGTGCTTCGACTGTTCTAGAATTACGGAATGAAGCATATCCATATTTCAACTCGCACGTTTACGTTCATGACGGCTTTCCTTCTTTGTCTCTGCACGCTCGCACTGTGGCCTTCTCCTCGGCTTCTAGCCAGCCCACAAAACCCGCCAGCCGGAACGGCGCACCTCGATTCCGTCCTGATCACCGGCTCGCAGCGATTCACCTCCCCTCAAATCGCCACAGCAATCGGCCTGCGAGCGGGCCAGGAAGTCAACCGCGACTCCCTACAAAACGCCGCCGATAAATTGGCCGAGCTCGGGCTGTTCCAGAATATTCAATATCGCTTTTCGACGATCGTCACCGGCGTCAAAGTCACCTACGAAGTCGCCGACGCTCCCTTGCTCCCGGTAACCTTCGACAATTTTCCGTGGATCAGTGACGACGATCTCGCCTCCGGCCTGAAAGCCTCCGGAATTCTCTTTAATGGCAGCGCCCCCGCCAAAGGCACAATCCTTGACGCCATGTCCGTAGCGCTCACCCGCATCCTCGATCAGCGCGGCGTCCACGTCCACGTAATCCACGAAGTCATCACCCTGCCGGTACAAAATCAGACGGTCCAGCAATTCCGGGTGGACGACGCGGACCTCACCGTGCAATCCATCGAGTTCAACGACCCTCTCGCAAAAAATGATCGCGCCATCCAGGCGAGCCTTTCCGACCTCGTCGGCAAGCCCTATTCGCGCAGCCGCATCGAACTTTTTGAATTCGAACAAGTCCGCCCCGTATATCTCGCGCATTCGTATTTGCAGGTTCAATTCGGACCCACCGTCGCTCAATTCGCCTCGAAGTCCCCCACCGCTGTTTCCGGCCCGCTGGTCATCTCCGCGCCGATCATTGTCGGACCGGCCTATCTGTGGGGAGGCGTCGAATGGAAGGGGAACTCTTCCATCGCGTCACCTAATCTTGATCGGCTCGTTGACCTGCAGCCCGGCTCTCCCGCCGACGGCAATAAGATCGAAGTCGTCTGGCAACGCGTTCGCGCCGCCTACGGTCAAGCAGGCTTCCTCGACGCGTCGCTCGATCACGAACCGCAGTTCGACGAAAAAACGGCGCAAGTCATCTATCGCGTCAGCATCAAGGAAGGTCTGCAGTACCACATGGGCAATCTCGTGCTCACCGGTCTTTCTGTCGAAGGCGAACGCCGCATCCGCGCGGGCTTCCCCATCGCCGCGGATGCGATCTTCAATAAGGACATGTACGAAAATTTCCTCGCCACCGGAATCAAGACGGCCTTCGCCGGCCTGCCCGTCCATTACGAGAAGATCGGCCGCTTCCTCCAGGAAGATCAAGCAACCGGGAAGGTTGATGTGATGCTCGATTTTCAGTAGCCGCACATCAGTTATACTAGGAGGACATGGTTCACTTCGCCTCAACGTCAACTTCTGCCGCCGCGGCGCCCGAAATTGACGGTGCCGCTGCTTTCACGAAGCAGGAAAATCTGTTCGCGGCTCTGCGCAAACTCGATTCACTCCTCGTGGCATTCTCCGGAGGTGCGGATTCCGCCTATCTCGCTTGGGCCGCGCAGCAAACTCTGCAAGAGCGCGCGCTAGCCATCACCGCGCTCTCCGCCAGCTTTTCGCGCCACGATCGCGAACAAGCCGAAAGATTTATCTCCGCCACCGGCTTGCGCCACGAGTTCATCGAAACCAACGAATTCGCGAATCCGCTGTACTTAGCCAATAACGCCGATCGTTGCTACCACTGCAAGGACGAACTCTTCGATCAAATGGACTCGTTCGCCCGCACCCGCCAGTTTCGCGCTGTCGCCTATGCCATCAATGCCGACGACACCAGCGACTTCCGTCCCGGCCATCGCGCGGCTCACGAACATCACGTCCTCGCCCCGCTTCTCGACGCCGCACTCCACAAGTCCGAGATTCGTTTCCTCTCGCAGCGCGCTGGATTGCTCACCTGGGATCGCCCCGCCTCCGCATGCCTTTCTTCGCGCGTTCCCTACGGCACCGCGGTTACGCCCGAACTGCTCGATAAAATAGATCGCGCCGAAGCCGTTCTGCGCGATCTCGATTTTCGCCAGTTTCGCGTTCGCGCCCACGGTGAGCTAGCCCGCATCGAACTGGCCCAGGACGAACTAGCCCGCGGCCTCGACCCGGAAACCGCGCGTCAAATCGCCGCAGGCGTCAAAGCCGCAGGCTTCTCCTTCGTAACGATAGATTTGGAAGGCTATCGCCAAGGCTCCCTTAACGCCCTCCTAAAATTGAAGTGAATCCCGAGGCCGTAGCATATGCGCTTGATCGCGTAGCGGCCGCTTTGTCCCGCGATTTTCGGGGCAAAGCGAGCAGCCTTGGTTTCTCCGCGTCATGTCGCATCGGGAACTTCTGGTTGCACATCCTCGTATATCTCTGATAGGAAGGATGCCCGGGCGCAAGCAACAATTGCCCGCGCGAGATGCCAACCAACACAATGACCAACTCACAACAGCGCGGACCGCTCGCGCCAAAAGCCTTCGCAACACTCGCAGCATCCGCGGCTCTAGCCAGCCTGCTTCTGGCCGGATGCAGTTCTCGCTCTACCGCCGAAGGCACCTTCGACAAAACCTTTACCGTAGACGGTCCCATCCATCTGGAACTCACCAGCGGCAGCGGAGACGCCCACGTCACCACGGGTCCTGCCGGCCAAGTCACGATCCACGGAGAAATTCAGGTGAAGTCCTGGTCCGAGGAAAGCGGCCAGCGCGTCGCACACGAAATCGAATCCAATCCACCAGTTTCGCAAGAGGGCAATCTGATTCGCGTCAGCGGCGCCGGGCAGCATCCCCATGACGTCTCGATTGACTATTCCATCGTCGTCCCAGCCGAAGCGGAGGTGCGCGCCACCACCGGCTCGGGCGACCTCGAAGTGGATGGCGTCAAAGGTCCAGCGACCTTCACTTCCGGCTCGGGTGGCATCACCGCCTCCAACATCGGCGGCGACGTACAGGCCGTGGCCGGCAGCGGCGCCATCGAACTCAGCAATATCCAAGGGCAGGTGCAAGCCACCGCCGGCTCCGGTGACGTCACTCTCACTTCCGTGCACGGCGAGACTCGCCTGCATACCGGCTCCGGCGATCAGGAAATCAACACTCCCGGCGATGCGCTGGAATGCAGCACCGGCAGCGGCGACGTCACCGTCAAAGGCGCCTCCGCCGACCTGCGCGTGCGCACATCCTCCGGCGATGTCACCGTTGACGGCAATCCCGGCGCGACAAACTACTGGGACATTCACACCAGCTCGGGCGATGTCGTCCTGCAGGTTCCCGCCGACGCCAGTTTCCGTTTCTACGCGCGCTCAAGCTCCAGCGATATTGATGCCGACATTCCGATCGTGATGGAAGGCACAGCCATGAAACACGAACTACGCGCCCGCATAGGCGACGGCAAAGCCCGCGTAGAAGTCCAAACCTCGTCCGGCAGCATCTCGTTGAAGTAAAACAGCGGTGACGACGTATCAAACGCTTGAGCGAATCGCAAAAATGTAAAATCGGGTCCGTAGGGGCGCTGCTTGCTACGCCCGCTCACGTCAACCCCGGCGACCCGCTTCCGCATGCCACAGTGGCGTGCCGCACGCGATTTCGCGATAGAATTAGCCTTGCATGCCCCACGCGCCCACAATCAAAGGTAACCTCTAGATGCCGATCCAACCCTCTGGGCGCGGACGCAAAGTCCGCCTGGCGCCGATTCTCGCTGCGGCAGTACTTCTCGCATTTACCCCCACCGCCCACGCGCAAATATCGCAACCCGCTCCCGCCCCGCCCGCCGCCCCCACCGATAAAATCACAAAAAAAGACGCCGACCCCGAAACCGAGCTGCAAAAAGCTATCGCCGACGCCGGCAATGACCGCGGCGCCCTAGTCCGCAATCTCAAAAATTACCTTAAGCGCTTCCCCGACGCCCCTCGCAAAGCCGCCGTCTACCGCGCGCTCGTCGAATCCTGCGAACAGGTGCAAGACAACGCCTGCGCGCTCGAATATTCCGAGCAGCTCATCGCCGTTCGTCCCGACGATTCCGAAATCATGATGCTCGCTGTCAGCCTCTTACAGCAGCAAGGCGACGATGCCAGCCTCACACGCGCCTCCGGCTACGTGACGCGCGTCCTCGATCGCGTCGAAAAATCCGCGCCTGCAGATAAATCTCCACGCATGTCCTTGCAAGACTGGCACGACAATCAAGACCAGCTTCGCGCCGCGCTCTATAACTTGCGCGGCCAGATCGAAAAATCCCAGCACGATTACGACGCCGCGGCCAAAGATCTCCACATGAGCTACGCCATCCACCCCAGCGCCATTGCCGCCGAACAGCTCGGCGAACTCGCCGAAATGCGCCGCGATTCCGCCACGGCAATTGACGAATACATGCTCGCCTTCGTCCTGCCCGAAAACGGTGCGACGGGAAAAGTAAATCGCCGCGACGTCCGCAAAAAATTGGGAAACGTCTGGCGTCAAGTGCACGGCAACGAAGACGGCCTCGGCCAAGCCGTTCTCGCCGCCTACGACCTTCAGGGAGCGGCAGCCACCCCGCCCAGCGCGCCGACGGCTCGCAACAAAGACGCGAAAGACACCTTCGCCTTCACGCTGCGCAAACTCGATGGCACACCCGTACCACTCTCAGCCGCCAAGGGAAAAGTTCTGGTCCTCAGTTTCTGGGCAACCTGGTGCGGGCCGTGCAAGGAACTCGAACCGGAATTCGTGGGTGTCGCGAAAAGTTACAACGGGAACAACGACATCCTCTTCTACGCCGTGAATACCGACGAGGATCAGTCTCTCGTCCCGCAATTCGTCGCCCATGAAAAGTGGGACGTCCCCACCGTCTACGCGGACGGCCTCGACGATTTCATGAAGGTCGAATCCCTGCCCACGGTAATGGTTTTCGACCGCGCCGGTAAAATCATCTATCGCATCAACGGATTCCCGCCCGAAGGCTTCACAGAAAATCTCAACAGCGCAATCCAGGCCGCCACCGGCGCCGTAGCCCAATCCAAATAGACGTTGTCCAGGCCCAGCTTTAGCAGCTGCGTGAGGACTTTGTTGTTCGTCAGGGCACGGCTTTCGCCGCTGCGGTCGTTTGTAACAGGATCTCGGAGAGCTTTTTCACCCCATGTAGCCTTTGCACACTCATCCGCTCGCAGCTTTCGTTCGCGCGGCATCTCGCGCCGCCAAAATCGTGCCCACGTGAATCGCTACGGTATCCTCCACGCGCCGCGC
>Ga0307478_10002706_pt1 | contig 13671 bp, 8 predicted proteins | sample atmos_gasesECM4C_2_FD_203713 | JGI IMG/M metagenome (GOLD analysis project Ga0307478, IMG submission 203713) | Hardwood forest soil microbial communities from Morgan-Monroe State Forest, Indiana, United States - atmos_gasesECM4C_05 | ecosystem: Environmental > Terrestrial > Soil > Temperate...
CAGGTCAAATCTCTGTCGCCAAACGACTTCCAAGACGCGATTCGCCATAGGGGCTGGAAGCAGTTTGCCGTTTTCTCTGATTTCTCAGCCCTACGAAACTCCCCGGACGGATTTCGCGGAACGCTATCACCCGAACTCGCAAGAACGATGGCCCTGGGTACAATACGGTCCAGGACTATGCGTTTGCTAGCCCCATTGTCCCGACTGTCCGACGATGGCCCGGTGGATTTCGGAGCACCAGCGCCCCAACCAGGAGTGCAAGAGGGACGGAGTTGTAGTAAAACGCTGAGACGATCGGCGAAAAAAGAATAAAAACGTAATAGGCAGCAAGCACCCAAGTGAAACCCATGTTCCCGCTACACAATTGTGTATAAGCTCGCCCGACAAACGTCCCTGCAATTAAGAGGAGCACCATAGATCCCACAATAGAGAAGTCGTCGATTAGACCCCGAAATGCAGTGTAGATGTTCGAATCGATACCTGCCTTCAGATCGATTGGCTTCCAATCGAGATTTCGCTCACGGGTCTTGATTCCCAAGAATTCGAACAATCCTCCAACAGTGGAGACCCCCAGTCCTAGCGGATGTTGCTCCTCTGTTCGAATATAACTGTCGAATACGGCGAGATACGCCAGAATGTCGGAGCCTATTTTCACAGAAGCATCTGAGGCATCGTAGAATTCGCGTCCGCGAACTGCATACAGTCCGCCGAACATAACAACCGCAGAAAGAGCAATGATCATGATCGCTGCTACAAATCTGGGATTAATCCGGAACCGGCCACGACTTAGGTAGCATTTCATGCTTAAGTATCCAGCCATCCAACAGGGGATAGCCAACAGTGTCGCGAATCGCGATGCCATAGCTGTGCCCAGAAAAAGCGCCGGCACAAAAGCGCTCAGTGTCAGGAGCTTTTTTGTTAGAGAACGAGCCAAAGCGAAGGCACACCCACCAAGCAGTACCGATGGAAATACCCACATCCTGCTCAGCCGATTCCACCAGGGGTCGGCTTCACCGCCCACGATAATGTCGTAAAGAGTGCCTCCTAGACTGAAGAATCCTTCGACGGAAAACGAAAGTTGTAGGTTTCGAAGCCAAATTGACGCATAAACGATTGCCCCCGTGAGGGCGACGATTGAGAAGAGCAAACTCAGTCGAAGGCAACGATTTACAACAGCGGCCAGGAACTCTTCGTTTATTGGAGTCGTGCATTGCTCCCATGCCTTCGGACCTTCAAAGATGAATGCTCCCGCTTGGAGACTTCCGATCAGACAAACGAGAAGCCAGATAGTCTCGGGCGAAATACGGTCCCGAGTCGCTACCATGGGCAAACCAATATATATGGACCACAGCGCACCGGCGAAAGCGCTGGGCGCTAGCCAACTGCCTTGCAGTATGCGGGCAAGGACCGAGAATGCGAGGAGCACGCTCCAGGGCAGCCATGGCGAACTAAAAAGATGCGTCAAGAACCATTCCTCTCTTGAAAAGGGTTGCTCGCGTTAAACGACTGCAGTGACTCACGATCTCACCTCTGCTCCTTGGACCGGCAGGTTCTTCGAGAGAACCTCTGCGTAGAGAGTCTCCATGACTCGCGCAGTCCTGTTCCACTCGAATCGCTCCCGGACCCACCTCTGACCTGCCTGCCCTAGGGAATTACGTAGCTGGGACGAAATGAACAGTTTCTCGAAACAATCCGCAGCTCCTATTTCGTCATCCGGAGAGACCATCAAGGCCGTCTGGCCATCCACGACAATTTCAGGTAAGCCGCCGACGTTTGAGACCACAACGGGAATCCCACACGCCGAAGCTTCCAATACCGCGACGCCAAAACTTTCCCTGCGCGAAAGCGCGGCAAATACGGAGAACGACCGGAGATAGTCCGGCACTCGGTCATGCGGCACCTTCCCCATAAACTGGACTTTCGTTCCAAGCCCAAGCCTTTGCCCCAGCCGCTTATATTCATCCTCCCGCCCTCCGCCTCCTACAATGACCAGCTTGCAGGGTGATCTTGGGTGCCGATCTACAAGAATCTTGAAAGCCTTGAGCAAGGTATCGATCCCATAAGACTCGTCCATGGACCGCACTGTGCCAATGACAAATTCCCCCATTTCGGCACTCGGAATCTTATTAGGAGAAAAAAAGTTGCAGTCCACGCCAAATGGAGTGATCAAAATCCGCTTCGACGTGTATTTCCGGGTCTCCCGTGCCATATCCTCGCTTGTGGAGCACAAGTAGTCGGCCGCCGCCAGATTCCGCTGCAGCAGCCAACGGTGGACCGGCGATCGGTGAGGAAATTCATAGACATCGCTACCCCATACAGAAACTATATAAGGATGAAATCCGATGAGTCGGCCAAGCGTCCCGTATCCGCTTGCGTAATGCGCATGAACAAAGGCAGGCCGAACCTTTGCAACGAGTTCCGGCACCCGCCGTACTTCGCGAAAGTAGTCGAGCTTGAAGGGCAGTCTCTCCTGCATGCGATGGATCTGAACTCCGTCGAGTACCGCATGGGCTTCCCCAACTGAAAAGACATGGACTTCATAGCCCCTTCTGCGGAAATGATTCACCCAACAGACGGAATGGGAGCCAGCCAGATTGGCCAGCAAGCAGATTCGTCTCGTTGTCAAGGATGGCGTTAGATCTTCTGGCAAATCATTATCTCAGTGGTAGGGCTCTCGCTCATCCAGCGCGTCAGCGCCAATTCAACAGGATAAAGCATGGCTCCATAAACGGACCCGAGCAATGGGGCAAAATGTACCGGTGCCAGAAACGCCCGCCAGGCCAGCATCGGCCAGCGGGATGACGTGTCGATGGGAGCGTTCATTAGAGCAAACATAGGCGCCCGACGCGCAATGTGCAGACCGCATTTCGTCATCAGACCTTGAATTTCCCCTAGCGGCCGGCTCACCTGATGGTCCGCTCGTCGCGCCTCCCCGTGCACAAAGTTGTCGGAATAAAGGAAATAACCCCCGGGTTTCAAGAATCTCGAAATATTTTCAATCGCTTGCTCGAACCGCTTGTCACTCGTAATGTGGAACAGAACATCGAATGCGGAAACGATGTGGAAGTTCTCCCTCCAGCCTAACGCCTCCAGGCTTTCTCCAATATCCAATTGCGTGATCTCGACGTCCGGGAATGTCTTCTTCAGCCGTTCCACGGCAACCGTTGTAACGTCTGTTCCCTGTAGCAGGCCCACTCCCAACGACTTCCATTCGTTCAGCCAGAACCCTGTACCCGAACCGATATCCAGAACGTTTGCTTCCCGCAGATTCAACGCAAGTACTGGCAGGTGTCTTCGCAAAATCTCCCGACGCACTGCATAGAGCCACTTGTTGTACCGCTCCCCATGACCCAGGTAACCGACGCCCTTCAGCCCCCAATTCGCCGCCAGTCGCTTCTCCCAATAAGACTTGTCCTTTATTTCAGGAGCCACTGGCATCGTAGCTACATCCATCTTCGGCTCAGGCATGTTTGGCTTTCTGGAAGCAGTCGCCATTTGAGTTCATATTATTCTGAAACACGGGATGGCCTGAGAATTCGCAGCGTCTCCGCAGTGGCGAGCAGCCAGAGCATCACGACTCCACTCAGAAAAGACAACAGCACCACGTGTAATTTGTCCTGCCATGCGATCAAGCCAGACGACCCCAGACAGAAGACCCCGAATCCGGCGGCGAGGATCAGGGTCGTTACCCCGAGCTCATGAAAAGCATCAACGACGTTTCGTACCACCGTATAAAGGCTATAGGGCACTGCCGCGAGCAGTAACAACCGCAGGATTCCGGCGCCCTCTGTGAAATCGGGTCCTAGATAAATGCGCATCAAGGTATTGGCACCAATCGCGATTCCTGTTGCGAGTGAGGCCGAAACTACCACAGTGATCTTTGTCAGCAGCCACACCTGTCGCCTTAGCTCCGCGCTCCTCCCTGTAGCAAAGAGGCTGCCCGCTTTGGGAAGCAAGATGAGCCCGAATGGAGCAAAGAACGAACCGATCACGTTCATCATCGAAACTCCGAACGCCACAAACCCGGCCGCCCGGATCCCGCTTTTATGCGCCACGAACGTTGCCGGCAACGCAAACAGCGCCATCAGAATAAAATCGCCTGGAACCCGTTGGATCCCAAACCGCAGCAACTCCTTCACCTCCATGCGGTTGTCCTTGGCCGCGGCCCCCCACGGTGTGAACGCCAGCGCCGTCCCGGCCACTACGATTGACAAAACCCCCAGTGCCGTCAGTACCGATTGCACGCTCTTGTTTAAAAGTAGAAACACTGCCATCGGCATCAGCCCGAAATTGACTAATTGCAGGAGGTTGGCGGCCCGCATGTGAAGAACACCGCGGAAATAGCTGTAAGCGATGGAGTGGAGGGCAGTCCCCGCAACCACCAGGCTCATCGGTAGTAATAAGGATGCAAACTCTCGCGACCCGAAGAATAGATACGCCAGCGGCCCGGGAAACGCGTTCAGAATCACCATGCAAACCAGGGCGGCGATACCTACGCACCACAGCGTCGCTCCCAGGTAACGCCCCTTGGACTCCTCGTCGCCACGCCCGTCTGCTATCGCCACGTACCGCGGCAATCCTACGCCAAGCCCTAGCAACACGATGGGATAAAGAATGGAAATCGTCCGCCGCGCCACGGCGTATTCCGCAAACCCTGTCGTCCCAAGGAAATGTGCCGCCAACTTGTAGGTCAAAAGTTGGCACGCCAGCACGGTGAACTCGGTCGCAAAGGTCCCTCCGTATTCCCGTATATGGGAACCCAAATCCTGAGTAATCCAGGAGAATCGGGCATTTGTGCTTGCGCTCGGAGCGCTCAGTTTCGGAGTGTCAATCGTTGCCATCAGACTTTGTTCCCGTTGGCCCCTTCATGTCTTTGTTTTCAGGCATCTTGAGATTATTACCTACAAGTATAGTTTATAATACAACTACCTTATGGGCTGCAGCTCTCGGAGAACCACGCTGGTCTGCACCGGGTTACACCTGCTTCTGTAAAACCCCTTTGGAACCCCCCACTCGAGGCCGACCACGGTATTTTGCCTTGCTTTCGCCGAAATCACATGCTCGCAAGTCCTTTGTTTTCCGCACTTCCAGGAATTCCGCTTGCAAACTCTTTAGAATCCGCACTTACTCAGAAAGGGGCCCCACCCTACTCGACCACCCTCACATCCGCAGCGTCTACATCCACGGCGACCGACCGCTGGATCAGATCCAGCGAGACGACCACACGCAAATTGCTCTGCTTTCGCTTCAGGACTCCTTCAAGGCCCGCAAACGGTCCTCCGACAATTTGGACGCGGCGCCCCGCGGTCAGAAAAGGGTGTGGCTCCGCGAGCAGACTCCGCGAGAATCCCGACCGCATGATTTCCATTTCGGCGTCTGGAAGAGCTGTCGGTTGGCCGCTGAAACCAACCAGCCGAACGAGACTCGGAATCTGCACAACGCGCAGCCGGTCGCACAGGTCCGTCCGCACGAACACATAGCCCGGAAACAGCGGAAGCTCCAATCGCACGCGCCGGTCTTTCCAGCGGCGCATGGAACTGTAGAGAGGAAGGAAGTGCTCTACACCCCGCGCCTCCAGCTCCGCCGCCACGCGCTTCTCATGGTTCGCGCAGGTGTAAGCGGCATACCAGCACACCTGGGCCGCCGTTACCTGCGACTGCAGCGGAGATCCCCCCCCCTCTATTCTCTGCGCGACGCTTTGCAACTTGGTTCTCTCCGGATAGAGTATGTATACAGCTTCGCCCCGTCACTCACAGGGCAATATGTGACCTAACCCTTTATTTTACAAATACTTGCGGACGACTCTACCGACCAACCGGCCCGTCGGATGGCGGCCGATGGCTGTCGAGTCCATCCTCAATTTTTTGCTCGCTCAAGCCCGCGGCGTGTCCGTTTCTTGACACCCACGGCATCTGCGCTTTCAGCACACCCGCGACTTCCTGCGCGAACATCTTTCGCGGATCATGTGGATCGACTTCCCGCCAGCGGGCGGATCCGAGAACCCACACCACGGATAGCGCGGAAACCAGAAATGTGCCGAGAAACATGATCTCCAGGCGTGGAGGGGATGATTTCTTTTCCGGGACTCTCGCCGGATCTAGCACTCTGACGCTCGGCGTTTCTTTTGCCTCTTGCACTTTAGCGAGCTCGTACTGCTCGGTAAGCAGTTCAAAGACAGTCTCTTGGATTTTCGCGCGCCGGTAAAAGTCGCCGTATTTCGCGCCTAACAGCGGCAAACTCCGGATGGTGGGATAAGGAAGGCCCTGAGCCTGAGCAGACGCCGGATCAGCTGGCTGGATCGCGGGAGCGGCGGCACCATCCGCGCTCTTTGCCTGCGTACCGCCCAGCCTTTCAAGTTGCCTGCGCAGTTCCCCAACGCGGGCATTCAGTGAACGGACGCGGGGATTGTTGTCCGTATAGATCTGCCGGAGCCCCTCGAGTTGAGACTGCGCGGCGATCATCTCGCCAGCGATGGACCCCGCAGCGTCCAGCATGGCCTTGCCTTCCTGCTGAATGTCGAGAGTATTATTCTTACTGGAAAACTGTGCCAGCTGGTTAGACGCATCGTCCAAATCTTGCCTGGCGACCTTGAGGCGCTCCTCGAGAAAAACACGTTCGCGGTGCGCGGAAGAAGTCGACAATTCGGAAACGAGCGAGTTCAACTCATCAGTATAGGCACTCGCTATAGCTGCGGCTCGCTCTGGGCTATGATCCGTCACGCTGATAGTAATGATGCCGCTCTTCCGGTCTTCCGAAATCGATGTCTTCTCATCGAGTTCAGCTCGTGCATCCGCAATAAGCCGCTTGCCGTAAACTTTTCTCAAGTCAAACTGCTGAATGAGACGATCCTCGGAAGTCTCGCTACGCAAGACGCCAATGAACAGAGCTCCCGAACTCTTGAGCCCAAGCAGATCTCCCGTCACCCCCGCCAAGCTGCTTCCAGCCTTTCCCGCCATCGCCGCCATCATTGCCATGCCGGAGCTGGATTGCGGATCCGGGGGCATCAACTGCATAGTCGAGGTGTAGGACTTCGGAATCAAGAACGCGGTGATTGTCGCTGCAAACAGACCAATTGCCGCAGCTCTCATAAAGAACTGGCGGCGTTCCCAAAGCAGACGCAACCTCGCCGCTTGCCACTCCCGCGAATCCTCGATCGGCGTTTCCAGGTGCACTACTTCTCCCACAACAGGCTGGGGCGCTGTCTCAGGCTGCGCTTTGGCTGCTGTCTGCGTCATGCTTCTTCTAAGCCTCGTTCCGTCCTTAGCTTTCTTCCGTTACCGTGGTCGAATGTTGGCTTAATCCCGCCAGTTAACGACTTCAATCTACCTCTTCCAAGACTGCGGCCAGAAAACCAGTTGTAAGGAGGTCGTTATATTGGTCTGGGCTCCCGGAGTAATGATTGGATATAGCCAACGTTCGTACTGGATTGTGCCGGACACACTTAATTCATTGCGGAGCCAAAGGTTTGCGCTCAGTGACAAATCCGTTAGCGAACCGCCCCCCGGCATATATTGCTGGCTAACTTTTTGATGCCTGAAGCTCGCCTGAATAAAACTCCGCGGGCTAAGTCTGTAGTTGCTCCAGGCCTGGACGCCCTGACTCTGTCTGCCCATCCAGTTTCCAAGCAAATTGTTATCATTGGTATAAGACCCGCCTGGGTATCGAGTATTGGAGTAGAAAATCCCGGGACCATAATGCGAGCTAGGGGTGCCGTTCTCGAGGTCGCCAGGAAGATCTGTATAGCCGGCCTCGACTCGAAAATCCAACTTATTGAACTTGGGAACTTGCGCCAGGTATAACCCAGACCAAATCGCGGAATTCCGCCAATACGCAATGGGCGAAAACTCATCTTCGACAAAGGCCTCTGTGTAAAAGCTCAACCCGACTCTCGCCCCTGGAATTCGGAGCGTAAAGTCGAGTCCCGATCGACGATCTCCTGGGTTCGAGGGGTCACCCGGGCTGTTAGTGTTTCCGATGGAATAGCTCCTAAAGAAGGTGCGGGCAGTCAACGCAGTCGGGCCACCGGCAAAGACCGTCGTAAGAGAAAATCCGAGCTCAAAATCAGGCAATGGCTTAAAACTAAATCTGGCTCCGTCTAAAAAGGGTTGCCGACTCAGAGGTTGGCCAAACTGGCCGACAGTTCCTGTATCGGTTTGGAAGACGAAATCATGTCCTGAAAGCTGCCCGAGAAACCACTCCATACGCCATGGTCCCAGCCAACTCAATAACCAAGGGAGCTTGAACGGCGATACGCGATTGATGCGCAGCATGTTCACAGGCGCGGCGTTGTCATTGAACATCAACGGTCCGCCCAGGCTCGGGCCCCACCACAAGGTCTGGGGGCCGAAGGTAATTTGCCAGTTAGAGAAATTCAAACCAACATAGGCGTCCAATAATTGAAAGCGATTTACTGTAGAATATGATGTCGGCGGAGGAACAGAGGGAACATTGTCGGTTGAGGATATGAATTGTCGAGCGCTTTCGGATAAAGCGGGAGCGGATGGAGCATGTTCGTACTCTGCGCGCACATAAGCTACCAAATGACCTTCGGTCCCCCATGCGGAGAAGCCATCAGCGGAATTCAATCCTTCCTGGTAGGGTCTTCCGTAATCATTGATGATCGTGGCTCCAAAGTGATAGCCATCCGCGAGGGGCTGCCCGGAGATTCCGGTGACCCGTGCATAGATGGATTCCACTTTCACTGATCTATTCTCGCCTTCGCTTATCTCTCGCAACTCGCCGGCAAATTCTTTCGACAGTTGCACATATATTTTTGCAGCTTCCGATGAGGTGCTGTCCTCAATGCTCCGACTCTCGGCCTCGTTGAGGAGCCGGACGCATTCCAGGCGTGTCCACGGGCGCATCCCAGACATCCCGCTCGTGACATAACCCATTGCGGTGAGGCGATCGAACGCGGAATAGACCCAGCTATCCATGGGAACATACGGAGAGCCCATATTGTTCGGAGTCAGATTTCCTTCGCTCCGAAACACTTGGCTGATCGACTTCCAAGCCTCGCCGCCGAGTCCTGGGTCATGATTTCGAGTGTAAATATTTTGCGCGATAAGGTTGCCCATAATGCTGCCGACGAAGACGTCAGAGGGAAAATGCTGGCGCGCGTGAATTCGCGAATAGTCAACGAGAGACGCCAGTCCATAGGCCGCAATTTTCATGAATGGATTGGGATACTCGTGGGCGATGACACCTGCCACCGACCAGGCAGCGGCCGCGTGCTCCGAGGGGAACGATGTGCCGCCTTGAAAGAACGGCCCAGTCCCGTTGCCTTGGTAAGGCCGCTCGCGTCCCAGGGAATACTTTAACGACTCCACCATTACGAGACTGTTGAGCGCGGCTTCGCCCGCGAGGAACCCGGTCTCGCTCCAGTGTTCGTTGTGCTTGACGTGGCCGAGCAGCCACATTCCGCCAGCGCCCCCGATGAGCGCTCCGATGCCAGCGTTGGAAATTGTGGTGTAGTGACTAATCGTTGTAGGGTTGTGCGACAAACTTTTGCTATAGTCGTAGTCCGTCACGAACAGACCCGCGGTAATTCCGCTCAGTGGCACTAACCACTGCGTATCCGAGAATTGAAGCTTTGCAGGACTCGTCCAGATCTGCTCCTGGTCTTGCAAGAATTCCTTTGCTAACCCCTTGATGCCCCGTGGTGGCGACGAGGGGTATTCCGACAGGGGATCGTTCGCGAATTTGTTTTCGGGGCTTATTTCCTTTACATCCGCGGCCGAACTGCTCTCCTTTGTGTCTCCCGCGCTTCGATCGTCCCCTTGCCGAGGCACGCACCTCGAGACTCTCGCTGTCAGCGTAAGGCTCGACGCCGCCAGGCCAAACGCCAGCAAGAGGAAATAGCTTCGCGTTATGAGAATCATCGTCATGGATGGATGTACGCCACCGCCAGGGCCACAGATGAAGCCACTGACGCTGATTGCATGATCAGCGCCCAGTTACGACCGCCGATCTTTGGCGCTTTTTCGGGCACAACGATCATGTCCCCCGCTCGCAAGGTCGCGCTCATCGGATCGCCTCCCCACCAACCATCGCTGTTATTTTTCGCGGCGATCACGGAACCGTCGGCGCGGATCACAAATACCGCCTTCTTGTCTGCGAGCTGAGTCACGCCGCCTGCTTGGCTGAGATACCACTTGGCGCTATGGCCTGGCCGGTACCCGATCGCTGTTGGATTGAACACTTGGCCGTTCACCATCACGTAGTTTGCGCTCTTGGGAATGATTAGTATGTCGCCATCCCGGACGGGAATATCAGTCGGCGTGTTTCGCCAAGTTCGCACATCCGATTGAACATGAATGACAACGCGTCCAATCGGCGCAGCAGTCTGAAGCTGGTCAAGCGTCGACTGCGTCTGTGCAATCGCTGTCAACTTTGCGTTTTTCTGATCCGTATCACCCTCTGGCAAAGACCTCAGATAGTCCTGTTCGGCCTTCACTCGCAGGACGAGTTCCACATGCGATTTCACTTCAAGCTCACGAACTTCTTTTCGAATCAAGACAGCACCATAGGGATATGCTTCAGGACCGAATCCTCCGCTACGCGCCAAAACAGAACTCAACCTCTCGCCTGGCTCGATACCATACGTACCCGGGTGCAGAATTTCTCCTCGCACCGTCATCGACGCGCCGATATCGTGCCAGCGCGGAAGCTGTCGAATGGTCAGAACGTCTCCGTCGCGCAAAGGAACGTCGGTCTTGGGGTCTCCATTCAAGGCTGCGGTCAGGCTGATTTCCCGCAGGTCATTCGTGCCCTTCTGGGGCCCATTCATCTCGAAGCGCGCCAAATCCGCGCTCTCCGTGTAGGCGCTTCTCTTTAATCCGCCGGCGACGCGAACCAAGTCTTCGACGCGCATGTTACTTGTGAGCGGATAGCGCCCCGGTTTGGCAACTTCACCCTTGATGTAGACGGTCGGCGGCTCCACTTGAGTCAGATTGCGATGCACCAACAAACGGTCACGAGGCTGGATCACGACGTTGTCGACTGGATTTCCCGCGAGGGCTTCTCGGAGATCGACACTCAGAATTTTCATTGTGCCGTCGGGCTGTGTGCGGAAAAGCTGCGCGGAATCGAGTGAGGCGTCTTGCGTCACGCCGCCTGCCTGATAGATCGCGTCCCTGAGGTGCGCTTGTCCTGAGGTTCGGTACTTCCCCGGTTCTCGAACTTCCCCGCCAACCCAAACTTCCGGAGCGGGCTCAAAATCATAGCGGCTGAAAACGCGAACGGTATCAAGGGGCTGCAGCTTCGGCCCCGAAGCTGGGTTCTCGAGCGCTGCGGTCAGATCGAAGCTTTCCACGCTCGGATGAAAGTCCGGAGGATTTAACCTGACAATCTCCGCATAGTGCGGCGCAGGTTCCGGCAATAAGTCTTTGTAGGAACCAATAAGGTCGGAAAGCTGCATCCCTTGTTTGTAGGAAAATCGTCCAGGACGGAGCACGTGGCCCTGAAGGTAGATTGCGTCTTCGTTGTAGGGTGCAATCGGAAAGATGTGCACTTCATCGCCGTCACTGATCTTGAAGGCATCGAGTTGCTTTTCGGCTGAATCCGCGCCACCCGCCGGCGAGAGATCGAGCGCAAGCATCGTGCGTCTTTCGTGCGCTTCGACACGTTGAACCTCAATGTGCCGCAGCGTTGCCGTTGGCAGGATTCCACCTGCGAGTTCGAGCACATCTGCCAGCGAACTTTCGCCATGCAACTCGTAGATAGCCGGCCGCCGCACCATTCCATCAACAGTCACCAGCGGCCCCAAAGATGGGACGAGCAGCGTGTCGCCATTCTCCAAGCGCTGCATATCGGAGCGCACTCCGTGCAAAAGCAAGTCGTAAGCATCCACCTCTTCCACGAGTTGCTTGCCGTGAAAGTGTTTGAGCGCGCGAAGCGAACCCCGAGGCGTTACTCCTCCTGCGACAAACAACGCGTTTAGCGGAGTCGAGAGCGAGCTGATGTCGTATGCGCCCGGCTGCGCAACGTCTCCGACCACGTACACGCGAACCGTTCTCAATTTCGCTAGGGAAACATCCGCCGAGACGTCCCGATACTCGGTCCTTAGTGCCTGTTGTACTGCTTGCTGCACGTCGCCTAGATTCCGCCCACTCACCAGGAGGGGTCCGGCTTCGGGAAGCGAAACGCGTCCTTCACGATCGACGACGCGATACATGCGTTGCGAAACTCCACCCCAGAGATCAATCTCAAGACTGTCGCCGGGACCGAGGACGTAGTCGGGCCCGACCGGAAGATCCATGGGAATCGCATCCGGATCGTTCGCTGTGTTGCGGAAAACATCCAAACCAAAACGCTCTGTCGGTCGCTGGCGCGACGATGCTTGCACATACATGTCATAGAGCGACGGTATGTCAGAGTAAGGATTCGAACGGTGAACCATCCTTACTGGTGACATGTCTTCTTCATTGGGTCGTTCATTCGCTGGTCTTGCGCGTGACGCCCGTTCCATTGCGTTCTTGTCGGAACTAAATCCTCCGTCGTCGCGTCTTGGAGCAGTGGGCAAGGAGCGCCCGTCCCGGTCGAGAGGAGAGCCATCGATAGCGCCTCGGCCCAGAGCCTGAGTGCCTTCCATTGGATTGCTGTCGCGCTTGACGGGGCTGGAAGCCAAGTCAAAGCGTGGCGACAGATTTTCACCAACGCCGCCGTCCAACGGGTCCGAAGCCTGCGGCAATCCGTCGGCTCGCAGGATGCGCGACGGACTCTGCGATGGCTGTTGTTCGGGCGCTGACGGGGGGTTCGTCTCAGGCGAGGTCATCCCGCGGGGAGTGCGCGTATTTTGGCGGCGGTCTGTCGGCAACTGCTGCTGACAATCTTCGTCGCGTCGCGGATCGCACGCCGCGGTTCGTTCGAGGTCTCGATCGTTTCTTTGCGGCTTAAACGCATCTGAATCTTCCTGTGATTCAATCTGGACCAGCCGCCGCGCCCGCTCTTTGAGCAGCAAATCGTTTTCTTTTGCAAAGTCCGAGTCAGGATTCGGCGTCGGCATCAGGTATCCATAGCGCTGCAAGAGCCGCGTCGCTACTGACCGAAACACCACATCCTGGTCCAAGCGTTCGAAAATTGCTTGATCCGTCAGACTTGAATCCTCGACGACTTGGCCGCTATCGGTTGCCTCCTTCGCTACCCAGCGCTTCAATTCCACTAGCAGCCCTTCATCCTTAACGAGTACGGCACGAATTTGGATCGCCGAGGCCGCCACGCGGCGTAGGTTCTCCTGGGCAAAGTCGGGAGCTTGTTCAACTCCATAGTCGCTCCGAGCTTGTTCGCGGGCCGCGCGCGGTCTTTCGACTTGCTGTTGTCCGTGGGAGGGAGCGCAGAACAAGAACGCCACACCCAGACCTGACAAAACGATTTTTGAATAGTTTCGGTTCAGCATGAGTTCACCCTGGTGCTGGGCCTGAAATTCTTCAATTCATTTCCTTGGTAACCAGCTTTTTTCGCAAAGCGGTCAACATTGCTTCTTCAGACGCTTCGATATTGCTCGAATGAATATCGAGAGAGGCCCAGTAATAAACGATATAGTTCTCCGCCGGGGCCACTGCGATCACGCGCACCTCCGGATGCTCGCGGAGCAGATCGTCACAAACACGTGGCCTTCTGCCCGGTTGATCGAGTGCGATAACCACGAAATCTGGCAGGGTCCTCTTTACG
>Ga0307478_10002709_pt1 | contig 13659 bp, 10 predicted proteins | sample atmos_gasesECM4C_2_FD_203713 | JGI IMG/M metagenome (GOLD analysis project Ga0307478, IMG submission 203713) | Hardwood forest soil microbial communities from Morgan-Monroe State Forest, Indiana, United States - atmos_gasesECM4C_05 | ecosystem: Environmental > Terrestrial > Soil > Temperate...
GAAGCTGTTGCAGCATCCACGCGAGATCGACCGACCGCGCGTCGCTCAAGTGCAGCGTGGCCTTTTCGCGCAAGGCCTTTTGATAACGCGCCGGCATCTGGACCGTGGAGAAGATCACGATCGGTCCCGCCTTGGCGGGATCGGCTTGGAAAAGTTTCAGCGAAGCATCGATGCGACCTTCATTCGAGACGATCACGCGTAACGGGAACGGGGTTTGTCCGCGGGCGATCCGCTCTTCGCGCATCTTTGGATCGGGCAACCCGAGCCGAACGTTGTCGTGTTTCAGCGTGCTGTGACCGATCAGGACGGCATCGCCGAGCGCGCGCTGGCGGAGGAGATGAGTCTTGTCTTCGCGCGAGGTGAAATCGACCGGCGAAAAATTCTTCGTTGTGATCTTGCCGTCGACGGTCATCGCGAAAGTGACTGCGACGAAGGGACGCGTCGGAGGGACGTGCTTCCGCACGTCCTTGTCTTCGCGCCGCTCTCTCAAAGACTTGGGACGTGCGGAAGCACGTCCCTCCGAACGCGACCTGGATCTACTCTTTCTCAGTGATTTCATGCTCGAGCGTGGCGAATTCCTTTTTCATCTCGCGCATCTTCACGTGGCCGACCGCCCCGCTGGGCCGGTAAAAGAAATAGACAATCCCGCCGGGCAGGCAGCAGAGGAGGATCACGGTAAACCCGGTCAGACCAATCATGCGGGCGACGGCGGGCAGGACGCCGCAGAGATTGAACAACATTACTTGGAGGATGAATTCGCGCGTTCCAACGCCGGCGAAACTGATGGGGAGCGACGAGATCGTGCGCTCGATTGGCATGATCGCGAAAAAATCGACGGGCGCGACGGCGGCTTGGAATGCGTAAGCGACGCAGAGAAAGGTGGCGAACGTCCCAAGGTGACAGACGAGCGACGCGCTAAAGGCGGCGCTGGTCGCCCGCCAATGCCGCGCGTAAAGATGGTACGCTGCTGAGATTTCGATCAGCTTTTCGCGTCCAGGAAAACGATGGGGCAGTTTGTGGAGAAGATTGAAACCGCTGACGATGAAGGTCGTGCTCACGAACAGGACCGAGGCGCCGAAGACAATCAGGACGACCCAGACATAAAAACGGGGATTATGCAGCGGGTTGCTGTCGAGCTGCGCGCCAGTCTCGCGCGTCAGCCATCCATAACGCAGGAAGATCAAGACGCCGGTGATGATGATGAGCGCGATGAGGCCGATCATGCGATCGAACAGGACCGCGAGGAGCGCGCCCGGCTTTTTTCCCGGAGTCTCTTTCCAGAGCAGATAAGTTTTGACGATGTCCCCGCCTGTGCCGCCGGGAAGGAACTGGTTGTAAAACATGCCGATGAAAAACAGGCCGGCGACGCGCGCGTTGCTCAGGTTGATGCCCTGGACTTTGAGAAGAATCTGCCAGCGCACGACGGCCGCAAATTCCACCACGATATAGGCGAGGATCGCGGCGCCGATCCATCGGTAATCCGCATCGCGGATGGCCAGCGCCATTGCGCTCCGCACCGCCGGATCGTGGAAGACCCAATAGAGCAACGCCCCCGTGACGAGTAATTGGAGGATCGTAAGAAGCGTCTTTTTCATTCGCCGAATCGTTCTTTCCACCGGCTCACTGATAATCGAATTTCGTCGGCGGTTCGGCGCGGGCTCATTTCCCAGACAAATAAGCAGTTCGCCGGAAGGAGCGGAACAAGTTTCTCCAGATCCACCATGCCGGTGAACGGCGCCTGATGGTCCTGCCCCGGCCATTTGCAATCCTGGAGGTGGCAGCCGAAGGCGCGGGGCCCGATCTGCCGCAGCCATTCGGCGTGGTTCAGGAACCCGAGGTTTTCCTTGATCTGGATGTGCCCCATATCGTGCCAGTAACCGAACTGCGGTGAATTTAGCTCGTCGAGCAGTGCGGGCAGTTCGCGTTCGGTCGGGATTTCCTCGTAACCGCGGCGGCCTTCCACGCCGAGCCGGATATTTTTCTTCGCGGCATATTCCGCGATGCGTTTGAGCGAATCTTTCACGCGCTCGAGATAGGGTGGCGCCGCGGCTTCGCGCGTCTGCACCGCCTTTACTTTCAGGCGCACATATTTGCGGGAAAGCATTTCGCCTTTCTTGGCCAGCGCGATGAGCTGGTCGGTGATCGGATTCATCTCGACCTCGCCGCAGTGCAGGACCACAAACGGCGCGCCGAGCCGCTGCGCGAAATCGATCGTCTGGAATGTCTGGCGGATGGCGCGCTCGCGTTCCTTCGAATACGCCGCCGAGATTTTGTAGCAATCCGGCGAAGCCTGCATGATTTCGACCGGCAGCGGACAGAAGTTGTGCAGACTGGTGAACTCGACTTCGCCGGCCTCGAAACTTTTCTGAATCCCCGGCATGAGCGAAATGCGGATGCCGTGCCCGAGCTCGACGCGATTGAAACCGAGCTCCTTGATCTCGCGCAGCATCTCATCACCCGCGGTGTGGCGTCCGGAATTCCAGCTCGTGGAAAAAGCAATCACGCGGCTCACGGATGGAGCGAAGCCGTCGCGGCGGCGGCCGGAGTGGGAGTGGTCAATTCGGCCTGGCACACACCCACCACCGAACATTCCTTGCGCACCCGCAGGAGAACAAAAACCGTGACCGCGCCGTACAGGATCGCCGCGATGGCGAGGGCGGTTCGCATCCCGATGAAATCCGATAAGCTCGTAACGCCGAGGCCGGCGATGGGCATCAGCCCGACGAAGCTCAGCATGAACACGGCGGAAACGCGGCCGCGCAAATGATCCGGCGCGCGTTCCTGCACAATCGTGCTGGCGAGCCCGAAGTTCGTGGCGAGGCCGAGCGAGTTCACGACCAGAAGCGCGGTGGCGACGTAGAAGCTCGGGCCACGCGATAGCCCCAGGATTGCGCCCGTTACGCCCAGCGCGCACATGATCATCAACGGCACGCGTTTTTCCCGCGCCAGTCCAATGAGAAAGATCGAGCCGACGAGGGACCCAACCGCCGACGCGCCCATCAGAAAGCCAAGCCGGTCCGGGCCGAGACCGAGCACCATTCGCACGTAGAGCGGCATCATCACGGTAATGATGGGAAAGATGCAGACGGATTGGGTCGCGATCAGACAGACCATCGCCAGGCTCGGTGTGTCTTTTGCCACGAAGCGAAATCCATCTTTGAATCCGGTCGCTCGTTTTTCTTCGTCTTCAGCGCTCCCTTTTTGCCGAGGAGGCAGGGAGAGCAACGCGATGATAAGGGCCACGAACGAAATCGCATTCGCGAAAAACGCGGAGGCGGTTCCCCAGACACTGATCAGAATTCCGCCGATGGTCGGCCCGAAAACGCGCGATCCATGGAAAACGGAACGATCGATTGCGATGCCGCTTTGAATTTGCTCGCGCGTCACGAGCTCCGGCACGAGCGCGGACAGCGTCGGCATTTCAAAGGAATTCGAGACGCCGAGAATCGCGGCGAAAACGAGGATGTGCCAGATCGCAATTTGCCCCGTCCAGACCAACCAGCCGAGGGCCACAGCCAGGCCGATTTGGACAAATTGAGTGATGAGGAGGATCGCGCGTTTATCGTACCTGTCGGCGGCTGATCCTCCGACCATCGTGAGAAGGAGCATGGGCAAGCCCGCCGCAAATTGCGCCATCCCCAGCCAGAGCGCTTTGGTAGAAAGCGTGCTCATCACGTATCCTTGCGCCATCACCTGCATCCAGGTCCCGGTATCGGAAATCGCGCTGCCGATGATGTAACGGCGGTACGGTGCATTGCGCAGGACGCCCAAGGCGCTGCGAGCCGTCAGTTTCGTTTCCGCGCTCATCGCCCAGACTCATACGCGGAGAGCGTTGCTCTCGCAACGCGCAGGCCGATGAGGATCAACGTTGCATTAGCCGCTTCCGCCCCGGCCGTCGGCGTACGACCACCAGACAGCGTCGATCTTCCACCCTTGTCCGCCCTCGCCGACGCGCATCCAAAGTTTGACCCGGCCATGATCGCCCATGCCCTCGGAGATCACCTCACCGTACGTCCCCACGCCAAAGGGAAACTTGTACCAGCAGTGCAGCGCACCGGTCGATGGTTTGATGTCGTGAACATCGCCGGCTCGCATCGTCGTCGTCTGCAAGAATTTCGTGAGACCATTCATGCCGCCGCCTTCCTTCATCAGCCGCTCGGTTGAGCGTCCGACCAGGAACTGCGTGTCGTGTTCGGCGAAAATGTGTTGAAATGCGCGGTCGGCAAATTCTCGCGCCTCGGCCAGACGGTTTGCGCGATAACCGGCGAGGCCGAGAATTCCCAACCCGAAGCTGGCCAGAATCAGAAAAAAAACGAAAGCAACTGCGAGAACCTCTTTCCAGTTTCTCCTTTCGCGCTGGTGCCTTGCGAAAAAATAAACGGACGGCGCCAGGCCCAGGTAGGAGGAGAGAGCAAAGCCGACCGCGCCAAGCCCGATCCACAACATCATACCGTCCCGGAGCCCCCAGATAATCAGTGCCGCGGCGACCAGAATGCCGAACCCAGCCTGGATCCAGCGGACCCAGCTCACACCGATCCAGATGAAATAGAATTGGAACCAAAACAGCGCGATGAACGTCGCGTTGAAGACGAGCGGATCGAGCAGACCACGAAGAACGAAATCCGCGAGGATCAATGCGTGGTTGGCCAGGCTGATGATTCCGTAGATGATCAGAAACAGGCGGCCGCGCCGCCACGGCTCGGTGTCACCGACGACGACCTCTCGCCAGAGAGGAGCTGCTTCGGGGGCAGTCACGCAATTAATTCGTGGCAAAGGCAGCCGAAGGTTGCCTAACGAACGTCGTTCGATGTCGGCCTGGGATCGGTGAGCTGCGCGCTCTCGCTCATGTTTGGGTGAACGCTTTTGTCCAATGCCAGTGCCGGCAGTGCAGACAACGTTCATAGCGGGTGGCGCCGAAATTGAGCGGGGCGTAAAGTGAAGTCACCCACTGATAGGTTGACGAGGTGGAACCCAACTGGCCCACAAGCCAAAGGTCCAGCGGAACGCGAACGAGAAAAAAGGCGAGCGGTTGCAAGGGGAGGGTGAGCGCCGCCGCGAGCCACACCAGCCGCTCATTCGCTGGCATTTTCAGCCGATGGATCAACGGGACAAAGATCGCAGCGGCGATTCCGGTTGTGAGAATTTCGGCGAAGTAAATTCCCTGCATACGCATGGATCGATCGCTCCAGATGATTAAGGTCGAATCGAAAATGGAAGGCGAGACTCAAGTTGAGTTGTCGGCGATGATGCAAACATTAGGATGAAGTATGCGGCCGGATAAATTTACGCAGAAAATGCAGGAGGCGTTGCAGGCGTCGCAAGAAGTGGCGTCGCACTTCAGCCAGCAGGAAATTACCAATGAGCATTTTCTGCTCGCGCTCCTCGACCAGACCGACGGGGTGACGCGGCCGTTGCTGGAAAAGATGGGTGTCGCGATCGCGGATTTGCAAGGGCGACTCAGACAGGAACTGGAGCGGCGGCCGAAAATCCAGGGTGGCAATGTCGATCAACGGATCGGGAACGAACTCCGGGCGACGATCGACGCGGCGGAAAAGGAGATGGCCAAGCTGAAGGATGAATTCCTCAGCGCCGAACATTATCTGCTGGCGCTCGCGGATGGGAAAACGTTCTCGGCGAAGTTGCTGAAGGAAGTCGGCGTGACACGCGACAAGCTGATGCAGGCGTTGCAGCAGGTGCGCGGGTCGCAGCGGGTGACGGATCAGAATCCGGAAGGGAAATATCAAACCCTGGAAAAATATGGGCGCGATCTGACCCAGCTGGCGCGCCGGGGAAGAATCGATCCCGTCATCGGGCGGGACAACGAGATCCGGCGGGTGATGCAGGTGCTTTCGCGGCGGACGAAGAACAATCCGGTGTTGATCGGCGAGCCGGGCGTAGGAAAGACGGCGATCGTGGAAGGGCTCGCGCGACGGATCATCAGCGGCGACGTGCCGGAATCGTTGAAGCGGAAGAAGATTATCGCGATGGACATCGGGTCGATGGTGGCCGGCGCAAAGTTCCGGGGCGAATTCGAAGACCGGCTCAAGGCGTTTCTGAAAGAAGTCACCGATTCGCAGGGGGAAATAATTTTATTCATCGATGAACTGCACACCATCGTCGGCGCGGGCGCGGCGGAAGGTTCGGTCGACGCGTCGAATCTGCTCAAGCCGCAGCTGGCGCGCGGGGAACTGCGGACGATCGGCGCGACGACGCTCGACGAGTATCGGAAGTACATCGAGAAAGACGCGGCGCTCGAGCGGCGTTTCCAGCCCGTGATGGTGGATGAGCCGACGGTCGAAGATACCATCGCGATCTTGCGCGGATTGAAGGAACGCTACGAAGTGCATCACGGCGTGCGTATCCAGGACGCGGCGCTTGTCGCCGCGGCGGTGTTATCGCATCGCTACATCAGCGACCGTTTCCTCCCGGATAAGGCGGTCGATCTCGTGGATGAAGCGGCGTCGCGTTTGAAGATCGAGCTCGATTCGATGCCGACGGAAATCGACGTGATCGAGCGCGAGGTGATGCAGCGCGAGATGGAGCGCCAGGCGCTGAAGAAAGAAAAAGACGCGGTGAGCAAGGAGCGCCTAAAGAAGCTGGAGAAGGAATTGGCGGAGCTGAAAGAAAAATCGTCGGCGCTGAAAGCCGAGTGGCAAAAAGAAAAATCGGTCATCGATACCCAGCGGAAACTTAAGGAGGAGCTGGACCAGGCGCGGACGGAATTGGAGCGGGCGCAGCGGCGCGGTGAATTGGCAAAAGCGAGTGAGCTGCAATATGGCCGCATTCCCGATCTGGAAAAGAAGCTGCGCGACGTTGAAGAGAAGATTAAAGAGGGCGGCAATCGTTTGCTGCGCGAAGAAGTCACTGAGGAAGACATCGCGCAGGTCGTCTCAAGCTGGACGCACATCCCGGTCTCGCGATTGCAGGAAGGCGAACGCGAGAAGCTCGTCCGCCTCGAAGAACATCTGCATCAGCGCGTCGTTGGACAGGACACCGCGATCAAAGCGGTGGCGAATGCGATCCGCCGGTCGCGCGCTGGACTCCAGGACGAAAATCGCCCGATTGGCTCTTTCATTTTTCTGGGGCCGACCGGTGTCGGAAAAACGGAGCTGTCACGCGCGCTCGCCGAGTTTCTGTTCGACGACGAGCAAGCCATGATTCGCATCGACATGAGCGAATACATGGAGAAGCACACGGTCTCGCGGCTGATCGGCGCACCACCGGGCTACGTCGGTTATGAAGAAGGCGGCCAGCTCAGCGAAGCCGTCCGGCGCAAGCCGTATTCGGTGGTGCTGTTCGATGAAATTGAGAAGGCGCATCAGGATGTCTTCGATGTGTTGCTCCAGGTGCTCGACGACGGCCGGATCACGGACGGGCAGGGGAGGACGGTCGATTTCAAGAACACCGTCATCATCATGACGTCGAACATCGGCTCGCAATTCATCATGGAAGAATCATCGCCGGCCGCGCGCGAGCGCCTCGTCATGGATGCGCTGCGACAACATTTTCGCCCGGAGTTTCTCAACCGCATCGACGACATCATCATCTTCGATCGGCTCACCGAGGATGAGCTGAAGAAGATCGTCGAGATCCAGCTCAAACGGTTGGTGCGCCGGCTGGAGAATCAAAAGATCACACTCGAACTTTCCGATGCGGCGAAAGCATTCGTCGCCAGCCATGGCTACGATCCGGTTTACGGCGCGCGTCCTTTGAAACGAGCGATCCAGAAATACATCCTTGATCCGCTCAGCATGGACATCCTGGAGGGGAAATTCCGTGAAGCGCAGCGGATCAAAGTGGATGCCAAAGATGATGCGCTGACCTTTGGGGTCGATTGAAAATTTGAACGACAGAAAGGGCGCCGTGTCTTAGTTTGGCACTATGACGAAACTTACTGGACTGGCTTTGATGGCGGCGGCGGCATTCGCGGTGACTCCCGCGTTCGCGGGCGACAAGGAGAAGGACGGCGGTTGCTGCGCGAAAAACGCGAAGATGGACTGCACCCAGACCTACGCGAAGCTCAACCTCTCGGCCGACCAAAAGACGAAGATGGATGCGCTCGTCGCGAAGTGTAACAAAAACGGCTGCACCAAGGAGAGCATGGAGGCATTCATGAAGTCAGCGGAAGGCGTTCTCTCGAAAGAGCAGATGGCGACGCTGAAGACCGAATGCAGCAAGATGCAGGACAAGAAAGACACGAAGGCGTAAGCACCAAAACGCACTCAGTTTTCAGGCGGCGATCCGGCGAAAGTCGGATCGCCGTTTTGCTTAGCGGAGTGCCTGTTCGAGCAGATCGGCGAGGCGCCACCCGGCCTTGTGCAATTCGCAGCGGACGACGTGAGCAGACCAATCGTAGTATGAAACGCCGTCGGTCGATTTCTTTTCGTCGGCGAATCCTGCCGCGATAACTGAGCCGTCATCGCTGGTTTTCGGCGCGACGTCCCTGAACTGGAGCCGTTCGTGCGCTTCCCGCGCGATGGGCATGATTTCGTTCGCCCATGCCTCCGCGTAATCCTTCAACGCGACACTCGGGAGAAGGCGCCAATTCTTCGGTTCATGTTCCAGAAGTTCGCGAATCAAATCCTTTTTGGCGGCTTCGATCTTCGCGTGTCTTTCCTCTTTCGAAAGCGTCTCGGGCATCGGCGGTAGATTTGCCATCACGGTTTCGCTATCCCAGAAGCTGTGAAACTTTGAGTGACGCGCCAGCTCGCTTCCACCGCTTGTGAGATTCAACGTCAGGCTGTTTCCGCCCTGGTCTTCGAGCGCGGTGGGGGTTTTATCCGGATTGATTGGATGGCCATCCTTATCGAAAAACTCGGCGCCGACGTGGAGCGGCTGATGAATATCGCCGACAAAATGCGCCAGCAAAATCAAGGCAATCGGTTTCGTGATCTTACGATCGTTATCTTCCGGCACCTCGCCTTTGAGAACGCCGATGCAGTAGGGAATCATGTGGACGATATCCCACTTCGAGCGGCCGACTTTTCCGTCTCCGTACTTTTGCACATCCGCCACCGGCACATCCGTGTAGTGATACCAGTGATGTGATGGAGCATTCACGTCCTTGGTTTTCGGGTTCGCCTTCCAGTAATCGCGGAGCTGGGTTTCGATCCGCGGATGCGCGGAATAATGAATGGCGGCCGGATCATCCGGGCCGTTTTTGTCCCAGCCTCGGATTTCGTCTGGAATTGTGGACGCCTTCTCTAACGTGATTCCGTCCATCAGCGCGGCGACCTTCTCGCCCGCCGGCGTATGCGCCAGCCTCTCGTCGGCGATTGCACCGATGATTTCGTGGCCGACCGGGCCATAAGCGCGGGCATTCTGGAGGACAACAAGCGCGCAAAGCGCTATTACGATTTTAAGATAATAAGTCATGTAAGATATTAATTTCAAATGTATAGAAGATATCGACAGGACAGTTAAGAAGGAAATTATTTTTGCTCGAAAAGTTGCGTGCGCGTCACGCGTTCACCCTTCAGGAAAACGGCCGAGATCGCCGAAAGAGCGCGAACATCCTGGAGCGGATTGCCATCCACGATGAGCAAGGTCGCGTCCTTCCCCTTTTCGATAGTGCCGATATGGGAATCCGCGCGCAGTAATTTTGCGGCGTTGTTCGTGGCCGCCTGGAGCGCGATCTCGGCGGGGATTCCGGCCGCCACCCAGAGCTCGATTTCGTGCTGCACGGTCGCGCCATGCATGACCAGAGGATTCCCCGCGTCCGAGCCGGTCACGAGCATCACACCCGCGCGCCAGGCCTTGAGCAGATTGTTGCCGCCCGTTTGGAGCGACATCGGGTAGTGACTCAAGCCTTCGCGCAAACCCTTGAATTGCTCGCTGGTCGCGGCTTTCTCTGTGCCGCTCAGCAAATCCTTGGGCGTCACCTGCTGAACCAGCGAGCGCTTGAGTAAGGTCGTATCGCCTTTGGCGAAATTGGTGAAGCCTTCCACCACGCTCAACGTCGGATCGTAGGCGATTCCTTTGCTTTTCATCTCCGCGATCGTCGCGTCAGAAATCTCATCAATAAAAGACCCGTGTTCGACTGAGTCGGTCCCGAGCGCGACTGCATCGATGACGTCCTGGCTATTTCCGGTGTGAATCGCCACTGGCAGTTTGCGGCCATGCGCTTCCTCAACTACCGCGCGGAGGATGTCCAGATTCATCCGATTGAACGTATAGCCCGGGACTCCGGCTTCGAGCACTCCCTTGATCGCGTCGACATGCTGCGCGGCCAGATCGTCCACTTGCTTGCGCGCCTCGTCGGCGTTCTTCGGGGTGCGGACAAACTGCGCGTTGAACGAAGCCCGCATGGCTTCCGGGATGAATTTCGCGTACTCGGTCCCGTGCCCACCTTCCGCGGTAAAAAGCGGTCCGCAGAAAAACAATTCGGTGCCAAGCTTTTCGCCGCTTCCAAACTGCTGGCGCCATTTCAGCAGGTCATCGAGCCGGTCTCCCGCGCTCCGGACCGTCGTGACCCCGCAATATAAATACGATTCGAGCGCACGTTCGGCGCCCTTGGCCGGATCGTACTTCGTGAAATCCTCTGGAAACCCGCCACTGGCTCCGAGGTGCACATGCACGTCGATCAAACCCGGGAGAATAGTTTTGCCCGCCCCGTCGATCGCGTCCGCGTTCAACGATTTGGCATCGGGGGAATTCCCTTCATAGATATTTTCGATCCGGCCGTTGCTGATGAACACAGCGCCCGACTCGATGATCTTGCCGTTGCCGACAAAAATGCGCGCATTTTGAATGAGCCAATTGTGCGTGCGCGCTCGCTCGCGATCGAGAATCCGCACCTTGGTCAGCTCCTGCCGGCTCCAGACCTGATAACCGCCGAGCAAAAAGAAAGGCAAAAGCGCAACCAACACCCAGAGTTTCGCGGCAGGTCGCAGCTTTTCCTCCTTTTCCCAGCGGAAGAGTTTGGTCGCAATAAAAAGCGCGACCAGCATGGTAACGACCAGGGCGAGAACCGATTTCGAATTCTGCGCGATCGATTCTCCGCGCTGAAGGATTCCGGCCATTCCCGTAACCAGATAGCTGGCCGGAATGAATTGGGTCACGAGCTTCAACCAGTCCGGCATGAAGGAGAGGGGAAAGCTGGCGCCGCTGAGGAAAAGCATCGGCATGTAAATGATCTGAATGAGAATGTTCGCCTCTTGTGATGAATTCACGACCGCAGCGACAATCAAACCGAAGGCACGAAACGCAGCGACCCCGAGACAAACGAAGGCAAGAAGCGAAAACCAATTTGGCGGGTAGGCCATCCCGAAAATGTTGTGCGCCAGGAACAACATGAGGCCGACGGTGGGAATATAGAGGATCACTCCCATGGCGATCGACGCGCACAAGAGCGGGACCGGCGTTATGGGAGTCACCTTGTAACGCCGCAAAATATTTTCTTCCCGCTCCTGAACCGCCCGCATCCCGGCGCCGAAAAAACCTGTTCCAAGAATTCCGATCGTCGTGACCATGGTCACGACCAGCAAAATTCCGCTTCCGTATCGCCCAAAGGCAAAGCCGAAAGCGAAAAAGAAGATGAGGGGAAAGAGGTAATTGAAGAAAAGCACGGCCCGGTTTCGCCGGGCGAGCTTCAGGTCGATCTTGAGGAAGGCGAGAAAGGCTTTCATCTCAATCGCGCAGTTTCTTGCCCGTCAATTCAATGAAAACGTCTTCCAGCGTCGGACGGGATAGATGGACATCATCTAATTCGAACCCGTTTGTATCGATCCATTTTACCATTTCGACCAGAGTCCGCGCCGGATGCTTCGAGTACACAGTAATTACCCTGCGATCTTCGCTAATAAGAGTCCGAACCGACTCGGTCCACTCGGGCAAGTTCGTGTCCTTGAGCGGCTGGCCCAATTTGATTTCAATGCTCGATTGAGTCGCACTTCGCTCCTGCAGATCGCGCGGTGTGCCAATGGCAATGATTTGCCCGGCGTCCATAATGGCGACCCGATCGCAGAGACGTTCCGCCTCTTCGATGTAATGCGTAGTCATCACGATCGTGCGCTTGTCCGCGCGCAACTCCTCGATCAGGTCGCGAATTTCCAAGCGCACCTGCGGATCAAGTCCCGTCGTCGGTTCGTCCAGGAAAAGCATCTGCGGATCGTTGATCAGCGCGAGGGCGAGGGCGAGCCTCTGCTTCTGGCCGCCGGAGAGCGTGGCATATCCGGCGTCTCTCTTCTCCTCGAGTTGAAGTCGCTTGAGGAGAGCGTTGGTATCCGCTTTGTGAGAGTAAAGCGATCCAAAGAAGTCTAATGCCTCGCGGACGGTGATTTTGTCTGGAAGGTTCGTCGCCTGGAGACAAGCGCCAATCCGTTCCTTAAGTTGTTTTTTCTGTCGATCCGGATCGAACTCGAGGACGGTGACGTTGCCCGCGGAGCGTGGCCGCAAACCTTCGAGAATTTCCACCGTAGTCGTCTTCCCGGCGCCGTTCGGTCCGAGTAGGCCGAAGACTTCGCCGGGCCGTACTTCGAAGTCGATCCCTTTGACCGCTTCGAAGCTGCCGTACGATTTCCGCAGGCCGCGCACATAAATGGCGAATTCGTGGTTGGTGGGCATGGCGATGGGCAACACGAATAGCGAACGATGGCTGGGCGCGCTACAACTTTCGCCGCGTCGCGAATCGCACCGTGGAGAAGAGCAGCGTGAGAATGCTTACGCCGAGACATCCGTAGGCGAAAAGTTCGCCATGGCGCACGTAAAACGTCGGCTCGGGATTCGCCACAATCGCGACCTGCCCCGTCAACGTGCCTTCTGTGAATGGACTGCCGTTCTCGTCGAGCAAGCTTTGGGTGATGTGGCCGAATTCGTTGATGAAACAGGTGACGCCGGTATTGGCGGCGCGCACCATCGGCAGGCGCGTTTCGATGCAGCGAAACACGGCGTTCGCGACGTGCTGCTGCGAACCGGCCGAGCGCAGGAACCAGCCGTCGTTCGTCACGTTGACGAGCAGACTGGCGCCGGCCAAAACAAATTGCCGTGTCAGATCTCCGATCGTGTCTTCGAAACAGATCAGCGGCGCGACCCTGGCCCTGTCGTTCGACAGTTTGAAAACCGTGTATTCCTTGCCGAAAGCGAAATCGTCCGGCACCTGATCACCAACGATGCGCGCGAGCAGCGGAATGGTGTGCCGGCCCGGAACATATTCACCGAACGGCACGAGATGGACTTTGCGGTAAACCTGGAGACGCACGCCGCCTTCACCGACCAGCATCGCGGCGTTGTACGCGTGAGTTTCGTCCAGATCGATCGTGCCCAGCAGCAAATCGGTTTTCGTCGACGCCGAGAAATCCATCACGAATTTGTGACTCAGCTCATCGTTGAGAACCGGACCCGGCATTGAGCTTTCCGGCCAGACGAGGAGATCCGCGCGCGCATTCCCATCCACCGCCGGGCGACTTAGCCGCGTGAACAGATCGAAGGTCTTGTTCGCAAATTCGACCGTGAATTTTTCCTCGCGCGGGATGTTCGGCTGCACCAAGGCGACATTCAGCGGCTTGGTCTCGCGGCGAACGTTCAGGGCATGAAGGCCGAATCCCATCACTCCGACAATGCCGGTCATGGTCAGGGTGAGATCGAAATGCGGGCGCATCGGTTTGACCTGGGTCTCGAGGATGAAACGGCGCAGCGTTGCCAAAACGATGACGTTGGTGA
>Ga0307478_10002711_pt1 | contig 13650 bp, 11 predicted proteins | sample atmos_gasesECM4C_2_FD_203713 | JGI IMG/M metagenome (GOLD analysis project Ga0307478, IMG submission 203713) | Hardwood forest soil microbial communities from Morgan-Monroe State Forest, Indiana, United States - atmos_gasesECM4C_05 | ecosystem: Environmental > Terrestrial > Soil > Temperate...
ACATATAAAACAACATTTTGTGACATTGCAAAGCGATCTGTTTCGCCGTTGGCTTGCAGACAAAGATCCATGGAACGGCGTCGAAACGGCGCGCTGTTTTGGGGAACAAAGGGGGCTCCTTCCACGTATGCATTGGTGTCAGTACTTGTGGTGTGCTCGGATAGACCCTTGCAGTCCGCATAATGGCAAGTTACAAGCCGCGAAAACGGCAGTCAGCCTTAGCATCTGGAGAGCAAGCACGATGATTGAACTCCTTGGCCTTCGCAAAGAATTTGAAAACGTTCTGGCGGTAGACGATTTGAATTTGAAGATCTCCAAGGGCGAGATTTTCGGCCTGATCGGACCCAACGGTGCAGGCAAAACCACGACTATCCGCATGGCCTGCGGATTGCTGGCTCCGACGCAAGGACGTGCGCTGGCAAACGGAATCGACGTAGCCCGGGAACCGGAGCGGGCCCAGCAATACATCGGTTACCTCTCAGACTTCTTCGCCGTATATGAAGACCTCAAGGTCTGGGAGTATCTCGATTACTTTGCTCATGCCTACAAGATGCCTGAGGCTGAGATTCCCGCGCGAATCACTGAAGTCATCGCGCAGGTGAATCTGGAAGTGAAGCGGGATGCCATGATCCGCGGCCTCTCGCGTGGCATGAAGCAAAGGCTGGGCATTGCGCGGGCGATCATTCATCGTCCCCAAGTGATGTTGCTGGATGAGCCGGCCTCGGGACTAGATCCAAAAGCGCGTCTGGAACTGCGTAGTCTGCTGCTCGGGCTGCGCGATCAAGGAGCGACCATCCTCATCTCTTCGCACATTCTTACCGAGCTCGAAGGCTTCTGTACTTCCATCGGCATCATGGAAAAAGGACGGATGGTGCGCAGCGGCAGCATTGCCGAAGTGACCGCAGCGGCGACCACTTCCCGGCTCGTCCGCTTGACTTGGGCGGGAGATTCACTGGCCGTGGCGCAAGAAAAGCTGGCTGGCGATCCGCGAGTGTCCGAGGTAAATCTGACAACGGGCGCAGGGACGTTCCGCTTCAGCGGCGCAGAAGAAGATCTGGCAACAGTTCTGGGCTCCCTGGTCGAAGCTAAGGTGCAGGTGACGTCATTTGGAGAAGCGAAGCAGACCGTCGAAGAACTCTACATGAAGCTCTCGACCCACGAGGTGATGTGATGCCGCGATTCTGGACCAACCCTGAATTCGTGCGGCACCGGCGGGCGGAGTTGCGTCCGGTGCGGGCCGTGACCGTCGCCGTGGTGGTGCTCGTGATGTGCGTGCTGCTTGGGCTAGCCTGCTGGAGTTACGAGCAGAACCTTCTTGAAAATGCCCAGCGGGGAGCGGAGACGTTTGCGACGCAGGCATGGCAAGACCGCCTGGACCGCATGCAGCGGGATTTTGCACCTATCATCTGGCTGCTCTTCTACCGCTGGCTGGTAGGTTTGCAAGGCGTGGCGCTGACCTTCTGGACGTTATTCTCGTGCGCTCAGTCAGTCTCCGGCGAACGCGATCGCAAGACTTGGGATTTCCAGCGCACGACTCGCCTTACCTCCACTGAGATTCTGATCGGCAAAATCTTGGGTGAACCGATTCTGGTCTATTTCGCGGTGCTGTGCGCGGCGCCAGTGACCCTGATCGCCGGCCTTGCTGGTGGACTCTCGTTCGGCACGGTCATTTCGGTTTTTGTTTTTCTCGCATCAACCTCGCTATTCCTCGGCTTCGGGGGCATGTGGCTCTCGACGCTGTTGGAGAGCCGCACACGCGGCGTGGGATTGATCGGCGCACTCGCGCTTTACGGCTTTACGCTCGCGAGCTACGGGTTGCGCGAGAGTGGTCTTCCCGGTCTGGCTGCAATGAGTCCGCTCATTGCCATCATTGATTTAGTTCTCGGCAAAGTTCCTGGGCCGTTTCACTTCACGCCCGTGTTGTTCGGCCATGAAGTCTCGTGGCTGCTCATGAACCTGTTGCTCTGCGGTTCATTTAGCGCGTGGTTGGCGCTGATGCTGATCCGAAACTTGAAACGCGACTATCCGGACATTCGTCCGCTGTCGCGTTGGCAAGCGGTCGGATGCGCTGCGTTTCTGAATTTTCTGATCTACGCGTTGCTCAGCCCCGGGCGGTTCGGTGATACGCTTTCGGGCACAGTGCGTGGCGGACAGTTCCCGGATGCCAAGAGCGTAGCCGTTTTCGCCGTCGCGATAAACGGCCTCATTCTGTTCCTGATGGGACTGGCCACCTTGACGCCACAAGAGCGATTGAAGGTCTGGCGGCGCAAACTCTCGGCGGGAGAGTCGGCGGTCTTCGCCGACGATGGCCTGCCCTGGCCTTGGCTGGGAATTTCTGCAGTGGTCGCGTACGCCATGATGATCTGGGGATTGCTGGCCTGGGATCATGCTCTGCCACTCGATTCGGGTACGCTGCAAGCAGCCGCTATCCGCCTGTTGCTGGTCGCGGTGTTCGTCACGCGCGATGTCTTGTTCCTGCAGTGGTGCATCCTGACGCGTTTGCGCCAGCCCGTAGTGAAAGGCGTGCTGTTTCTCGGCTTATATTATGCAGCTGCGGCCGTTCTAACTGCGCTGGCCACGATTTCGTCCGAAGAGTCCGGCCGCTGGGTCTTGGCTCTGCTCACTCCGGTACAAGTTTTCGATCCCCGTATCCATGGAATGGCTTTTCCACCGGCCACCTACGTCGGCTTGCTGGTGCAAATGGGAATCATCGGAACCGTGCTCGCGGCCATCACCAACCGCCTGCAGCGGCCACTGCGGATCGGTGCCGCCGCGTAGTCGTGTGGCGCGGGCGCCGCTGTCGTCTTTCTCCGAGTCCATGTCCTTCATATTCGACATGTCGTTTTTCGGCGCACCAACCGACATATCCATTCCGGGCATCGATTGCTGAGCCTGCGGCGAGGCGCTCTGTGACTGTCCCCAGGCAACGCTGCACAGCAGGACCGCACCCAGGAACGCAAGCCTATTCCTCATAGGACCCCCATTTTCCTTGTTGGTATAAACACTGCCTGACGGAAGATGTTTCGACAAGAAAAGGGCGGTGGTATTCAGCTTCACGCGGTCGGTCGGGATCGTTCCGCTGACGGTACGTCCAACGTCGAATACATGAAGCAGGATCTTGCGGCCGTTGCGCTCAAGCTCTCGCACGAAATCGTGCAGGCGAATCGAATCCATGGCCGGATAAAGCTGGGGGTCCTTTTTTGCGACGCCTTCGTCACAGCCTACAGCGAAGCCAACGCCGACGCGATCACCTTAAAAGCCAGATACCAGACCACGACAACGATGATCGCCGTCGACCGTTTCACTTTGCTGGTCGAAGCAAACCCGATGCCGAGAAGGATCGCGCCCCAAATGTTGATCAGATCCAGGGACGAGGCTACCCCTCGCACAAATTTGGCCGTCGTGTCTGGGTCGAGATAGTAGGCCAAATTGGTGCCCACCGGATTCCTGATGTCAAAGCCCTCGGGGTTTATTCCGGCAAAAAGTGCAATGGTGCCGAGAATCGCTCCGAAGATGCTGGGCAGCGCCGCGTACATCACGATGGCGTAAGCCTCTTTAAAGGAAGTCTCGGCTCCCAGAGCCATCTTGAACGTAACCCACAGGGCAAGGGCTTCAATCAGGAAATAGAACAAGATCAGCGCTGGGCTGCCGTACCCGAAGAAGGCGATGACCTTGCTCGAAATTGCAAGCTGCCTCGCTTGCTGCTCGGGCGGAAGCTTGTCAAATTGGTCGGCGCGCGAGGAGTGCGCGATCTGATTCTTGCTCACTTGTTCGAAGCCGACCTGTTTGCCGATCGCCCAAATAAATACCAACGAAAAGATCGAGATCAGCAGCCACGGCGCCCACCAGTTGGCATTGCGCCGCAGGTCGGTAAACGTCTTCGAAGGGGAGATGAAGACGTTAATGATGCGTGCGCCTTCCGACAGAGCTGGCTCGGGCGCTGGAACCGACGAAGCGGGTACGACGGGAGCCGCTGCCATGAGTGCCTCCTGCAAGTCCACGAAATTCTAGCCGCGAGCGGCCGCCGACTCAAGCTCTTGCACCTGATCGCTGCCGGCGGGTTCACTGGTTGGCGCGGGTATCATGAGTCGGATGACCCACGCAACGCCAGTGGCGATCGCGGTCCTTGTGGCAGAACTGGTTCCGGCGGCGGCGTTTGCATTCGCCGGCGAGGCCGTAGCGCGAAGCATTGGCCGCTGGCCGCGCGCGCTGCGGGTGCTCGTGCCTGGGCTCTTGGTATTGGCTTACGCGGTGACGGCGGTTTATGAGCACATCCTCCTCTGGAAATGGCTCGTGTTGTATGCCAGTCTGCCGATCCTGATGGCCTGGCTGCTGGATCAGGTGGCTAAGTCCGATCCGGAGCAGCGCGGAAACTGGCGCGATGCGCTCATTCTGCTGGTGCTCGGCCTGGCAGTGGACCTGCGCTGGTTCGATTCTGCCTGGCCGCATGGCTGGGAAGCATTGGGCAAGGTTCTGCTGGTCGATGCGGGCTTGTATGGCTTTCTCGGGATTCGCCAGCTCAGTGGTACTGGCTTCAACTTCCGATTGCGATGGAGAGATTGGAAGACCGGATTGCGGGAATTGGTCTTCTTCGCGCCCGCAGTAATCGCGCTGGGATTGGCGCTTGGCTTCATTCAGCCTCACCGCAACCTGCCATCGCCGGAAAGGGCACTGCTCCTGTGGCTCGAGATTTTCTTCTTCGTGGCGCTGCCGGAAGAACTATTCTTCCGTGCCTGGGTGCAGAATTTGCTGGAGCGGCGTGTGGGCCGGCGCTCCGCACTTGTGATCGCGTCCGTCCTGTTCGGCCTCTCGCATTTCAACAAGCGCTCGGCGCACTTCAACTGGCGTTACGTGTTGCTGGCATCCATCGCCGGGATTTTCTACGGAAGGGCATGGCGCGAGCAGCGTCGCGTTCCCGCCTCGACGATCACCCACACGTTTGTCGATTGGCTCTGGTCGTGGTGGTTCTAGGGCTTGGTGGCGTTATGGCCCTGGATGGTAGCGCCAATATCCCAAACCGACGCGCATATGGTGGTGCATCACGTCGGGAACACACACGGCAAAGCACAGCCCCAGAATGCCTTGCGCTAACCCGATCACGTAGAGACTGCGATAACGTCGGAAGAGCCAGCACGAAACCACTCCCCAGACGAGCGTGGCCAGCGTCAGCGAAAGATTCGGCAGATGCGCAACTGCGAAGAGCAGGGCCGCCACCGCAATGGCAGCATCGCTGGTCAGAACGCGCGTGAGGCGCGGCACGAAGAAATCCTGCAACAGAAACTGCTGGTAAACAGTCCACAGGACGTAACCGCCCACGTGCGCTATGTCAGGAGTATAGAGAGGGTGGAAGGTTCCGATTCTCTGCGCAATCCACACGCTCCCAAACATCAGGCCAACCGCGGCAGGAAGAATCCACAGCGAGGAAACAAGGCCGCGCAGTCCAAGGCCGAGTTCATTCATATCGGGTCGCTTTGACAGGACGAGTACGAGCGGGGTGAGCAGCACCAACGGTCCGACGACAAGCTGTTCGCGCGTCGGCAGCCACAGAACTACCAGGATAGCCGCGAATCCGAGGGAAATCTCGGCCATATCTCGGAAAGAGCGCCGTTCGCGGGATACGGGGAGAGCTACAAATGACGAATCGGTAGTAGCCAAGCCGGGGCTCCTCAGAGAAATACAAACAGTGGACGCAGGAATTAGTTGCTTAATTCCTGGAGCAGAAGGGCTTTTTCATCCCCTTTAGGAAGTCAGCTGCGGCGTAGCCTCCAGAAGGCTTCGCGTATACGCATGCGCCGGTCGTTCCGTGATCTGCCGGGTATCCCCCACTTCCACAATCTTGCCACGATACATGACTGCAATGCGAGTCGAAAGATACCGCACAACCGGCATGGAGTGAGAAATAAACAGGTAGGTCAGGCCGAAGTCGCGCTGCAATTGAGCGAGCAGGTTGACAATCTGGGCGCCGACACTGACGTCGAGGGCGGAAACGGGTTCGTCGCAGACGATGAACTTGGGCCGCAGGGCGAGAGCGCGAGCGATGCCGATTCGCTGGCGTTGTCCGCCGGAGAATTCATGGGGGTAGCGGCGACGAGCAGACTCGTCCAGGCCGACCGCGCGGAGGAGTTCAGCGACCCTCGAACGAATGCCGCCGGCGGATAAAGCCGCTTCTGCTTTTGCCCGGCCCTCGGCACGACTAAAGTCGTGCCCTTTCCCATCCTGTCCTCTTGCGCCGTGAATAATCAGTGGCTCGGCGATGATGTCTTCCACACGAAAGCGCGGATCCAACGATCCAAAAGGATCTTGAAAAATGATCTGCAAGTCGCGGCGCAGGCTGCGCATTTCGCTTCGGCCCTCGGCGAGCAGGTTCCGGCCTTCCAGCAGAATTGTGCCCGAGGTGGGCTCGATGAGCCGCAAGATCAGCCGGCCTAGCGTGCTCTTTCCCGAACCCGATTCACCGACAAGTCCTAACGTCTCTCCGGCATGGATTTCGAGAGAGACGTCATCCACGGCGCGAACACCCTCATGCGGCGTTCCTCCGAAGGGCGATGCGGTGTGGGCAAACACCTTTGTCAGGTTGCGGATTTCGAGCAGGGCCACAGGCCGATGCTAACAGCATCGGGGCTAGTCATCGGTGCGGATTCTCACCCGCGAACCATTCCTGGGCAACTCAAGATGGCTAACCCGCAGAAATCAGCGGGACGGCCGCAAGAGCAGCCAGCAGCCCGACCAGTTTCCAGCGGCTGAAGTGCTCTTTGAGAAAAAGCCGAGCCAGCAGCACGGTCACTGACGGGTAGAGTGAAGTGATCACAACTGCCTCGTCGAGGCGGCCGTGCTGGCTGGCAAAGATGAAGAGTGCGCTGGCGGTGACGTCAAGGCACCCGGCGATCAGGCCGAGCGCGGCACTGGGGCGATCGAGCCTGAGTGGGGCTGAAATCACGAGCACTGCAACGGATGTGGCAGCTAGAGAACCTATGCGGGAGATGGCGGCGATCCACAAAGGCGACCCGCTGGCTTGATGAATGCAGAGATAGAAGCCGGCGAATCCCACGCCCGCCAGCGCGGCCATGGCTACTCCGCGAGGGTGTCCGGAACTGTCGCTCTGCGGGTTGTTCTCAGTCTGCTCCGGACGCGTGATGAGCCAAATTGCGAGAATAGCCAGGGCAAAGCCAGCAATCGTCCAGCGGCTGGGAGCGCCTTCCAGTGCAATGTCGGCCAATGTGGGGATCGCCGCCCCGAGCAATGCGCCGATAGGAGCGGTGACTCCCATCTGCCCCGATGCCAGCGCTCGATAGAAGATGGCCAGGGAGAAGCCGCCGACCGCCCCGGCCGCGACTGCCCAGAGGATGCTGGTCCGCGAAGGGAAGGAGCCATGTGCTGCCAGGGAGATGCCCAGCATGAGGGCAAACGCGCAAAGATGCGAGAACGCCGTCAGGACGAAGGCGTTGGCGCGACGGGAGCCGTATCCCCCGGCGAAATCGGCCGCGCCCCAGAGGAATACTGCCGTCACCGAGTAAACCGCTGGAGCGAATTGGAATAGAGCAGACACGCTCGCGGACGAGGGTACCATGAGCGATATCTGCGATCGCCCAGATGGAGTCCGGTTGCGCTAAGTGTGTTATTGCATGCCGCCATTTCGTGAACAGGAGTGTCCGCGCCACATGTTTCCGCGTGTTAGAATTTTTGCAAGCAGTTCCTTGCGATAAAAGCGATTTCGAGAGCCCGGGTTTTGATCGAACTAGCGCCGTCAATACTTTCCGCTGATTTCGCTCGGCTGGGCGAACAGGTACACGCCGCCACCGAGGGCGGAGCCAGTGTCATTCACGTCGACATTATGGATGGGCACTTCGTGCCGAACCTGACGATCGGTCCGCCAGTGGTGAAATCTCTGCGCAAAGCAACCGAGTTGCCGCTCGACTGCCATCTGATGATCGAAAATCCTGACGAATTCATCCCGATCTTTGCCGACGCCGGGGCAGACTGGATCTCGGTTCATCAGGAAGCCTGCCGCCACCTGAACCGCACCTTGCATCTGATCAAGAGCCATAACTGCCAGGCGGGGGTGGTGATCAATCCGGCGACCCCGGTCGAGACGCTTTCAGAAGTACTCGACATTGTCGATTACGTGCTGGTGATGTCGGTGAATCCGGGCTTTGGCGGGCAACAGTTCATTGTCTCTACTCTGCACAAAATGCGCCGCTTAGCCGAGATTCGAAGCCAGCGGCGGTTGACCTACCGCATCGAAGTGGATGGCGGCGTGGCGCACGATACCGTGGCCGATGTGGTCCGCGCGGGAGCAGAAATTCTGGTGGCGGGCAACGCCGTCTTCGGCAAAGGCGATCCAAAGAAGAACGCACAGGAACTTCTCAAGGCGGCGACCGAGGCCGCGCTGCAGAAGGTATAGAATCTCCGATTGGCGATGGCCGATTGCCAATTGAAACAAGTCAGCCGACATTCTGGAGTCCAGGGGTTTTATGTCACGTCGAATTCCATTGATCGCGGTGCTGGGGATAGTGCTGGCTTTGACCGCCGCCTGCACCAACAAAAAATCCGTAAACCCCCTGGCCAATATCGGATCGAAGCAGCCGGATAAGGTCCTGTTCGATAAGGCGATGGACGCGATGCGGCATAACCGCTTCGACGTGGCGCGGCTCACCCTGCAGACCCTGATCAATACCTATCCGGATTCCGAATACATTGCGCGCGCCAAATTAGCCGTGGGCGATTCCTGGTACGCCGAAGGCGGCACCGCGGCGCTGGCCCAGGCCGAGCAGGAATACAGCGATTTCGAAGTTTTCTTCCCCAATATGCCGGAAGCGGCTGAGGCGCAACTGAAGATCGCCAACATCCATTTCCAGCAGATGGAGAAGGCCGATCGAGACTATACGCACGCCAAGCGCGCCGAAGATGAATACCGGAAGATGATTCTGCAGTATCCCGACAGCAAGTTGGTACCGGAGGCCAAGCGGCGTCTGATGGAAGTGCAGGAAGTGCTGGCTGAGCGCGAATTCGAGATTGGACGTTTCTATTATCTTCGCCAATCCTACATGGCGTCGATCGCGCGCCTGCAGTCGCTGGTGGATAAATACCCCCTTTACAGCCGGGCTGATGAAGCGCTGTATCTGCTGGGACAAAACTATGAAGGGCAGATCGCCCGCATACGAAGCGGGCCCACCTGTAACGCGAATATGATGCCGCGAGGCTGCGCGACCGAGGCGATCAAGGGAAAACTGATTGACCAGCTCACCAAAGAGGCGTCGGAGGAATATTCGAAGATTCTGACCCGCTATCCGATGATGGACCGGTCCGAAGATGCCAAGAAGCGTCTGGCTGCTATGCATCAGCCGATTCCGCGTCCTACAAAAGCGGCCGTGGCACAGAACAAGGCTGAGGAAGCGAGCCGGCGAGAGTCCACGACGTTGAGCAAGTTCCTGAATCTGGCGAAAAAGGGTCCCGATACGTCGCCAGCAGCCAGCATTGGCGAGCCCTCCCTGGTCGAGCCCGAACCGCTTGCCGCGCCTGAAGTCAACCGCAGGGAAACGATGGGATTAATGGAGCCGGCCACGAAGGGGGCTTTGGGTGTTGAAATCGTGAAGCCGGGACAGAATTCTGCGAGCGCAACCCCTCCATCTGCCGATACCACTCCAGGCGCTTCAACTTTTGGTCAACCTCCAGCGAACTCACAAGCCGCAGCTGCCGATCCCAACGAGTTGAAGCCAAATGCGCCAGCCGATCCGAACGAATTGAAGCCGAACGACAGTGGCGCCGATACATCTTTGCCGCCGCCGACCCAAGTCAACGAAATTCAGCCCGGGTCCTCATCCTCAGCGACCGCCAGTGCCGGTAATTCGACCCTGGCCAGCGACGAGGACCTTTCCAGCAGCAAGAAGAAGAAAAAGAAGGGGCTGAAGAAGATTGTCCCGTTCTAGCCGCGGCGAGGCGGACCCATCGGCCTGCTCCCGTCGTTTCCATTTTCCCGGACGAATGCGTCCGGGGGCCCACAACTCCGGTAGATGCTGACCACTAGTAACCTGTTACTTCCCTTCCGCATCATTGACTTAGGTTGTGAGGCAGGTTACCTTCGCGGTATCTCCCCTCAATAGAGGAAACCTTTGGCCCGGAAGATACTGCTCGCCGATGACAGCGTAACCGCTCAAAACATGGGGCGGAAGATCCTCGCGGATGCGGGCTATGAAGTCGTTACGGTCAACAATGGCTCGGCTGCCCTGAAGAAGATCGCCGAAGTCAAACCTGATCTCATTGTCCTGGACGTTTACATGCCCGGCTATAGCGGGCTGGAGGTCTGCCAGCGCCTCAAGGAAGCTGGAGAGACGGCACGCATTCCGGTCCTGCTGACAGTGGGCAAGCTGGAACCCTTCAAGCCGGAAGAAGCCAGGCGCGTGCGTGCTGAAGGCTTTATCGTCAAGCCCTTTGAAGCCAGCGAACTGCTAAGCGCCTTGACCAAGCTCGAGGACAAAATGGTGCCGCGCAGCGAATCCTCGAAGCCCGGACGTTTTGCCCGCGCCATCGCCGCCGTGGAAGAAGGCCGCTATGACAAAGCGACCGCCGGGGACGACGAAAGCGGTTGGAAGAATCGAATTGCTTTTCCGTCGAAGAAGAAACGCAAGACAGACGAAGCTGACGACAGCGACGATCCCGCGATTTATAACCCCGTCAACAAAGACTTGCGCACGGTCGTGGATCAAAAGCCTGGCGCGCCCACCCAGGCAGTGCCAGAGAACCGGGTCGATCTCGCCGCACTCACTCCTGAAGGTCTTCCCAAGGATGTCACTGCTGAAGAGATAGCAGCTTTGGCGGCAGCAGCAGCCCAGATTCAGGGCAAAGTTGCCGACGCAAAGACGCCGTACGTCGAACCGGCACCACCCGCTCCGGAAGCATCGACAGTATCGAGTAGCGCAGTGGCGCACGCTGCCGAGCACTCAGCCGAAGAAAAGCCTGCAACCATCGAAACTCCGGCCGAGATTACGCACGAGACCGTTGCACCAGAGAGCCCAGCGCCCCCGACCTCGGCGGACGTGGTCGCAGCTATCGGCGAACTGGAAAAGACGCCTGTGCCGATCAGCGCGCCGACCCAATCAGGAAACGGATTCGGATTACACGAACCGGCGAATCCCCCCGAAGCGGAGCCCGTGACGATGGCAGTGGCTGCTGGCGCCGAGCATGCATTCGCCACACCACGCTGGATGGCGGTGCCCGTTGCCCTTCTTCCCGAAGAGGCTTCGGTCATTCTTGAAGAAGAGATGCGGAAGGCTCAGGCGGCGATAACCGAGTTCCAGGCGCCCGCCGTCGAAGCAGTCGCCGGCATTTATCCTGCTCAGGCGGAGCCGGCCGCAGCAGAAGCGCCGGCTCTCGTAGAAGCCGTTTCCCAGATTCCGACCGAGTCACCTGCTCCCGAACCCGAACAAGCTACTCAGGCTGCTGCCATTATCGAGGCAGCGCCCGTGGCTGCTGATGATCGCGAAGCTGTAGCGGCCTCTGCGGTTGTAGAGACCGGGGCGGCAAGCGAATCCGGGAACACTCTGGCAGCTCCGATGGAATCGGCGTCTTCATCCGTCGAACCTGTCGCTTACCAACCGGAGCCAGTTTCCGAACCACCAGCCGCAGAGCCCCCAGTCACGGAAGTTTCGCCGGCGGACTTGCCAGCCGAGCACGACCAGCAGAATCAGTCTCACGAAGGATATAAGGCAGAAGAGCCGGTACCAGCGTCTGAGGCGCTAGCAGCCGTTGCCGAGACAGCGACACCTCCTGCGGAGGCCGTGCCCGACTCACTTGCTGTGGCCGAATCCAGCGAAGCCTCCCGCCCCAGTGGCGAAGTGACACAGGCTTCAGAATCAGCCCCTCACAGTGGTGAACCGGCGAAACCCGAATCCGATATCTCGGCAACGACTGCAGCAGCCTGGGCCAGCTGGCGCAAGATTCGCGAATCCGACTCTCCATCGCCATCTCAATCGGACAACAAAGGCGAAGATACCTCAGTTCCCGCCGATCGCGCCGCCATGGCCGTTGCGGCAGGTGCGGAAACATCTCCGGATGAAAGTCCGGAGATCGAAAGCATTGTCGACAGCGTGCTGGCCGATCTTCGGCCCAAGATCGTCGCTGAGATTTCGAAGAAACTGAAGAAGAAAAAGTAAGAAGCCAGCACCTCCCAAGTATTCCCTCTGCCAAAGCCAGAGTCGATGAATCTCGACTCGTTGACATGCGGACAGCCAGTGTCGATCTACATTTCCCCTCGCTCCGTTTGACCCTTCTTTTCTGCCGCCTGTAAGATCAAGAGAGCACTCAGCATTCAGCACTCAGCAGTCAGTCGACTCAGCGCTTTCACCAGGCATTCGACTGGCTGATTGCTGACCGTTGAGTGCTCACGTTTTCTATGCCGCACGAACTGCCCAAAGCCTACGAGCCGGGCGCGATCGAAACGCGCTGGGCGGACTACTGGATCCAGGAAAAACTGTTCTCCGTCCCCACGCCGCCGCCGGGTGAGACACGGCCTGTATTTACTTTGCTCCTCCCGCCGCCCAATGTGACCGGCCGCCTGCACATGGGACACATGCTGAACCAGACTCAGATGGACATCATCGTGCGCTGGCATCGCATGCGGGGATTCATTACGCTCTGGCTTCCGGGCACCGATCACGCCGGTATCGCAACCCAGATGATGGTGGAGCGCCAGCTTGTCAAAGAAGGCAAGAAGCGCCGCGATTTGGGACGCGAGAAGTTCGTCGAGCGCGTCTGGGAGTGGAAACGCGAGTATGGCGGAGCCATTCTCGATCAGATGAAGCGCCTTGGCGCTTCCGTCGACTGGGACCGCGAGTACTTCACCATGGACGAGAATCTTTCGCGCGCCGTGCGCGAAGTCTTCGTCCGGCTCTACGAGCAAGGCCTGGTTTATCGCGGAAATTACATTGTGAACTGGTGCCCCTGGCACGAGACCGCGATCTCCGATCTCGAAGTGAAGCACGAAGACGTTGCGGGAAAGCTGTGGGAGATTCGGTATCCGGTGGTTGGCAGCTCTGAGTTCATTACAGTCGCAACCACTCGGCCGGAGACCATGCTGGGCGATACCGCCATCGCCGTGAATGCGAAAGACGAGCGCTACACTCATCTGCACGGCAAGAAAGTTCTGCTGCCGCTGATGAATCGCGAGATCCCGATTATCACCGACGAACTGGCGCAGCCGGAGTTCGGCACCGGCGCGGTAAAGGTGACACCCGCGCACGATCCCAACGACTTTCAAGCCGGGCTGCGGCACAACTTGCCACAGATCGATGTGATGGATGTGCACGCGCACATGAACGCGAATGCCGGTCCTTACGCGGGACTCGACCGCTTCGAGGCGCGCAAGCGCGTGCTGCATGATTTGAAGGAACAGGGATTTCTGGTGGCCGAAAAGGATTACGCGCTGTCGATCGGCAAATGCGATCGCTGCGGAACCATCATCGAGCCGCGTCTCTCCGAGCAGTGGTTTGTGAAGATTCAGCCTCTCGCCGACCTCGCCAAAGAGGCGGTCGAGAGCGGCGAGATCACCATCGTCCCTGAAAATTACAAGCAGATCTATCTCAATTGGATGAACAACATCCATGACTGGTGCGTCTCGCGCCAGTTGTGGTGGGGACATCGGATTCCCGCGTGGAC
>Ga0307478_10002712_pt1 | contig 13650 bp, 12 predicted proteins | sample atmos_gasesECM4C_2_FD_203713 | JGI IMG/M metagenome (GOLD analysis project Ga0307478, IMG submission 203713) | Hardwood forest soil microbial communities from Morgan-Monroe State Forest, Indiana, United States - atmos_gasesECM4C_05 | ecosystem: Environmental > Terrestrial > Soil > Temperate...
TCGCGACAGGCGGCTTCACAGCTAAGGGCACGGACCCGTCGGGAAAGCCTCTCGACACTCGTGAGCGCTTTACTGACACATGGGTGAAGATGCCGAGCGGTAAGTGGCAATGCGTGGCGAGTCACGGGTCAACAATAAAGATATAGGCACCGATAACGCTGCATCGGAAAGGCCGCTACACGAAGCGGCCTTTTTGTCCATGTGGGTGGGACTAATGACGGCCTCCTAGCGGCGTTCTGATGAATGGAGTTTGAATTGGGAGTTTGAAAACTGATTAGAACTGAATCGACCCAGATGCATTTCCGCATTTTATCCGCGTCTAAAATCTCGCGACTGACTCTTGAGCATACTTAACCGTCATTAATTAAGGCACGAAGAATGTCAAGGTTGTACTTGACAACCAATGGTTAACCAGTGTACGCTGCTTGCATACCCACAGAGGCAGAACCGCAATCTGCTTGACCTGAGTTATCTGAAATTGCCTTCAGACAGCCCTAAATCTTGAGTGGAGGCTTATATGAGAACCATGAATCGTTTGGAACAACCTTTCCGCGGGGCTACGACCTTGCAGGAACAATTCAATCAAATGTTTGGCAACGGACTACCACGTACCGGCGAGGAGTCGAACTTGACCCCATGGGCGCCAGCTGTTGACATTTTCGAGACCGAGCATGAGCTGGTCGTGAACGCGGACCTGCCAGGTGTGAATCCGGAGGACCTGGACATCCGCGTCGAGAACAACATCGTCACAATTCGGGGCGAACGCAAGTTCGAGAATAAGGTGAACGAGGAAAACTACTTGCGCGTCGAACGCGCGTATGGCTCGTTCAGCCGGAGCTTCTCGCTGGCGAACTCCGTGAATTCGGAGGCGATCAAAGCCGATTATCAGAATGGCGTGCTGACGCTAAGCATCCCGAAGCGCGAGGAAGCAAAGCCGAAGCAGATCAAGGTGAATGTGGGAACGCAATCCGGAAGCCGTGTAATGGCCGCATCGGCTGGCAGTCCCGGCGCCCGCTAAACAGATCAGACCGAACACGAAGTAACCAGGGGCTGGCATTATCTCGTCAGCCCTTTGTTTTTTCCTGTTTCACAACCGCAGTGCCGCAATAAGGATTGCATACCGCCAAGCTTAGCTTCCTAGGTCCAATCGGAGCCCTCAGGAATCTTCGGCACGAGTGCGCATTCCATCGGAAACAGTGCTGTGCATAGTGCGCGCGAACTCCAACGGCACCGGGATTTCCATCCTGAATTTCGATATCAACGTTGCTCATCGCGGAGTAGAAAGTCCCAGGACTGGCGTCTGGTGGAATTTCTCTTTCTCCGGCTTTCGCGGACGTTCGACACGCGCCTTGTCCGCCGTTTGTAGTTTGTGCCTCACATATCAAATTGTCCGCGATAACTGTCGGGGCCGCAGAGATATTTCGTCGCGGATGTCGAATCGTTCAGCGGAAATCGGTCTAATTGATCTTCGTATTTTTCCTTAAATCTGCTGCTCGTGTTGGCGACTCAATTGGCGCAAGCAGCGCAATCAGGTGCGCTCTTAAATCTTTGATTCCTTCTGATTTGGAAATTGCTAAATCGATCCCCAAACTCGAAGCTAAGGCCTGATTGACACCATCCGTATGTATCGTGAACAAGATTATTTTCACGTGGGGTAGGAGCCGCTTAATCACGGGTCCAGCTTCCGCGCCAGTCATACCCGGCATCGTCATGTCGAGCAAAACCAAATCCGGTTGGAGTTCCTTCGCTTTTTCTATCGCTTCGGCACCGTTCTCGGCCTCTCCGCAAACTTCGAATCCCGTATTGGTCTCCACAAATGAACGCAGCAACTGGCGAATGCTTGCGTAGTCATCGACAATGAGGATGCCCGCCATAACTGCTGAAGATTAACAGTCTGTAGTCTAGACGACATACACGAAATCCTGTAGGTGTACACAGTTGAACAGACAGACACGCAACGATTGTGCAGAACGGCTCAGGGATAGTCGGAGAATGAAGCACTGAGTAGGTCTAGCCTTGCGTGTCCCGAACGTGACAGACCGGGAGTGTTGCGAATTGGTACAAAGGGAGCCTCTTAGAAAGGGAGGTCTCCATGTGCTACCCTCTCGATATTTTCAAAACCGAACCAGACGGCGGTGTGCTTTGGCGCGGTGCGGCAAGAGACTTTGAATCAGCCAAGGCGAGCGTCAAGAAACTCGCGCTATCTTCCCCCGGTGAATACCTCGTCCTCGACCAACACACGGGCCAGCGGGTTCTCATCACGCCCGATGTTTCGTAGAGACGCGAGCGAAGTCTGTCAATCAAACGAGGTCCCGCCCCGCATTTGAACAACTTGTATTATTGTTTCGATAAAGACTCAGTGTTATAAACCATCTGTCACGAAAATGGTGACGTATGGTGGCTCTCCCAAGCCGCAAACCCTTCGGAACGCACCCGGAAATGGTGTGGGTTCAAAGAGAACATTTCGTGGGATGGGCATGTTCAGAATGTGCTTGGGAGTTCATCCCCGTCGTATGGCCTGTTGGTGATTCGATAGATGAAATGAAACGGAACTGCGAACGACTGCGCGATAAAGAGTTTGAGTCGCATGTCTGCGTCCAGCATCCAAAAAGCTAAATTCTCAGACTGTCTTTTTTGAGACAGTTTTGCTTCCCAGTACAAATGCTAACTTCACTAGACCACTGGTGTGGCGAGGGCCGACCTCTCGCTGACCTAAACGGGTGCCACTCCTCCAGCTCCCTTAGCTCAAGTTCTGGCACCCGTCCCCCTCTTCTGAATGCGTGGAATCCGCTGACAGCATCTTTTTTTTTGAGAAAAACGGTTGGCGTAGCGTGACCTTCACCTCTTTTTGTCTCGCTTCACCAATCGTAGCTCGTCCAAATTCCAACGCCGGAACCCGTCGATCTGCGTTTCCAATAAAGCGCCGTGCATGCTGGTCAAGATCGAACGAATTGTGGCCGTGCCACACGAGCGAACCATCCTAACCGCGCACGGTAAATGCCAAGTATTAGCATAGAGTACTATTGACATCAATTTTGAGTTGCGATAGAAACCCCGCCATCCTGCCAGCTTTGAATCGGCGGATCGGCCCTGCTTGCAGAATTTCGCCTTACCGACTCACAGTCTGTCGAATCTAGTCGCACGGAGGACCCATGCCCCTCTTGGATCGCGCGGTTCGTCTTTTGATTTGCCTTTCCGGCGTTCTTCTGGTGCCGTCGCTTTACGCTCAGCTTCCTCCGGTGAGCAGTACCACCTCGACGCCTATTCAGGGAGCTGGCCATGATTTCCATGGGGGGCCCGCCGAAACTGTGAATCCCGCCAACGGCTCGGTCAGTATTCGCGTGCCAGTCATCCTGCCGCCCAGTCGGGGCATCACCCTGCCATTTTCCTTCGCCTATGACTCGAACGGAGTCAACTATGTGGGTCTGAACCCCTCATTCGGCTATGGGGCGGCAGAGTGGTTGACTCCTGGCGAGTCTGGCTATACAAACCCCTGGACACAAGGTGGCTGGAGCGACTCCATCCCCACGGCAAGCAAGACTCAGCTCTCCTGGTCTACCCTTGTTGACGGCGGCCCGACTCGGGTGCAGTGTAAGGCCCTAATAAACTTCCTTTTCCAAGACGCCAACGGAAATCGCCACAATCTCAGCCTCACTAACTATAGCGATGCTGGAGGGACTGGTCCTTGCACGATCAACTCGAACGATTGGCCATCCGGCTTTGGAGCTCAAGTTGCTCTGCAGGGCGGCGAGGGACCTGTTTCGGCGACATTAGACCCCAGTTGGGATTCTTGGGCGGCGCCTTCGGTTATAGACGGTGACGGATTAAGTTACAGATTCCCACGTCAAATACCCAGCGCAAGCTGGCTGGCGAATTCCGTCGCGGACCGCAATGGGAACACAATATCTATCAACTCCACTTTTCCCACATTCAGTTACGTAGATACCGCTGGCCGTACCGTCCTCCAGGACTCGGGATTTGCAAAGAGCCCTGAAACCCTCACGGTATCCGGTCTTGGCGCACCGTACACACTTACGTGGACAGCCCTGGCTGCACCGACTTTCACCACTCCAATAGTGCCTCAGGCTGGAACATGCACAAGTCCCGCGCATACCTGGGGTACGAGCGTAGTTGCAGTTTCCTCGGTCACTTTGCCGAATGGCCAACGATTCTCTTATAGCTATGACCCAGTCTACAGCCTCGTGAATAAAATGACCTACCCGGGCGGCGGCTACGTCCGCTATGTCTGGGGAATGAATGCTCAGGCTGAATACACCTTTTCGACAAGCAACGGCGGAGCTCATACTTGCGACATGCATTATGGCGTTCCGGCCATAACCGACCGCTACGTCAGTTTTGATGGCACGCACGAGGTGCTTCATCAGCACTACGCATACACAACGACATGGCCAGCTTGGTCTTCGGGAGGCTGGTACTGGTCGAGCAAGCAAACGACTGTCACTACGTACGACTTAGTTCGGAATACGAATTTTCAAACCATATACTCCTACTCGCATGTATTCGATTACTGGCAGCCAAACGCGGAGGTCGGTTTTCAGCCCGAAATTCCGGTCGAGAGCAGCATCGCTTATTACGACACCACAGGCGCCCTTTTAAAAACAGTAACAAAAGCCTGGCTGAACGAGCGAGTGCTAGCCTCCCAACAGACCACGTTCCCCAACGGACAAAGCTCGAAAACCACTTGGTCGTATAACGCTAGCGAACTCGAAACCGAACACGACGACTTCGATTTCCCCAACGCGAGTACTTTCCTCCGTGCAACCGTTACCAGCTACGCCGCAACGGGTAACATGCCCGCATCCCACGTAATTGACAAACCTGCGAGCGTGGTCGTCTTTTCGGACGCCGGCAAAACCAACCGCGTCGCAGAGACCGACTACAGCTACGACAACCCAGCTGGCACCACTACTTCAGGCATCGTTCAGCATCTCGGGACTTGCAATTGCGGGAATCTTACCCAGCAATCGCAGTGGCTAAGCAGTTCTGGCGGAATGCTCAATACAACCTATACGAACGATGACACCGGCCAGCGTCTCTCGATGACAGATCCTCGGGGCAATCAAACCTTCTATTCCTATGCCGACAGTTACTCCAGTGGCGCGCCTTCCGGCCCGACCAACGCTTACCTCACAACCATCACACATCCGCAAACCAATGGTGTCAGCCATATAGAAAAATTCTCCTACGCGTATGCGTCCGGGGAAGTCACCAGCTCTACCGACCAGAATAATTTGGTGACTGACTATAAATACGTCGACAATCTCGCCCGCCTCACTGAAACCGACTCTCCCGACGGCGGTGTCACTACCATCGCTTACAACGACGCCACATACAGTCCTTCCACCCCTTCACCTAGCGTGACTACCACGAAAAAAATCAACTCTTCCACAAGCATGGTAACGGTTTCAGCCATGGACGGCTTGGGGCATGTGGTGCGGAACGAGCTAACCTCCGATCCACAAGGCACGGTCTACACGGACACCGCCTACGACGGCATGGCGCGCGTTTACACCGTTTCGAATCCGTATCGTTCTGGCACTGACCCGACTACTAGCTCGGGCACAACTACGTATGCGTATGACGCTATCGGTCGCAAGCTCACGGAAAAGTATCCCGACAATTCTGTCCTGACCACTGCCTACTGCGCCGGTTCGACATTGGTCACCGATCCGACCGGCAAATGGCGGCGCAGCCGGGTCGATGGAATCGGTCGTCTGGTCGAAGTCGACGAACCGAACGCAGTCGGTGCGACCGTTGCTTCCACTGGTTGCCCAGGCACGGGCGAGCCTATCTGGATCACCAGCTACGGGTACGACCTGCTCGGAAATCTGACTTCTGTCCTGCAAAACGGCTCGCATCCGCGCTCCTTCACCTACGACTCGGTGTCGCGGCTGCTGTGTGCGAGCAATCCGGAGAATTCATTTGCCGCGTGCCCCGCTGCCGCAACAAACACCTACACGGCAGGCACAACCGGCTACACGTACGACGCAAACGGAAACCTAGCCAGCAAAACGACTTCCACGAGCCACCTTGCCGCCACTTCAGGCTCCGGGTCGGCGACGGTCAGCGGCACGGAACAATTCATTACGGGTGCGCCCGCCGTTTCGGGAACGGGAAGCGTCACATTTTCAGGGACTCTTCAGAGCAAGCAAGTTATTGCGACGCCCGCGACTCACGCGACCGGTTCTGTCTCAATCAGCGGTAGCGAGGACTCAGGCACATTTTGCGATGACGCCGGCAGAAACTGCCATTTTAAGTACAACTCTGGTTCCCTAACAGTTGTCGTCAATTCTCAGCCTTACAGCGTAACGTACGGCCAGGGCTCCACTTCCAATACGATTGCCACGAATCTGGCCTCAGTACTCAATTCGGGTGGGGTTGTAACCGCAAGTGCAAGCGGCAGCACGATCAATTTAACCAGCGTAGCCACAGGCGCCGCCACAAACTACTCGTTGAGTGGCTCAAGCACTACGGATGACCCCACGGATTTCGGCCTACCTTCCTTTACTCCGTTTCCTTCCGGCTCCACTCTTACAGGCGGTCATGACAACGTTTATACGACTTTGTACGACAGTGGTAGCAGCACTATCACGGTGAACGGCCACGGCAACGTCGTAAGCTGGAACGGTTCCGGAACGACATCTTCCTCGATAGCGTCCGCGCTCGCCTCGAATATTAATGGAGATTCCGGCGCTTTTGTCAGCGCCTCGGCCTCCGGCGCTACCGTCAACCTGACAGCCAAAACTACCGGAGCAAGCACGAACTATTCGCTGTCCTCGTCATATAGCTACGACTCTGCCGACTTCGCCAGTTCTTCCTTCACGAGCTCCAATTCGGGTGCGGCTCTTATGGGTGGGCGCGACGCTGGCGCCACCGTTTATGACTCGGGGAGCGTTTGGATCAGCGTGAATAACACGCAGTATTCGGTAAGCTACGGACAGAGCAGCTCGTCGTCCTCGCTTGCCGGCACCCTGGCGTCGGCCATCAATGCGGGCTCGATTGCTAACGCCACTGCCAACGGCTCGGGCATCTCTATTACCGCCAAAACGGTCGGTGCGGCCACGAACTATTCGTTGTCCGCTGGCTCATCCACGAGCCAACCCGGATCTTTTTCCTCGCCGTCGTTTAGCGTCTCTGTTTCCGGCGCTTCGCTGACCGGCGGAACCGATCCGGACAGTCCGGTGGTGACCACGTACGCGTATGACGCGCTGAATCGGATGCTCAGCCGCAGCTATTCCAATGGCGATCCGACTGTATCGATTGCTTACGACCAATCGAACTGTTTGGGTCTATCGACCTGCCAGAATATTGGCCAGCGAACGAGCATGACCGATGGCGCAGGGTCGGAAGCGTGGAGCTACCAAGTTGACTCCACCAATCTTCGCAGCGTGCATGTCAACCGACGCACCACCAGCAACATCACCAAAACATCCACGTATTACCTCGACCTGGCCGGAAATGTTACGCAGGCCGTGTACCCGACTGGCCGCGTAGTGAATTACGCGTACGATGCAGCGAATCGTCCCAAGAGCGCCGCGGACGGGGCAAACGGGATCACTTATGCCAGCGATTTTCAAAGTGCGCCAGCCGGTTGTTTGGCGGGCGCGGTATGCTACACGCCGCAGGGTACTTTCTACGCGCTGTCGATTGGACAATCCTCTACGTTTTCCGGATTGAATGTCTCGCACACTTACAACAACCGGCTGCAGCCTAACGAATTCAAAGCCACTTCGTCTGGTGGGAATGCCATCGACATTACTTACGGCTTCGTCGATCCTGCCAGCTCGCACAATGCCGGGCACGTCTACGCCATTACTAACAATCTAGATGGCACTCGCTCGCAAATGTTCAGCTACGACCAGCTCAACCGGATCGCTAGTGCGCTTACGACTTCCACCCACGCGACCAGCCCGGCGCATTGTTGGGGTGAAACGTACAGCCTGGACGCCTGGGGCAATCTGAACAGTATTGCCGCCACTACCAACTCCAATTACACGGGGTGCATGGTCGAAAGTGGTTTTGCGACGACCGCTGACGGCAGCAACCATCTGCCGATTTTTTCTTATGATCCCTCGGGAAACACGTTGAGCGATGGAAGTATCAGCTATTCCTGGGACGCTGAGAGTCAATTGAAATCGGCGACTAACAGTGGGGCCACCACGAACTACATTTACGATGGCGATGGGCGTCGCGCCTCCAAATCCAGCGGAAAGCTGTATTGGTATGGCTCTGGCGGCGACATTCTTGCGGAGACGGACGCTGGCGGCAACAACGCGACCGAATACGTCTTTTTCGGAGGCAAGCGTGTGGGCATGCTGCCGGCGGGTGGCAATCCTATTTATTACGTGGAGGATTTGCTGGGCACGTCGCGGGTGATCACTACCAATTCGGGAGTGGTCTGCTACGATGCGGACTTTTATCCGTATGGGGGCGAGGCCGCTTACACCAACACTTGCGCGCAGAATTACAAATTTGAGGGCAAGGAGCGCGACACGGAAACGGGCAACGATGATTTTGGCGCGCGCTACTATTCCAACCGCTTTGGGCGCTGGCTCAGTTCCGACTGGTCGTCGGTGCCCGTGGCGGTGCCTTATGCCAATCTGACCAACCCGCAGACGCTCAACCTGTATTCCATGGTTGCGGACGACCCGGAATCATTCGCCGACCTCGACGGCCACCAGCAGTCGATGGGGCTCTCAGAATCCGGCTGCGCCGCCGCAGGTGGAGGTACGTCCGCCAATGGCAGCTGCGCCAGGCAACCCGACGATAAGGATAAGCAGGTGCAAAATCAGGGCCAGAAATATGACTCTAGAAAGAATGGCCCTGAAGATCCCACGAACCCAGGTAAGCCTCTGTCCCAGAACCCGGAGGTGAAGAAGGGGATGGACGAGGCATTTATGAAGACAACCAATGGCACGGCGCGTGGCGGTCTAGCTGAAGCGGGTGGCACCGTCGAATTTAAAGATGGTAAGATATCAATTGCTAACCAGGTGGACTCTGTCCATAGTGACAAGAAGGCGAACGCACTCGACATCAAACGGGACGATTACACCATCGCAATTTTCCACACGCACGGGAATGGCGCTCAACCTACTCCCTCGTCTGGCGATCGAAACCCTAACGCACAGTTCCCGGACTTTGTGAGATCGCAGCGCTCACTCTATGTAACGATCCCCCATTCGGCGACCGGAAAACCTCCGTTAAATAGCTATATCCAGTTGCAGTAGAGGGGCAGCGAATGCACGAGGAGGTGTACTACGTGATTTTCAGAAAACACTTGGGACCTGCCCTACTTTTTCCGTTTTTGCTCGTGTTGAGCGCAGTTGGGCAATCCGTAGGTGTACCTCCGGATATGAAAGGTAACGTTCTTGATCGCCTTTTTCGGTCGGACGCCGTCACGTCGCCATTCCTCTCAAAAATGACGCTCCGATATGGCGACTCCGACTCTCAATTAGTGGTGCTGACCTATCCCGTTTATCCCATCCATCCCGGGGGACAAGCTGAGGTCATCAGCTACACGATCACCGGGATGGGCAGCAACAACCTCTCTCAGTTCATTTCAAAAATGGCCGGGCAGAATCCGAATGTGACAGACCAGGAGATTGCGGCGAGGTTGAAAGTGGGCGTTAAGCGTTCGCCCATCGGATACGAAGCCTTGAGGCGTTTCCTTGACGATCTTAAGGCTATTCGAATATCGCCAGTGCTGGCGAGTCGGGTAGCTGTTGATGAGTATTCCGAGTACGAGTTCTGGTACAACAACGGGCAAGAATCCGTTCACTACAAAGTCGCGGGGCCGTTCAAGGATGATCCCCAGGACAAGCTTGTGCAATGGATGATCAGATTCAGAGCGGGTGTCCCTGAGTTGATGAGCGCTGCGTCTGCAAAGCCATGAGTTCCGTCCACGCGCTACATCGCCGAAGAGCGGCGCTGAGGAGCTTTGTCGCGTTGGTTATCACCACTCTTGTGGTGTCGTCGGTGTGCTTCTCTCTAGCGAAGAGTGCGATGCAGGAAGAGCCTGTTTTCCGTGCTCCGTTTAAGCTCAAACTGCATGTGGATGATGACCACTACTACGAGCAGAGTTTCGACCCGATTCCGTACGTGGCGGGCAATGACGTGTACCTTTTCGCAGGAGAAGCCTTCGGCCTCAATGTCACTGTCACTGAGAACGAAGTGTCCCACATAGCCTATGAACGAAGCCCTTCCAAAGCCGACGTGGAATTGAGGTTCACGCAGGAGAAATCGCAAAACGGTTGGATGATGATGCTGGTGATTCGGAACAAGCTGAAGCACCGGTTGTATCTCGACGCCCTAATGACCATCCCAGGAAAAGAGGAAATTTTGAAGACCAGCGTTCTCCCCATCGAACCAAACCTCAGTGACTTCGAGTCGTGGCCTCATCCCATCGTTCAGCTAGTACTTCGAGACTTTCGCTTCTCCGAAAAGTCGAAACAATCCGACGCCCCGGAGAAGCCCAAGAAGCAGACTGAGACCGTAGACCCGAAGACCGGCAACCTGCACCTGCAAATCCCGATCCCGGCCACCACGAAAGAGCATTAGTGCCGATCCATCACGGGCCGTGCGCCGGGTCGCAGCCTAACTGAGCGTTCGTCCGGACAGTTGTTCCTGTGAGGCGCGCCTGCTATCGCAGGCCTGAAAATCGCAGTTCGCACTTTACTTTATCTATGCGCATTGAATCGGAGGCTCCTACCTGTCCGGATTTGGCGGGCGGCACGCTGGACATCTGGCCGCTGTATCTATTTCATCCGGGGCGGTGACCGTTGATGCGGCGAATCACGCGGTATGCTTCGTGCAGGATTGAGACGCCCGCGCGGTGGGCGATGAACGCATTAGGTCGATTTCGAGGGATACTGAGCGCGAAGAAAGCTTTGCATCTTTGGCGGATGACGCGGAAATCGCCAATGGGTTTTTCAAGGCGGGCAAGTGTGCGGGCTTGACGTTTCTGCGTCCGCTGCTTTGTGGTTCAGATTTTAATGAGATTCTGCCGAGCGACGACCAGAAGAGTCCCCGAGGCGTCTTCGCGTTCATCTCTGGTGAGACCCGACCAGAAACACAGCACGGCTTTCCTCTATCGCTACTGCGCAGTCGTCTGTATCGATCTGAAAAAGTCCTGTCCGCTTCGGTACAACTTCGGGACATTTGAAGAGCGGAAATCAGGTTGATGGTCAGCGTAAGCGACACCAGTAAAGCAGTTTAGTGTTTTAGCCGAGCGATATGACCGTGCGCGAACTTTCGTCCGTTATCTCGCCAGTGACGACAAATGACGACCGAGGTGAGCGACGTTGAGTTCTCATATTTTGGGCGACTCTGGTGAGCTCGATGGAATCATACACCAGATAAAAATTCGAATTGGGTCACGCGTTCAGTGTGAGACAATTTCGCCGCTTGGTATGGCAAAGCAAAAAAGCCTGGGATTCACGTCATCTAGCAGCTTGTTGAAAAAAACGGGAATTCCGGTTTTTTAGTGGGAAGCGAACGGGGCGTTGCCCCCGCACCCCAGGATTTAACGCTTAGATGCCTTCCCGCTGAGGGGCTCTTCAGTCCCAGATCTTCACCTGCGGCCAAAATTCCTTCAACGGCTGCTTGAGCCCTCGGCAATAGAACAGGTCGACATGCTCGTACGGCATCGAGTATGGGTGGTACACGCTCGCGACCTTCTGCACGCTCGCAAACATTTGCTCGAGGCGCTCTTGGCTATCATCCATGACGATCATACTTTCGCCCGTGTAATCGCGCGGTCCCCAGAAGAAATAGCTTTGGTGACCGCTGATCGCCCACGGCAATCCATATTTCGGCCCGAAGAGATCGATCGCGCCGGCTTGGCCATAGTTCTGGACAAAGATCGCCGTCTTCGCTCGAACATCCGGCGGCAAACTGTTGTAAACGCGCGCCACCGTCGCGACCATTTCCGGCCAGCCAAACTCGGACGCATAAATCTGCGGCAAGGGGCCCAGCTTGAGCGTTTCACTTGCAGGCGGCGAGAGGTGCAACGCGCGCGTGTAGCGAATGTACGTTTCGACCGGCAGCACCGGCGTGGCGAGCGGCGCAAGAATCGCGCCCGCCGCGATCAGCAGTGCCGGGTAGGCCACTCGCCGCCACCTTCGCTGCCGCGCCTCGAGCCACATTTCATACATGACGCTGCCGGCGGCGAACACCAGCGGAAAGGCGGGATAGAGGTAATACACGCGCGGACTCATCGTAACAATCACGCCCGCCGTAAACACCCACGCCCAGCCCAGCGCGCGAAATCTCTTCCCTTGCTCCGCCAACAAGAAAAACCATAGGCCTGCTAGCCACAAGGGCGCGGTCAACGGATTCATCGACCCAATTTCCTGACCGAAGAAACTGAAGAAGCCCAACGGCACGTTCCGCCCGCTGCGTCGAATGTTGGCCTGCAATTCGAGAAATGGAAAGTGGTGCCGAACATTCCACCAGAGATTCGGGGCAAAAATCACAAACGCGACCACCCCACCAATCCATAACCACCGATTCGCGAGCAGCTTCCGTTGGTTCGTGAGCAGTAGTCCGAGGACAATCCCAGCGCCGAAGATCATCATCGAGTACTTGTTCTCGAGACCGATGCCCGCGACCACGCCGAACCAAATCCACAGCCTCTCATTTCCGGTTTTGATGATGCGAATCACGAGATACGCGCAGGTCATCCAGAACAGTGGCTCGAACGCATTCATCGTGAAGAGGCTGTCCGACCCGAGAATGCCGGGCGCAGTGAGCGTGGTAATCGCCGCAAGTACCTGCGCGAAGCGCCTCCCACCGAGTTCGCGCGCAATCAGCGCGGTTAGCACAACCTCCACCGCCCCCGCGAGCGCCGGCAAAAATCGGATCGCGAGCAGCGACTGACCCAGCGTATGTCGCACCACCCAGGCAATCATCGCGATCAGCGGCGGCTGATCGACATAGCCCCAAGCGAGATGACGGCTGCAGGCCAGGAAGTACAACTCGTCACCCAAGTACCCATACCTGTGTCCGGCGTACAAATGCACCACCAGCTTGCACGCGGCAATCAGGAGTACAATCGTGGTCGCGCCCAGCATCGGACAAAGGTGCCTTTCGTCATGGCTCTCTACCGTGCCCCCCGCCATTTGCGACTGCGACTCCGCCATCATCCTCGCTTGCTCCAAATTGCCAGGGTTGCAATTATAGGACCGAGCGCAAGCATTTTCAGTGGTGGTATAACTGGGCGGCCCGTAGTCGGTTAGAGCCGATGAAGAAAGTTGCCGGCCTGTTGAAACGGCGATTCGAGAACATCATTACCTACCTAACCCATCCGATTACCAACGCCACCAGCGAATCCATCAACGCCAAAATTCAGTGGGTGAAATATACCGCTCGAGGATTGGCCAGAACGTGACACGCGGCTTCGACAAGCCGGCTCGGTCAATCGAAAAACCCAAACCACTCCCTTACCACTCAGCGAAAACTCAAAACTGAGAACGAAAAAACCTCGAAAACCAAATTCTTCAACAAGCTGTTAGAAGCCTCCTCCTTAGGAATCCCAAAGATTCGGCGTTTCACTTTGGCAAGTGGACGGATTTGCAGATGTTGGTCTGTCTCGGAGGATGCGAGCGAACAGATAGGGAATATCGCGCGCTA
>Ga0307478_10002713_pt1 | contig 13647 bp, 10 predicted proteins | sample atmos_gasesECM4C_2_FD_203713 | JGI IMG/M metagenome (GOLD analysis project Ga0307478, IMG submission 203713) | Hardwood forest soil microbial communities from Morgan-Monroe State Forest, Indiana, United States - atmos_gasesECM4C_05 | ecosystem: Environmental > Terrestrial > Soil > Temperate...
CACAAGCCGAGCTAGGTGCGGTAGGAGGCGTTGATGCGGACGTACTCCGCGGTGAGGTCGCAAGTCCAGTAGCGCGCGCTGGCGGTGCCGGCGTGCAGGTGAAGGACAATCGGAACGTGTTCCGCGAGAAGGCGGTTGCTGGCGGCGCGCTCGTTGAAATCGAGCGGGCTGCCGCGGCGCAGGACCGGAATGCCTGCCATCTTGATATCGACGCGCGCGGGATCGAACGTCACGCCGGAGCGGCCAGCGGCAGCAAAAACGCGGCCCCAGTTGGGATCGCCGCCAGCGAAGGCCGTTTTGACGAGCGGCGAAGTGGCGATAGTTTCGGCGATACGCTTGGCTGCGGCTTCGGTTTTTGCGCCGCGCACTTCGATTTCGATGACGCGTTGCGCTCCTTCTCCGTCGGCGACGATTTGCAGCGCGAGCGAGCGACAGACTTCTTCGAGCGCTGCTGCGAAAGCGCGATGCGCCACGGTTCCGGCACGAATCGCAGGTGCGCCCGCTGCGCCGTTTGCGAAAACCAGCAAGGTGTCGTTCGTCGAAGAGTCGCCGTCGACGCTGATGGCGTTGAATGTGCGCGAGCAGACGTCGCGAAGAGTTTTTTGCAAAAGCGCGGGCGCAATGGCGGCGTCGGTCACCACGAAGGCGAGGGTCGTCGCCAGGTTGGGATGAATCATCCCCGCGCCTTTTGTGCAGCCGACCATGTGAATTCGCTTGCCGGCCATTTTGAACGAGGCACCGGCGGTTTTCGGGCGGGTGTCGGTGGTGCAAATAGCGAGCGAGAGCTCCGCGAAAGAACGGGCTGAGGGGCGGCGGTTCCGGGCGAGTTTTGGAACTGCGCGCAGAATTTTCTCTACGGCCAGCGGCACGCCGATCACACCCGTCGAGCAGACGATGATTTCATTGGGAGTGCAGCCGAGTGCCTTGGCTGTTTCCGCAACGGTTCTCTGTGCCGCAGCGTGGCCGGCGGGACCGGTTGCGCAGTTTGCGTTGCCGGCATTCACGATGGCGGCGCGCATGCGGCCTTTCGACGCTCGCAAATGTTCCTTGGAGATTGTGACGGGAGCGGCGACAACGAGATTTTGGGTGAACACCGCGGCGGCGGAGGCCGGGACGTCGCTCGAGATAATCGCGAGGTCGAGCGCGCCGGTTTTCTTCAGTCCGCAGGCGATGCCTGCGAACCGAAATCCGCGCGGAAGAGAGGCTTCGGAGAGTGCGTGCTTCATCAACGGAATATCCGTGTGACTAGCGCGCCGCCCCCGGAAGCGACCTCCTCTCCTCCGAGATGGAGGTTAGGGTGGTTAGCTGAACTGCAGTTTGCGTGCTCATGGCGTGGCTCCTATTTTGCTGGTTTTCTTGTTGAGACGTTCTTCCAAATCCGTGATGGCTTTCCGGACCGCTTCCGGCGCGGTTCCGCCGGGAACCTTTTTTGCTGCGAGCGCCGCGTTGACGTTCAGCCCATTGGAAAAATCGGCCGCGAACACCGGAGAGATTCTTTTCAAATCCTCGAGTGACATTTCGGACCACACTTTCGCTTGACGCTCAGCTTCCCGTAAGACTTTACCGACGATGTCGTGCGCTTGGCGGAACGGAACGCCCTTGTGGACGAGGTAATCCGCAGCTTCGGTGGCCAACAGAAGCGGATTGGACGCGGCGGCGCGAAGACGATCCTCGCGAAATTCGGTGCCAGCGAGTGCGCCAGTGGCCACGGCGAGCATGTCGGCGACTTGATCATGCGCGGCGAAGAGGGCTTCTTTATCTTCCTGTAGGTCGCGCTGGTAACTTGTGGGCAAGCCTTTGAGCGTCGTGAGCAAACCGAGCAACGCACCGGTGATGCGGCCGGTTTTGCCTCGAATCAATTCCCAGGAGTCGGGGTTTTTCTTTTGCGGCATGAGGCTGCTGCCAGTGGAAAATTCGTCGGGCAGAACCACGTATGCGAATTCTTGCGAGGCGAAGATCACGAAATCTTCGGCGAGCCGCGAGAGATGGGTAGCGATGCCGGTGAGTGCGAAAAGATAGTCGAGAGCAAAGTCGCGATCACTGACGGCATCGAGACTGTTCGCGGTGATTTTGGAGAAGCCGAGTTCGCGGGCGATGGCGTTGCGGTCGATGCCGAAGGAATTTCCGGCGAGTGCGCCGGAGCCCATTGGGCAGGCGTCGGCGCTTGCTGCGGCGTGTTGCAAGCGAGTGACGTCCCGCAAAAACGCTTCAGCGTGGGCCAGCAGAAAATGCGAAAGCAAGATGGGCTGCGCGTGCTGCAGGTGCGTCATGCCAGCCATGGGCACGGAGATTTTTGCCCTGGCCTGGCTGAGCAATGTATTCAAGAGTGCGGATAGGCCGCGCTGGATTTCCGCTGCGGCGTCGACGACGAATAGACGGAAATCAGTGGCGACCAGTTCGTTGCGGCTGCGGCCGGTGTGGAGTTTCCAGCCTAGCGGGCCGAGTTCTTCGACGAGGGCTTTTTCGACGAAGTGGTGGACATCCTCCGCGGTCGCTCCAAACGTGTCGACCCACGCAGGATCGGTTTGAGCGCGGTCGGAAATTTTGTCGAGGGCGGCTAGCGTTTGTTTCACTTCCGTCGCGGTGAACATGCCGATGGGTTCGAGTGCTTTGGCCCAAGCGCGATCGACGGCAATTTCGTAGGGCAGGAGGCGGCGATCGAACGCAAAGGAGCGCTGGAACGCGTCGAAGTGAGCATTTGGCTCGCGTTCGAAACGTCCTCCCCACAGGCGGTCATCTTTGCGTTCGGTCATTTTTGTGATTTGTCGTCTTTGCCTTCGGCCATCTTTCTTTTCCGTCCTTTGTCGGAAACAGCCGTCTGCGAGGCTGCGATTTCCTTTGTAGGGGCGCAGCATGCTGCGCCCCTACAAGCAGGATCTATCTAATGGTTACTGCCTTCAGCTTTCGCTTTGGGGCGAACCGTGACCGGCAGAGCGAAAAGATTGATGAACCCTTCGGCATCCTTGGGGTTGTAGCGGCCCATGGTGAAGCTGGCCAGGTCGGTGCGATAGAGCGAGAAAGGAGAGACGCGCTTGGTGACGGTGAGCGTGCCTTTCCAGAGCTTGAGGCCGACGGCGCCGGTGACGCGCTGTTGTGAAACGTTGAAGAAACCGTCGAGCGCGGCGCGCAACGGAGAGAACCACAAGCCGTAGTAGACCAGCTCTGCGTAACGCAAAGAGAGAGCTTGCTGAAAATGTGTGGTCTCGCGGTCGATGGTCAGAGCTTCGAGCTCGCGATGCGCGGTGACTAGCAGCGTGCCGCCGGGGGTTTCGTACGCACCGCGGGATTTCATCCCGACCAGGCGATTTTCGACGATGTCGGTGCGGCCGATGCCGTGCTTCGCAGCAATTTCGTTGAGCGTATTGAGAAGATCAACCGGACCGAGCTTCGCGCCGTTGACGCTCACCGGCGTACCTGCTTCAAAGCCGATTTCGACTTCCTCGGCTTTGTCCGGAGCTTTTTCGGGAGAGACAGTCCATTGCCACATGGCTTCATTGGGAGCGTTCGCAGGATCTTCTAGCTCTCCTCCTTCGTGACTGAGGTGCCAGATGTTGCGGTCGCGGCTATAGATGTTCTTTTTGCTTTGCTCGACTTGCACGTTGTGTTTTGCGGCGTAGGCAATGGCGTCTTCGCGGGAGTCGATATCCCATTCGCGCCAGGGGGCGATGATTTGCACGTTGGGGGCGATGGCTTTGTAGGCTAGTTCGAAACGGACTTGGTCGTTGCCTTTGCCGGTGCAGCCGTGGGAGAGGCCGTCAGCGCCGAGTTGCAGAGCGAGTTCGGCCTGGCGTTTGCCGAGAATGGGGCGGGCCATCGAAGTGCCGAGGAGATACGTGTGTTCGTACACTGCGCCTGCTCGGAGCGTCGGCCAGATATAGTCGCGGACGAACTCTTCGCGAAGGTCTTCGACGTAGGCGGTTGAGGCGCCAGTGGCTAGTGCTTTTTTGCGGGCGGCTTCCAGGTCTTCCTGCTGGCCGACGTCGCCGATCATGGCGATGACTTCGCATTGATAATTTTCTTTCAGCCACGGGATGATGATGGAGGTGTCGAGACCTCCGGAATAGGCTAGGACTACTTTTTTGGGTTTTGGCAGTTGTGTTTTCACGGTTCCTCGTTTGAAAAGAAGTTTAAGAGTTCAGCGGTTCAAAGACGGGCACGGCATGCCGTGCCCCTACAAATGCGAACTGGCGCGATGAGATAGCGAACACCCATTCATCAGAACAGAGTGTGCAGGATGGCTTTCTGCACGTACATGCGGTTTTCGGATTGGTCGAGGACGACCGACTGCGGGCCGTCGAGGACTTCGGGCGTAACTTCGAGGCCGCGATGCGCCGGAAGACAGTGCATAAAAACAGCATCTGGAGCGGCCAGGGCCATCAGTTCTGCGTTGACTTGGTAGGGCGCAAAGACAGCGCTGCGGATTTTTTCTTCGGCTTCGAAACCCATGCTGGTCCAGGCATCGGTATAGACGGCTTGGGCGCCGGAGACAGCTTCGCGGGGATCGGTCATGAGCTCGATTTTGGCGCGGGTTTCCTTGGCTACACGTTTCGAATCAGCGACGACTTCCGGCGCGGGCTGATAATCATGCGGAGTAGCTACGCGCAGATGAACGCCGAGGCGCGCGGCGAGATACATCAAGGAGTGGCAGACGTTGTTTCCGTCGCCGACGTACGTGAGTTTGAAGCCGCGAAGAGCGCCGAATCTTTCCTCGAGGGTGAAGAAATCGGCGAGCGCCTGGCAGGGATGAAATTTATCCGAGAGCGCGTTGATGACCGGGATGTTGGCGTTCGCAGCCATTTCTTCGAGGACCTTTTGTTTGTAGACGCGGGCGACAATGCCGTGGACCCAACGGTCGAGGTTGCGCGCGACGTCGGCGATGGATTCGCGAGCGCCCAAAGAGGCGGAGGCTTGCGTGTGGTCAAGGAAAACGACCGAACCACCCATGCTCTGGATGCCGACGTCGAAGGTGACGCGCGTGCGGAGCGACGGTTTTTCAAAAATCAGGGCGATGAATTTACCCGTGAGCGAGGAAGCGTAGCGCCCCGGGCGCGCTTTGATTTCGGCGGAGAGTTGGAGGAGGTCGCGCGTGTGCGAGGGGCTCCATTCGGCTCCAGTGAGCAAGTCATTCGACAAAGAAATAGGCGAAACGAGGGTGGAGGTAGTCATTTTTTCACCTTGCCGCGGCGAGGGCAGCATGCGACGGAGGCGCGGATTTCGCGGGCTCAGTAGCGGCGGCCTTTTGCGGAGTAGTTACGAACAGTTTTTCCAGGAGACGCAAGAATTGGCGCACTTGCGCGCGCGTGACGAGGAAAGGCGGTAGCAAGCGCAGCGTGAAGTCGTGCGTGCAGTTGATGAGCAGGCCTTTGAGCAGGGCTTGCTGTACGAAGGGAGCGCCATCGATGGAAAGCTCGATGCCGATCATCAAGCCTTCGCCGCGAATTTCCCGAATGAATGGGAATTTTGCCGCGAGCGCAGAAAGGCCTTCTCGCAATTCGGCGCCGCGGGCGCGAATGTTTTCGAGGAGTTTTTCGTCTTCGATGATGTTGAGGAATTCGAGAGCGGTGGCGCAGGCGAGCGGGCCGCCGCCGAAGGTGGTGCCGTGCAAGCCTGGGGAGACTTTTTGGGCAACGGCTTCAGATGTGAGGATCGCGCCGAGCGGGAGGCCAGCGGCAAGCGGCTTGGCTACCACTACGACGTCGGGCTTCGAGGAGAATTTCTGGTACGCGAAATAACGGCCTGTGCGGCCCAGTCCGCACTGAATTTCGTCGGCAATCAGCAGCGCGCCGTTTTTTGTGGCCAGGGCGCGCGCGCGATTCCAGAACTCTTCGCTGACGGGATAGATTCCGCCTTCGCCTTGGATGGTCTCGAAAAGGATGGCGCAGACGGTGTCATCGAATTTGGATTCGAGATCGGCGACGTCGTTGAAGCGGACAAATTCGACGCCGGGGACGAGAGGGGCGAAAGGGAGACGGTATTTTTCAGTGGCAGTGACGCTAACGGCTCCAAATGTGCGGCCATGGAAGGAATTCTCGAGCGCCAGGATGCGGTGCTTGCAGGCAGGTGAGCCGGGAGCGTCGGCGGAGGTGCGGCCGAAGAGCCGCGCCAGCTTGAGAGCGCCCTCGACGGCCTCCGCGCCACTGTTGGAGAAGAACACGCGATCGAGGCCGGACCATTGCGCAAGCTTGCGGGCCAGCGGGCCTTGATAGGAATTGTGAAAGAGATTGGAGAGATGGATGGCGCGCGCGGCTTCGCGGCGGATAACTTTGACAATGCGCGGATGCGCGTGGCCGAGCGCGTTGACGGCGATGCCGCCGAGAAAATCCAGATATTTTTTGCCACGAGAATCGTAGACGTAGCAACCACGGCCATGCGTGAAGACCATAGGCTGGCGCTTGTACGTGGGCATAAGAAATTGATTCGCATCGCGCAGAATGGAATTTGCATTCGAGGCGCGAGGAGACGCTTTCCTAGCCGTTCGAACAGCGGGTTTTGCTGACTTTTTTGTATCGAGTTTGCGCATCACGCCGCCGAAAGAGCCGCTTGGGCGCTAGGGAAAGACTCGCGGAGAATGCGGGTGCCGGGAATCGGCGAGGCAAGATCTTCGGTGGCGTGGCCGGCGGAGTGAACCGCCAGGAGAAGAGCATCGGGCGCCGTGCCACCGACGATGCGCACCTGGCGAACGCCGCCCTCGAGGGCGCGCTTGGCGGCTTCGAGTTTGAGAATCATGCCGCCGGAGACGACGCGGCACTGGACCAGACGCTCGCTCTCTTCGCAAGTGATGGCGGAGAGAACTTTTTCGCCGTCGAGGACACCCGCCACATCGGTTAGATAGATTAACTGGTCGGCGCCGAGAAATTCGGCGCAGGCGGCGGCCATGTGGTCTGCGTTGATGTTGTAAAGCTCGTTCTCGGGACCGAGGCCGAGGCAGGGAGCGACGGGAATAAGACGCTCGCGCCAGAGCGATTCGATGAAGGCGCTGTTGAGGCCGGTGAGATAGCCGACGAAGCCGAGACTGCCGGGCACTTCGCCGTGAGACATAGGCTCCGCCAGAAAACACTGCGCGTCAGCGGCGGAGACACCGATCGCGGGATAGCCTTCGGCGGAAATGGCGGCGGCGAGGCGCTTGTTCAGCAGACCTGCGAAAACCATGACGGCGGCGTCGCGAGTTTCGCGGTCGGTGACGCGCAGGCCGGAGACAAACTTGCTTTCGATGCCCATGCGCTTGAGGGCTTCGGTAAAGGCGCGGCCACCGCCATGGACCACGAGAATCTCGTGGCCTTCATTGGCAAGGGCAGCGACCTGGCGCGCCAGCGAGCGCAGGGTGTCTTCGTCTTCGAGCAAAGCACCTGCGAACTTGATAACGGTTTTCATTGAAGTGCGGTTTTCTCCTCGATACCTAAAATATGGTTGAAATTCTGAACAGCCTGGCCGGCGGCGCCTTTGCCGAGATTGTCGAGGCAGGATACGACGATGAGACGCAGGCCAGATTTATCCAGGGCAAAGCCGATGTCACAGAAATTGGTGTGGGCGACGTGTTGCAACTCGGGCAGAGTGCCCGCAGGCCAAATGCGGACCATGGGACGGCCCGCGTAAAACTTGCGATAGAGGGCTTCGATGGCGTCAGGCGATTGCGGGGCCGAGAGCGTGACGTAGATCGTGGAAAGAATGCCGCGCGCGAGAGGCAGAAGGTGCGTTGAAAAAATGAGCTGCGATTCGGCGAGGCCGGTGTGCTCGAGAATTTCCGGCGTGTGACGATGGGAGAAGAGATTGTAGGCTTTGAAGTTTTCATCGACTTCGACGAATTGCAGATCGCGCCTGGGGTCTTTGCCCGCGCCGCTGACGCCGGATTTACAATCGCAGATGACGTTCTGGTCCGGAGAGAGAAAACCCGATTGGGCGAGCGGGCGAAGCGCGAGAATGACGCTGGTGGCATAGCAGCCGGGATTGGCGACGAGGCGGGCCTTGGCGATTTCCTCGGAATAGAGCTCGGGAAGACCATAGACCGCTTCGCCAAGATAACCGGCGTGCGGCGTGGGCAGCTTGTACCAGGAGGTGAATGTTTCTGGCGCGCGGAAGCGAAAGGCACCGCTCAAATCGACCACGCGCAGGCCCGCATCGAGAAGGGCGGGGGCGAGTTCGGCGGAAACTTCATGCGGTGTGGCGAGAAAAGCGGTTCCCGCGGCGGACGAAGTGATCGAGTCGAGCAAAAGAGGACGGAGCGGAGCTGGTCCCAAGCCGCGGAACTGCGGAAAGAGTTCGGCAATGCAGTGGGCGCCGCGCGTTTCCCGAACGTAAAAGGTGTTGGAGGCGACGGCAGGATGGCGCAGGAGAATGCCGGCGAGTTCGAGGCCGGTGTATCCAGTGACACCTACGACGGCGACTTGGCGAGGGTCTCTCATTTCACCAGGGCTTCAATCTTTTTTTGTAGCGACTCGCGGGTTCGTTTGTTGGGCGTGATGATAAGGACGGTGTCATCACCGGCAATGGTGCCGGCGATTTCGGGGAATTTCGAGCCGTCCACAGCGGCGGCAAGAGGCTGAGCGCCGCTGGGAGGCGTCTTCAGAACAAGCAAATTTTCGGCAGGACGAATATCGAGAAGAAATTCACGAAGAGCGCGGGCGAGCGGAGGAAGCGGGAGCGTGCCGTTGTCCTCGGGAAGAACGGTCTCGGGCTTGTAGCCTTCCTGCGTTTTGACAAGACGGAGTTCCTGGAGGTCACGGGAAAGAGTGGCCTGGGTGACGCGCATTTTCTGCTGGGCGAGGCGGCGGCGAAGCTCTTCCTGGCTGACGATGGGCTGGCCGCTGACGAGCCGCAGGATCTGACCGTGACGAAATGTTTTACCGACGCTCATGACTGGTACAAATATACAACCTCCTGCATGTTTATACAATCATTTTGCATGGCAGCAATCGAATTTTCTGTGGGCGGTTACGGGAAGCGATTGGCGGGAGGGATACGGGGTATAGAAAGAGGCTATGCAGGATTCGCAACCATTCGCGGAAGGAGACTGGATTTTCGGGGCGAGGAATGGTTACCTTTCTTGTTGGCCCCAGACCGCGCGCCCCATGGCTATGCCGTGCAAAGTTACGGGATGCAAGAACGACTCGCCGCCAGCCCTGGCCGAGCAGCAGCAGGTTTGTGTTCTGCACTTTACGCTATCGATCGAGGCGAGCTGCGCAGAGATGCGGCGGGAGACGGCCCTGGGGAACGCTCCGCACGACCGGCAAAAGGAAATCATGCGTTTTATCACGGAAAGCGGCGAGCGGTTGGCGCGCGTGGCTACAAGCGGTCTGCATTTGACCGATGATCTGAAGGCGAGAATTCTGAGCACGTTCCTGACGCTGATGAACCTGCGGGAAAACCTGGATAGAGCGAACATGCGGAGCTCGTTCGGGCGGACCGGGCAGCATCGGTAGAGAGTGGGTAGTGAGTAGTGAGTAGCACGAGCCGCTAGCCTTTGGTAGTTATCTTCCCAATTCCCGCCGAAACCAGATTAATAGAATCTTTCCCTCAAGTGTTGTGCGGCGACCTCAGAGAACGCATTTTCCAGTGGAACAAGCCGAGTAGGTGGGTCAGGCGCCGATATAGCGGGCGTAGAGGGAACGCGCGACGGCGGGATCTTTTGTGCCCTTGAGAATGGCGCGGCCGTCGGCGAAGACGGTCATTTGATAGGGTTCGACGCGAAAACAGAGTAAGAATTCGTTGTGGCGGACATCAGAGACGGTGGCCGCGAGCCGCGCCTGCAACGCTCCCAAATCCAGAGTCCGGCCGCGTTCGTGAATTTGCACGGAGTCGCGGCCACAAAGGGTGATGTGAGGCTGGGCTTGGCCCTGGAGATAAGAGAAATCGCGGCGGGAGCAGGCGCGGCAAAGGGGATTTTGGGCGACGCGGACGGATTGAAAGTGGCCGGTCCAGACGTCGCAGGAGATCAGGCGGCCGTGAAGAGCTCGTTCGCTGCCCGCCAGGAGCTTGAGGGCTTCCGCGACTTCGAGAGAGGCGATGAGATTGACGATGGGGCCGAGGACGCCAATCGTGTCGCAGGTCTCTTCGAGGCCGTGGCCGTTTGTAGAGGATTCGAGGAGGCAGGCTAGACAAGGAGAGAGGCCTGGACGGACCGTCATGGTTACGCCGTAACTGGCGACGGCGGCGGCGTAAATCCAGGGCTTGGCAGATTGGACGGCAAAGTCATTGATGAGGAAGCGGGTTTCGAAATTGTCGGTGCCATCGAGGATGAGATCGAAGCCTGCGAGCAACTCCCGGGCGTTGCGCGGGTTTAAGTCTGCGACCACGCCTTCGACGCTGACGCTGCTGTTGATGGCGCGCAGTTTGTGCCCGGCGGCGATGGCTTTGGGAAGAGCGGAGCGGGCGTCCTCTTCGTCGAAGAGAGTTTGACGCTGCAAATTGGAGAGCTCGACGAAATCGCGGTCGAGAATCCTGACGCGGCCGACGCCGGCGCGAACGAGAAGACCCGCGGCAGCCGCGCCAATGGCGCCGCAGCCCACGATGACAACGCTGGAGGCGAGGAGGCGCTGCTGGCCTTCTTCGCCGATTCCGGCGAAGAGAATCTGCCGCGAGTATTTTTCTTGAAGAGCATCGTACGAGCGTGAGCCCGGTGTGACAGGGTCGGTCATCGTCCCTCTTACTTCATCATAACGCTAGAGATAGCGGGAGGGGCAACGTCCTTGTGCTACGCTTCGTCTGAGCGATAGTGGGCATGAAATCAAGATGGGGCAGAAGTCTACGAGCGATCACCGTCTTCGCACTGCTTTCGGGAGCAGCGAAGAATGGTGCATTGGCGCAGGTGGAGGGAAAGGGGCAGACGCCTGCGACAGCTCCAGTGGTTGCGGTCCGGATTGTCACCGAAGATGGGCGCGTCCTGTCTGAATCGCCCTCGGGAATTGCAGTCGAGACTGGGAAACCGCTGGATAGAGAGCAGGTCGCGCGGAGCATCCGCGCGCTTTACGCGCTCGGTGACTACGCAGATTTGAGAGCAGTCGTAACAGCGGTGGGCAGCGGAGTGCGGCTTGATTTCGTGGTTCGAGAAAATCTTTTCTTTAACAGGGTACTGATCGAAGGACTCACGCCGCCTCCTACAGACAGCTCCGCCGCGGCGGCGATGCAGCTAACGTTGGGCCGGCCATTCCGGCAAGAAGACGTGGACGAGGGGCTCGCGCGTCTGCGGGATGTGTTGAAGGAAGAGGGACTGTATACGGCGCAGGTCTCGGCGGAAAACGAGCCGCACCCCGACACTCATGAGATGGATATTTTGGTGCACGTAAAGCCCGGGCCTCGCGCAACCCTAGAATCCGTGAAACTGCAGAACGGCACGGCGTACCGAGACGCGGAACTTATTTCCCGGCTGAAGATGAAGGTTGGACAACCGGTGACCAGCGAGCGGATCCAGCGCGGAACCACCAGGATCCGAAAATTCCTGGTAAAGAAGGGGCGGCTGAGCGCGCGGGCCGCGGTACGGCGGGGCGAATATAATGCGGCGAAGAACACGGTGCCGCTGGAACTGGAGGTGACGGAAGGTCCGCTAGTGCAACTGGCCGTGACCGGTGCGAAATTATCAAACGGGGAATTGAAGAGACTGGTTCCCGTGTATCAAGAAGGCGCCGTGGATACGGACCTGCTGGAAGAAGGAAAACGCAATATTCGAGAGCGGCTGGAGCGGGACGCGTACTTTGACGCGCAAGTGAATTACACAATGGAAACGAAAGAGGTACAGGGCAAGGAGCAGAAATCGAAAGTCACGGAAGAGCTCATCACGTATCGCATCGAACGAGGAGACCGTCACAAACTCGTTGGAATTGAAATAAGCGGGAATCATTACTTCAGCACAGAATTGCTGCGGAGCCGGCTGCAAATTTACGGAGCGGCGTTCGGTTCGCGGGGGCGGTTCAGCCGGCGGCTGATTGATGCGGACGCGGAATCGATGCGGGGACTCTATGACGCGAACGGCTTTCTGGATGCCAAAGTGGACGGACAAATTCTAGACAACTTTAAGGGGAAGGAAGGGGATTTGTTTGTACGATTCGCAATTCAGGAAGGGGAGCAAACGCGCGTGGCATCGATCGCGATCGAAGGCGTCCACGCGTTCAAGGAAGAGGAGTTGCTGGCAGTCGTCGGATCGACGCCGGGGCAGCCGTATTCCGATTTTAACGTGACCACGGACCGGGACAACATTCTGGCGCTGTATTTCAACGAAGGATTTCCAGGGGCGAGTTTCACAGCGACGGCGGAACGCGTCACACCTGATAAAACAGCGGGTGCGAAAGAAGAGCCGAAGACCGAGCCTGCGGGAAACGAAAAGGGCCAAAAAAAACCGGAAGAGAAGGACAAGAGTTCGAAGCGGGAGGTAGCGCAGGCGCCGCCGGTGAGGCTCGTTTATCACATCACGGAAGGACCGCAGACGCTGGTGCGGCGAGTTCTTCTAAGCGGATACAGCCGCACGCGACAGCATGTGATTCAGCGAGAGATTCGAGTGAAGCCGGGGGCGCCGCTGCGCGAGGGCGACGTCGTGGAGTCGCAGCGGCGTTTGTACAACCTAGGGATATTCAACCGGGTGACCATCGAGCCACAGAATCCGAATGGGTCGGACCCAGACAAAGACATCGTGGTGCTGGTGGAAGAGGCCAAACGATACACCATGGCGTACGGCGGAGGATTTGAAGTGCAACGGCTTGCGAGCACGACAAATCCGACGGGCGGAGAAGTCCAGGCCGCGCCGCGCGGTATTTTTGAGCTGACCAAGGTCAACCTGACGGGGCGAGCCGATTCGCTTTCGCTGAAGCTGCGTGGAAGCACGATCGAAGACCGCGCGCTTCTTGGCTACTCGATCCCCAACACGTTTGGAAGCTCCCATTTCAGCACGCAGGCAACGGCGTACACGGAAAAATCGCAGGATATCAACACGTTTACGGTAATGCGGTATGAAGGGTCAATGCAATTGACAGACCAAGTGACGCGCCTCACCACGTTGGTGTACCGGTATGCGTTCCGCAAAGTGCTGGTTTCGAACCTAAATTCGCATATTGCTCCGGAAGAGATACCGTTGTTCGAACAGCCGACGCTGGTGTCTGAGTTTGGCGTAACGTGGCTGCGAGACGCGAGAGATAATCCCGCGGATGCGAGCAAAGGTAATTTCAACAGCGCGGATTTCAACGTCGCCAGCACGAACCTCGGTTCGAGCGCGAGCTTTCTGAGATTTGTTTTCCAGAATTCGACATACCATCCGATTAAAAGACGGTTCAGCTTTGCGCGTTCGATCCGGATTGGAATTCTCGAGCCGTTCGGCAATACGGAGTCGCTGACGTTTCCGCCACCGACGCCGACACAGTGCACAGCCACAACGGCGGCGCCTGGGCCGACGCCAGAGATTATTCCGCTGCCGGAACGGTTCTTCGCGGGGGGAGGAACGTCACTGCGGGGATTTGCGCTGAATCAGGCAGGACCGCGTGACCCTTGCACGGGCTTTCCGGTGGGAGGACAAGCGATGCTCGTTCTCAACCAGGAGTTTCGGTTTCCCATGCGGTTGCCTTTTGTCGGCACGTCCCTGGGCGGGGCGTTGTTCTATGATGGAGGAAATGTCTATAGCCGGTTGGATCGGATCACGTTTCGGGCGTACTCGCCGAAGCCAGTTTTCGC
>Ga0307478_10002714_pt1 | contig 13646 bp, 10 predicted proteins | sample atmos_gasesECM4C_2_FD_203713 | JGI IMG/M metagenome (GOLD analysis project Ga0307478, IMG submission 203713) | Hardwood forest soil microbial communities from Morgan-Monroe State Forest, Indiana, United States - atmos_gasesECM4C_05 | ecosystem: Environmental > Terrestrial > Soil > Temperate...
GGCTACAGAATAGTCGAAGCGGAGGGCGGGCGCTACAGATCGTCTAGCTCGTCGAAATCGTGGGGGGCGGAACAAATGACCGAGCGCGAGCGTAACTCTGTTAGCGTTCACACCTTAAGCCCTGGGGAGGAATCTAGTGCGAAATTTCTGGCAAGATGTCCGCTTTGGACTGCGCGCGCTGTCCAAGAGTTCGAGCTTCGCGGCCATCGCGATCTTGACGCTTGCGCTCGGCATCGGCGCCAACACGGCGCTGTTCTCGGTGGTCAACGGAGTGTTGCTCAACCCGCTGCCGTTTCCGAATCCGGATCAGCTTGTCGCCGTGTATTCGCGCACCGCAAACTTCAAAGAAAGCTCGGTCGCCTATTCGAACTTCCTCGATTGGCAGAAGGAGAACAAGTCCTTCTCCTCGCTCGGTGCGCTTCGCAGCGAAAGCTACAACTTGACCGGCATCGGCGAGCCCGAGCGGTTGAACTGCCAGATGGTCTCCGTGGAATTTCTTCCTGCGTTGGCAATTCAGTTGCCGCTCGGCCGGAATTTCAGCGCAGCGGAAGATCAGGCTGGCGCCGATCCCGTAGTTATCCTTGGCGATGGGCTCTGGAAGCGGAAGTTCGGCTCGTCACCAGGCGTCCTGGGCAAGGGCCTGGTCCTGAACGGCAAGTCCTACACCGTCGTGGGGGTCGCGCCGAGCCGTCTTCCGATCTACAGCCCCACCGATGTTTACGTCCCTATAGGCCAATGGACCGACGCAACCTTTCGCGATCGCCGCATCAGCATGGGAATGAACGCGATCGGCCGGCTGAAGCCGGGAGTCAGCATCGAGCAGGCGCGCGGCGACATGGATCGCATCGCACGGAATCTTGCGGCCGCGTATCCCGACTCCAACACCGGCAGCGGCATCGCGCTGGTCCCGCTCAAGACGGACGTGGTCGGCGACGTCCGCGGAATTTTGCTGGTGCTGCTGGGCGCGGTCGGGTTCGTGCTGCTGATCGCTTGCGCCAACGTGGCCAATTTACTGCTCGCGCGGTCCACCGGCCGCGCGCGGGAGTTCGCTATTCGTTCCGCTCTGGGCGCGAGTCCGGCGCGGGTCATCCGCCAGCTTCTGACCGAAAGCGTGATACTCGGCGTCGCCGGCGGTGCCATCGGCTTGCTCATCGCCAAGTGGGGCACGCGCGCAATCCTCGCGGCACTGCCGGCGGCGTTGCCGCGCTCCGAGGAAATCGGAATCGATGCGCATGTGCTTCTCTTTACCATCGGTTTGTCGGCCCTCACCGGCATCCTTTTTGGCTTGGTCCCGGCCATCAAAACGTTGCGTCCCGACATGTATGAAACACTGAAGGAAGGTGGCCGGGGCTCGAGTGGCGCGCGGCATCGCACGCAAGGTGTCTTCGTGGTTGTGGAAATGGCTATGGCGCTGGTGCTGCTCGTCGGCGCTGGGCTGATGATTCGCAGCCTCGCCGCTCTGTGGGGCGTAAATCCGGGATTCGACGCGCACCACGTCTTGACCTATGACATTTCGTTCACTTCGCCTCCCGACATTACCGCCGGCCAGCTTCGCGCCAAGTATCGCGAGAGTCTGCGGCAATTCGAGAATGTTCCTGGCGTGGAAAACGTTTCGATAATGGGCGGCTCGCTTCCCATGACCGGCGATTCCGAGGTTCCCTTTTGGATCGAAGGGCAGCCCAAACCCGCCAACCAAAACGAAATGCCGTTCGCGCTGTTCTATCTGGTGACCCCCGGGTATGCACAGGCCATGCGCATTCCTCTGGAGCGCGGGCGTTTCTTCAACACACGGGACGACGAGAATGCTCCCGTGGTCGCGGTCATCGATTCCAGCTTCGCGCGAAAACATTTTCCCGGCCAGGATCCCGTTGGGAAACACCTCAATCTCGGGTTGATGGATATACAGCCGGAGATTGTCGGAGTCATCGGCCACGTCGAGCACTGGGGTCTGGGTTCGCGCGAGCACCAGGATCTACAGTCGCAGATATACCTTTTGGTGTGGCAGTTACCGGACCGCTTTTGGCCGCTCCTGGCCAATGGCGTCGGCTGGGTGACGCGCACGACCGGCGCGCCGGGAGGCGTCGTCAGCGGCATTCGCGATGGAGAAGCAAAGGTGGATAGCACCGCGGTGATCTACAACACGCGTCCGATGGAAGAGATTGTTGCCAACTCCATTGCCAAGCAACGCTTGACCATGATTTTGCTCTCCGTGTTTTCGACGCTCGCGTTGGTCCTTTCCGCCGTCGGCATCTACGGCGTTATCTCCTATCTCACCGGCCAGCGCACGCACGAGATCGGCATCCGTGTGGCGCTCGGCGCCTCCGCTGCCGACGTGCTGAGCATGATCGTCCGCGAGGGTATGCGTATCACGCTGATTGGAGTTGGGATCGGTGTTGCCGCTGCACTCGGTCTGACCCGCTTGATTGCCAAAGTGATCTATGGCGTTAGTGCGAGCGATCCACTTACATTTATAAGCGTGGCCATCCTGCTCAGTGGAGTGGCGCTGCTGGCCTGTTACATTCCGGCGCGAAGGGCCATGCGTGTCGATCCCATCATCGCGCTTCGCTATGAGTAAGTGCGTTTCTGTTCGTCGGCGAGAGAGGATAGGAGCGCCACGCTAACCGCCTTGCGGCGGCAACGCGGCGCTCAGGGGGTCGTGGCTGGTGGATTGTGGGTTCGCTGAGGATGTACTCGTGGTAGGAGCCTGATTGCCCCGGTCGGCGCGTGCGTCCGACGCGTCGGGGCCAGGGCAGAATCCTGTCGTACTGTCGGTGCCAGTTTCATGCGTTCGTTGCGTCTCGCTGGCGAGGATGAGTGCAGGATAGGTGCCAAATTCGCTGCCTGCATGCTACTGATTTAGTTGGGATTGCAGAAAGGCCAGTTTCATGGATTGCGTCAACACGGAAAACTGTGCGCCCGCGGAACACCCAAATTTCAAATCAGGAAAACTGTTGTGAGCTAGAGGCGCGACCCAATCGCGGCTCTGCCGAGCTTCGCGGCTGCGGGCTTTTCCGCTGCATCCTCTTTCAAGTAACGGTACAAGCTGGTCCTTCCAATTCCCAGTACCTGTGCGGCGCGCAGCCGATTTCCCTGGCACATATCGAGAATTCGCTGGATATGCACCTTGCGCATCTCATCCAGAGACAGAGGCCGCCAGTCGTCTCCCTCCACCGCGTGCGTGCCGCGGTGCTGTAAACCTTCCGGAAGGTCCGCTATGTCAATGAAATCTCCGCCGCTGGTTATACAGGCGCTGGAGATCACGTTTTCCAGTTCGCGTACATTGCCTGGCCAGGAGTGCTGCAGCATGACCGCTTGCGCGCGCCGGGTCAGTCCGGAAATTGTCTTTCCGTACGCCTCATTGTATTTCTTCAGGAAGAATTGCATCAGCAGCGGAATGTCTTCCAGGCGCTCGGTCAGTGGCGGGATACGAATCTGGATGGAGCTCAAGCGGTAGAACAGATCTTCGCGGAAACGTCCGGCCAGCACCTCCGCGCGGAGGTCCCGGTTGGTCGCCGCGATCAGCCGGACACTAATCTGCCGCACTTCCGGCGAGCCGACACGCTGGATTTCGCGGTTTTGGATCACTCGCAGCAACTTGGCCTGCATGGGTAGAGAGGTTTCCCCCACCTCATCGAGAAAAACCGTTCCATTATTGGCGAACTCGAACAGCCCCGGCCGGGTGTCGGTCGCGCCGGTGAACGACCCGCGCATGTGCCCAAAAAGCTGGCTCTCCAGCAGGGTGTCCACTAGGGCCGAGCAATTGCACACCGCCAATTTCTGCTGGCTGGCCGGGCTTAGCTGGTGGATCGCGCGGGCTACCAGCTCTTTGCCCGTTCCGGTGGCCCCGATTAACAAGACATTGGTGTAGTGCCGGGCCACCTTGCGCGCGAAGTCAAACACCTCCAGCATCGCCGGACTCTTCCCGACGATCCCATGGAATTCCAAGTCCTTCAGCAACTGCTCTTCAAGTTCCCGTACCCTCCGGCGCTGGTCGTAGAGCGCGGCAACGTCGTCGAGTGTACGTTTCAAGCGTATGCGGTCAATCGGCTTGGGCAGAAAATCGGTGGCGCCACGGCGTACGGCATCCAGCGCCGACTCCAAAGTGTAGTCACCGGTCATGATAATGATGTGGACCCCGGGATCGGCACGCAGCGCATGATCCAGAAAGGTATAGCCGTCCATTCCGGGCATGTGCACATCGGCCAGCACCAGGCGGCAGCGCCCGTACTGCACCAGTTTCAGGGCTTCCTCCGAACTGGAGGTGGCGATGGGCTCGTAGCCCATGTCGGCGATCAGCGCCGCTAACATCTCCAGTTGCCCGGGATCATCGTCCAGAATGCAGGGGGTCAGGGAACTCTTACTCGATGCTTTTTCTGCGGACTTGGGATACGCCGAAGGCACAACCACTCATGGCATCTTGGCTTCCACCCGCGTACCTCTTTGTGGGAGTTTCGGACGTTTAAGACTGTCGCCGACACCGATGCGCTAAGTTATTGTTAGAAAAGGCGCGTACGCGACTGGCGCTCTCCATCTGCTTGTATTTTCTTCATGCACCGGGTTGGTCGCCGCCCCGCTGGCGCCGCCATTTCGGACCGCTGTTCCATTTTGACACTTCGGCAGCGAGGGACCTGCTTCTATTGGCTCAGTTGCTTGCGGCCCCGCGCCGACACCGACACGGGCTTCAGCCGGAATTGCCGCTGGCCTTCGGAGTTGTGGGCCACGCACTCGGCTTGATAGGCCACCGGATGCGACCGGTCGCTTCCCAAGTTCTGGAGCAAGCGAAGGAAGACCACCGCGCCATCACTGAGCCCACGGCTCAGGGTCACGTGCTTGCCGGATTCCTCGGTCCACTCAAGTTCAGAGTTCTCTACAAAAAATGCTTTGTTGTCGTCCCACCCGGAAACCTCCACAAGATACACGTTGGCTGCAGGACGTTCGGCGGTCAAAATCATGCTGTCCTCCGGCTGCCGATGGGTGCAGGAACAAGTCCAAGAGATTCGCCAGTAAGTGCAATAAAGCAAGCGGTTTGTTGGCGAGACACAATGGAAAACTGTACCGAAGAGGAGACGCCGGAGGACAAACTGTGCGCTTCTGAACCAGCCCGGCCCGGCCTAAAAGTGGCTGCGCAAAAGGAGGTTGGTGGCGAAGTTCTCCACCGGACCGTAGAAATACCGAAAAACGAGCAGACCTACCAACAGGCCCACCATCGCATAGCTGTTGCCGCGCAGCCAGTCCAGGTAACGCTGCGCCCGGCTTTCACTCATGAAGAGCATGATTCCCGCGCTGCCATCGAGGGGAGGCACGGGCAGCAGGTTGAAGGTTCCGAGCAGCAGGTTCAGCGAAAAAAATACCGCCAACACTACGGTGACAAGATTGGGATGCCCGCTTTCCGGATTAATTCCGAGACAGCCCAAGGACCGGCCCATCCGTATGCCCACTGCGGCCAACAGCATCAACGTATAGTTCGCCGCCGGACCGGCCAGTGCCATCAAGGCCGCTCGCCGCGGATGCCTGCGTTCCCACTGCGGATCAAACGGTGCGCTGGCCCATCCAATCATTCCGCGCGTGAAGAGGAAGGACAAGATCGGGATGACCACCATGCCCCAGGGCTCGCGCTGAATGTGCGGCACTGGGTTCAACGTTACCTGCCCGCCTAACGCCGCGGTCTCGTCGCCACCGAGCTTGGCCACGAGGGCGTGCGCCGCTTCGTGGCACGTGGTCGAAAACAGGAAGGCGACGTACCATACAAATGCGTAGGCCAGGAATTCGGGCGTGATGTTGGGCATGAAATTTCTAGACTAGAGCTTTCGCTGCGGGTTTGCAACGTCGCCGCGTCCGGTTGGTTTTTGGCGGTGCGCGTTACGGCGTTCCTCAAGAGCCTACCCAAGAACGAGGCGGAACGAATCCGCGCGGCGTCATCCAAAGAACGCGTTGACCGGCTTCTACTTCAATGTTGACTGCGCCGATTTAGCGTTCGGCAACGCAACTTGCTGGTCCAAGTACACGGCGGTGAACTTTCTATCTTCGCCTATCTCCAGTGCGGATGGTTGGCCGCCATGGTAATAGCTGGAAAGCATGCCGGTATCGATGAACAGGACCCTTCCGGCAAAGCCAGGCCTGATCCGGGCGGTTCTTTGAACGGTATGGCCCACGACGATGTTGGTGGCGTTGTAAGCCGCAAGGATCTTCTCGACCTTCGGAGCGCCCTCTTCCTCGCTCCATTGGTCATAACCGCGATACCAGAGCGGGCCGTCCTCGCGCACGCAAAGCCAGCCGCCAAGCGCAACAAATTGTTCGATCCTAGTCAGGCGTGTGTCGTTCGACTTGGCACCTTGCTTGCGCTCGGTGATCAGTTCCGCCTGGGCCACGGCGATCGCTTCCTGGAGGGTGAAGAATGGCAAGACTACGTTCTCGTCGGCGAGATACTTGCGGGCCTCATCGTATCGCGTCAGCTCGCCACGAATGCGGTCGTTGATCTCATCCAGTCCAAGCGAAGTCAGATCCGGATTGATTCCGCCGTGCAAGAAGATGACCCCGCCGATCTTGATGAGTGCGGCACGTTGCCGCAGCCACTTGCCATAAATTCCGGCGGGACTAAACGCGGCGCGGTGTTCGATGAATCCCAGCGGGTGCCGGATCATCCACTCCGCTTCCGTTTCCGGAAGCACGGGCTGATTAAGTTCGGCCAGCAGCTGAGGATGAGCCTTGCGCCAGTCGAGGTACTTCTGAAACGCAGATTGGCGGCGATTTTCGGACTCGCTATCCGCAAAGCTTGCGTAATTGCCCACCGAAACGTAGCGAAGGTCACCCATGAGATTCATCATCTCGTGGTTGCCCAGGAGTGCGATGACGCGGCCGCCAGCCTTGGCCGATTGCTCGTCGAGTGACAGCATTAAATCCAAAACCTCGCGAGGCTTTGGTCCGCGATCGATGAGATCGCCAAGCTGAAGAAAGGTGGCGCTACCGCCGGTCCAGTGGCGCTGCTCGTCGATGAGCCCTACGCGCTGCAAGATGGAGCAGAAGCCGTCGAAGTCTCCGTGCACATCGCCGATGGCGATCAGCGGAGGTGCGGAGTTAGGCGGGGCGGCTGCCGCGCCGATCAGCACAGCCAACAGCAACACACCTATCCAATGAATGTTCTGGAAGACGCGAGAGAGCAGGCGAATCAATTTCAGCATGATGGGCCAGCGGCTTGCCGAGCTAAGGTCTATGTTGTCTTTGTGATGTCGATTGCGGGCCGCTCGTATTGGCGCATCTTAGGCATGTCTGCGGCGGATAGTCAATCCAACCCGGGCCTCGAGGCACGGGGATAGCCAGGTATGCCCAAAAGGATTATACTTCGCGCACGAATTTCTCTAGTCTTCCTTGGCATTGCTGATACGAGGCGAAGCTCTATGTTTCGTCGTCAACTGTGGCGGGCGTTGGTCCTCGCTGGAGTCGGTTGCAGTATGGGCGCCGGTTTTGCCGGCGCTCAGCTCTTCAGTGTACCCTCCGAAGGGGAAAAGCTTGGCGGCGAGGTCACCAGTTTACGTGCGCTCGCAACGGCAAAATTGGATTCCATCATATTCCAATACAATACTTCACACGCTTCCACCCTACATGACCCCGCTAATTCGGTATCCAGGCTGGACCTTGCGGCGCCAAAGAACGCCCGGAAAGAATACGAAAAAGGCTATCTGCACCTGCTGCGCAGGGAGTTTCAACCCGCGATCGACCACCTGGCGCGGGCAGCATCGATTTATCCCAGTTTCGTGGCAGCTCATAACGCGCTGGGCATCGCCTATCTCAATCTCGGTCAAAGCCAGCGGGCGCACGACGAATTTGCCCGCACGGTCGGGCTCGACGATCATCTGCCGGGCTCGCATTTAAATCTTGGGTGCGCTCAGATGCAGCTACAACGCTACGCTGACGCAGAAGAGTCCCTCAAAAGGGCCTCTTCGATTGCTCCCCTCGACCTCGTGCTGCTTACCGCTTTGACCTACGCAGAATTCAAGAACGGCGACTATTCCGGCGTGATCGCCACCATGCGTCATGTGCATCATCAAAAGCATCAGGACGCAGCTCTGGTTCACTTGTTTGCAGCCGGGGCGTGGCAAGCGCAAAATCACCTGAGCGAAGCACAAGATGAGTTAGAGACTTTGCTCAGCGAAGACGCCAAGTCTCCCTTATTGGATCAATATCGTAAACTTCTCGCCCAGGTCAAAGAAGAACAAGTCAGCCGCACGCAGGCCCGGCGGCATCCCGCTGATCCGGCCAATGCAGAGCCCAGCACCCTGGCTTCCTCGCAGCCGGATGGCGCGCCGCTGCAGGCCCGACATGCTTCACTGGAGACAACAGAGGCGACTTCGCCGATTGCCACCAAAGCGGCCGATCCGGCATCCGGCGACAGCTCCGGGTATGAGCAACCTGACGTGAATGTCGCGCACCAGGTCATCCGGGTCAAAGTGGAAGAGGTCGCGATGATGTTCGCCGTCACGGATCACGGAAAGTCTGTAACCAACCTCACTCCTTCCGACATCCGGATTCGCGATGACGGCCGGCCCCCTGAGACTATCCTCGGATTCCACAACATAACGCAACTTCCCTTGCGTATCGGACTGGTCATCGATATGAGCAACTCGATCACCGAGCGATTTGTGTTCGAGGAAGCCGCGGCCAGCAAGTTTTTGGAAACAGTCGTCACCGACGCCAACGATCTTGCATTTGTAGTCGGATTTAACTGCTCTGTGCTTCTTGCCCAGGACTTCACGGCGGACAAAACTCTCACCGCTCATGCGCTTACCCAACTCGCGCCCGGCGGCGGAACCGCCCTGTGGAACGCCGTGGCCTTCGCTGCCGATAAGCTGGGTAGCCGCCCGGAGGCACAACCGGTTGCCCGGATTCTCGTTGTGATTACCGATGGCGATGACAATTCGAGCACTGTTTCGCTCCAGCAGGCAATCTACGCAGCGCAGCGGGGTGAGGTCGCGGTGTATACGGTGAGCACGAAGGAGGGCCCGAAATATGAGTCCGATCCGTTGGTGGGAACCCCGGCATTGAAAACCTTGTCGGCACAGACCGGCGGCACCACCTTCACTTCGGTCACCCTGGGCGACCTCGGGCGGCGTCTGGGCGATCTTCAGCAAGTTCTTCGCGGACGTTATCTGGTTTACTACACGCCATCTTCCCCGCAAACGGACGGGCGATTCCATGCCGTGGAAATCAAGGCGGAAAAAGACGGCCACAGCTTTAAAGTCTATGCTCGCAAAGGCTACTATGCTTCGGCGCTCCTTGATGCGGGCATCTAGCTAAAGCAATGCATCGAGATGCGATTTCTCCGCCGCACTGAGCTTCCGCGACTCTCCTTTGCCGAGTTCGCCCAGCTCCAGGCCGCCGATCGCAACACGGACCAGCCGCAAAACCTGAATGCCGAGGGCTTCGAGCATGCGGCGGATCTGCCGATTCTTGCCTTCGGTTAGCACAATTTCCAACCAGGCGTTGCGTTCTCCCCGGCGCAATTCGCGAACATGCTGAACACGCAGAAAATCGCCCCCGTCCCGAACGCCCTCCCGCAAGGTGTTCAGCAGCGATTCGTCAGCCAACGTCGCAATCTGTACGTGATAGCTCTTCGCAATGTGCGAGCCCGGATCGAGCACCCGCGCCGCCCACTCCGAGTCGTTGGTCAGCAACAGCATACCTTCGCTGGCCTTGTCCAGCCGGCCTACCGGCGCGAGCCATCCTCGCCCTTGGCCCCCTTTGCGAACGTAGTTGTAAACCGTTTCGCGCCCCTGCTCATCGGAAGCAGTGGTCACCACGCCGCGCGGCTTGTTCAACATCCAATATTCCTTCGCTGCCGCGCGGACCTGCCGGCAATCCACCTCTATCCGATCCCTGCCCATACGCACAGGCGTCTCTGGATTCCGGCGTACGGTGCCATTCAGGCTCACGCGCCCTGACGCGATAAGCTGGCTGGCCTGCCCCCGCGAGCTGTACCCTAGCTTCGATAATGCGCGTGCCAACCCGATACTTCGAACCTGTCCTTTCGCTTCAGAGCCCACTGAGTGGTGTTCGCTCCGCCGCTTTTTCCGCATTCGGAAAGTATAGACGACTGGTAGCCCGAGCAACGGAGGTCTGACGCCCGCTTGTTGCGACCATCCCCTGGGTTTTCACGCACCGGCAATCCGGCTTAATCGCGAATAATCAAGCACTTGCGAAATGAAAGGGAGTACTTCAGGAAGGAATCAGTAGAAGGAAGAAGGAACGACGCGTCCCAGCCCTACCGCTTCGGTTCTCGAAGCGTACCACATCGCCCCTTCTCCTTCGACTTCGCGGAACTTGTTAGCCCGCACCCGCATACTCGCAGAGGGCGGTCGTCGCATCCATACATCGAATCTGGTAATCGTTTTTCCGCCTTAATGTACCGTTCCTGACGCGGTGAAGGTGGCGCGCCCGGAGGGACTTGAACCCCCAACCCCTTGGTTCGAAGCCAAGTGCTCTATCCAATTGAGCTACGGGCGCGTTACTGGCTCGCGGAAATTAGCTGGCATTCAATCGTTCGTAAATTCTAACCCGTTATTATCTCAGAACTTCGACTGATTTCGCGAATGCGGATGGCTTGCCTTATTTCCCGGTTGCGAAGAGCGACCGCGTTACGCTGTGCAAACGCGCCGGTCAGCCCTTCACCGGAATCATGATCGTCATCGGTATCGGCTTCTGGCTATTCCGCCGCACATACCAGCACGGCGGCAGTCCCTGATGAGGGAATACGGCGCGCACGCAAGATACCGTCACCTCCGGCTGCTGGGCGTCCAACTCATACTCCGTTCGGCCATTCTTCAGCGCTATAGCGTATAGCCGCTCCATGTGCACCGAATCGTAAGCGGCTCCCAACCGCGGATAAGCCGCCCGCAGTCGCACTGCCGCATAGTCCCCGGCAAACACGACCGCCAGCAGCGCAACGGCTGAAGCCAGCGTGCGCCTCGCAATTGTCGCCACTCGACTCAAGGATTTACTCTCAAGACCCGCCTGCCAGTCATTGCTGCTCGGAAGCCTTCGCGTTTCGGTTACCCGTTTCTTTCGATTCCAGCACCGTCGTCTTCACCAGGCTTTTGTCCGCCGCTGCCAACACCGCATCGCGCCCGCGCTGCAAATCGAACATCGTCGGCGTCACCAACTGATCCGGAATAATCCCGGTGCCCTCAAGTTTTCGGCCTTTCGGCGAAAACCACAGCACTTCGCTCATCTCCAGCACTCCGCCGCCCTTCATCACCCGCGGCTTCGCGATTCCCAGCACGCATCCGCAAGACTGGCTGCCGATCACTTTCGCGCGCAGTGTGTCCTGCATCCCAGCCGCGAAAACTTCCGACGAGCTGGCCGAGTGCGAGTCCACCAGGATCACCACCGGCCCGGAATAAATTTGCTCCCCAGGGCGCCCCACATACAGCTGCAGCGGCAGCTTGAATAATCCCACATAGGAGGACAGTGGTTTTCCGGTCCTCGTCGAATCCTTCGCGAACAGCGTCTTTTTCCCAAAGAAATAGCCCGCGATCGGAAGCAACACCGCCAGGTCGCCACCTCCATTGCGCCGTAAGTCCACGATTAATCCCGGCGCCTGGCGAAATCTCTCCAGCGCCGCGCGAAATTCTTTTGTGATCGGGCGCTGAAATCCATCGAAACGTATATACACATTTCCCGATGCCAGCACATGAGTGGTCACTTGCGGCGCATCGGAGTAGATCTGCCTCCGCACGTTTACTTCAAACACCGACCCGTCCGCCTTCTTCAGGGTCACCTTTACGACGGTGTCGGCCGGGCCGGCAAACACTCGGTTGTAGATAAACCAGCGCGTGGCGCGTTCCGAAGATGAAGGCAGCCGCTTCTTCTGAATCTCCGCGATGCGCTCGCCCACCGGCGTGTCATCGACTCGTAGCACCACCATGCCCGGAGCGATTCCTGCACGCGCTGCGTCGCTCCCTGGAATCACGCTGGTCACCACCGTTTCGCCGTCCACGTCATCAACGCTGAACCCTGCCGTAACGCCTTGCTGCCGGCGGAAGTTTTTCCATTGCTCCGGCGAACTGAAGCGCGTGTGTGCGTCGTGCAGCTCGCTGGTCATTTGACTCATCAACGCGTAAAAATCCTGATCCTTTTTGGTGTTCTCCACTAACGGGCCGTAGCGTCGATGCACTTGGTCCCAATCCACGCCGTTGTACGAGGCGTCGTAATAATGTTCGTGGATTTCCTTCCAGATCTTCTCGAAGACTTCCCTGCGGTCCTTGGCGGTAAGGCGTTGCTTCGTAGCGGCTGGGGGAGCGGACGCGGCGCCCGGCACTTGCGGCGCGACCGGAGCATCAGGCTTTTCCTGGGGACGTGCGGTGAAGCCCAGAACAAAGAACACCAGCGACAAAATCAACGCTTGAGGCGTCTTCCGGGGCGTGGGGGCCGCTGGGTTCATCGATTTGTCCCGCTTAGCTACGGTGCACTCGCGTCGGACGGCTCGTTGGCAAAGAGGCGCGCCAACTCCGCGTGTTCCATCACCACCGCGGGGTCGCGTTGAATGGCGTCGAAGTAACGCTTCTGAAACGCATCGCCGGATTCCGAGGGCGCGAACATCTTCTGCGCCATTACGATCGCGCTGTGCGTGTCTTTCGGCGTCACTGCTTCCTCGCCAGACAGGGTTTCGTCCAGCCGCACCACGAACTCCGATAAATTATGCAGCCACGCGAACTGTTCGTGATCGATCACCAGCCGGAACAGCTCGCCGGTCGATACATGCCCATTGGCGCGCTCGTATTCCCGCCGTTCCATGTCCAGCAGCGTCTTGTGCAAGCGCAACAGCGTCACGCGCAAAGCCACCATCTTTTGCCGCGCGGGGTTTTGCGGTCCGCCATTGTCGGCGGCATAAAGGTCTGGTGCGCTCATACTCGGCGCACCGCTCGGTGCGCCAAGTTTATTGTCCGACACAACGGTCCCGATTTCCAGAGTGTACCCGCCGTTCCTACCTAAACCCTTTCCAGCCTTACTCATGGTAGCGCTGTTCGCCCACCGGCAAAGGTATCGGCAGGCGATTTTGTTTTGGGGGCAACGGGCAGGTGGCATACGGCGTATACGCGCAAGGCGGGTTCTCCAGACGGTTGAAATCCAGCACCAGCTCGCCCGGTTTATCGAGTCCTTGGTCCGGGAAACCCGTGTACAGAAACCGGCAAGCGCCATACGTCTTCGTGGAGCTGGTGGTATCGCGCAGCACGAAAAACAATTTCGCCACCGCCGGATCCTCCAAGATCGGGTCTAGCCGGTACTTCTTTCCGTGCAAGGTGAATTCCGCGCTCCCTGGGATTTGCGCCGGATAACTGGTCCCAATCAGCGTCGCAATGGTGAACGTCTTTTGCGGAGAGTAGGGAATCCAACGCGCTTTCACTCGATACGTCTGGTTGGGCGCATACCATTTCAGCCCGTGGAAGGTGGTCAGCGCCGCGGACTTCGCGTCTTTGATCCGTAGCGCAAATCGCTCGCCGCGATGAATCACGTACATGTTTAGCGTACCAATAGTCAGGTGCGGATTGTTCTTGTCGTGGTCACGATCGGTGTGGAGCGCTTGCGCTTGCGCCGTCTTGCCATCAATCAAGAATCCCGCCGGGAAGCCCCCCGCAGGGGGATTCAGGGTGACC
>Ga0307478_10002716_pt1 | contig 13640 bp, 11 predicted proteins | sample atmos_gasesECM4C_2_FD_203713 | JGI IMG/M metagenome (GOLD analysis project Ga0307478, IMG submission 203713) | Hardwood forest soil microbial communities from Morgan-Monroe State Forest, Indiana, United States - atmos_gasesECM4C_05 | ecosystem: Environmental > Terrestrial > Soil > Temperate...
CGCCCTGCGCTGCGAGGGATACTCTCTCGACGATCCGCAGTTGATTCGCGCGCTCGACGAATTTGAAAAGCTCGGCATCGAAGAAGGCGATACCTTCCGCATGCAGCCGTGCATGTCTCCGGTGTGGGATACGGCCTACGCACTGTTCGCTCTGGGCGAAGCCGGAGTGCCGGCCAACGATCCGCGAATGGTGAAGTGCGCTGACTGGATACTGCAGAAGCAGGTGCGCAATCCCGGCGACTGGCAGGTAAAGAACAAGACCGGCAAACCCGGCGGATGGTACTTCGAATTCAACAATGAGTTCTATCCCGACGTCGATGACAGCGCGATGGTATGCCTCGCCCTGAGCCGTGTGGAGCATCCCAACGGACGCTACCAGCGCGAGTCGGTTCAACGCGCGATTGATTGGATTTTATCCATGCAGTGCAAAAACGGAGGCTGGGCGTCGTTCGACAAAGATAACGACAAGATGGTTTTTCAGCACATCCCCTTTGCCGATCACAACGCCATGCTCGATCCCGCGACCGTCGATATCACCGGACGTATCCTCGAAATGATGGCAACCTACGGCTACGACAAAAACCATCCGGCCGTGAAGCGGGCGATTCAATTCATTCGCAAAGAACAGGAGCCCGACGGAAGCTGGTTCGGCCGCTGGGGCGTGAATTACATCTACGGCACGGCTTTGGTGCTGCGCGGGCTTGAAGCCATCGGCATGGACAATCACGAACCCTGCATGCAGCAGGCAGCCGAGTGGCTGCGCATGGTACAGAATCCGGACGGCGGCTGGGGCGAGAGCGTCGGCTCCTACGACGATCCAACTTTGCGAGGCGTTGGCGACAGCACGCCGTCGCAAACTGCGTGGGCGATTCTTGGGATTCTCGCGGTCGGCGATACGCGCAGCGATTCAGTCGCTCGCGGCATCGCCTACCTGCTACGCACGCAAAAAGAAAATGGCTCCTGGGATGAGCCTTATTTCACCGGCACCGGTTTTCCGCGCGTGTTCTATCTGAAATATCACCTCTACCGCGAGTACTTTCCGCTGCTGGCGCTGACGACATATGCCAAGGTCATGGTGAAAGCTGAAAACTAGTTCTTCTCAGTTGCCAGTTCTCAGTTTCGATTCAGGGATCATGGCGACATGGGTTTGGTGGGATATGGACCGTTTTTCAAATCTGATTCTCAGCCCAAGGTTTTTGCTGGGGGGCTTTTGCGTGATTGTGGCGGTGCTTTCGACGTGTACCGGGAAAGCCCTAACGCGCGGTCAGGGTTTGGTCTCTCGCGCCGAAGATCCGAAGACGTTCTGGTGGATTGTGTCGATTTGGTATATCGGTGGCATTCTCCTGATTGGAGGCTTCTTGTATAAAGTTTCAAATTGAGAAGCTATTCGTACGATTGGTGGATCCGTTAGCGATCGACTGCTTGTCGGGTTCACTCCGAGCGCCAGGAGTCAAGCCGGGTCATTAGTGCCAGGCCGGCAACGGCCCGCGTGAGAAGATTCTATGAAGAAGACCACGAATCATCGAAATGACGGCGACATTCGCGCCGAATATGATTTCGCCTCGATGAAGGGAGGCGTCCGCGGAAAATATTATGAACAGCATAGAAAGGGAACGAATGTCGTCCTGCTCCAGCCCGACGTAGCTGAAGCCTTTCCAACGGAGGATGCGGTGAACGAAGCGCTGCGCGGTATCCTCAGTACGGCGCGTGCTGTTCGGCGGACCGGCGGGCTGCCTGATCGTGCAATCCAGAGCACGAGCGGGGAATTTAAGCGCCGTACGAGAAGATGATTGCCCTGAATGCTCACTTTCCTCACAGGTGCTACCGGATTTCTCGGCTCACACGTAGCCCGCGCTCTCGCCGACCAGGGCGCAGGCCTGCGCCTACTCGTCCGCCCCACCAGTAACCTAAAAAATCTGGAGGGCCTGAAAGCTGAGACGGCAATCGGCGATCTGCGCGACTCCGCCTCGCTCGAAAAAGCCATGTCAGGTTGCAACACAGTCTTTCACGTCGCGGCCGACTATCGCCTCTGGGTGCGCGATCCCAACGAAATGTACCGATCCAACGTCGAAGGCACCCGCGCCATCCTCGAGGCGGCTCGCAAGAACGGCGTTCGTTGCGTCGTGTACACCTCGAGCGTAGCCACGATAGGATTTACCGGAAACGGCCATCCCGCCGACGAAGATTCTCCAGTTGCGCTCACCGACATGATCGGCCACTACAAGCGCTCGAAGTTCATGGCAGAACAAATTGCAATGGAAGCGGGACACTCCGGTATGCGTGTGGTCACGGTAAATCCCACTACGCCAATTGGCGAGCAGGATGTCAAACCCACTCCCACCGGGCGCATCGTCGTGGATTTTCTGAAGCGCAAGTTTCCTGCCTACGTAGAAACCGGCCTCAATCTAGTGGATGTTCGCGAATGCGCTGGTGGACACGTTACCGCGATGGAAAAAGGCAAGAGCGGCGAGCGCTACATACTTGGAGGCGAGAACCTGACTCTTAAACAGATTCTCGATAAACTTGGCGCGATCTCAGGCCTGCCCTCGCCCACCGTGAAGCTCCCTTATGTTGTCGCCTACGTGGCCGGCGCCGTCGATGAGATGTTTTCTGGACGCCTGCTCGGCCGCGAGCCGCGCGCGACCATAGAAACTGTCCGCATGGGAAAGAAAAAAATGTGGGCCAGTTCCGGCAAAGCCGAGCGCGAACTGGGATGGAAGAATATCCCCGTCGACGACGCATTGCGCCGCGCAGTGCAGTGGTTTCGGGCGAATGGCTATGCCTAAACTTGCCATCGTTGCAGCCCTGGAGCGCGAAGTCAGCGGCCTGCTCAGGAATTACAGCCGCGTTCAGCGAGAACATCAAGGCCGCAATTTCATATTCTTCGAGCAGGACGAAACCGCGATCGTATGCGGAGGAATCGGCATGGAAGCGGCCCGACGCGCCGCCGAAGCGGTGATCGCTCTGTATCATCCTGTGCTAGTGCAGTCGGTGGGTTTCGCCGGGGCTCTGGATCCCAGCCTGCACGTCGGGGACGTTTTTTCTCCTGCCGTAGTGGTTGATGCCCGCGACGGCAGCCGAGTCGAAATCGAGCGCGGAAAGGGACTACTGATAACATTCATGACGGTGGCAGACGCAGGTCAAAAAGCCAACCTGGCGCAAGCCTATGGCGCACAGGCCGTGGATATGGAAGCCGCCGCTGTCGCGGCCGCAGCCCGTGCCCACGGAATTCGGTTCGGCGCGACCAAAGTAGTCTCTGACGAGCTGACTTTCGAAATGCCGGAAACCGCTCGCTTCATCGATCCGCAAGGTCAATTCAGAACTACGGCTTTTGCTCTCTTTGTGGCGCTCCGGCCCTGGCTGTGGCCTCGAGTAGCCATACTGGCCCGCAACAGCAACCGGGCAGCACGAATGCTGACCGGGCATCTGCAAAGTTTCCGCCAGCATCTGAGCGAGGTAGCTGAAGCAAAGATCACTTAGTCTTCATCCAACATCTATGGGTATTGCCGGACAAATCGCCATCGACGATCGCGCGCAGTCGATCCCTGCGACCATGCTGGCCGCGGTCTACCGTGGCATAAACGACGTCCGCCTGGAGACTGTTCCTGTTCCCGCAATCGGCCCCGGAGAATTGCTCCTCCGCGTTCACACCTGCGGCGTCTGTGGCACTGACCTCAAAAAAATCGCTACCGGATCCCATTCCGCACCGCGGATCTTCGGCCATGAAACTTCCGGCGTAGTCGCCGCCGTCGGCGCCAACGTGCGAAACTTCGAGCCGGGTGACCGAGTGATGGTCTTCCATCACATCCCCTGCCGCCAGTGCTACTACTGCCGTCACCAGACATTCGCCCAGTGCCTCACCTATAAGAGGGTAGGGTGCACCGCGGGATTTGAACCTTCCGGCGGAGGCTTCGCGGAATATGTCCGCGTTATGGATTGGATTGTCGACCAGGGAACGGTAAAGATCCCTAACGACGTCTCCTTCGAGCAGGCTTGTTTTGTCGAACCGGTCAACACCTGCATGAAGGGCATAGAAGCCCTCCGCCTGCAACCGGGCGAGACCGTTTTGGCCATCGGCCAGGGCCCCATCGGCGTCATATTAAGTGTCCTGGCACGTAGGGCAGGGGCCACGGTTATTACTTCCGATTTGTATCCCGAGAGGCTTAGAATAGCTAAAAGCCTTGGATTCGAGCATGTAATCGACGCATCCCAGTTTGACGCGGTCGACTCTGTACGCCAGCAGACCGAAGGGCGGGGGGCGGACGCGGTAATCTTAGCTGTAGGCAGCAACGGCTTGATTCGCTCGGCCATGGATGCGGCCCGGCCCGGCGGGCGGGTGTTGTTGTTTGCGCAAACGCAGCGGGGTGAGGTCGTGGTTGACCCGGCGGCGATTTGCGTCGATGAGAAGGCGCTGGTCGGCTCTTATAGCGCCTCAGTGGATTTGCAGGAAGAGTCAATTCGATTTGTGATGAACCGCGAAATGGATCTGGAACAGTTGATTAGTCACCGCTTTCCGCTGCAGGATGCCGCCCGCGCCTTAGAACTGGCGGCCCATCCGCAGCCCGGATCAATGAAAGTCGTGATTCAGCCCGGTACTACCTGGAAAGATCAGGCCTGGGAAGGAAACAAGCAGTGAATGGAAAAATGACAGCTGCCGTTCTCTACGGCAAAGAAGATCTCAAGATCGAAAGAGTGCCGATCCCTCGCGTTGAAAAGGGCGAGGTATTGGTCAAAGTACAGGTCGCGCTCACCTGCGGCACTGATCTCAAAGTTTATCAGCGCGGCTATCACGCCCGCATGATCGTGCCTCCCGCTCTATTCGGCCATGAATTGGCCGGTGTAATTGAGGAAGTCGGCGAAGGCGTCCTCAGCTTCAAGAAGGGCCAGCACGTGGTGGCGCTGAATTCCGCTCCGTGCCAGATGTGCTTCTACTGCTCTAAGCATCAGGAAAACCTGTGCGAAGATCTGCTTTTCAACAACGGAGCTTACGCCGAATACATCCGCGTCCCGCGCCGCATCGTCGAAGCCAACATGCTGGTGATCCCTCCCGGCGTCAGTTTCGAAGATGCTGCCATGACCGAGCCTCTGGCCTGCGTTCTCCGCGGCCTGCACGAAACCGGCGTCGAGATCGGCGACACCGTTACCATCATCGGCGGCGGCCCTATCGGATTGATGTTCGTCCAGGTAGCGCGCGCTATCGGTTGTAACGTAATCGCAGTAGTGAAGCGCGACGAACAAGTCGTCGCCGCCAAGCACATGGGCGCGCATGAAATTGTTCAGACGACGAAAGTTCAGAATGTAGTCGAAGCCGTACGCGCGCTGACCCCGCAGAAGCGCGGTTGCGACGTTGTAATCGAAGCGGTAGGCCGTCCCGAAGCCTGGGAGTGGACGGTCGAGATGGTGCGCAAAGGTGGGACAGTAAACTTCTTCGGCGGATGCGCCAGCGGATCGAAAGTGCAACTCGACACCAATCGCCTGCACTATTCCGAAATCACTCTCAAAGCCACGTTCCATCACACGCCGGAAACAGTGCGCCGCGCCTTCGGCTTGATCGCGGCCAAAAAAATCCGCCCCACCGACTACATCACCGGCGAAGCTCCGCTCTCCAGCTTGCAAAAGGTGCTCCGCCACATGCTGAACCGCGGCGGCGATATTAAGACGGCCATCATCCCCGGCCATTGATGGTTTCGGGTGGCTGGTTTCAGGTGGCGAAGCGCTTCAGCGCTTAGATAAAAACACCAATTCTCAGCGGCTTTAGCCGCTGAGGCACATGGCCTGTGCTGGTCGTTCTCGCACCCTCATATTCACTGGAGAGAATACTTCCCGGGGCGAACTGCCGAGGCATCTGCAAGGATGTGTACTATGAAGAACCAGCGAACCGCGATTTCAAATGGACCGGCCTGACCCGACAGAATGACGCTAACGACTGCCACTGATTCCCGCGTCCCGATCCCGCCGCCAACCGCGCTGGGCTGGAGCCGCCTGCCCGCCGACTACGCCATCCCCAAGTCCGCCCCGTCGCTCGAAGAATCCCAAGACTATTGCCGCCGCCTGGCCCGCACCCATTACGAAAATTTCTCGGTGGCAACCTGGTTTCTTCCCAAGAAGCTGCGCCAGGATTTCCTAAACGTCTACGCCTACTGCCGCATCTCCGACGATCTCGGCGACGAAGTTGGAGATCCCGTCGCGTCGCTGGCATTGCTGGATGAGTGGCAATCCGAACTTGACGCCTGCTACGCTGGCACTCCGCGCCATCCGGTTTTTGTCGCACTCGCGGAGACTGTGCGAAAATTCAACGTTCCAAAGCATGAGTTTTCCGACCTCCTGATCGCCTTTCGTCAAGACCAGACCGTCACGCGTTTTGAGACTTTCAACGACGTGCTCGCCTACTGCCGCTACTCGGCGAATCCCGTTGGCCATCTTGTCCTCTATCTCTGCGGCTATCGCGACGCCGAACGCCAGCAGCTTTCCGACTACACCTGCACAGCGCTGCAGCTCGCGAACTTCTGGCAGGACCTAAGCGTCGACTACGCTAAAGGGCGAATCTATTTGCCGCTCGAAGATCTGCGCAGATATTCCGTAAACGAACAAGACCTGGCGCGGGACCGTAACACGCCCGCATTTTGCGAGATGATGAAATTCCAGGTGCAGCGCGCCCGCGAATGGTTCGACCGCGGACTGCCGCTGGTGAAAAAGGTAGATAAAGAGTTAGCCGTGGATCTTGAACTTTTCAGCCGCGGGGGCCAGGAAATTCTGAATGCGATCGAACGGCAGAACTTCGCTGTGCTGGGACGGCGCCCCGTGATTTCAAAAACGCGCAAGCTCGCCATCGTCGCGTGGGCCGCGCTGGGAAAGCTGTTATGAGTGCCGGAGCACAGCAGGTGCTGATGCCGTGGACTCCCGCGCCCGCGCAACTCACCATGGCGTATTCCGTATGCCGCGGCATTACCCGCAGCAACGCAAAAAATTTCTACTACGCGTTTCTGGTTCTTCCCAAGCGTAAGCGCGAATCCCTTTGCGCCGTCTACGCATTCATGCGACGCTGCGATGACATCGCCGACGATCCGGCGCTAAGCATGGAGGAGCGCCGCTACAAACTGGATGTATGGCTGGATGCGCTGCATCGTGTGCAGCAAGGCGATCCCAGCGACGACCCAATTCTTCTGGCACTGACCGACACACAACGCCGGTTCACCATTCCCGCCGGCCTGCTGGATGAACTGGCAATGGGAACCGCGATGGATGTCGATCCGGGAGCCGATGGTTTGGAGAGTCCGGTCTCCGCTGCTGAGCTGGTTCCGGGCCTGACGGTGCAATACCAAACCTTCGAAGATCTCAAAATCTATTGCTATCGTGTAGCATCGGTGGTCGGATTGGTCTGCATCCACATCTTCGGATATCGCGATCCCGCCGCTGAATCCCTTGCCGAGCAATGTGGCCTCGCCTTTCAGCTCACGAACATTATTCGCGATGTAAAAGAAGACGCCGCCATGGGCCGCGTCTACTTGCCGCAAGAGGACCTGGCAAAGTTTGGCCTATCGGCTGCTGACCTGCTTTCCGCTCCGGACCCGGCCCGCTTCCGCCCCCTGCTTGCCATGGAAGCCGACCGCGCCCGCGAATATTACCGGGCTGGTGAGGAACTGAACTCCTATATTTCGGAGGACAGCCAGCCCGCGCTATGGGTGCTGGTCAATATCTACCGCAAGCTTCTCGAAAAAATTGCAGAGCGCCAGTACGACGTCTTTAGCGGCAAGATAAGCCTCACCGTCAGCGAAAAGTTGCGCATCCTTGGGAAAGGTTTCCTGCAGCGTATTACCTGACACTCACACGCTAGTCGTTATAGTCTTGTCATTCCGAGCAGGCGCAAGCCCGGTGCGGAACCTGCTGCTTTTTTAAGCGGCGACAATGCGTCGAGTCGGATTTAGATCCCTGATGAACAAGAGTTCCACCCAACCTACCGTAGCCATCGCAGGCGGCGGCCTCGCTGGCCTTGCCGCGGCCTGCGCGCTGGCTGATTCCGGCTTCCGCGTCACCCTGTTCGAGCGCCGTCCCTACCTCGGCGGACGCGCTTCTTCCTATGAGCATCCCGGCACCGGTGAAGTCATCGACAACTGCCAGCACGTTCTGTTTCGTGTCTGCACGAATCTGGTGGAGTTCTACCGCCGCATCGGGGTCGAAGATAAGATCCGCTGGTACGACGAAATGACTTTCATCGAGCCCGGCGGCCGCACCAGCGTTATGCGCGCCTCTCCCCTACCAGCCCCTCTGCACACCGCCCCATCGTTCCTGCGGTTTCCGTTCTTGACTGGAAAAGACAAGTTCGTTATTTCGCGCGCCATGGCAGCACTGACGCTGACCACTCAGTCCGACACTGGACGATCTTTTCAGGAATGGCTTCTCCAGCACCACCAAACCAGCAACGCCATCGAGCGTTTCTGGAAGCCGATCCTGGTCAGCGCCCTCAGCGAAGATCTCGACCTCATCTCGATCCCCTACGCCGCACAAGTTGTTCGTGAATCAATGAAGTCGCCGGAAGCGCGACACATGGGCGTTCCCAGCATTCCCTTGACCGACCTCTACAATCGCGCTGGCGACTACATCCGCGCCCGCGACGGCGTAATTCACTTCCGCCATTCGCTCGAGACTTTCTCTCCTGAACCCTCGCAAGTTTGCCTCCGCGTCAACGACAAAGAAGAAGTCTTCGACTATCTGCTCCTCGCCCTCCCGTTCAACACTGTCGCCAGCGTACTTCCCGAAACTCCAGACGCCGCGTCGCTACGGGAGGAACTCACCCACTTCGAATCCTGCCCCATCACCGGCATTCACCTGTGGTTCGACCGCCAGATCACCGAACTCGATCACGCCGTCCTGCTCGACCGTACGATGCAATGGATGTTCCACAAATCGAGCCTGCTGACGACACGCAGCGGAGCAGCGAATGCAGAGCCGGACGGCAGCTACATCGAACTCGTCGTTAGCGCCTCCAAGAGCCTGATCGACAAGTCGAAGACAGAAATCGTCGACCTTGCCCTGAAAGAGGTCCGCGAATTCTTCCCCGCCGCACGCGACGCAAACCTGCTGAAGTCCGCTGTGATCAAGGAGGTCCACGCCACCTACTCACCCCGCCCCGGCATTGACTCCTACCGCCCGCGGCAAACCACCGCATGGCCTCGCGTCTTCCTCGCCGGAGACTGGACCGCCACCGGCTGGCCCGCCACCATGGAAGGTGCCGTCCGTAGCGGATATATTGCTGCCCAGGCCCTCACGGGCGAAGCAGGAGTCAAGGATCACGCTTGGCTCATGCCTGATCTTCCCCCAAGCGGTCTCATGTGCCTGTTCTAGCCTCCCAATAATCCGTCGCAAAATCTTGCGCATCGACCAACTTCAGCATGTATCGGCTGCAATTTCCCCCAGCGGTCGTGCCGCCAAAACCCCTTTCCAACCCGGCTGCATGAGCTTACACTTCAGGGGGTTGAGGGTGACATTCCTTTCGCTTTCGGGGATTAGACAATGATCCGTCAAGGTTCGTCCGCTTTTCTTTTTCTACTCCTGTTCTTCCCCTGCGCTGCATTCTCTCAAGTCTTTAGCTTCCCCTCATCGAATGTTGGCATGACGCCTTCGACCGGATTGGTCGGTATAGTTCAGGAAACGATGCTGGAACACAGTCTCTGGTTGATAAACGGTGCGAATCGCAGCCCGTTGGAGAGCGCCGCCGGCTCTCTCTCCAAGCTCGACCTGAAGGCTCCCGGCAAGGCTCGTCGCGAGTACGAAAAGGGGTACCAGCTCTTGATGAAGAAGGAGTTCCAAGGCGCCGTCCAGCATCTTACGACCGCTACCTCCATCTATCCCAGTTTCGTAGCAGCCCATAATTCGCTTGGGAATGCTTACCTGGGCCTCAAGCAAAATGATCAAGCCCGCGCCGAGTTCGCCCAAGCCGTGGCGCTCGACGATCACCTGCCTACATCCTTCTTCAACCTTGGTTGCGCTGAACTGGCTCTCCAGCATTATCTGGAGGCGGAACATGCGATCCAAAAAGCCACCACGATTGCCCCGCTCGATCTTCCATTGCTAACCGCTTTGGCATTTGGGCAATACATGAACCAAAATTTCGCAGCCGTCGTCGCCACCGCTCAGAAGGTTCACGAGCGCAAGCATGAGGGTGCCGCTATGGTTCACTTTTACGCAGCCGCTGCCTGGGAAGCCCAGGGAAACTTCGCTGAGGCCCAAAGCGAGTTGGATACGTTGCTGAAGGAAGACCCAAAAACACCGGCCGCCGAACAGGCTCATAAAATGATGATGCAGCTTAAAGAAGAGGTCTCGCGTCCCGCGGCTGCTGTCCCAGGATTGAACGTTTCTTTTACTCAGGTTCCTGCCGAGGCCCCGAGCGGTCCTGTGCAACCCCCCGAACATGTCCGACAGTTGATGCAGGAATCGAAAGAAAACACTCAACTCGCCGAAGCCGAGGCTGAAGCGGCCTGCCCCAACTGCGCGGCGCCGGATTCTCCAACTCCATCCGCGTCTGGAATTACTCACCCACCAGAAGCCTCCGGCACAAAGTACAACGCTTTTACCTTCCACGCCTCCGCCGATGAAGTAGCCGTATTTTTCGCCGCCACCGATCACGGGAAGTCAGTGACCAACCTCACGCTCCAGGACGTCGGAGTCCGCGACGATAGCAAACTCCCGGCAGCGGTTACAGGATTTCGCAACGAGTCCGAGTTGCCTCTTCGGCTCGGCCTCGTCATCGATACCAGCGATTCCATTGCCACCCGCTTCAAGTTCGAAGTGGACTGCGCTGCGCGCTTCTTGCAGAAGGTTGTAACCGGGCCCGATGATCTTGCCTTTGTGATCGGCTTCGCTAACTCCGTGCTTCTCGTCCAGGATTTCACAGGCGACCAGAAATTGGTTTCGCACGCCGTCGGTCAACTCGTACCTGCCGGCGGTACAGCTCTATGGGATGCAGTTGCGTTCGCAGCCGACAAACTCGCCAGCCGCCCCGAAGCCCAGCCGGTGGCCAGAATCCTCGTGGTCATCAGCGACGGGGATGACAACTCCAGCAGCGCCACCGCAAAACAGGCAATCAACCGCGCGCAACGTGGAGAAGTCACTATCTACACCGTGAGTACTCGGGATTCTGCCGACGTTGGCACTCGGGATCTTACCGATACTGAAAGTTCCGTGGGTGAGCATGCTCTGAGAACCTTGGCCGACCTTACCGGCGGAGCCGCCTTTACTCCCGGTTCCATCCATCGTCTCAGCGGCAGCCTCGCCGATCTACAACAGGTCATCCGCAGCCGTTATCTGCTTTCCTACAAACCCGCCCTATTCAAGCGCGATGGCCAGTATCACGCCATTGATATCAAAGCTGCAAAAGACGGCCACAAATTGCGCGTGTACGCTCGCAAAGGTTACTTCGCTGCTGAAAGTGGGCCCGCTTCAGAGCATTTTTGAGATGTTCTTGGGGCACGCCCTGTTCCGCACACGCGCGTAGTTTGCCTAGATCCAAGCACCAGGTCAGCTCAGAAAAAATGGACGGGGAATGATTCGTACAGAAGTCGGCACGGAACACTTCCTGCTCTGGCTAGTGCCCGACGCGCTCTTCAATCCTGGAGACGAACTTTGGCGCGTGGCTTTTCATCAACTGCTGCAGACCGGGTCGAAACTCGTGAAGCAGGTTCATCCCGGCGTCATTCCCAATCGTCGAACCAAAATCGCTGAACGGCGTCGATGCCGAGCGGTTCCAGTACGGACGGTAGGCCATGTGAAGAGCGGCTGAAGTCAGCACCCCAACTAAATAGGGGGTGTTCACTCGGCCTTTCCCAGTCTCATCTCGGGTCACAAAAATCCGCGAAGCCGCGTACATCGCCCGCCCCATAAGACCGTCGCTGGTCGAAGGATGGTAATTCAGGTTCCGCTGCAACAGCGTCGGATACAGATATTTATCGAAAAAGTCGCTGGATTGTTTTTGCTCCGGCTCCGCGTTAGAGACCAGGACGAAGTTCGCGGGCACAGGCCGGGAGTTTTTCATCAGTTCCGCATCACGCGTCAAACCTAAGTCATCAGGAACCGCTGAAGGCGATCCTTCTATCTCGGCGTTCATCCGTCCCCCCTCGGCTAAAGCGGAAGCGGCAACCGACGGAGCATCAGGCAGGGAACTAAACGCTACCTTCTCGGCGCGCTGTTGACAAACCGCCACGCCAGCCGCTAAGACCACGAAACAAGCGACCCGGATTAGAGCCGTTCCTGCCATAACCACACCTACAACCTACCTTGACGTTAGCACTCCACATGCCACTCTTCTGAGCTACAGTGCTCATCTTGCCGCGATAGCTTGGGTGAAGAAAAGGGATGTTCCGGTTGTGCTCCAAACGCGGCTTCTATTGCCGGTTTTCGCACCAGGCGACGTACCGGAGTTTTATGTAGGAGTTACAGCCCGTTACCCCATGGAACACGCAGCATTTACTCCAAGCGGAGGCGGGAATATTACCTCGCCTTGGCTCGCACTCCAGCCCATCCCTCGCGTGATAGTGCAAATGATTGAACTAATGTGAGTAAATCTTTCATTCGAAACGGCATTCACTTCCTACAGCCCTCCCCGTATGCAGCGGAAAGGAGCGCTCAGCCGGCTTCCTTCAGCCGCGTGGGGAGGCGGCAACGGTGGGAAAAGCAGATTCCTCACCGGGCCTCCGGCCCGATTCGGAATGACAAAGAGTCGAGTAGGGGTTGAGGCAAGCGAAGTTGCAATGCGATTTTGCGGTTGTGTTACTCAGGCTGCTTGTTATGATTCATGCCGCAAATCCCAAATCAACCCTTCATCGCAGCAGGGCTGAGGCGGACCACAAGATTGGCGCTTGGCCGTGAAGGTCTCCCGTATTGCGCGCCCGCGTTAGATAGTAGTTGAGATCATTCTTCTTGCCCGTGCCTTCGCAGACATTCCGAAGGTCACCGTTCGGATCGAGATACGTAATGAGAGCGAGCCAGCCTTTGCGGGCCGCGGGTGCGTAGGTCTTCTTATCGAGCCAGCCGTTCTTCACCCCGGCGATCATGGCAAAAGTAAACATTCCCGTGGACGAGGTTTCAGGCCAGGCTTCCGGATGATCCAGCAACTGGCGCCACATGCCATCTCTAGCCTGATAGTTCAGCAGCGACGCCATCATTCTGCGGTAGCCCTCCAGGATGCGGGCGCGGCGCGGATGACTCTGGGGCAGAGAGCGCAGTAGTTCCGTCATTCCAGCCGCCACCCAGCCATTGCCCCGCCCCCAGAAAAATGGCGCGTCGGGCGCGTGATAGAAGAGCCCGTTTGGCTGCTGCAGCTTGTCCAGGTACGCGGACATTTCCAGCGCCGCGCGATCAAGATACTTCGCATCGCCGGTCGCACGATACGCCTGCACCTCAACCAAAGTGATCATGTACATGTCGTCGATCCAGTAGCGGGTTTGGCCGGTGAGGCCATCGGACGCGGGATCCGCCCACTGCTTGTCGGCGAGCTCGCTGCCCAGATCGAGATATTTCCGCTGCCTGGTCTCCATGTAAATTTCCAGCGGAACCGCGCCGAACACGGTCAAGTCCACATGCTTGGGCTCCGGAATAAGTTTGGAATCCGTATCGAAGAGCGGATCAAAACGTTGAATCAGTCGTGA
>Ga0307478_10002717_pt1 | contig 13638 bp, 10 predicted proteins | sample atmos_gasesECM4C_2_FD_203713 | JGI IMG/M metagenome (GOLD analysis project Ga0307478, IMG submission 203713) | Hardwood forest soil microbial communities from Morgan-Monroe State Forest, Indiana, United States - atmos_gasesECM4C_05 | ecosystem: Environmental > Terrestrial > Soil > Temperate...
GTTGCGCTCGCCCGCGATCCAGAGCAGGCCGCCGCCCTGCTGGACGAACTTTTCGAGCGCCTGCTTGCGCGCAAGCGGCACGGATTCGGCGTCCCAGTTGTTGAAGACCACAAGCTGGTAATCATCGAATGTGTCCGGAATCTGTGAGGCGAGCTGCACCTCAAACTGGCTGGATTCGAGAGTCTTCTGAAAGTGCGCCTCGGTTCCGGCAGGATCGTTCGAGAGCAGTAAGGCGCGGGGACGGCGGATGGTAACAGCCTGATCGAAGCGTGCTTCCCCCAAGCCGGCTCCGCTGATGGCGCCCGCCAGATCGACCGCTCCCGTGGTGGTGACGCTGGCGCGCACGCGCAAATGATTGACGCCGGGTTCGAGATTCACATCACTTAACCCGAGCGTCTTGCCGTCGGCAGTCACTTCGACGCGGGCGGCGGCGCGCCGCGGAGCGTTGACCGTCACGTCGATGGGGAAATGTTCTCCGCTGAAAACAAGCGAGGGCAAAGCGACGGACTCGACTCGAAGATCCGGTGGCGGGCTGCCCGCAAGCGCGAAGGTATCGATGGGAATGCCCAGTTCCTGCGCCTGCCAAGCGGCGCGGGCCGCACTGCCGAGATTCTCATTGCCATCCGAGATCAGCGCTACGCGGCGGATCATTCCGGCGGGCAGCGTTCCAACGGCCTCGCGGATGGCGGCTTCCAGGTCCGTACCGTGCCCAGCGTCGCCGGCGGTGTATTGGAGGCGCCAGGATTTGCCGCGCTCTTGGGGAGCCGGCTTGCGTGCCGATCGGGCGAACGGGATGACTTCGGTCCAGTGCCGGCCGCGCGCGCGCTCAATCTCGGTCGCGATCGACGAAGCCCGCTCCAAATCCTGCGTGGTCAAGCTACGCGACGTGTCAGCCAAAACCGCAACCGCAACTTTGGTATCAAAGAATGCCAGGCGCGGCTCGGCAAGCGCGGCGATGATGGCGAGGAACGTTCCCGTTTTGAGCAGTAGCGCAACGCGACGCACCGTGCCGGTCCACTCGCGGACGGCCCATGCGATGGGGATGAGGGCGAAGAGCAGAATCCACACGCGATCAAACGTCATGACTTCACGAGGCCTTCCTGACGCCCGGGCGTAGCACACTCAGCCGCGCCCTCAACCTGCGCATGCGGCCCTCCGCGCGCCCAAACAAAAGCCACTCCGCAAGCAGCCCCAAACCGCCGAGCAGGGCCAACAGCTCCCAGAGGTCTCGCGACAGCGCCGCGCCCGGACGAAATCCCGGCAATCCGCGCTTCACGCCGGCCGGAGCTTCCCATTTCGCCTCCCACAATTCGGGCAAGGTGAGCGAGTAGACCGTTTCTCTATCGGACGCCTGCACACGCACCGTTCCGGGCGTGCCCGAAAAGAATCGCAATGTGTGGCCGCGAGTAGTGAACGGCAGCGGTGTTCCATCCTGCTGCAAAACGCGAACGTCCTCGGGATGAATGTCCGCGTCCAACTCCATAGTCACCATGCCCGCGCTGCTGGCCGCGGCGGTCGAGCGGCGGAACAGCTCGGGCGCCATCCAGCGCAGAATGTTTCCGAACAGGAGCGGTGTTGCCAGCTCATATCGCAGATCGGAAAGCGCCGGGTGAAATCCGAAAACCACGGTTTTGTACTTGCCGGCGCGAGCCACGATTATAGGGCCGCTCACGACCTGCCCGATCGGGATGTCGTCCGGCGCGGCCTCGAAAACGTACGTGGAAGCGAGGCGCAGATCCTTGGTGCGCAAGCCGGCGCACAGGGCGTTGTCGGAGCACCAGCGGTCGAAGGGCACATTCTCGAGCTTCGCGCGGACCGGAATGGGCGACGCCTCAACCGGCGGCTCGATCCAGATCGCGTTACCCACGGGAGGCGTGGGCGGGCGAAACCGGTCGAGAATCACCAAGCCAGTATTCGGCTCCGCGCGGTATTCGGTTATGGGGCGGAATGTCGCATGAACGCGCGGAATCGCCGTAACAGTCGGACGCAGAAGATCCGGCTCGTCAGAATAGACGATTACGTTGAGGCTCGGTTGCGCTGGAAGCTCAAGCACGGCGTGATCGTCGTCGGGAAAGCTATCGTGGGGCAGGAGCGTTGCTTCCAGCAATCCCGCGGCGCGGGTTCGATACTCGAAGGTCACTTCGCGATCCGCGCCTGGTGGCACGGCGAGTTTTCGCGCGCCAGCCGGACCACCGCCGAAAGTAAGCGCCAGCGTGACTACCCGTGGCGCGACACCGTAGTTCCGCACCGAAGCGTAGATATCCCACAAGTCGGGATCCGTACCGGACCTTCGTACGGCGATCTTGCGCAGGCCGCAGTTCTCCACGGAATCCGTAACGGGCAGAATGCGGAGATTTTTCGGCGGAGCCGGGGTGGGAGACTCTGCTTCCGCGGCAACGCGTCCCGGGCCAATGTAGACAATTTCGCCAGTCCGATACGGGCTGAGCGCTTGTTCCCGTTGAGCAAAAGCCAGGGCCTGATCCAGGTTCAGCGCGGTCGCGCCTGGTACGGATTGCGCAATGGCACGCTCGAGCTTGGGACGATTGGATTCGAACGAGGTGGCGGGCGTCGTCAGCGCGTCGGCGCGCACCAGCATCAACCGGTCGGAGGCAGGCACGGACTTCAGGTAGGCGCGCGCTTTATCCCGTGCCTCATCCATCAGGGTCACACGTCGCGGGCCGGAGCTAACGGCGGAAGCCATCCATGCCGAGGTGTCGAGAATCATCACATGATCTCGCGGTGTCCCGAGCGGCGTGCCGAGCCGCAACTGCGCAACGGCCAGAAGCAGAAGCAGCATGCTGACGAGTTGCAGGATAAGAGACAGGGGCTGCTGAATTTTTTTACGCCGTTCGACTACAGCGGGCTGCTCGGCCGCTACCCAGAATCGCAGCGTGGCCACCACCTGTTTGCGCCGCGAGCGTCCCAGCAGATACAAAAGAATTGTCGGGACGGAAATGGCCCCGAACAGGGCCAGGAACTGCACCAACGAGAGGTTCAGGAAGTACATCAGGCAATCACTCGCGAGCGCACCAGCGAGCCGAATATGATGTCCTCAATCGCCATACCCGTAGATACACCGACATAGCGGCCGCTGTTGCGGAGGGCCAGTTGCTCGAGGCCAGCCGCGTACTTGTCGAAGGCGCTGGTATAGGAAGTGCGCGCGGCTTCGTCGAATTGCAAGCGCAGCCGCGAGTCGGTTTCCGCGTCGACCAGGTCAAGATCTCCCAACCACGGCGGGTTGCGGTCCTCTTCCGCCCACACCTGAACCAGCAGCAGCTCGTGACCGAAGTCCGCCAGGTACTGCAGCGGCCGCTCGCAACCTGCATCATCCAGGAAATCCGAGATGATGATGAGCAACCCTCGTTGCGGGTGCGTCGAGATGAACTGGCGGACCACCTCAAAGTAATCCGTGCGGCCCGCAGTCTTCAGATTGCTGAGGTAATCCATTACCGGGCTGAAGCGATGCCGGCCGCCGCCGCAGTGCATGCCCTCGCCCAAACGTGCGCCGAAGGGCCTAACCGCAATGGTATCCAGCCGCACCAACCCCACATAGCAGAGCGCTGCGGCGAGTTGTCGCGCGTACTTAAACTTGAAGCCCTCCTCGGAATTCATGGAATCGCTGGTGTCAATCAACATACGCACCGGCACGCGCGGCTCTACCTGGAACATTTTCAGAAACATTTTTTCCAGGCGCAGATACGCGCGCCAGTTCACCGCGCGCAGGTCGTCGCCGTGATGGAAGTGGCGATGGTCGAGAAACTCCTGGCCGCCGCCTGCGAAGCGCGAACTGTTGTGTCCGCCTACCAGGCCGTTGAAAGACTTCTGCCAATGGATGGTCAGGCGCTCCAGTTTCTCCAGAAACTGGCGTTCGAGCAGGGGGCCGTCTGACATGGGGACCTACGCCGCCGTAGCGTGCGCGGACACTCCGCGGATGATCGCGGTCAGGATGGTATCGGGGGTCTGGCCATCGGCATGGGCGTCGAAGTTGAGGATCACGCGATGCCGAAGAACGGCTGCGGCCACGGCTTCGACGTCCTCGGCGCTCAAATGATAACGGCCGCGCATCAGTGCGCGCACGCGGCCGCACTCGACGAGCGCTTGCGCCCCACGCGGCGAGCTGCCGTAGCGGATATATTTCTTTGACAACTCGTGCGCCTCGGCGTGCTCTGGCTGTGTGGCCATCACCAGTTGAATGGCGATCTCCTGCACGTGCGGCGCGACCAGCACGTCGCGGCACACCGCACGAACTTCCAGAATCGCGTTGCGATCCAGCACGGGCCGGACCTGCTCCTCCCGGTTCTGGATGGTGCGCTCCACGATGCGGTTCAATTCCTCGCGCGAAGGATACTGCACCAGAATTTTCATCAGGAAGCGGTCGAGCTGCGCTTCGGGCAGAGGATAGGTACCCTCCATCTCGATGGGGTTCTGCGTGGCCATCACCAGAAACGGAGCATCGAGTTCATGCGTGGTGGTGCCGCTGGTGACGGTTCGCTCCTGCATGGCCTCGAGCAGAGCAGATTGCGTTTTGGGCGTGGCACGATTAATCTCATCGGCCAGGACGAGGTTGGCGAAGATCGGCCCCGGCTGGAACCGCAGCGATTTCGAGCCGCGATCGTCGGTTTCGATGATCATGCTGCCCACGATGTCGGCGGGCATCAGGTCCGGCGTGAACTGGATGCGAGAATACTTCAGTTGCAGCGCGCGCGCCATGGTGCGCAGCAGCGTGGTCTTACCGAGACCCGGCACCCCTTCAAGCAGCACGTGGCCGGCGGCGATCAGGCAAATCAGAACGCCCTCCACGACATCCTGCTGCCCCACAATCACTTTGGCGATTTCATCACGAACCCCGTTGAGCCGGGAAACCGCCTGCTCCAGCCGCGCATCCGTTGCCACGACTTTATTGTAGTTCATGGGCGGCGAGCATCGGCTTTGGAGGGTCCAAACCGTCCAAGAGGCTTGGCGATCTCGCTATCGTCTTACTGGAAAGCTGGAGTCCAACGCCAGGTTGAGCTTGAGTACGTTGACCCTCGGCTCGCCCAGGAAACCGAGCTGGCGGGGCGCGACGAACCGCTCCACCAATTCCTGAATTTGCGCGGTGCTTGCGCCGCGAGCTTGTGCCACTCGCGCCACCTGCGCCGCGGCAGATGCCGGACTCAGATCGGGATCCAGGCCGCTGGCGGAGGAGGTAAGAAGGTCCGCGGGAATAGGTCCGGTGAAATCGGGATTGTTTTTGCGAAACTTTTCGGCATCGGCCTTGATACGGTCGATGAGCTTCTGATTCGTCGGTCCCAGATTCGACCCGCCGGAATTGGCGGCGTCGTATCCATCGCCCGCTGCCGAAGGACGTCCCTGAAAATATTCCGGCTTAGTAAATTTCTGGCCGATGAGCTCCGAGCCAATTACCTTGCCGTTCACTTCCACCAGGCTTCCGTTGGCCTGGTGCGGAAAGATCACCTGGACGATTCCCGTCACCAGCACGGGATAGAGCATACCGGTCAGGATCGTCAAGACCAGCGTGATTCGCACGGCGGGTAGTATCTGTTCCAACATCTTCTTTCTCCTCGTCTACGCCAGGTGCAGCCAGCCCAGCAGCACGTCAATCAGCCAAATCCCAGGAAAGGGCGCAATGATGCCGCCGACGCCATATACCAGAATGTTCCGGCGCAGCAGCGCCGCGGCGCTCATGGGCCTATAGGCAACCCCGCGCAACGCCAGGGGAATCAGCGCGATGATGATGAGCGCATTGAAAATCACGGCCGCAAGCACCGCGCTCTCCGTGCTGTGCAGGTGCATTATGTTCAACACGCCAATGACCGGATAGGTCACTGAGAACATGGCCGGTAAAATCGCGAAGTATTTCGCCACGTCATTGGCGATGGAAAACGTAGTTAACGCGCCGCGCGTCATCAGCAGTTGTTTGCCGATTGCCACAACTTCGATGAGCTTGGTCGGGTTGCTGTCCAGATCCACCATGTTGCCGGCTTCTTTCGCGGCCATGGTGCCTGTATTCATCGCCACGCCGACATCGGCCTGCGCCAGCGCGGGCGCGTCATTGGTGCCGTCACCCGTCATGGCCACCAGACGCCCGCCGGCCTGTTCTTTCTTGATGAGATCCATCTTCTGCTTCGGGGTGGCCTGCGCGAGAAAATCATCGACGCCGGCTTCAGCGGCGATGGCGGCGGCCGTGAGCGGGTTGTCGCCGGTGATCATGATGGTGCGGATACCGATTGCGCGAAGCTGATCGAAGCGCTCGCGCATTCCGCCCTTCACGACGTCTTTCAGATGAATCACGCCGAGGACTCTCGGCCCGTCGGCGACTGCCAGGGGCGTTCCCCCCGAGCGGGCGATGTGTTCCGTCACTTCGGTAAGCCGCGGCGGAATTGTCCCGCCATGCCCCTTCACGAACTCAATGACCGAGTCGGTGGCGCCCTTGCGGATGGTGCGGTTATCCAGATCCACACCGCTCATGCGCGTCAGCGCGGAGAACTCGATGAACTTGGCTTCGTGGTCCGAAACCTCACGCCCGCGAAGCTGATACTTCTCCTTCGCCAACACGACGATCGAACGGCCCTCCGGCGTTTCATCGGCGAGGCTCGATAGCTGCGCGGCGTCAGCGAGCTCAGCGGGCGAAACGCCGTCTACTGGAATGAACTCGACGGCCTGGCGGTTCCCGAGTGTGATGGTGCCGGTCTTATCGAGGAGCAGCGTGTTGACGTCGCCCGCTGCTTCTACCGCCTTGCCGCTCATGGCCAACACGTTGTGCTGCATCACGCGATCCATGCCCGCGATGCCGATCGCCGAGAGCAGTCCGCCGATCGTGGTGGGAATCAAGCAGACCAACAGCGAGATCAATACCGCAATGCCGGGTACCTTCCCCGCGCCGGTCGTGGTCACACTGTATCGCGCGAACGGCGGCAGGGTCACAACGGCCAGCAGGAATACCAATGTCAGCCCCGCGATTACGATATTGAGCGCGATTTCGTTGGGTGTCTTCTGCCGCTGTGCGCCCTCCACCAGGGCGATCATGCGATCGAGGAAGGTCTCGCCGGGGTTCGAGGTGATCTTGATCTTGATGCCGTCCGATAGTACCTTGGTCCCGCCAGTGACGGCGCTGCGGTCGCCGCCGGATTCGCGGATTACGGGCGCGCTCTCGCCGGTGATGGCTGATTCATCCACGCTGGCAATGCCCTCGATGACTTCGCCATCGCCGGGGATGATGTCGCCGGGGTTGCACAGCACGATGTCACCCTGCCGGAGCTGGCTCGCGGAAACGTCCTCGATCTTACTTCCGTTCTTCAGCCGGTGCCCCACCGTTTCGGTCTTGGTTTTGCGGAGCGTGTCGGCTTGGGCCTTGCCGCGCCCTTCCGCCATGGCTTCCGCGAAATTCGCGAACAGAACCGTGAACCAGAGCCAAAGCGTGATCTGGAAGGTGAAGCCCAGATCGGGAGCCGCCGCTCGCCAATCGCGCAAAACCAGAACCGTGGTCAGCGCGGCGCCCACTTCCACCACGAACATCACCGGGTTCTTCATCATGGTGACGGGGTTCAGCTTCACCAACGAGTCCCACATGGCCCGCTTGACGATTGGCGGATCGAACAGTGGACGGGCCCGCCGCCGCTTGGTGGGCAGGATATTGACGGCCGGGTTTTGACTCTCGACGAGCATGTTTTAACTCCACACCGGCAAAATCAGCATGGAAAAGAGCTGGTGCCGCATCATCAGGAAGTGTTCAACCACTGGACCGAGCGTGAGCGCCGGGAAGAACGTCAGCGCGCCGACGATCAGGACGACGCCGACCAGCAGTCCGACGAACAGCGGGCCATTCGTCGGCAGCGTGCCGGCGGATGCGGGTACCAGTTTCTTTTTCGCCAGGCTGCCCGCTACGGCCAGCAACGGGATGATCATGAGGAAACGGCCGATCAGCATGGACATGCCGGTGGTGATGTTGTACCAGGGCGTGTTGGCATTCAGGCCCATGAACGCGCTGCCGTTGTTTCCAGTGCCGCTGGTGTAGGCGTACAGAATCTCGGAAAGGCCGTGCGGTCCGTTGTTGCCCAGGTTAGCCGTTGCAGACCCCGGCGGATTGATCCAGCTATCCTTGGCGAAGTGGATGACGGCGCCCGTGCCGGAGAACAAAAGAATGCTGCCGGCCAGCACCAGCACCGCGAGCATCACCATCTTGACTTCTTTCTGCTCGATCTTCTTACCGAGGTATTCGGGCGTCCGGCCCACCATCAAGCCCGCGATGAACACCGAAAGTATGGCGAACATGAGCATGCCGTAGAGCCCCGCGCCCACACCTCCAAAAACCGATTCACCCAGCTCGATGTTCACCAGCGGCACCAGGCCACCGAGCGGCGTAAAGCTGTCGTGCATGCTGTTCACGGCGCCGCAGCTCGCATCGGTCGTAACCGTCGCGAACAGCGCCGAGTTGGCGATACCGAAGCGCACTTCCTTGCCTTCCATGTTTCCGCCGGTCTGAGTGGTTGTCGGCGAGTTCTGTACTCCCAGAGCCGTCACGATCGGGTTTCCGGCCTGTTCCGCCGCATACGTGACGAACACACCCGCAAAGAACAGGATGCTCATGGCGGCGAAAATCGCCCAGCCTTGCTTGGTATCCTTCACCATCTTTCCAAACGTGTACGTCAGGCCCGCTGGGATCGCGAAGATGGAGAGCAATTGGAGGAAATTCGAAAGGGGCGTGGGGTTTTCGAATGGATGCGCCGAGTTGGCATTGAAGAAGCCGCCGCCGTTGGTGCCCAGCATCTTGATCGCTTCCTGCGAAGCCACTGGCCCTTGCGCGATGATCTGGGTTCCGCCTTCCAGCGTGGCTACCTTCGTGTAGGCGCCCAGATTTTGGATCACCCCCTGGGACGCAAACAGAACGGCGATCAGGACCGAGAGGGGCAGCAGTACATAAACCGTGGCGCGGGTTGTATCGACCCAGAAATTGCCGATCTTTTCGCTTGAGTGCCGCGCAAAGCCGCGAACCAGGGCGATGGCGATGGCGATGCCGGCCGCCGCCGAAAAGAAGTTGTGCGTGGCAAGGCCGGCCATCTGCGTCAAGTAGCTCATCGTGGTCTCTGGCGTGTAGGCCTGCCAGTTAGTGTTGGTGGTGAAGCTAACGGCGGTGTTGAAGGCCAGGTCGGGCGTCATCGCCGCTGCACCCTGGGCGGCGTGCGTGGTTCCGAATCCCTGTGGGTTGAACGGCAGCAAGCCTTGAATTCGCTGGATCAGGTACGTGAGAAGCAGGCTTGCCAGGCTGAACATCAGCAGGGAAGCGGCGTATCCGGTCCAGTGCTGTTCTTCACCTTCCCTTATCCCGCAGAGCTTGTATATGGCGCGTTCCAGCGGCCGCAGCACAGGATGTAGCCAGGTGCGATCGCCTGCGAAAACGCGGGCCATAAACGCTCCCAGCGGTTTGGTTAGCGCGAGAATCACCAGGAAAAACGCACCAATCTGAAGCAGTCCGTTAAGCGTCATGAGGCCCTCGGGTCAGAATTTCTCCGGGCGCAGCAGCGCGTATACCAGGTACACGGCCAGCGCCAACGAAATCACAGCGGCAATTAGGTAATCCATGGAGCACCTCTAGAGGCGGTCACATCCGCGAACGTAAGCCCAGCTTACGAAGAAAAAGAGAACAGCAATGGCGATAAACAGCAAATCCAGCATCTGATCCTTTCAGACTCCCAGTAATGCCACAATATGGCCGGCCTGCGCCAGTGCCCTCGCCAGCTTCGTTTCCGTTGTGGGCCACCAGTGCCTCTTTGCTGCCATCACGACGAGCGAGTTAGGCGGCAGAATCTGCTCGCAGCCGTGGTCCAGGTCTCTTGCAAACCCGATAAGAATATCCGAGGGCACGCCGGCATTCCGTACTACCGCGGCCAGCCTTCGCTCGAGGAACTTTGGAGAGACATCGGGCCGTTCGAGCGGCAGAGGAAACGGGACCACCTGTGTGGCGAAAAGCGTAACATGCGCGTTTAGGTCTTTGGTGAGTACGGCGGCCTCGGCCAACGCCATTCTCGTCAGATTCGCCGACGTGTAGCGCACAAACACCGGAAACTCGCCAGCACCAAGCCGCAGCTCCGCGAATCCAAGCAGACTGCATTTGTTGAGTCCCAGCACCGGCTGCTCCGGCAAAGCCGGGTAGGTAGGCATGTCGTTCGTCCCGGTACCAGCCTAGGTGGTGCGGCATTAAAAAGTCGTTAACAAAGCGTTGAAAGTTTCTTAGCTAAATTTCTTAGCTAACAGAATCTATCAGATAGGGGATTGCTATACGGTGGGAGACGGCGCGGATCGGCTATTGTACCTTGCCGTCCGATGCCGTGGCATGCGTCTTTGAGAATTTCCGGCTGAGGTCCGGCCAGAATTCTTTGAGAATATTCGCAGCCGTGTCTACGGCAAGTTGAGTCCCGAGCGACGTTATCGCGTCGGCTGCGGTCCGATTGTTCGGATAGTAGGCTTGGGAAATGGCTACGGCGGTCGAGTTGCCGACGACTTCGGAAAAGTTGAACTGCGTACCGCCGGAATCCGTATGGGTCCAGAAGATCTGGCCCACTGCGTAGCCGAGCCTCGACAGTCCGCTTCCCCTGCCGCGGCGGAAATAGCGGGGGTCCTGGTGGAGAATAGTGGGGTAAATGCCTTCGGTCATAAAATTGCCGATGGCAAAGTCCGCATATGCCGTTCCGAGATACCGGGCGTACCCCTGCACTCCCTGCCCAAATGACGGAGTGGCATTCGATATTTGGTGCTCGCCCGCAAACGCAGCCGCAAGGGCGAAAGTGCCCCGGTCGAAGGTGTCCATCGCGGCGATTTTGAACTTTTCTTTCGGTGAAATGGGCTTGTACTCCGCCAAAGTTGGGGAAGTGCGGAAATTCGGAATAATCCAGAAGATTCGCTTATCGGTATGCTCTGGCTGGCCACCGACGGATGAGGTATCGGCGGGCGCGAGGGTTCCGGGCTGGGGGGGATCGCCGGACGAAGGCTGCTGGCACAATAGGGCAGCCTGGAGAATCATCAGGGCGATCAGCGTTCGCAAAGTCAGGAACACAGCACCAACACAGCTCCTCGTCGTTTAGATGTCGTTCCCAGTCAAAGGTTTCCGAATTTATTCGGTGCCGTGGTTAGGGAACGATGGTACATTTTCTTCGTAGCATATCCAGCGCCATCTGGGTGGCGAAGGCACGAATGCGTGCACGGTCGCCAAGAAATACGCGATGCACCACTTGGCAGCCGGCGGCATCGGCCAGGCCCACATAGACCGTTCCGACGGGAACATTCTCGCTGGGCTCGGGGCCGGCCTCGCCGGTGATGGAGAGTGCGAAGACTGCGCCGGTTCGGCGACGCGCGCCCGTGGCCATGGCCTCAGCCGTCTCCTTGCTCACGGCGCCGCACTGTTCCACGATTTCCTCGCTGACGCCCAGCAGCTCGGTTTTCATCTTGTCTGAATAGACCAGAAACCCACCCAGAAAATAGTGTGAACTACCGGGCACCGAAGTAATTCGCTGCGCCAGCAGCCCTCCGGTCATACTTTCCGCCACCGCAAGCGACGCGCCTCTTTTCGTTAACAATTCACCGATGACCGTTTCGAGTGAATCGCCGTTGCGCGAATAGATACGGTCGCCGAGGAGCATCTCGATGGGCGCCGCGACCTCGGCCAGCAGCGCCATAACATCGCCGTCGCGCTCACCGCGCGCGCGCAGATGCACCTGAATATCCCCTTCCCCGGCCAGAATGGTAGTGACGGGGTTTTCGTACTTCTTATAAATGGGCGAGATGGTCTGGTCGAGATCGGACTCCGCCATGCCTGCGACCCGGAATACCAAAGTGCGGATCACCTGTTTGGGAACCACGCGGGCAAGTCGCGGCAGGCATTGTCGCGTAAACATGGCCTTGAGTTCGTGCGGCGGACCGGGCAGGAGAATGATGGAGGTGTGCGACTCATCAATCCACTGTCCGGGCGCGGTGCCGCGATCGTTGAGCAGGATGTCCGCCCCTTCGATGAGGAACGCCTGGCGCCGGTTCACTTCCGCCATTTTACGATTCGCCTGGCGGAAGCGCTGTTCGATCTGGTCGGAGACCTCGGGGTGAAAGACCAGCTTGCGATCGATGGCGACCGCGACGGCGTCGCGCGTGACGTCATCTTCGGTGGGGCCAAGGCCGCCCGACAAGATCACGATTTCGGCGCGGGACATGGCGCGGCGTACTGCGTCAGCAACATGGTCGCGGTTGTCCCCAACGACATACTTGGTCGTGACCTCGACCCCAAGGTCATTCAACTGCCCGGTTAAGAAAAGGGAATTCGTGTCCAGCCGTTGCGGGGTCAGGAGCTCCGAACCGACTGCGATGATTTCCGCGTTCATCCTTTAGGAGAGCAGACGCCCTTGAATGCCCACATCCACCCGGTACAACGCGTTGGTGGTGGCCACCACCAACGATCGCGAAGGTGTAAAGGCCAGGCCCACGATGCCAGGACCGGAAAGGAAAAGCTCAGGCTCGCGATTCTGGTTGAAACGGACCACGCCTTTGCGGCCCCCGAACGAGGCCGCGACGTAGAGCCGGTCTTCGGCGTCGAACGCGATCCCTTGCGGCCGTCCCAGACCGCGGAAAAACACTTCGACTTCGCCCTTATGCGAAACGCGATAGACGGAATCGAAGCTTGACGTGGTGGGTCCGGAAACGTACAGATACTCATCGGGGCCGAATGCGAGATGGTAGGCGGCGATGGATGGCTCGAGCGTGGCGAAAACGAAAATCTGCCGGTTGGGAGCGATTTTGAAGATTGTGCCCGAGCGGTCGCCGACGTAGAGATTGTTCTCCTGGTCGAAGGCCAGGCCGGTGGCGACGCCCATGCCCTCGACGAAAACCGACATATTACCGGTGGGCGTGACCTGATACACGACGCCGTCGAAGCGGCTGGAGATGTAGAGGAGGCCTTGCGCATCGAAGGCCATGGCCGTGGCGTTCATCAGGTCGTTAATAAACGGCTTGAGGTTGTAGTTCAGGTCGATCTTATAGACGGCAACGGCAACTTTCTGGCCCCGCGATCCGCTGAAAGTGGTGTAGACATTGCCAAACGTATCGACCGCAGGATTGGTCACGGGATGCAAGCTCTCGGCGATTTGAATCCCGATATCACAGGTCCAGGCCTGGCTGGCCTGCTCTCCGTTTTGAACCACCAGTTCGCCCTCGGAAACCCCGTCCGGGACGCGCACGATCATGAAAGAATCCGAACCAATGATCACCGGCGCGGCGACTTCGCCGATCGTCACCCGCGGCCGGCTGGACTTGGCAAACCCCCGCCCCTGGATCTGGAATTCCCCCCCCGCAATAGCCGCGACGGGCGAAACCTGAGCGATCTGGGGCCGTCCGTTGCTCTCTTTTCGAATACCCATCTTTAATAAAGATTGAAACACCCCGCCAGCAATAAGACAAGTGCGGCGTAAATACCGGCCATAAGATCATCAGCTACGATGCCGGTGCCGCCTGGAAGTCTTTCCAACTGACGGACCGGCGGCGGCTTCCAGATGTCGAAGAGCCGAAACAGGAGAAATGCGGCGATCCAGGATTTGTAATTCAGGGATCCGGCCGCGGCCAGGGCCAGCCATTGCCCGAGCACTTCGTCGACCACCACCTGCT
>Ga0307478_10002718_pt1 | contig 13637 bp, 8 predicted proteins | sample atmos_gasesECM4C_2_FD_203713 | JGI IMG/M metagenome (GOLD analysis project Ga0307478, IMG submission 203713) | Hardwood forest soil microbial communities from Morgan-Monroe State Forest, Indiana, United States - atmos_gasesECM4C_05 | ecosystem: Environmental > Terrestrial > Soil > Temperate...
CGATCACGGTCTTTTCGAGCGACGGTCGAAGCATTGTGCATACCCCATGGCACGTGGCACCATCGACGTTCGAAGCCTTGCTTCTGAAGCGTCTTAGAGACAACTTCATTCAGCGCTAGGGGCCGGTCCTCAAGGCGAAGATAAGGCAAACAATAGTGTTTGCTTTTTGTTCGCCTACGTGCTAATTTGCTTTTCGCGGTTTTCAACAGGTGCCGCGGGTGCAGTCTTTGGAGTGATGTTTTAAGCTAACCAGTGAGCCGAAGGCAAAGTTCGAGGCGCTGCCGGGCGGCAGAAAGGGATGGCGCGAAAGTGAATCGCGTGGTGAATTCCACGCCTTGTCAGATCTCCTTAGAACCGGTCTGGTTTGGGTCGCGCATCATGATGTTGGGCGCAGCGCTTTTCCCGGCGCTACGTCGGTTTTGCCCAGCGGTTGGTTTTAGGGTCCAAGTTCCTACTTTCCTCACCGAGGTGTGAAATGACAGACGAAAAAGGAAGATTGCTGGCAGCAGCGATAACGCAGATTGAAAAGGACCATGGCAAGGGCGCGATCATGCGCTTGGGCAGCCGGGATATCCTGGTTCCCGTCAGCGTGATCCCCAGCGGATGTTTGTCGATTGATGCGGCGCTGGGTGTCGGCGGCTTCCCCCGCGGGCGCGTGATCGAGATATACGGGCCGGAATCCGGAGGTAAAACCACCATGACGCTGCACGTCATCGCCGAAGCGCAGAAGCTCGGCGGGCAGGCGGCTTTCATTGATGCTGAGCACGCGCTGGATCCGGTGTACGCCCGCAAGCTCGGGGTGGACGTGGATAATTTGCTGGTCTCGCAGCCCGATAACGGCGAGCAGGCGCTGGAAATCGCCGAAACGCTGATCCGTTCCGGCGGCGTGGACATCGTGGTCGTGGATTCCGTCGCCGCGCTGGTCCCCAAGGCCGAGCTCGAAGGCGACATGGGCGACCCGCAAATGGGTTTGCAAGCGCGGCTGATGTCGCAGGCGCTGCGCAAGCTTACCGGCATCGTTTCGAAGTCGCGCACTTGCCTGATTTTCATCAACCAAATTCGCGAAAAGATTGGGGTCATGTTCGGAAATCCGGAAACGACCACGGGCGGCCGCGCGCTGAAGTTTTATGCGTCGATGCGCGTGGATATCCGGCGGATCCAGGCGATCAAGGAAGGCGACAAAGTGGTGGGCTCGCGCACGCGGGCGAAAGTCGTGAAGAACAAGGTGGCCGCGCCGTTCCGTGAAGCGGAATTCGACATCGTCTATGGAGAAGGAATTTCGCGCGAGGGCGACTTGATCGATCTTGGCGTCGATAAGGGAGTGCTGGAGAAGAGCGGCACGTGGATCAGCTTTGGTGGCGAGCGCATGGGCCAGGGCCGCGAAAACGCGCGGGTGTTCCTCAAAGAAAACAGGGACATTCGCGACAAGCTGGAAAACACGCTGCGCAAGAAACTCGAAATCCCGATGCCGGGTAACTCGAATACGGCGCCTGGGCCCAACGGCCACGCTGCAACTGGGCCTGGGGAGAAGCCGCAGGTGAAAGCTGCCGCTGCGACTGCGGATGCTTCCAAAGGGCGCCCCGCCCGGTAACCCGGGCGATTACAATGCAGTGAGAGCGGAGTGAGTCCAAGGCTTCCTCCTGGCCCCAGCTGGCTAAGGCATGTCTCAAGATGCGACAGGTGAATCGGTACCAAGGAGAAGGGGGGCTGGCCTGCCGTTCAGGTGCCTGCCCAGGCGGTCAGTCGTTCAAAACAAAGCACATAGGTTCGTACTGGAGCGGTTTGTCTATTGCGGCGTAGTCCCTGAGAAGTCTAGAATATGTTTCATCCTGGGAGAGGCTGTTCTCTTCGGAGCCGGGTATTTGGCGATGTCAGGAGCTAAGTCTCGTCAAATGAACGATGGGCCAAAGTGGCTTGCTGGGTGCACTGGTTAATCAGCGACGCTTCATGGATTTGGCGCCAACGCGGCAATGAACATCGTTTACGAATGTTTGTTGACCGCGGGAGCCGCTTGAGGTAAAAGTTACGACCCGGCTGTTTTTGGCATGGGGCAGGCAAGACAGGGTGATCGCGGAGCGATTGGCTTGAAAGAGGCAGGTAGAGTGAAGCAATTGGGAAGAGCAAGTCTCGCGATGTTGCTGGCAACGGTTACTGCGTTGCCGGTGCCTGCCGTGCCCGCCGCAGGGAAATCAACCGCGAGAGTTCATAGATATGTCACGCGTTATCGCGGCGTTCCGACGTTCGCGGATTCCACCAAAACAGATGATAGCTCCTACGACGACCCCGTGGTGCGCGAGGCGGCAGTTTCCGCGCTGGGCCGATACAATGGCGCGGTGGTGGCGGTTGATCCAAACAACGGAAGAATCCTGACGGTAGTGAATCAAAAGCTTGCTTTTGGCGACGGCTACATTCCGTGCTCGACGATCAAGCCGACGATCGCGCTGGCGGCGCTGGAAGAAAACATGATCACGCGCGACACCATGCTGAAGGTCGGCCGCCGCAAGTACATGAATCTGACCGAAGCGATGGCCCATTCGAATAACGTGTTTTTCGAGCAGTTGGGAACGCGCATGGGCTTCGAAACCGTTTCGAAGTATGGCCGGTTACTGGGGCTGGGCGAGCTTGCGGGATACAATCTGCCGGACGAACATCCGGGATCGTTCCCGAGTGTTCCGCCCTCGTATGGCGGCGTGGCGCGGATGTCCAGCTTTGGCGAAGGAATTCAGGTGACGCCGCTGCAGCTTGCAGCGCTTTCGGCGGCTTTTGCAAACGGCGGAACACTCTATTATTTGCAGTATCCCCATAGCCAGGAAGAAGTGGAGAACTTCACGCCGCGCGTGAAGCGCGATTTGAATATCGGTCCGATTCTTCCGGAACTTCGGGAAGGCCTGCTCGCGGCGGTATTGTACGGGACGGGAAGATCGAGCTTCGACCGTGGCGGCGATGAGATGCCGATCGGCAAGACGGGAACCTGCGACGATCACACGACGCCATCGAAGATCGGATGGTTCCTCACCTATGCGGACGATGCGCATCCGAAAATCGCGCTGGCGGTTTTGTTGCGCGGGAATACGCGCCAGGTTAAGGGGCCGACGGCCGCGGTAGTCGCGGGGCGGATTTACAGAAAGTTGCGCGAACAGAATTATTTTGGAGAGACCACGCACGCCGCGGCCCTCAACACCGGAAAATAACCGAGTTCATTCATTGAAATTGCACGTTCTCGCGCTGAGGAAACGCTTCTCGGCGCGTTTTGCTTCCCCCCTTCCGTCTATGCAGGTAGTTGGACGATTGAGGGCACGCATCTAGAAATGCATTTGACGTGGGGGAGCTAGTTGGGACAAAAGAGTGGAGTACGATACCCTGCCTTGACAGGTGTCGGGAGTGAGTCGAAGGTGCAGCCCGGGGCTTGGTGACGAGCGGCGAGTGGCACACTGGGGGAAGAGTGAATCGCAAGTTCCTACTATTGCTGATGATCGTGTGTGCTGCGGGCGGCGCGACGCTTGGATACGTCTTCAAGCAACGACTGGCAACGACGGCGGAGTACGACCGGCAGGTGAAACTGGCCAGTGAAGAAGCGCAGCGTATCCGCGAGCAGGTGATTCTTCCGACGGAAAAGAGAGTGCCGGCCGGGGAGAACTTCGTGGCGGCACTCGAAAAATTCGGCTTGAGCGCTCAAGAAGCGATGACAGCTTCGGATGCAGCGCAACATGCGTTCAATCTTCGCCAGGTGCGCGCAGGAAACTCGATCACCGTGGGCCGGTCGGCGGAAGGCGTGCTGCGCGAGATCGACTACAAGATTGACGCCGACCGCATACTGAAGATCGTCCCGAACGGCAGTGGATTTACGGCACAAGTTAAGGAAATTCCGCTGACGATGGAGACGGTGGCGGTAGTGGGGCACGTAGACGATTCACTGTGCAACGCCGTGGAAGATGCGGGCGAATCGGCGGAATTGGCGTTGCGGCTGGCGCAAATTTTCCGCTACGACCTGGATTTCTATACTGACCCGCGCAAAGGTGACATGTTTCGAATCGTGGTGCAGAAAAAGAGATATTCGAACGGGCAGCTCGCCGGATATGGAAAGATATTCGCGGCGGAATACGACAATACCGGAAAGAAATACGAGGCGCTGCTTTTCCACGATCCTCGAGGGCGCGCGGGATACTATACGGCGGACGGAAAATCCTTGCAAAAGGCGTTTCTGCGGTCGCCGTTGAAATTCGGCGCGGCGATAACCTCGCACTTCAGCCGGGCGCGCTTTCATCCCATTCTAAAAACGTATCGCCCGCACATGGGGACGGACTACGGCGCGCCGATTGGCACGCCGGTGCAAACGATTGGCAGCGGACGGGTCGTTTTTGCGGGGCGCAAAGGCGGCGAAGGAAATATCGTGCAAGTGGCGCATGCGAATGGGTACGAGACGATGTACCTGCATTTGTCGCGGATGTTTGTACACGCCGGCGAGCGTGTGGAAATCGGGAAGACCATCGGGTTGGTGGGGAGCACGGGGCTTTCGACTGGTCCACATCTGGACTTCCGCATTTTGCAAAAGGGACAGTATAAGAACTTCGAGAAATTGGGCTTGCCGCCTTCGGACCCTGTTTCCAAGAAAGAGTGGCCGGAGTTTGCCACGCTGCGGGAAAAATGGCTGCCACTCTTGAAGAATCCCGAATTGCTGCAGGTTAACGCTGCGCCTGTACCTACGACTCCAACCCGCTAACGCGCATTCGCGCTACGTTCTTGGGCCATTGCGAAAAGCATGGCGCTGCGGAAATCAATAAATGATGGGCATTTTGGAAAGATCGGTGGCGGTCTCGTCGGTGACCCGGAGGACGAGCAGGGTGCGGTCATCGTGCGGGGAATGGCCCTCGCCGCAATGGTCGTCGGTAGCTGCGAGGATGCGTTCGGCGATGATGCGAGCGGAAGTTTCCTGGGAAAGGCTCACAAGCAGAGATGTCAACCTCTGCGGGCCAAATTCTTCTTGCTCGACATTCTCGGATTCCAGGATTCCGTCGGAGGCAAAAAGAACGACGTCTCCCGCTTGCAAATCGAGAGTGGTCTCATCGTATTGCGTGCCGGCGATGAGTCCGAGCGGCACACCTTCCAAACCAACGGTTTGCACCTGGCCGTCGCGGAGGAGCAGGGGATAAGGACCGCCGGCGTTGGCAAGCGTTAGGCGCCGCGAAGGCGCGTCGTAGACTCCGAAAAGCATGGCGATGAAGCGCGATTCGAGGCGCGCGGCGTGGAGACGCTGATTCAGCAATGCCAGCATGGACGCTGGATTGCCCGCGTGCTCTACGGTGAGTTCGCGAACGGTGCCGATGGCCAAGGATCCGTAGAGCGCCGCGGCTGTGCCTTTGCCTGAAACATCTCCCAGAGTGAAGCCCAGACGTCCGACGCCGTAGGGAAGAAAGTCGTAGAAGTCTCCACCTAGCGCGCGCGCGGGGACGTAAGCAGCCGCGAGGTCGAGACCAGGTATTTCTCGAGCGCCGGTGGGCATTAGCTGACGCTGGATTTCCCTCGCGGTATCCAGATCGTGGCGAAGTTGCCGTTCGCTCTCGCGGGCTTCTTCATAGAGCCGAGCGTTTTCTAGGGCCACGGCCACATAAGAGCCGAGGGCGGTGAGCATGCGTTCGTGTTCCAGGGTGAACGCATGAGGCTGACTGCTTTCGAGATCGAGAACTCCGATGAGGCGGTCGCACAAGAGAAGCGGCACGACGAGTTCGGAGCGCACGGAGACGCCGGTCTCGCAGACGATGTAACGGGCATCGTCGATAACGTCATTGATCCGCAGGACGCGGCGCTCGCCGGCCGCGGTTCCGGTGAGCCCCTTGTGCAATGGGACGCGCGTGCGCGCGGGAATGGCATCGCCACAGCGCATGGCAAAAACGCTCTCCAAATGCTGCGTTTGCTCGTTCCAGAGCATGACGCTGAAAACGTCATACTTGACGATTTTCTTGATGCACTCGGCGACGCGGCGGAGGAGCTCTTCGCGGTCAAGGATGGAGGTGACTTCGCGGCTGACCTCATAGAGCAAAGCGAGCGTATTGGCCTGCTCCGGGTGAGAGAGGAAAAGGCTCTGCGGAACGGGGTCCGTATCACCCAACAGCGCAAAAGAGCCGATTTTTGAAAGATCTTCCGTCATGGCCGGGGTGCACCGGCTAGCCTTTATTGGATGTAACAGATTGGCTTCGGTTTCACAAACGAATTTTGGGCCGTAGAATGACTCGTGAAAGCATCTGCCAAACTGAATAAATATTAATGAAAAACTCGGAGCTTCGAATCGCAGGTTTGGCTTATTATTTTCGTGTGGCAAGAAAACGACCGGCGCGCACCGTACTCGAATGAACCGAAACCCTCTGCGCATCACGGCGATGTTTCTCGGTAGCAGCCTGCTAGGGCTGCCTGATACGGGCTATGGCGCGATTCTGTCCTTTAATGTCGCTTCATCCGGTATTCGCCTTTCCTCTTCGGAGGAAGATGCCCAGAAGGCAGGCGCGCAGTCCCTATCGGGCACAGTTCTGGATCCATCCGGCGCAGCTATTGCAGGCGCGGAGGTGATTCTTCTCTCCGGAGATGGCCAGGAACTCTTCCGAATCAACTCGGACAAAGATGGCAGCTTTCGGTTTGAAAAGTTGCCCGCGGGAACTTACACGATTGAGGCACGGGCCCCCGGCTTTCGCGACACGATCGTGGAACTGAAACTCAGCTCGCGGCCACGGGCTCCGGTTCGAGTGGTGCTGCCGATTGCGATACGAAATGAAGTCGTGAACGTGACGGGAAGCGACGTGTCACTGGTGGTGACGACGGATGTGTCCGAGAATCAGAACGCGAACAACCTGGACCGCTCGGCGCTGGATCGCGTGCCGGTGTTTGATCAGGATTACATCACCATGATGTCGCGGTTCTTGGATGACAGCGCCATCGGTACGAATGGCGTCTCGCTGATCGTGAACGGGGTTGAGGCCAACGGGCCGGGAGTGACGCCGTCAGCGGTTCAGGAAGTGCGAATCAACCAAAACCCCTATTCGGCCAGATTTGCACGGCCCGGCCGCGCACGGCTGGAGATCATCACCAAGGGCGGTACGCCTGCGTATCATGGATCGGTGAATTTTCTTTTTCGCGATGCGGTGTTTGACGCGCGAAATACGTTTGCGGCAGGGAAGCCGCCGGAACAGAGGCAGTTTTATGAGGGTTCCTTGACCGGGCCCATCGGGGAGAGCAAGAAGACTTCGTTCCTCTTGTCGCTGGAGTGGGATAAGGACAACAACCAGGCGGCGGTGGTGGCCACCGGCGCGAACAACGTGGCCATCAACGAAAACGTGGCGCAGCCGATGCGGCATTTTTTTGGCTCGGGACGCGTCTTCCACGACTTCAATGACCAAGATCACTTCTGGATCGGCTACTCCTTCGAGCATCAAAGCAATAATAACGTGGGCGCCGGAGGCAATGTGCTCCCGGAAGCGGCGACGAACACGAGATTCCTGGAGCACGAGATCAACGTCAGTTACCGGCACATTTTCTCGCCGAGGTGGGTGAACCAATTGCAATTCCTTGTGGGCCACTATGACGCGCCCGTCTTCAGCTTGAATGAAAATCCGCAGATTGTTGTTTCCGGGTTCTTCACGGGCGGCGGCGCGCAAGCCGATTCACGGCGGACGGAGTATCACTTCGACGGGACGGAGTTCCTTACTTATGTGAACGGGAATCACCAGTTGCTGTTTGGCGTGGATATTCCGGACATCAGCCGGCGGGGCATGGATGATTTCACGAACATGGCAGGGACTTACACGTTTGCAACACTAGTGGATTTTCAGAGGAGCACTCCGGGGACGTATCTGGTGCAAAAAGGGAGTGGTCATGTGGTTTTTCTGGAAAGGGTGCTGTCTGGATTTATTGAGGACACGATTCGGCTGAAGCCGAATTTTTCCGTGTCGCTTGGGGTGCGCTACTACTGGCAGAATTATTTCCATGACGATCCGAACAATCTGGCTCCGCGCCTCGGGTTTGCCTGGGCGCCGACCAAAAACGGCAAGACGATCTTTCGCGGGGGCGCGGGAGAATTCTACGACCGCACGGGCCCGCGGCCGATTGGGGATTTGCTGCACTTCAACGGCGTGAATTTGCTGCGTTTCATCCTTTCGAATCCACAAAACCCTCCCTTTCAGTTCAGCTATCCGGTGACACCGGCGCAATTGGCGGGAGCGCCGACTGCTCTTGTGGTGCTGGATCCGCGGCTGCGAATTCCCTACACGATTCAATACAGCATGGGAATCGAGCGGCAAGTCACCGCGAAGAGCACGTTCAGCGCAACGTATATTGGATCGCGCGGGATTGATCTCTTCCGCTCGCGCGATGCGAACGCGCCACTCACTTTGAATAGCCTTGTCCGGCCGAATCCAAATCTTGGGCAGGAGCGGCAGATCGAATCGGAAGGCTACCAGAAGAGTAATTCGCTGGAGCTGACGTTCCGGGGCAAGCCGAGCCGCTTTTTCGCCGGGCAGGTGCAGTACACACTCGGAAAAACGTATAACAACACCAGCGGGATTACCTATTTCCCGGGGAACAGTTATTTACCGTCGGCGGATTGGGCGCGTTCGGACAACGACCGGCGGCATAAATTTGATTTGCTGGGTTCGACGGAGAGTGCGAAATATTTTTCGATCGGCGCCGCGCTTTCGCTGTATTCTGGGAAGCCCGTGAACGTCACGACCGGCGCTGACGACAACCACGACGGCATTTACAACGACCGGCCGCTATCGTTGGCGCGTAACACGATGCATGGTCCGGGCTTGATCAATCTCGATCTTAATCTCCAGCGTGACTTTTTGTTTGTGAAAGGGAAGAAAGAAGGCCCCACGCTGACGGTGGGCTTGAACTCATTCAATGTGTTGAATCACCAGAACGATGTGACTTACGTCGGTATTAAATCTTCCCGTTATTTTGGCCAAGCCGTTTCGGCTCTTCCTCCGCGGCGCATGCAACTGAATCTGCAATTCAAATTCTAAGGTCCTCGCTCAAGCGAGAATTTCCTTTCTGAAAAAGGCCCTTGCTGCATCCACGCAGGGAGACGAGTTCGGTTTCATCCAATCCATAGCGCTCGAGGGCGGCCTGATAGCCGGACCAGTTGAATGGCCGATGACGTTTGCAGATGGTTTGGAAGAAATGGTCGAAAAAGTAGAAGCCGATGCCAAAGTTGGTGTCCATAAAACCCCGGGAATTCATGCTGCGGTGATGAATGTCGTGTAGCCGCCGGGCCTTCAAGAACCAGGCCTTAATAACAGGAATCCGCGTCATCCAGAAGTTTTCCATGTGCATGCGATCGTGCAAGTAGCTGAACATGAGAAGGGGCCAGCCAAGCAGCGTGCACAGGGCTATCGCCTGATAAGCGTGGGGAACGCCGAGCAACACCATCACTCCCCAACAAAAAAGCAGAATGATTGCCGAGGGCACAAGCCATTCGAGCCCTACATTGCCCACGGAGAAGCGGTTGTCCGTGGCGTCGTGGTATTCCCCAGCGCGCATGGGTTGCCGGGGGCCATAGATCAAATAATGATGGATCAGGTGGCCCCGGCTGAGGGACGGGAACTTGTCGCTGTGCAGTAGTCGGTGCAGCCAGTAGCCGGCAAATTCCGCGACAACCACGGCGTCCGCGAGCGTAGCGACAACGCCGATGAAAGTGACATGCAGACGGTGGTAAAACATGACCTCTTCTCCTAGGAAATGCTCCGGCAGGTTGCCGGTGAGACGAAGTTACGCGGTGCTGGTAGAGTGCTCAAGCGACAAGGAACGCCAAGCCGTCGAAGAAGGGGAAATGTCGCACTATGTCGCGGGAAGTCGAGTCCGGGGAGATGGAAAGGAAAGGAGTTCTGGGGTGGGAAGGAAGGATTCGCTAGTAGTGAGCCTCGAGGATTCGTCGAGGAGGCGCTGAGTTGAGAGCTAAAAATCGTTGGGCGCCGGGGCCTGCATGGCAACGGCGCTCAGGAATAAAGTCGGCGAGGTTCAGTCAAAAAACGAATAGTGGACTATTTTACTTCCCAGGTGTCGCCCGCGCGAAGAAGTTTTGCGAGGTCGCCCGTGCCGCGCTTGGCGATCACGTCTTTCACCTGCTGGTTCATGACGTCTTCGTAGCGGGGCACATCGTCCCAGGCGCGGATGACGCCGATGGGCGTGGGGAATCCCGGGCGATGTTCCATGTGCGAGAGCAGGAAGGCATAGGACGGCCGCGGATGATGGGCATTGTGCACGACAAGGTCGGATTCGGTGATGCCGTTGCCGAGTGGGACGACTTCGATGTCGCCGTCGGATGCGCGGCGAATACCTTTGTCGCGGTTTTTGCCGAACACTAGAGGCTTGCCGTGCTCGAGCTGAATGACGTGCTCGCTGCGGGCGTCGCGCTCGGTCAGGGAGAACCATGCGCCATCATTGAAGATGTTGCAGTTCTGCAGAATCTCCACAAACGCAGAGCCCTTGTGAGCGGCGGCGTGCTTCAGCGTTTCTTTCAAGTGACCCTGGAAGACGTCGACGGAGCGGGCGACGAAGGTGGCTTCGGAGCCGATGGCAAGGGAAACTGGATTGAACGGGCGGTCGAGAGAGCCGAAAGGAGTGGATTTTGCTTTCTTGTTGAGCTCGGAAGTCGGCGAGTATTGACCCTTTGTAAGGCCGTAGATCTTGTTATTGAAGAGCAGGACCTTGATGCCCACGTTGCGGCGCAGCATATGAATCGTGTGGTTGCCGCCGATGGAGAGGGCATCGCCGTCGCCGGTGGCGACCCAGACCTCCAGGTCGGGACGAATGGCCTTCAGGCCCGTGGCGACCGCGGGAGCGCGGCCGTGGATGGTGTGGAAGCCGTAGGTATTCATGTAATACGGGAAGCGGCTGGAACAGCCAATGCCGGAAACGACCACGAAGTTTTCTCTCTTGATGCCGAGTTCCGGAAAAACCGATTGCACGGCGGAGAGAATGGCATAGTCGCCACAGCCGGGGCACCAGCGGACTTCCTGGTCAGTTTGAAAATCTTTTTTTGTCAGAGGTGGTGGCAGCGTCGCGGTACCCATGGTCGGTTCTCCTAAAGTCCCAGCATTTCTTCGATTTTTTGCTCAAGCTCAGCCTGCTTGAACGGCCGGCCTTGAATCTTGTTGAGGCCAACGGCGTCCACGAGAAATTTCGCGCGGAGCACCCAGAGAAGCTGGCCCATGTTCAATTCGGGGACGAGCACACGCTTGTAACGCTTAATGATATCGCCCAGATTCGAGGGGAGTGGGTTGAGATAGCGTAGATGGAGATGGCCGATCTTGCGGCCCTTGGCGCGCTGTGCCTTCAGTGCCGCGGTGATGGAGCCAGAAGTGGAGCCCCAGGCGATGATTAACAAATCGCCTTCCGGATCGCCTTCCGGCAGCGCATTGGGAATCTCCTGCGCGACTGCGGCCACTTTCGCGGCGCGGATACGCACCATGTTTTCGTGGTTCAGCGGCTCATAATTGATGTTGCCCGTGGGATCCTGCTTCTCAAGGCCGCCGATGCGATGCTCGAGACCGGGCGTGCCCGGAACCGCCCAAGGCCGCGCAAGTGTCTGGGGGTCGCGCTTGTAAGGAAGGAATCCGTTCGGATCAGTTGCAAATTTCACCGGGAATTCCGGAATATCGCTCAGATCCGGAATGCGCCAGGGCTCCGCACCATTGGCGAGATATCCGTCTGACAGGATAATCACCGGCACCATGTACTTGATGGCGATGCGGCTGGCTTCGAGAGCGACCCAGAAGCAATCGGCGGGCGTGGACGCGGCGAGCACGGGGATGGGCGCTTCGGAGTTGCGGCCGAAAAGTGCTTGCAGGAGATCGGCCTGTTCGGTCTTGGTCGGCAGGCCCGTGGACGGACCGCCGCGCTGGATGTCGCAGATGACCAGAGGAATCTCGACGGCAACGGCGAGGCCCATCGCTTCGGTCTTCAGCGCCATGCCCGGGCCTGACGTCGTGGTGATGGCCAGGGCGCCTGCGTAGGCCGCGCCAATGGACGAAGTAATCGCGGCGATTTCGTCTTCGGCTTGAAAGGTCATCACGCCAAAGTCCTTGTATTGCGAAAGCTCGTGGAGGATGTCCGAAGCCGGGGTGATTGGGTAGCTGCCCTGAAACAATGTCAGCCCGGATTTCCGCGCCGCAGTGACAAAGCCGAGAGCCAGCGCCTGGTTTCCGCTCAGGCTGCGGTAGAGGCCCGGTGTAAGGTGAGCGGGAGGGATCTCGTAGCTGATCTGGAAGGCTTCGGTGGCTTCGCAGTACGAATAGCCGCCCTTCAGCGCGAGCTTGTTGGCTTCCACGAGCAGCGGCTTATTCTTGAACTTGTCTTCGATCCAGCGGACCGTCGGCTCCGCGGAACGGTTGTAAAGCCAGTAGCACATGCCCAGGGCGAAGAAATTCTTGCAGCGATCCATGGTCTTGGCGTCGAGACCCAGATGCTCGAGGGAGCGGCGGGTGAGCCGCTCGAGCTCGACGGGGAAAAGCCGGAACTTGTCGAGGGAATGATCCTCGAGGGGATTCGAGGTCATCTGGGCTTTGCGCAGATCGTTCTCCGTGAAGCTGTCACTGTTGACGATGAGGATTCCGTTGGCCTTCAGATCGGCGACATTCACCTTCAAGGCCGCGGGATTCATGGCGATTAGCACGTCGATGGCGTCGCCGGGCGTGTAGACCTCATTCGAGGAGAAGTGCAATTGGAAGCCACTCACGCCGGGGATGGTCCCGGCAGGAGCGCGAATCTCCGCAGGGTAGTCGGGAAAGGTAGCAATGTCATTGCCGTAGAGCGCTGCTGTAGTCGTGAATTGGCTACCGGTAATCTGCATGCCGTCGCCGGAGTCGCCGGCGAAGCGGATCACCGCTCGATCAATGACCTCGCGCTTCGTTTTGACAGGCGGAACTTCTGCGAGTGTGGACATTCTGGTACGGATCCTCCGCTCTTTGATGGACTCCTCAAACCCCTCCGAGGAGCGCAGTTCGATCGAAGCGATGTGGCGGCGCGGTGAGCAGGATAGCCTGTAGGGCTTACCGCCGAGAGCCGACACAGAGAGGATACCACACTAGAAAGCGCGTTGAGGTGGGGGAGGCCGTTCCTTGGAGATGTGTCTTATTGGAAAAGATGCGGGGACTCACGGGTGGATTCGGCCGTAAGTTGATGCAAACAGAGTCGAAGCACCGAAAACCAGCCTCTGCGCGCCATCACGGGAGGTAGGCGACCCCATATTCTATCAAACCCTTTTCGGTTCCTTTCCGCGAACTTACGATCCTGGCGGGTGAATAGATATTGGGGGCCTTCGAAGCGTACGGTACCGCCATTTCCACGCGTGATCCTTCCGGGTAATGGCTGGCACTGTAGAAACTTAAGCCTCCGCGCCCTAAATCTCTGACGAGCACAACTTCATTTCCAATAGTGGGATGTCGAACGCGCCCCACCGCCTCTACTTGAATACGACCGTGGGAGCGAAGGTTACGGGTTCCAGCGACCATGGCGTGCCGTGTCCTCTGATACCGGGTGTCCAGCTCAACCGGGACATTCAGGTCCGGGGAAGCAAAGCCGAAGGGCCGGGTCCAGGTAGTCCAGCCACCACAAAGTCCGCAGGTCCGGGAGATGCAGTGATGGTGGAGGAA
>Ga0307478_10002719_pt1 | contig 13633 bp, 11 predicted proteins | sample atmos_gasesECM4C_2_FD_203713 | JGI IMG/M metagenome (GOLD analysis project Ga0307478, IMG submission 203713) | Hardwood forest soil microbial communities from Morgan-Monroe State Forest, Indiana, United States - atmos_gasesECM4C_05 | ecosystem: Environmental > Terrestrial > Soil > Temperate...
CGCCTTTTTTCACCCAGAGAATATTGGCAAAGGAATTGGTGCGAACGTCGAAGGCGAGATGGCGGATGAAGACGTTTTCCTTGAAGGGGACGTAGGGAGATTCGTCTTCTCCGGCGCCGATGTGAACGTCAGGGCGTCCGTATTCGTGTATCACCGCAGCAAGGCTGCTGCTCGCGTCAACGATTGGCATGAGGACCTCCGCGGGGCGCCGTGCGTTTTGCGCCGACGCCAAAGCTAAGGAAAAAGCAGGTTCGTTGGGCTAACTTCGCCCTCGGAATGACACGGCTCATTATTTTCTCGCAAATCCTGAGCCGGCTGCGGCGCCGCAACTCGGTTTCCGCGGCCAGTATACATCCGCGTGGCCGCGCGGCAAGATTGGTGGGCGATGTTCGCCCGTTTTTCTTGCGCGTCGCGTGGGGCGATTACTCGCCGCGGGATAGATCGTTGGCGGATTCGCGGCGGCGGATTGTGCGGAATCCATTTTCGGTGACGAGGATTTCCGCGGCGCGGGGGCGCGAATTGTAGTTGGAGGATTGCGCGAAACCGTAAGCGCCTGCTCCCCATAGCGCGAGGAGATCGCCCGGTTCGGGCATCTCGATCGGCCAATCGTGGAGGAAGCAGTCGCCGGTTTCGCAGACGGGGCCGACGATATCGGCGTGGATACGCTGGCCGGGTTTGCGAACTACGTGTGTGATGGGGTGGATGGCTTCATAGAGCGCGGGGCGAATGAAATCGTTCATGGCGGCGTCCACTACGATGAAAAACTTCCCGCGATTGCGTTTGACGTAGAGGACGCGTGTTAGGAGTACTCCCGCGGGGCCGACGATGGCGCGGCCTGGTTCGAGCAATAGCTGGCAGCCCAGCGGACGAACGTGCGGGGCGATGGCCTTCGCGTAGTCGTTGATGTCGAACGGATTTTCCCTCGTGTAGCGCACGCCCACGCCGCCACCGATATCGAGATAGGCAAGCTTCACGCCTGCGCCGGCGAGCGATCGCGCGAAAGATGAGACGCGCTTGACGGCGCGGCGATACGGAGCGAGGCCGAGGACCTGCGAGCCGATGTGTACGCTGATTCCCTGCCAGGAAATTGATTTGGCGCGAGAGCGATCGAGATAAAGGCGTTGGGCGTCTTCCCAATCAATGCCGAATTTGTGGTGGTGTCGCCCGGTTGCGATGTGACGATGGGCGCCGGCCTCGACGTCTGGATTCACGCGCAGGGCGGCGGAAGCGCGAAGGCCGAGACGCGCGGCCTCCGCGGCGAGAGTGTCGAGTTCCGGTTCCGATTCGACGTTAAAAAGTAGGATCCCGGCTTTTAGTGCGTCGCGGATTTCTTCTTTGGTTTTGCCGACGCCGGAAAAGACGACGCGTCGAGCCGGTACGCCGATTTTGCGGAGGCGGTGAAACTCGCCACCGGAGACGATATCGAAGCTGCTGCCGGCGCGCGCGAGCAAGCGCAGCACGGAGAGGTTGGAATTGGCTTTGACGGCGTAGCAAACGGAATGCGGGACACCGCGAAACGCGCGATCGAAGCGACGATAGGCGTCGAGGATGCTGGCGCTGCTGTAGACGTAGACGGGCGTGCCGATGCGTGCGGCGACTTCAGGCAACGGAACTTTTTCGCAATTGACGACGCCGTGACGAAAATTGAAATGAGCCGTGTATTCCGTGGGGTCTATCGGCTTTGCGGCAGATTGCGAATTTTGAGTCAAGTGCGGGGGCCGCTCCTAACGAAATACGTCTTCGAGTTGCACGCGCAAATCCGTTTTTGCGTCGCGATATTTTACGATGACGGGAGCGTAGAGCGACAGGCTCCAATCTTTGCCCTTGCCGCTGCTGATCGGACGAGAACCCGGCACCACCACTGCTTTCTCCGGAATCATTAGTGGCTGATTTTCGCTGGCCTTGTAGATTTCACCGCGCACGATGTCATACACCGGCGTGGATTGATTGAGGATCGTGCCGGTGGCCAGCACCGCGCCGTGTTTTACGATTGTGCCTTCGTAGACGCCGCAGTTGCCGCCGACGAGGACGTCATCCTCTATTATGACGGGCATCGCCCCGACGGGTTCGAGGACCCCGCCGATTTGCGCGGCGGCGGAAATGTGGCAGCGTTTGCCAATTTGCGCGCAACTTCCAACGAGCGCGTGAGAATCAATCAGGGTGTCGTTGTCCACATAGGCGCCAACGTTGACGAAGGTGGGTGGCATGCAGGTGACGCCGGTGCCGACGAAGCAACCGTCGCGGATGCTGGAGCCGCCGGGAGGAATGCGCACGCCGGAATCTTTGGTGATGCGCTTGACGGGGTAGGTGACTTTGTCGAAGAAAGGCTGCTTGGTGCGGTCAATGGACATGTCCACGATGGCGCCCATGCGGAAGCCGAGCAAGACACCTTTTTTCACCCAGGCGTTGACGCGCCAGCCCGTCGGTTGAGAGGCGTCGGGCTCGGCGGCGCGCACTTGTCCTGCGTTCAACGCATCTTTGAACGATTGGAAATGGGTGAAGTCAAGTTGCGAATAAGTTTCCGGCGTTTGCGCGAAAAGCTGCTCAATTTGCTCTTGCAGCATGCACTCTCCCGAGGATGCCAACGGTTTCGAGCGTACGCTCGATTCGCTGGGTATTTTCATGCTTGGGAGCGACCCGAGGCAAGCGCCAAACTGATTCGAGGAGGTCGACGGCGGCCATGCGGGCCTTTGCCGGGTTGGGATTCAATTCGATCAAATTCACTGCACTCATGTTTTACGAAGCAGCGAGAAGCTGCTTGGCCATTCTTTCGTAGATTTCGACGGCTGCGATGAGTTCTCTTTTGGGGACACGTTCTTCGAGCGTGTGGGCGACGTGGATGCTGCCGGGACCGAGCAGATATGGCTGGCCCCAGGCATTGGCGAAGGCAGGAATGTCGGTGGTGTAAGCAACGACTGTCGAGGCGAGTCCGTCAAGCGAGCCAAAACGCATTGGTAGATTCGAGGCGAGTTCGCGGGCGGCGGCGCGGCCGGCGACGGCTTGTTGGACCGCGCCTCGGGTGGTGTCGCCGTCATCCACCAGGCGGATAGCGATTTCGGCGCGTGCGGAATCGGCGATTACGTTGGAAGCGTGGCCGCCGGAGATGACGCCGATATTCAGAGTGGTGGGGCCGAGGAGTTCGTCTCGCGGCAGCGGAATCTTGCGGATGTCCTGGAGGACGTCGAGAAGCTTGTCAATTGCCGATTCGCCGAGTTCAGGGTACGCGGAATGCGCGAGGCGTCCGGTGGTTTCGACCTCGTAGCGCAGGATGCCTTTCGCGGCGAGGGCGAGCTTGTTTTCGGTGGGCTCGCCATTGATGAGGAAACGCGAGCCACGCGGATCGCGTGCGGCGGCGAGTGCTCCGGCGCTATTGCGCTCTTCGCCGACGACGAAGAGGAGGCCGAAATTTTTAGTGCCGGACGCGAGAAGTCTTTCGGCGGCGCCGATCATGGAGGCGATGATGCCTTTGGCATCGGCGGAGCCGCGACCCCAGATGAATTCTTCGTCTTCTTTGGAGAGGAAAAATGGCGGGACGGTATCCATGTGCGTGGACATCGTGACGATGGGAGTGCCCCAGTGCGCAAAAACGTTGAAACGATGGGGTTCGACGCCGCAGCGTTCGACGCGGCCGCCCGTGCGCAAGGCGAGGCCCGAGAGAATTTCAAAGACGAAGGAGCCGACGGCCTCTTCGTGGTTGGTGATGGACTCGATGTCCACCAGCGCGCGCGTAAGTTCGAAGAGATGCATTATTCCGCCGATACCAGTGTGAATTGCTAGCAGATTCGCGCAAAGGGTGTCAACGGCAACAGGGCGCGAGCCGAGAATTGAGCTTGGCGCGCTATTCTCGCGCAGTAACTATGATGCTGTGGGCAGGGTGGATTCCGGCGAGTGCGGATCCCAGCTTTGGCGCATGTGCGCGGTGATTGCCTGGCGCAGAACGCGGTCGAGGTCGGTCTTCTCGTACGGGTGGCAGAGAAATTCGAATGCGCCGATATTCATGGCAGCGAGGTAATCGCGGTATTCATTGCGGCAGGCTGGAGCGGAGACGGCGATCATGGGAATTTTTGCTGTCGAGCGGCGAATGTGGCGAGCGAGATCCTTGAAGGTTCCATCTTCGAGCCAATAGCCGCAGAGGCACGCGGAAATGTCTTTTGTGTCGAGGATCTTCGTTGCGTCGGAGACGCTGGAAACCCACTCGGTATTGATGGCGAACGAGGACAACACTGCAGAGAGGCCGATGCGGACTTGCCAATCGAGCGCGGCGACGAGCACTGTGGGCGCGTCGGAGATTTCGTGGGCGCGGGTCGACGGGATTTGAAGTTTGCTGGCCTGTTCGAACCATGATCCTGAGTGCATTGGACCGCCTTTCCGTTCCTTTATATTTGAAAAACACCTAAGCAGGGCCGAAGTTGCGCGGTTCATGCGGCGACGATGCAAATGATGCCAACAGAAAAGTAGACGGGCCATCAGGTCAAATCGTTACGGGGAAACGGAAATCGCTGTACGGGTGTGGATGGATACAGAACGGCTAGGACTGCCGAATTCACTGCAAATGTTTACCGCAGAGACGCCTCGTCTGCGTCGAGGTAAACGCCGTGCGTAGAGATAACCCTTCGCACCGCATCTTGGAGTGCAGCGTCGGTCGAGATTTCCGCGCAGGCTCGCGCTGCGCGTTGTTTTCTTAGGCTTCGATGATCTGATTGCGGACTGCGTAACGGACTAATTCGCTTACGGTGTGGAGTTGCAGTTTGCGCATGATGTTGGCGCGGTGGGTTTCGGCAGTTTTCACGCTGATGTTCAGCGAAGAGGCGACTTCCTTGCTGCTCTTGCCTTCGGCGAGCAATTGAACGATTTCGCGCTCGCGCGAGGTGAGCCGATCGCGGAGCGATTCGGGGAGTTCGCGGCGAATCGAACCGCCCGAGCTGAAATTGCTCATAATGATTTCAGTGGCGCGCGGAGTGAAGAAAGGCTTGTGGCTCGCAAGAGTCTCGACGGCGATGATCAGGTCGCGGTCCGAATCCGATTTCACGATATACCCACGCACGCCCGCTTCCAGAATTTCGCGGATGAGCTGATCGGAATAGTGGACCGAGAGGATCAGGACTTCGGTGGTGGGTGAGGCTTTGCGTATTCTGCGGGCGGCTTCGACGCCGTTCAGGTCCGGCATGCTGATATCGAGGATCACAATGTCCGGTTTCAGCTCTTCAGCCTGGGCAACGGCTTCCCTACCCGTGTGTGCCTCTCCGCAGATTTCCCAACCGGCATGCGCCTGAAGCAGGGTCTTGACGCCCCGCCGCATGAGGTCATGATCGTCCGCTATGAGAATACGAAGCGTCTTCATAGTGTCTTTGGCTCCTGCCGACATAGAGATTTTTGCGAGATGGGTTCGAGCCGACGGCTCCTTTCGAGCGTTCGAATTATACAAGAGGTTTTGGGGCGACGGCACGAAGTTAGGCGAGTAGCGGAGGTTGCCGGAAAGGCCGGGATGCCATGAAAACGCAGGAAATGCCATCTGGACAAGCGTTTTTGAAGGATGGGGCTACAAGTACGGTCAAGCCGAGTTACCCGGAAAAATACACAACTGAGTGTATTGAAGGGGTTAGCGCGGGAGGCGTAAGAAAGATGACAGAACCACACGGCTGGGAAATTCAGCGACGGATTCAAAAGGGGACGACGCGATGCTTCGATGGGCACTCGGATTTTTTGTCATTGCGTTGATCGCGGCGGTACTGGGATTTGGTGGCATTGCAGTAGCCGCCGCCAGTATCGCGAAAATTTTGTTTTTCGTCTTTTTGGTGCTGTTCCTAGTCGCTCTGGCAAGTGGATTGATGCGAAGAGCTTGAAGCGCGTTGTAGGTTGCATCCCGCAGACGTACCCGCCAACCCAAGGCCACGTATGTTCCCCCAAGAGGGGAAGGTGCCCCCGCACCTTCCCCTTCTCGCCCTTCTAGGAATGGAGCAAAACTGAAAGGTCGAGTTACGCCGGCGCTGTGGGCCTGGAACCGCGCAACGCGTAGTAGGCGATGTACAAGTAACACAACACCGGAATAATGAATGCGTGATGGATGCCGAGGTGATCGGCGAGCCAGCCTTGAGCCACTGGCAGGATCGCCCCGCCAACGATGGCCATCACGAGAATTCCGGAACCGTCACCGGTAAGCGGGCCGAGTTTTGCGATTCCGAGTGTGAAGATGCTGGGGAACATGATGGAGTTGAAGAAGCCGACCAGGATCATGGCCCACATGGCGACGTGCCCAAACGTCAACATGGATGCACAAACCAAAATGCACGCAGCGAATGCGGCGATTGCGAGCATTTTCTCCGTACGAACCCGGCGAAGAATCGCCGAGCCGAGGAAGCGGCCGACCATCGCCCCGCCCCAGTAGAAAGAAACGAAGCGCGCGGCGGTTTGTTCGTTGATGTTGCCGATATCGGGCTGGCTGAAATAATTGACTAAAAAGCTGCCGATGGAAACTTCCGCGCCGACGTACACGAAAATGGCGACTGCGCCGAGAACGAGTTGGCGATACTTTAGGACGCTTTTGGCTGCGATTTTTGATGAGTGACGTTCGGCTTCGGGAATCGCGGGGAGATTCGCTATTGCGATGGCACCTGCTAGTGCGATGAGCAGTAGGCCAATGAATAAGTAAGGGAGCTTAACCGAGGAGGCCTGTTGAACACGGTACGATTGCAATGCGGCCGCGCCCATTTGGCGCACCACGCTCATGCTTTGCGGCGCGGTGCTCAAAATGAACAGGCCGCCGAGGTACGGACCGATGGTCGTTCCCAGCGAGTTGAAGGCTTGGGTGAGATTGAGGCGGCTGGAAGCGGTCTCTGGTGGACCGAGGACGGCGACGTAGGGATTCGCCGCAACCTGCAATGCGGTGATGCCAGCGGCGAGAACCATCAGCGCGCTGAGAAACAGCGGATAAGAGGGAACGCTCGCGGCAGGGATGAATAATAGCGCGCCAACGCCCATCGTCAGCAGGCCTACGACCATCGTGCGCTTATAGCCGATCGAGTCAATCAATTTTGACGAAGGGATCGAAAAAATAAAGTAGGCAGAAAAGAACGCGAACTGAACCAGCATGACCTCTGTGTAGTTGAGGTCGAAGATGCTCTTCAGGTGCGGCACCAGAATATCGTTCAAAACCGTCGCGAAGCCCCACATGAAAAACAATGCGGTGACTATCGCCATTGCAAAACGCGTTGAACTGCCTGCGGTTGAACTTGGAGTTGAGCTAATTGTGTTGGTTGGAGGCGCTGGTCTAGGGGCTTCCATGTGCGAGGAGCATCATAAGCTATTTTTGCGCCCGGCCCGAGATATTTAAGGGGCGTTGCAACAGAAACGGCACGCTGGGCGACCTGCGCGTTTTGCCGGAATTCGTCTTTTCGGAGGTGCACTGAATAATCGAGAAGAGTGCGTTACAATGGCATTCCCCGGGGAACTTCGGCAGTGAGGGCGCTCCCGCGCCTGGAGGGTAACTACATGGCTTCTGCAACATCCGCAGGATCAGCGTCTCCTTCTGAAGTCCCCAAGACGCTTTCGTCCGAAGAACTGCGCAAGATGCACGCGTACTGGCGCGCGGCGAACTATCTTTCCGTGGGGCAAATATATCTGCTGCACAATCCCCTGCTGCGCGAACCGCTGAAGCTAGCGGATATCAAGCCGCGTCTGCTGGGGCATTGGGGGACGACGCCGGGTTTGAATTTCATCTACCTGCATTTCAATCGCATGATCAAGAAGCTCGATTTGAACGTGATTTATGTCGCGGGGCCGGGTCATGGCGGACCGGGTCTGGTGGCGAATACGTTTCTGGAAGGCACTTACAGCGAACTCTACCCCCATATTCCGCAGACGGAAGAAGGGCTGCACCGTTTGTTCAAGCAATTTTCTTTCCCGGGCGGAATTCCGAGCCATGTAGCTCCCGAGACGCCCGGGTCAATTCATGAGGGCGGGGAGTTGGGTTATTCGATCGTGCATGCGTATGGCGCGGCGTTCGATAATCCGGATCTATTGGTTTGCTGCGTGGTGGGCGACGGTGAATCGGAGACTGGTCCGCTGGCTGGAAGCTGGCACGCGAACAAGTTCCTGAATCCCGCGCGCGACGGAGCGGTGCTTCCGATTTTGCATTTGAACGGATACAAGATCGCGAACCCGACCGTGCCGGGCCGGATGACCGACGAGGAATTGACGCGGCTTTTTACTGGTTATGGTTATAAGCCGTATTTCATCGAGGGGCACGAGCCGGAGGTGATGCACCAGCGGATGGCGCACCTGCTGGACACGGTGGTCGAAGAAATTCGCGCAATTCAAAATGACGCGCGGAGCGGTAAATCATCGGGCATGCCGATGTGGCCGATGATCATTATGCGGACGCCGAAAGGGTGGACCGGGCCGAAAGTGGTGGACGGAAAACCGGTGGAAGGAACCTGGCGCGCGCACCAAGTGCCGGTCACGGATTTTGCGACGAAGCCCGGCCATTTGAAAATCCTGGAAGAGTGGATGAAAAGTTACAAGCCGGAGGAGCTTTTCGATGAGAACGGAAAACTGATCGCGGAATTGGCGGAACTCGCGCCGAAAGGCAACCGCCGGATGGGTGCTAATCCAAACGCGAACGGCGGTTTGCTATTGCGCGACTTGGCGATGCCGAATTTTTGCGACTATGCGGTGCCGGTGGACAAGCCCGGTACGTCCATCGCGGAAGCTACACGGGTGCTGGGGACATTGCTGCGCGACGTGATGACCGCGAACGCCGCGACGAAGAATTTCCGTGTCTGGGGCCCCGACGAAACGGCCTCGAACCGGCTAGATGCGTTGTATGAAACCACAGACAAGGTGTTCATGGAGCCGTTGCTCGCGACCGACGAGCATCTTTCGACGACCGGGCGGGTGATGGAAGTCCTGAGCGAGCATATGTGCCAGGGCTGGCTGGAGGGCTATCTATTGACGGGCCGCCACGGGTTCTTTTCGTGCTACGAGGCGTTCATTCACATCGTGGATTCGATGTTCAATCAGCATGCAAAGTGGCTGAAGGTGACGCGAGATATTCCGTGGCGGCGGCCGATTGCGTCGTTGAATTATTTGCTGACCTCGCACGTATGGCGGCAGGATCACAACGGATTTACGCACCAGGATCCCGGATTCATTGACCACGTGGTGAATAAGAAGGCGGACGTAGTGCGCGTGTATTTGCCGCCGGACGCGAACACTTTGCTTTCGGTGGCGGATCATTGCCTGCGCAGCCGCAATTACGTGAACGTGATTGTGGCCGGGAAGCAGCCGGCGCTGCAATATCTGGATATGAAGTCGGCGGTGGAACATTGCACGGCGGGAATTGGAATTTGGGAATGGGCGTGCACCGACCAGGGCGTGCCGCCGGACGTCGTGATGGCTTGCGCCGGGGACATTCCGACTCTGGAGACTCTCGCGGCTGTGGACTTACTGCGCCAACATTTTCCGGACATCAAGATTCGCGTGGTGAATGTGGTGGACCTGATGACGCTGCAAACGAAGGCTGAACATCCGCACGGATTGCCGGACAGTGAATTCGATTCGATGTTCACGACCGATAAGCCCGTGATTTTTGCTTACCACGGATACCCTTCCCTGATTCATCGGCTCGCCTACCGGCGGAAAAACCACAATAATTTCCACGTCCACGGCTACAAGGAAGAAGGCACAACCACGACACCATTCGACATGACCGTGTTGAACGGGCTAGACCGGCTCGATCTGGCGGGCGATGCTGTGGACCGCGTGCCGCGCTTGCAACCCATCAATGCGCACTTCAAACAATTCGTGCGCGATAAATTGGTGGAACACAAGCACTACATTCGCGAGTACGGCGACGACATGCCGGAGATTCGCGATTGGAAGTGGCCGTACTGACCTCCGAAAATGAAAATCCTGGTCTTGAACTCGGGCTCGAGCAGTCAGAAGAGCTGTCTCTACGATGTCGGCGATGCGCTGCCGGAGCATCCGCCGGAACCGGTGTGGCAGGCCAAGGCGGAATGGAATGGCGACCGCGCCGAAGTGACGATTGAAACTGCGGGCGGCGGGAAGCTGAAGGAACAGCGGCCGGTCGCCTCGCGCGACAAATTTCTCGATTCGTTGCTCGAAAGTTTGTGGAGCGGGAAAGCGCGCGTGCTGGCGACGCCTTCCGAAATTAATGTGGTGGGCCATCGCGTGGTCAATGGGGGCAAAGATTTCCGGCAGCCTACTTTAATTACTCCTGAGGTGAAGGCGGCGATTGGACGGATGTCTGTGTTTGCGCCACTGCATAACCGGGCCGAACTCGAGGGGATGGAGATTGTTGAGAAGCGGCTGGGTCACGTGCGGCAAGTCGCGGTGTTCGATACGGGCTTTCACAGCCAATTGCCTGGGCCGGCGTATGTTTATCCTGGACCCTACGAATGGCTCGCACAAGGGATTCGGCGTTACGGTTTTCATGGGATCAATCATGAATATTGCGCGGGGCGCTCAGCGCAATTGCTGGGAAAGGAATTGCGGTCACTGAAACTGGTGACTTGCCACTTGGGGAACGGTTGTTCGCTCGCTGCGATTCAAGATGGCCACAGCGTGGATACGACGATGGGATTCACGCCGCTGGAAGGATTGATGATGGGGACGCGGTCGGGGTCGGTGGATCCGGGGATTCTGACTTACTTGATGCGACAGGGGCATTTTGCGGGCGAGCAGCTCGATGAATTGCTGAATAAAAAATCCGGGCTGCTGGGGATTTCGGGCACGTCGGGCGATATGCGCGAGATTGTCGCGTCCATGAAGGCGGGCGATGCGCGCGCGAAACTGGCGTTCGATATTTTTGTGCACCGGCTGCGATCCGGCATTGGAGCGATGGTTGCGGTGCTGGGCGGGATAGATGCGTTGATCTTCAGCGCGGGGATCGGCGAAAACTCGGCGGAGGTGAGAGCCGCCGCTTGCGCGAATTTTGGATATTTGAAGCTGACGCTTGACCGAGCAAAGAATGCGGAAGCTTTGGTGCACGATCACGATATCGCCGGCGGCGCATCGGGCGTGCGAGTATTGGTGATTCGCGCGCAGGAAGATTGGGCAATCGCGCGAGATTGCTGGAAGCTCACGGCCGAAAAAGTCGCCGGTAAGGCAAGCCCCGCCTAATTGGATACTCCTTCCTGTACAGGCTTCATTCCTAAAGGGCTGCTCAAAAAAGAAAAGGCCCGCCTTTTCGAGCGGGCCTTCTCGTGAACTTGATGCTGACGCTTTATTTGCGCTGCTATGCCGATTCAGCTGCCGATTTCGGCCAGTAGGGTCTGTCCGCATCGGCCAGGCGGCGATCCTCGTAGCGATCGTGGTGGCGAACCCATGCCATGGTGAAAGGCAGCGAGTCTTCGTCGCGGCCCTTGGGCACGTAATCTAGATAGTTGTAGGTTCCGACGGTGGATTCGGTACCGCGGGCGTAAGCGGAATAGGTGTGGAAGATGTTGCCGTTTTCGTCTTTATAGAAAACGCTGATTCCCGGAGCTTCTTCGCTGGGAAATGGCGCAAGCTCGTAGTTGTATTCCACTTGGCCCGTGGCGAGTTCTTCCTTGCTGAACACCACGTGATAGTCGCGATTGAAATCGTTGGCATTCGAGGAAACCCAGGGGAAGCGCCAGCCCATGCGTTTCTTGAAGGCTTCGAGTTTCGGGTAGGGCGCGCGCGAAATTGCGGCGAAGGAAACGTCTCGCTGCGCAAGATGCGGCAAAGCGCCGTCGGTGTGGTCCATGTTGAAGGAGCAGCTCGGGCAGCCCTCCTGCCAATCGGGGCCGAACATGAAGTGATAGATGATCAGCTGGCTTTTGCCGGCGAAAAGGTCGGCGAGGCTGACTTTGCCGTGCGGCCCGTCGAACACGTAGTTCTTCTCGACCTTGACCCAGGGAAGTTTGCGCCGTGCGGCGCTGACAGCGTCCTTCAAATGCGTGAGTTCCTTTTCTTTCTGTAGAAGCTCTTTGCGAGCGGCAAGCCACTCGGTTTGCGAGACGACTTTCGGATGTTGTGGTACTGCTTTAGTGCTACTTGCCATTGCCATTCTCCTTTCCGTGATTTCGTACAACGTTGTTGTCAGCAGGATTCCTGTTCCACAATTTTTTGACCGCCAGCGCCGCGACTCCAGTGCTGGAGACGGCGGCGCCGGCGATCATTGCTGCGGCTGCGAGGCATGCTGGACACATAACTTCCTACCTTCTGCTGGCTGCACTGCCTTGACGGCAGTTCAGGCGTGTTTAGGCCTTGGCCGCGGAAGCGAACTGCGCGCGCATCTGTTCGCCCATCTTGCGCATCATGGCGATGGCGCCGGGGGTGCGGGCTTCCGACCACGCTTCGAAGCGGTGCGCAGCTTTCTCCACATTCGTGAGGAACAGCGGATTGGAGAACATCTTGCGGCCTTCCGCCATCGTGGGCTTGAGGCGTTCCCAGACGCCGAAAAATTCCCCACTGGTCTCGAAGAACAGATCTTCGTGGAGCAGTCCGTAATTGAGCAGCGCGCAGGCTTGCTCCCAATAGCTGACCACCATCATGAAAGATGCGCCCGGTTCCGTTCCCATCGGGGCGATCTTCATAGCTTGCTCCATGGTGTCGGCGAAAAAGTTCTTGAAGAACCACTGGCGCGCCTCACGCAGGCGGGCTTCGCGGCGCTCTTCAAAGACCTGCAGGTGAAGCTGGGCTTGCTCGAACGTTGGCTTCGTTGACATTTTCTTTTCTCCTATTCGGTATTAGTTTTTTTGGACGAACTTTGCTGAATCTGACTTTTTTGCTTCCCTTCTCTCTTGCTTGACCCCGCGGCTATTCCGCCGCAAGGCCGATGGCGCACTGAAGTGCGCCGCTACTTCTGCAACGACAACTACCCTACTGCACACGCGGAGACTCGGCGCGTTTGCGCGTGCGGTCGAGAATCCAGTTCCAACCTTTGCCCATATTTTCCTTGTACTCGTCGGGAAGGAATCCGAGCACGGTGTGGCGAAAAGTGATGAGCGTGCCCCCGTCGGATTCGGATAGGCGGTATTGCAGATTGGATGCGACGGCAAAGGACATGAACAAGGGGCCGTGGATTTCGAGGAGCGTGGGCCGCTTAATGGCCTGCACTACTCCCCAGAAGTGGCCGTTGTTATTACCGAGGTCTCGATACCATCGGCCTCCGGGCCAGGGTTCAATCTTCATCGGCAGCGGGTTCCCTTCCGGAGTTTCATTGTGCGGGCCCATTTGTTCGAGTAATGCGTTAAAGGTGGTATCCAGCGACGCGCGTACGCGCATTTCCTGATTGATGTTGATGGTCAAGCTGTCAGCCAAGGTTTCTGCGGTCTTGATCATTTTTCCTCCGTGAGTTTTTTATGAAAAAGTGTTGCACCTTCTGTTGTCGTTATTCTTTCGGGTTGGGCTCCCCTTTACCCGTAGTAATCAGGCTGCGTAGACTTCCGTTGATGTAGGAGGCCCATGCGCTATAGCAGCCATCAAAACATTCATTTTCAGGACCCAAGCCCACGTGGGTAAAACGGACTTCGGTTCTATCGCCTTTCCTCGCGATCTCAAAAGTAACTTGCGTGCCATTCCACTCGGTTTTGTCTTCAATAAAGCTGAGGCTGCTGTCTAGAACGAGCCAAACGACTTTTTTGCTGGG
>Ga0307478_10002720_pt1 | contig 13633 bp, 10 predicted proteins | sample atmos_gasesECM4C_2_FD_203713 | JGI IMG/M metagenome (GOLD analysis project Ga0307478, IMG submission 203713) | Hardwood forest soil microbial communities from Morgan-Monroe State Forest, Indiana, United States - atmos_gasesECM4C_05 | ecosystem: Environmental > Terrestrial > Soil > Temperate...
ATCGACGGTTCCGCTTCGAGCATCTGCGGGATCAGCTTCCGCATCAGGGCGGAATCGTCGACCACCAGCACGCGCACTTTTTTCATCTCTGGTTTCATGCGTGGCCTCCTGCACTCAGGGCCAGCCGGGCGCGATCGGTATGGTTGAGCAGGAGTCCGCATTTGACCAAGCCCGCCGCTTCCGGACGCAGACGCGCGACGTGTTCTACGACGGCAAGCAGATTCAGTATGAGCACCACCTTCCCATCTCCCAGGATGGAAGCGCCGTTGACCAGGTCGGTGGAGAAAGTCTGGTCGTCCAAAGCTTTGATCACTAATTCTTCTTCGCCTTCCAAAGAGTCGACGATCAGCCCGTACTTTCTCTCGCCGACGGTGATCACGAGCACAAAGAGCTTGGTCGATTTCCGGTCCACATCGGGCGCGGCGGGCCGTCCCAGGCGGAGCAAGGGCAGCACCTGGTTGCGCAGCTGCAGCACTTCATAGTTATCGACCTGGTGGACTTCCGATTCCATAGCGCGGGCAATCTGGCTCACCGCGTTGAGCGGGATGGCATACAAACGTTGTTCCACCCAGAACATCAGGGCCTTGATGATGGCCAGTGTGAGCGGGAGTTTCAGGCGGAAGGTCGTGCCCTGGCCCACGTGAGTTTCTACGTGGATCGTGGCTTTCAGCCGCTGGAGCACGCTCTGCACCACGTCCATGCCCACACCGCGTCCGGAAACTTCGGTGACTTCCTCCGCAGTGCTGAATCCTGGGCGGAAGATGAAGTCCAGAGTCTCGCCTTCGGTTAAGCGCGACGCCTCTTCCGCCGTCATCATTCCCAGCTCCAGTGCTTTGGTGCGAATTTTCTGGGCGTCAATGCCACGGCCATCGTCGCTGATCTCGACCACCACCTGATTGCCCTGGTGATACGCATTCAGCTTGATTTTTCCCCGCGGAGATTTGCCCACACGCCGGCGTTCCTCGGCCGGCTCAATACCGTGACTGACCGCGTTCCGCACCAGATGGGTCAAGGGTTCAGCGATGGCGTCAAGAATGCCTTTGTCGAGGTCGGTCTCCTGACCGGCGAGTTCCAGATCCACTTCGCGGCCGCACTGCCGCGCCACATCGCGCACGATGCGGGGGAAGCGCCGGAATAGCTGGTCGACCGGCACCATGCGGATCTTCATGACCGAGCGTTGCAGATCGTTGAGCACCCGGGCCTGGAAGGCCATGGCGTCGGCAAACTTGCCGCGCAAAAGTTCTTTAGGATAGCGTTTGCCAAACTCGCCGAGCGCCTGCTGCAGCATCGACTTGCCAATGATGAGTTCGCCCACCAGGTTGAGCACGTTGTCGATGCGTCCGGCTTCGACGCGCAGAATGTTTTCCACCAGAGCCTGCGACAGGCCGGGTTCCGGGGCCGGGGCTCGTTCTTCGGCAGGAGCCGGCCGGGCCGAGGCGGATGCTGAAACTCGGGGCGGCGCAGCGAGTGTCGCAGCGGAGGCCTCGTGTTCTGGCTCCGCATCCTGCGGAACGATCTTCGCAGCCTTGGCGGCAGGCGCCTCAATCAGGGTCACCGCGATGTCGCCCGCGATGGTCGGGATGTGGCACTTGGCGGCAATCTGTTCCTGCGACCGCGTGGTGGCGAACACGAACTGCACTTGCTTGGAGGCGGCTGGCGACTTCGCGTCCGGCCGCACCACGATGACTTGGCCAATCCCACTGATCGCATTCTGAATCAGTTGCCGCGCCGCGATCGGCATGGTGCAGTGGGGATCGATTTTCACGACGATGTCATACAGCCCCAAGCCGGCAGCCTGGGCCTGGGCCAGAGCGCGCTTTTCGGCATCGGTCCAGTCTTTGCCTGCGGATCGAGCGGGCTCGACGGATTTTTTCCGGCGGCGAGTTTTCTTGGCCGCCGGAGCCGCAGTCAACTCGTTGATTCTTTGCCGCAGACTCTCGGTCGCGGGCATGGGGCTCCCGCCGTGGTAGGCGGTGAGCATCTCCGCAAAAACGTCGGCTGCGGAAAAAGAGATTTCGGCGAGCGCTGCATGAGCGGCCGCGCTCTCGAGCGTGAGTGCGTCTTCGAATAGGTGCGCCAGTTCGCTCAACTCGCGCAGTCCGCAGGCCGCCGAGTCGCCCTTCAGCGTGTGCACCGTACGCCGGATGGAACGCACGATTTCCTCGTCGCCGGGATTGTTCTCCAGCTTCAGGGATTCTTCGTTCAGCGCCTGCAGCAGTTCCTGCGAAGTCTCAAAAAACAGCTCGCGCAGTTCCGCTCCACGCTCATCGGGAGGATTCGTCACTCGCGCACCTCAATCCGCTGGTAAGCTGTGCCGCTGTCCTTGTGCACCATCTGGAACTTTTCTGTGAGGCCGAGCAGGCTTTCCGCATGGCCCACGAAGAGATAGCCGCCGGGGTTCAGGCAGCGGTAGAACTTTTCGATCAGCCGCTTCTGCTCCGCCTGGTCGAAGTACATCATCACGTTGCGGCAGAAGATCACGTCATTGCGCTGCGGCAGATACTCCGTCTTCAGATTGTGAAAGTCGAAGTGAACCATTTCCTTCAGCGCCTTCTTGACCGCATAGCGCTCACCCACTTTGTCGAAGTAGCGCAGTCGGAAGCTGTAGTCGACGGTCGACATCTGGTGTTCGTTGTAAGCGCCTTCCTGCCCGGTTCGCAGCACCGAGTAGCTGATGTCGCTGGCCAGGATCTCCACCCGCCAAGGCGGGGGAATCAGCGGCTTGGGCAACGCGACTTCCACCGGCAGCGGATTGCGCAGGTAGTAGTAAGCCAGCGAGTCGGCCGCCATCATGCCCAGCGTGTAAGCCTCCTGCCCGGTGGAGCAGCCCGCGCTCCATACCCGAATCGAATACTCGCGGTGCGCCTGCTTCCGTTTCAGCATTTCCTCCAGCACGAATTTCTGGAACAGATCCAACTGAGCCTTGTGGCGGAAGAAGCTGGTCTCGTTCACCGTCAGGTTCTCGACCAGTTTGGCCAGTTCCGCCTTGCCTTCCTGGCTGATCAGCAGCCGGTAATAGGCGTAGAAGGAATCGATGCGGCATTCCTTCAACCGCCGCAGCAGACGATCCTGCAGAAAATGGGTGCGGCGCTCGTCGAAGTGCATGCCGCACTCCTGATACACCAGCGCCTGCAGCAGCCGCAATTCCGCGTCCGTCAATACAGGAGCAGGTGCCGCTCCGAATGTACTCATGCGTTCTCTCGTTCCTCGTGCCCGAGTTTCATTCCCTCACTCCATCCGGCAGGCTCGCCCCAACGAAGCCTGCTGCAGCGAAACTTCAGCGCGCCGCTGCTCCGCGCGCTTCCGCCTTGGCCGCCTTGCCTTCCGTGCTCACGCTTTCTTGCATCAGACTGGCGGGAGCCAGAAGTTTGGTCATATCCAGCAGCACGACCAGGCGGCCTCGAACCTTGCCCAACCCCGTGACGCAGTTCAATCCGCCTTCCTGGAATACGGCGGGCGGAGGCTCAACGTCAGTGCTCGCAATCTTCAATACTTCCGAGGCCGAGTCCACAATCAATCCGGCCAGCTTGCCGGAATGCTCGACCACCAGAATCCGGTTCTGCTTTTTCAGCGTGGCCTGCTTGTCGCCAAAGCGCTTGCGCAGATCCATCACCGAAACGATCTTGCCCCGGAGGTTGATCACGCCCTCCAGATAATCGGGTGCGTCGGGCACAGCGGTGATCTCCGGCACGCGCACGATTTCGTGCAGCGAAGTGATGGGCACGCCATAAGTCTCGCGCCCGACCTGGAAGCCCACGATATGGAGTTCACGGCTCATGGTTGAGTAGTTCGTCGCCAGTTCTAGTAACGGGAAGCTGCCGCAGCCTTGCGGGCGTTCCGTTCTTTCTCGTCCGCCGCCTGACGCGCGCCCGCCGCCTCTTCCAGCGCGAACCGGTCCATAAACTCGAGCAGCCCGCGCGACATCTTCGACATCTGCTCTGCCGAAGCCGCCAGCTCAGTCGAGCCTGAGGTCGACTGCTGCACCAGTTCGCGCATCCGCTCCATGGCTTTCACCACGGCTTGCGCTCCGGAGGCCTGCTCTTCCACGGCCGAATTGATTTCATGAGTAATTTCGTTCAGCCGCGTGGTTGCCCGGGCGATCTGCGAAGAGCCGTGCGATTGTTCGTTGGTGGCCGCTCCGATTTCCTGGGCGAACTTGTAGACTTCCGTAACCACGTTCGAGATCTTGCGCAGCGCCGCATTCAACTCGCCGCCGAGGTCCAGGCCCTCGTTGACGATTCCGGTGGAGCGATCCATGTTCTCGACGGCCTTGCGCGCTTCCTTCTGAATGCTTTGAATCAGTTCGGAAATTTCCTTGGTGGATTGCGCTGACTTTTCCGCCAGCTTGCGGACTTCATCGGCAACCACGGCGAAGCCCAGGCCGTGCTCGCCGGCGCGCGCCGCTTCGATGGCGGCATTCAGCGCCAGCAGGTTGGTCTGTTCCGCGAGGTCGTCGATGACTTCGATGATTTTTCCGATGTCGTCGGCGCGCTGGCCCAGGGCTCCGATGATTTCGCCCGAGCTCGTAATGGTTGTGTTGATGCGGTTCAGGCCGTCGGTGGCCTTTTCCATAGTGGCGATGCCGCTGTGCACTTCTTCGCGCGAGCGGTTCGAAATGTCGAGCAGCACCTTGGCGGTATCGGCCACGCGCTGGATGGAAGCCACCATCTGGTCAATGGAAGCCGATGTTTCGCTTACGCTCGAAGCCTGCACCTGCGTGCTCTTCACCATGTTCTGCACGTTCACGCTCATCTCGTGCATGGTGCTGGTGACCTCATCGATGGCGGAGGAAGCCTGCAAACCGATCTTGGCTGAATCATCGGAGGCATTGGCCACCTGTCCGCTTGCGCTGGCCACTTGCGAGGAAGCGTCGCGGACGCTGCGTACCAACCGGCCCAGCCCTTCCACCATCTTCGCGAAGGCGTTGCCCAGAGTGTCGTGCGGAGAGCGCGGCTTTACTTGAACTGTTAAATCTCCTCCGGCAATCGATTCGGAAACTCCCGCCATCTCCTTGAGATAGGTGACCATCTTGGCGAAGGTGCGGGCCAGTTCTCCGATCTCATCCTCGCGGGTGACGTCGATGCTGTGCTCCAGATCTCCGGTGTCGCCAATCTGCCGCGAGACTTTCATCAGGTTGGTCAACGGTTCGGTGATCGATTTGGCGGTGGTGATGGCGACCCAAATGCCCACCACGAGTGCGACCGCCAGGGTTACGGAGGAGAACAGAATGGTCAGCGTGCTGGCTGTCTTATCCGAGGCTGCGCGGAGTTCGACCAGCTTGCGGTTCTCCGCGTCGGCCACATCGAGGGCGTCGGTCAAATTCTTTACCCAAGAAGACGCATCTTTCTGGAGATAGTAGATCTGCAGTTCGGCGACGGTGGCGTTGCCGGAGTCGACGTCCTTTCGTTTGTCGATCAGAGGCTGAGCGAACTCCTTGCCCCAGGCCTGCTCCAGTTGTCCCACCTTGGTAAGGGCGGCGCGTTCCTGTTCAGAGTTAGCCAGCGACAGGCCCAGCTGCAGCTTTTCATTGAGCGTGCGCAAGCCTTCGTTCATCCGCTCCACTTCCCGGGTATCACCGCTGAGCAGGTAGTTGCTCAGGTAGAGGCCGTTCTGCATCATCTGAGAGCGCACGTCGTTCGTAGCGCCGGCCAGGTCGAGCGAGACCTTGGCCGCGTCCTTCGCGGCATGTTCTCGTAGTACCGCCACCAGGTTCACGATGAACAGCACTACCACCATGCTGAGGATGATCCCGAAATTCTTGTACAGCTTTTTGCCAATCGTCATGCCGTTTTCCCCCGGCCGCCTGTTTACTCTTTGCCTACTGATGCGGTTCGAACTTGAGTTCCACCACGCCCGAGCTCTCTACGGACGCGGGCTCAAAGCGCCACTTCTTGACTGCGTCGAGGGCGGCGCCGGCCAGCACCGGATGTCCGCCCACCACCTTTGCATCCTTCACCGTGCCGTTCGGCGCCACCACCACCTGAATCTTCACCGTGCCTGTGATGTTCATCTTTCGCGCCAAATCGGGATACACGGGCGCCACTTTGACCTTGGCCCGGCGTACCATATCGCTTGTCGCATCCTGCGCTCGTAGCCCTGCCACTCCGGCTCCGGCCGCTATCACCATTGCGGCAACCAGCACCCTTGCCCTACGAAGAGACACAGTTCCTCCCTGGCTATACTCGTGGTGATCCCATTGGAGCAACGACGGGGCCACGCCTCGATTTTTGAGAAAACCAAGGTAACTCTGCGGATATGTCTGAAAAGCCGAGACTTAATACAACTATCGGCCTCTTTCGTGATCCTGTCTCACGATTAGCCTTGTCTCATCTTTGCCTTTGAATACAATCAGTTCTCACAGTGAGATCCATTCCCCTACGTTTTTCTCGGGATTTCACACTAAGGCACCCGCCCACCCATTTCACTTGACTCAAAATGAGATGGCGGGATAGTTTTCCATTAGATTCAATCACTTGTGAGAAACATGAAAATCCTGCGCTGGCCAGCGGTGACTTTCTGAAGATGACCGAAGGCAATTCGACGCCGTCGACGGAAACTGGCGCACTGCCCAATTCCGACGACGCCTTTCAGAAGCTCCTCCTGCGGATTGCCGCCAAGGCCGCGGAGCGCGCCGATCCGGGTTCTCTAATCCACCTTTTCTGCCGTGCCTCGCGCGAGTTTTTCCAGGTCAGTGGCGTTTATTTCTGGCGCCGCCACTCCGGCGACGAACTCGTAGGCGAGCAGGCCGATGGCAAGCGGGCCGAGCGTTTCGTCGGGATCCGTCTGTTGCCCCAACAGGGCGCCGTCACCACCGAAGCCGTGCGCACCCGCCGGACGATCTTCGTAAACCAGATGCAAGTGAGCACGACCGTCCCTGTGCTGCGCCAGTTCGAACCCCGATCCCTGATGGCCGCTCCCCTGGTGGTCTTCGATGAAGTCATCGGCGCAGCGACCTTTCTCCATGATTCCGACGAAGGATTCTTTAATGAGGATCTGGCCGCCAAAGCTACCATTTTGGCCGGGCAACTGGGCAGCTTGCTCGAAGCCACCCGGCTCGGTGAAGCCTCTCGCGAAGAGCACCGCAAGGCTGAAATCCTGGCCGAGGTCGCCAACGCTCTACACGGAACTCCCGACGTCGCCGCAGTCATCGAGGCCCTGGCGGATCGTCTTCGCCTCCTCTTGCGCACGCGTCTGGTCTCGGTTCTTCTGCGCCGCGAAGGGCCCTTCGAACTCCGCGCTGTGTCTGCCGAAAATCCTCAACTGGCCAATGCTTTCCGGGTTGGGCACGACCGCCAGACCATTCGCTTCGCCGCCGATCTGGCGCAACGCGCGGTTTCTGCTGGAGAAGCCATCACCGTTTCCCTAAGCAGCGATCAACACTCGCTCGGCAGCATGGTCTCCCCGGGGATGCTGATAGCCGCGCCCTTCCGCACTTCCCGCACTCAAGGCGCGATCCTCATCTACCCGCGTCAGGACGGAACCTTTACGGCCGAGGAGAAGTCGCTGGTAACGGCCATCGCCGGCTTCGGCGCGGTTGCCGTCGCGCACGCCGAACTTTGCTCTACCGCGCAAGGCCAGGCGCACGAACTGCACCAGTTGCTTGAAATCTCCTCCGAACTAAGTTCGAGCGGTGACCTCGAACATTTTCTTCAGGCCTTCGTGGTTCGCGCCACCGACTTTCTCGGTTTCGGCCGATGTTTTATCGCCCTGCTCGAAGACGGGCAGTTCCACATTCGCTATGCCGTCGATCGGGGTGAGCCTCAACGTGTGGATACCGTGTTTCCCGAGGGCGTCGCCACGCGGGCACTGCGGGCCAGGGAAGTCTTCTGGTCCGACGATCTCAGGCAAATGGCTGGCGTGAATCTGGAGGTCATCGCCCAACACCAGGCGAAACAGTTGCTGGCCGTCCCCCTCCTAGGCGCCGACGGAAGCGTGCTCGGCATGTTCGGCGTGCTCGACCGGCTGGACGGCACCGGCGTCTCGCAGCAGGATATTCGCCGAGCCCGCGCTCTGGCCGCTCAGGTTGCGGTGGTGCTGGAAGTGGCGCACAACCTGCACCTGGCCGAGCAACACCGACAACGCTCCCAGGCGCTCACGAAACTGGCACGGGAGATCGATGGTCTGCTGCGCCTGCCGGATTGTGCTCGCAAGTTTCTCGAAAGCGCCGTCGAACTCGGCGGAGCCAGCGCGGGTGCGGTCGCTTTGTTTCACCAGGGACGATTCCAGACAGTCGCAATGCATCCCCCGGCCCAGGCGGCGAGCTGGGCCCTGGATGCCCGCACCCCCGATGCCCGCACAGAAGATCACCCGCTGCAGCAGAGATTCGCGCTTGGGCTTTCCGAGTTGGTCAAGAAGGGGACAGAGGCCATCGTCTCCGGCTCTGCTGCAGAATTGTTCGGTTCCGATCTGGCCTCGAGTTTAGGCTGGAGTGATTGCGTGGTGGTGCGTCTTCCCGGCTCCGATGGAAATCTCACTGGCTTGCTCTGCCTCTCAGGACGCGCCCGCCCGCTCACGGCCGAAGACCGCGACCTGCTGGAAGCCATTGCCGGCCACGCTGCCAGGGTTCTGGAAAATGCCCGCTTGTTCACTCGTATCGAGCAGGCCAACCGCCACTGGCTGGAAATCTTTGATGCCATTACCGACTTCATCGTCGTGCACGATGAAACCGACAAGGTTCTTCGGGTAAACCGCTCGCTGGCCACCATGATCGGAGTTGCTCCCAGCGAACTGATCGGGGTCAACATGCGCGCTCTGCTGACTCTGACCAATGAAGCCACGCTTTATTCCTGCCCTTTTTGCCGTTCCATGGGCGAAGACGGCGACGAGTTCGTTCATCCCGCTTTGGATCGCACATATCTGGTTTCCACGTCCCGGGTGCACGCTGCTTCCGGAGAAAGCCTGCAAACCATTCATGTGCTCAAAGACATCACCGACCGCCGCGAGGCCGAGCGCCGTTACCGCGAATTGTTCGACAACATCCAGGAAGGATTGTTCTTCAGCACTCCGGAAGGCCGCTTTGTCGAAGTCAACGACGCCTTGGTAGCGATGCTCGGTTATTCCAGCCGGGAAGAACTTCTGCAGGTGGATATCGCGACGCAGGTTTACTTTTCTCCGGAGCAGCGCCAGCTCCACGCCGAGGCCATGGAGAAAGATGGCCACCTGCGCAACTTTGAGGCTACACTTCGCCGCAAGAACGGTTCCCCGATCTACGTCCTCATCAACGCCTTCGGCATGTACGACAATCTCGGACGCCTGCTGCAGATTCGCGGGCTGATGCTCGATGTCACCGGCCTCCGCACTTACCAATCGGAACTGCAACGGGAGCGCGACTTCTCCGGCAAGATTCTGAGCAACACCCAGAGCCTCATCCTGGTCGCTGACACCGCGGGCCTGATCAGCTACGCCAACCGGCGCTGGTACGAGGCTGGTTTCGAGCAACGCGAGCTTCTCGGGCGTCCGTTATTGGAGCTGGCTGCTGCCGGCTATGTTCGTCCTCTATCGGATGCCCTCCAAGCCATTCTGCGAGGCGGACAGGTCGACAATCTTGAACTGCAGATCATGCGCGGCAACGGCCAGGCCGGCCAGTTCTCCGTCAACCTGAGCCCCATGCGCGACGAACAGGGCAACATCAACAGCATCGTCGTGGTCATGACCGACATCACCGACTCTTCCGAGCTGCGCGGCAAGTTGGTGCACGCCGAGAAGATGGCGGCCGTCGGACAGCTGGTCTCCGGCGTCGCCCACGAGGTAAATAATCCTCTGACTGCAATTCTCGGTTTTGCCGATCTCCTGTTAGAGAATCCCGAACTTCCGGCTACCGCCATCAAGGACCTTCGCGTAATCCTGCAGGAGGCGCAACGCACCAAGCAGATCGTGCAGAACCTGCTCAGCTTTGCCCGACAGATGCCGCCGCAGCGCAATCCCCTGCAGCTCAATCCGATCCTGCGCCGCACCATCCAGTTGCGCTCTTACGACTTCAACAGCCACGGCGTGGAAATCATCGAACATCTCGACGATGGGTTGCCTGATGTCATCGGCGACGCCCAACAGTTGCAACAAGTTTTCCTCAATATCCTGAACAATGCCTACGACGCCGTTCACGAAATCGGCCGGCCCGCCCGCATCGAGATCATGACCACCAAGGTCGGTGACGCCGTTGAAGTTTCTTTTACCGACAACGGCTACGGTATTTCCCATCCCGATCGCATCTTCGATCCCTTCTTCACCACCAAGGAGGTCGGCAAGGGAACCGGCCTTGGCCTCAGCATTTGCTATGGCATCGTGAAGGAGCACGCCGGCGAGATTCTCTGCCACAACAATGTCGACCGGCCAGGAGCCACCTTCATTGTCCGCTTTCCCGCAGCGCCCCACTCCGCCTCTCTGGGTGTGGCCGCAGGAGTGATACAGAAATGACAACCCCTGCCATACAACCAACCATATTGCCAGTTCTCCTGATCGAAGACGAGCCTTCCATCATGGCCCTGGTCAGCGCCACTCTCGAACGCAACGGCTACGATGTCGTCTGCATCGAGTCCGGCGCCGAAGCGCTGCGCCTTTTGGAAAAAGGTCAATATCTCGGCGTAGTCTCTGACATGCGTACGCCCGGCGGCGTCGACGGCGCCCAGGTGCATACCTGGATTTCCGCCAATCGTCCCGATCTTGAGAACAAAGTCGTCATCATTACCGGTGACTACGCCAACGAAGAGACGGTGACCACCCTGCGCAAGATCGGCGCTCTATATCTGGAGAAGCCCTTCCGCGTGCAGGACCTCATCTCCGCCGTTGAGAAAACCATGGGGAAGGCCCGATGAACCCCGCTCCCCTCAAACCGCCCTTAGGCAAGACCGCTCTGAGCCGAGAAGACCTCCGCGTTCGTCTCTTGATCGTCGACGATGAGCAGAGCATCCGCAAGCTCTGCATCACTGTCGGCGAAGCGCTTGGCTTTATTTGTCTCGAGGCCGACAGCGGTGAATCCGCTCTGGCCCTGCTCGAAGAACAACCGGTTCACGTGGTCCTCAGCGACATGGTTATGCCGCACATGTCCGGCCTCGAGTTTTTGGAGAAAGTGAAGAAACTCCTGCCTCGCACCGAAGTCGCGCTCATGACTGGACACGGTTCCATCGAAACCGCGGTGCAGGCCATGAAATTGGGAGCTTACGACTACATCACCAAGCCGTTTTCCCCGCTCGAGGAACTTCGGCTCTTCTTGCGTCGCATGGCTGAGAAAGTCCGCCTGGTCGAGGAGAACGAATTCCTGCGCCAGCGCATGGATTCCGAAACCGCAGTGCACGGTATCGTCGGCTCCTCCGCCAAGATTCAGGAAGTGCTGCGCGTCGCCTCCCGCCTTAAGGACACGCGAACCGCCGTACTTATCTCCGGCGAAAGTGGTACCGGCAAAGAGTTGATCGCCCGCGCCATTCATTTCCGGGGAGCTTTCGCCAACCGTCCTTTCGTGGCCGTGGATTGCGGATCGCTCGTGCCCACGCTGATTGAGAGCGAGCTTTTCGGCTACGAAAAAGGTGCCTTCACCGGCGCTCTGAAATCGAAGCAGGGACTGTTTCAATCAGCCGACACCGGCTCGGTTTTCCTCGACGAAATCGGCGAACTACCCCTCGAATTGCAGGCCAAGCTGTTGCGCGTGCTGCAGGAAAAGGAAGTGCGTCCCGTAGGCAGCAACCAGCGCGTCAAAGTGGACGTGCGCGTCATCGCCGCCACCAACCGCGATCTCGAAGCCGCGTACAAAGCCGGAACCTTCCGCAAGGATCTTTACTTTCGCCTCAACGTCGTCACCGTCCACGTTCCCGCCTTGCGGGAGCGCCGCAGCGACATTCCAATGCTGGTGAACTGGTTCTGCGAACGTTACGCTCCCGGAGCGGACTTGCGCGTCTCCAACGCCGCCATGAAAGCGCTTATGAATTACGACTGGCCCGGCAACGTGCGCGAACTGGAGAACTGCGTGGAGCGCGCCGTCGCTCTGGGCAACGGAAACCTGATTGACCTCAGCGATCTGCCTCCGACCATCGCCGCCTCGAACCTGGCTGCATCCCGGGCTGACTTAGATTCCGCGCCCGAAATGGTTTCCGACCTGGCGGCCTCGGCCGAATTGAGATCCGCGGATGGCGCTCCCGCAGTTCCGCTCCACACCACCGATCTCGAAGACATAGAACGCGCCACCATCCAACGCGTCTTCGAGCAAGTAAAAGGCGACAAAGCCCTCGCCGGACGCATGCTCGGAATCAGCCGCGCCACACTCTACCGCAAACTAAAACGCTACAACATCAGCGGAAGCGCAGGTTCCGGACCGTCCAGCCATACCCTGCAGTAACGGTGCGAGTGTAGAGCGGACACTCCCGTCCGCTGCCTTTGACCTTGATTTTGATCTTGCCTTTGCGTCTTCCGCTTGTCACCCTGAGGAAGCGGAGTCGCGCAATCCTCAATGCGTGTAATCGCCTGTTCTCAACAGTTTCATCTTCGAGTCGCGCGATTTTCAAGAGACCCCGGCCTTGCGCCATGTTCGAAGGTTGACCGCGTAGAGCACAACGCAAAACAGGTTTGCCGGAATCAAACCCAGCTGCTCCGTTCTCAACCGGATGACGCAAATGATCAGGCTGCTGAACGTCGCCAGCACACAGCCGGCCCAGCATCTTCTCCCTATCAGAATCGTCGAGAAAACGGTGAGCACACAAGACAAGCCGTCAAGGCGCCACACAATCGAAAGCACTTCTGCTCTCATACCCTCTATCTTCACTCGGAGGAGAGGCCCACTCAGTGATCCAAGGTACGTGAGACGTAACCTTGGTAACTTTGGGTCTTCCCCAGGATCGGACCGTTCTCAATGAGTAAACGCCTGATTTCAACGGTTGCGTCTTGACGGGTCCCTATTTTCCTTCTGGATTCAGATGTTTGGAGATAACGAATACTTCCACGCCTGATTCCGAACACTCCTGTTCGGATGCGTTATGGACAGCGATGGCGTCAATCACGTCGCCAGACTTCTTCGTGTATGTGACGTGATAAACCTGATGCCATAATCCCCTCCCAATCTTTTCAGACGCTACCCGCACAGTCTGAGTCTTCGAGAAATCGATGTTACTGTTATCCACCAGCCCGGCGTTTTTTAAGTGAACGAAGGTCATGATTGTCGGCCAGTGCCCACTGCAATCGGGGCCGTGCGTTTTGTCGGAGGGCGACTGTGCAAACATGAAAGTGCTGGCCAAGAAAACAAGCAGCGAGGATAGGAAGGGTCTGCTTCGCATGTTCAAAGTTTCGCACGACGCGAAGCAAGGGAGGGGAATAAAGTCTGCAGGTTCGCTTACTGTTTGTAACACCGCGATTACACTGAGCGACCGGAGCGGCTCAAACCAGCAGCCGCAACAAAATCCACAGCCCCCTTGTGACATCTAACCTTGCGTCGCACGCGAATTCACTTCTATCATTGCCCAAGCAAATGCAGCACACCCAGTCGGCATAACGCGGCGGAATCCGAGGAAAAATCAAGGCATAACTCCTTTGTTCCGCGGATTTTGACACCTAAGCTCTTTGATATGCGGATTTTGCGGGGAAAATCGTGCTAACTCGATGATTCCAGGGACCGAGGGGGGAGGGGGGAGGGGGGATACCCCAATCTCTTGCC
>Ga0307478_10002721_pt1 | contig 13632 bp, 12 predicted proteins | sample atmos_gasesECM4C_2_FD_203713 | JGI IMG/M metagenome (GOLD analysis project Ga0307478, IMG submission 203713) | Hardwood forest soil microbial communities from Morgan-Monroe State Forest, Indiana, United States - atmos_gasesECM4C_05 | ecosystem: Environmental > Terrestrial > Soil > Temperate...
CTCACCGGGACGAAGATCGGCTGCGACCAGGCCGAATGCGGCGCCTGTACGGTGTTGCTTGACGATGTGCCGTACTACTCGTGCTCCGTATTCACCCACACCGTGCGCGACAAAAAGATCCAGACGGTCGAAGGCCTCGCCAAGCCCGATGGCACGTTACATCCCGTGCAGCAGGGCGTCATCGACGAGCAAGGTTTCCAGTGCGCGTTCTGCATGTCCGGCTTCATGATGGCCACGGTTGGATTCCTGAAAACGAATCCCAACCCCACGCGCGCCGAACTCGCCAAGGGAATTTCAGGTAATCTGTGCCGGTGCCAGGACTACGACAAGATTCTCACCGCCATGATGCGCGGCGCAGAGAATCTGAGGAAGGCGTAAACATGCCAAACGTAACGCCCCCCAACAAGTATAAATTTATCGGGAAGAACTACACGACAGGCGACCTCTACGCGAAAGTCACGGGCAAGGCAAAATACGCCGAGGACTATCACGCCGACGGCATGCTCTTCTGCAAGCTGGCTCTGAGCCCGATGCCTCATGCGCGCGTCCGCAGCATTGATGCGAGCGCGGCGCTGGCGATGCCCGGAGTCAAAGCCATTCTCACCGCGGACGAACTGCCTGCTCCCGCCAACAGCATCACCGATAACGGCACAGTGATCATGGCGAATCCTCGGGGATTTCAGGCGCTGACCAATGAGCCGCTTTTTCAAGGCCAGCCGATTCTCGCCGTGGCCGCGATCGACGAACTCACCGCGGCCGAAGCAATTGAAAAAATCAAAATCGATCTGCAGCCTTTGCCGTTCGTCGTCGATCCGCTTGTAAGCCTGCGGCCCGGCGGCCCGAATGCCCGGACCGACGGAAACGTCTGGGTCCGCGTTCCGCCTCCTCCGCCGAAGCCTGGCGAAAGGCCCGCGCAGACACCGCCCGAGCTGCACACACTGAAGTGGACGAAGGAAGACTTTGAAGACGCCAAGCAGGGCCGTTTGCCGCTTGGCAAGGAGACAGAAGAGTGGCACGTCGGCGATTTTGAAGCCGCATTGAAGAACTCCGCCCTGGTTCTCGACGAAACATTCGTTACACCCAACACGAGCCACCAGTGCCTCGAAACCCGCACCACGATGGCCTACTGGCAGAATGGCAAAGTCTACGTACACACCGGCACGCAAAGTACGGCGCAGACGGTTCCCGCAATCGGGCGCTGGCTGGGCATCGACCCCGCCAACGTCGTGTTTATCAGTGAGTACACTGGCGGCGGATTTGGCAGCAAGATTACCGGCGACGTTACGCTGGTGATCCCCGCACTCCTCGCGAAAAAAACCGGCGCTCCGGTCATGATGCGCATCACCCGCGAGGAAGAGAATGCCATCGGCCGCGCCCGCCCCAGCCTGCACGGCAGGATGAAGGTCGGTTTTACGAAGGAAGGCCGAATCACGGCGATCGATATGTTCGTCATCTGCGACAACGGCCCGTACGACATGGTGGGTGATGCTTTCTCCTCGGGCCGCATTGTCTCGGTGCTTTATCAGCCGCAAACGATGCGCTGGCGTGGAGTCACAGTCCTGACGAACACACCTCCGCGGACTTCTCAGAGTTCACCGGGTGGAATGCAGGGAATTGCCATCATGGAACCGGTACTCGCCAAAGCCGCTCGCAAACTCGGCGTGGATCAAGTAGCTATTCGTCGCATGAATTCCCCAGAGGGTAAGGCTCCCTTCGGGCCGCTCGTGAACGGCAAGCAGCAATACGCCACGAGCGCATTTATCAAGGAAGCTCTCGACCGCGGCTCCGAGCAGTTCAAGTGGAGCGAGCGCAAAGTAAACACGGGCAAGCGCAACGGCTCGAAAGTGCGCGGCGTAGGCTGCTCGATCAGTTGCTATTCGGGAGGCACGGTTGGCTTTGACGGCCTGTTCGTGATCAAGCCGGATGGCCGCGTCTACATCCAGTCCGGAGTCGGTAATCTTGGCACGGAATCCTGGACCGACGTTCACCGCGTGGTCGCCGAACTCCTCGGCGTGCCCTGGGAAAAATGCGAAATAACTTGGGGCAACACATCGAAGAATCTGCCGTGGACCTGCCCGTCAGGCGGAAGCCAGACGACCCATGCCATGACACGCGCGGCGAACGCAGTCGCGTCGGACGCCATCGTCAAGCTTCAACAGATTGCCGCGAAAGATCTCGGCGGTAAGCCTGAGGATTACGTGGTGGCCAATGAGCGCGTTGCACGGAAGGGCGGTGGCGCTGGGATGACATTGGCGCAAGCCGCCAAGCGCGCGATTCAGCTCGGAGGCGTCTACGATGGCCACGAGTTGCCAGCAGACGTAAACAAATTTACGACTGTGTCAGCTACCGCGCTGGCAGGCCAGGGGCTGCTCGCCGTCGCAAAAGATAAGTACCCGCATGACGGCAACACGTTTTCATTCGTCGCCACGTTTGCCGAAATTGAGGCGGACGTCGAAACGGGCCAGTATCACATTGTGGATTTCCTCGCCTACGCCGATGTCGGCACGGTTCTCCATCCCCGCGCGCTCGGCGGACAAATTTTAGGCCGCTCGATCCTCGGCATCGGCCACACTCTCGGCCAAAAATGGGTCTATGACCAGAACTATGGGTTGGCAGTCTCCCGGCGTTTCCACCATACGAAGCCGCCGACGATCTTGGACATTCCGGATCAAATGGCCTGGGCCGCAGTCGAAATTCCCGATCCCGAAACGCCCATCGGCGCCCGCGGGATCGGCGAGCCTCCTGTGGGTGGAGGCTGCGCGGCTATTTTGAATGCGCTATCTGACGCCCTCGGTGATGAAGTCTTCCGGCGGGCTCCGGTAACGGCCGATGTCATTCTGGCCTCACTCGAAGCGGGCAAGCCGATGCAAGACCCGCTGCGTTCGAACATTTAGCATCGAGCCTCCGGGCTCTAGCTTCTAGAACGGAGAACCGAAAATGGCTGTCATCCATGACGTAATACCAGCGTTCGAACTCTTTCAGCCCGCCTCGGTTGATGACGCGCTCTCTTTGCAGTCCCGGTACGGCGCAAAGGCCTGGGTGCTCGCCGGAGGCCTCGACAGCTTTGACTGGTTCAAAGACCGCATCAAGCGTCCCGAAGTGGTGATCGATCTGAGCCAGGTCAAGGAGCTACGTGGCGTGCGCGCGACGAGCGATGGGCTCGAGATCGGCGCGATGACCACGCTTACCGAAGTGGTCCACCACCCGATGATTCGCGAGAAGTACAGCATCCTGCCCAGCGCGGCGGAGGCAGCTGCCTCGCCGCAGATTCGGAATCAAGGCACTATCGGCGGCAATGTTTCCCAGGATGCCCGTTGCTGGTATTACAGAGGCGGCTGGCCGTGTTATCGCGCGGGGGGCAACATTTGCTATGCCGATACGCCGACGGGCCTGAATCGCGAGCACGCCATCCTCGATGCGAACCGTTGCGTCGCCGTCAATCCTTCGGACACCGCGCCTGCGCTGATCGCGCTCGATGCCAAGATGGTTGTTCGAACACCGAAGGGCGAACGGGTCGTCGACGCTGAAAATTATTTCATCGGGCCGGGAACCGACATTACCCGGATGACAATACTGAAGCCGGGAGACCTGCTTACCTCAATCAAGATCCCCTCGACGTGGGCCGGCTCTCAATTTTATTTCGAAAAGGTTCGCGACCGGGCCGTGTGGGATTTCGCCCTGGTGAATGTCGCGGCGGCGATGGTGATGTCCGGCGATTCCATCCAAAGAATTCGAATCGCAGTGAATGGCGTGGCCGCTCACCCTGTCCGCCTGACGGCCGTCGAAGCCGCAGTGGTCGGGAAACCATGCAGCGAGGAAACGGCGGAAATGGCCGGACAAATTGCGATCCGCGGCGCCGAGCCGTTGCAATACAACGGCTACAAAGTGCCGCTCATGAGAAATCTGGTAAAGCGGGCGATTCGCGGCGGGAGTGCTCAGGCATAACCAGCACAGCGAGCCCTTCGCAATGGCTCAGGGTAAAGAGTCGCTGCGCGGATTTTGCACTGCGTCGGGCTCTAGGAGGGGAACTTGAATCTCATTCAATGGGCGACAAGTCCGTGGGGGCAGCAGGTTCCCACGCACATTTCCTGGATCCTCCTCTGGGTTTCCGCAATCGCTGGGCTCTCGTTTCTGATCGTTCACGCGCTCTACGTCAGCATCTGGGCAAAAAAAACGGCCCACGCCGATTCATCCGCGGGGATTTCGCCCGCGGTTGTAGCGAAAATTCCTGAACGCGTTCCCCGGCATTCCCTGAGCGCGCGTCTCTTTCACGCGATCATGGCGCTGTCGATGCTCGCGCTGCTCTTCACCGCGTTTCTACCCAAAGTGGGCGTTCAATTCGCGTGGGTGACGTATCACTGGATCGCCGGAATCGTTCTGTCGATTTCCGTGCTCTATCACATTTTCGACGCGTTCTGGTTTCAGGATTTCTGGTCCATCTGGCCGGACAAGATCGACATCGAAGACGCTGGAAACCGAGTGAAGCGCGCGATGGGACAAGACGCTCCCGCACCCAGAAAATTCGCGAAATACCCGCTCGAAAACAAGCTGTATCACCTTGCCGTCATGTGCGCCGGCCTTTCGGCGATTATCACCGGACTTTTCATGATGAAGCGAGTGCGCACACCGTTCTTCGAGCGCAATCCATACCTTTTTAGCGACATGACCTGGGGCTGGATGTACGTGCTGCACGGCCTCGCGGGCGTCGGCTTTGTCGCCCTCGTCATTACCCACATTTATATGGCGATCCGCCCCGAGAAATTTTTCATTACCAAGTCCATGATTTTCGGCTGGATGGATCGTGAACACTACCTCGAACACCATGACCCTCGCCGCTGGTCCGTTGCGCCCGAAACGCCCGCTTCCGCAACTCCGGCAAGCCCGGAATCGAAGAAAGCTCCCGCCTAAATGCCCCGCGAAGACGTGAGTGCCCGGTGCGACGCCATCGAAGAGTTTTATGAATTCATGCTCGCGTATGCGGGGCAGGGACTTTCCGGCAGGGAAAACAGCAAATCCAGTTCCGATGCGCGCGACTATCTGAATCGCGCTGTCGAGGCGATCACGGGTTTGGGCGAGGCGTTTTCACGAACGGTGAGGGAAGAGAATCTCCAACCCGCCGAACGCTACGCCGCTTTTCAAGCTGTGCTCGAAAAAGACGCCAGCGATTCACTCGCCTCCATCCAGCTGGTTCTCGTTCAGACCACGATCAGTTCCCAACTCATCGATAATCTGAACGCCTCGATCCATCTCCGCGCCCTCCTCACCGATCTTTTTCTGATCGATGAAATCTTCAAACCGCAGCAGGCACCCGCAATGCCGCCCCATTAGGACAGGCCTTCAGCCTGTCCGGGTTTGAATTCTCGGCGGCCTCTGGAATTCCATCCTGCTAGCTCGCCGCTACGATCTCCGCCACGACTCCTACGAGGGCGCTCCCCAACGCCAGGTGCTGGTCCGCATCGAGATGGATGCCGTCCACGCGGCTGCTCGTGGTCACGCTCGCGGCGTCAAAGAAATGGCAGCCGAGGTCAGACGAGATCGCGCGGTAGGCATCCGCGAGCCCGGCGCATCGGCCTTCCGCGCCGGAAAATTTATCGGCCAGAACTCCCTGCGGAGAAGATATGGGAGGCGGGCAGACGACCAGCACCGGAGGAACCGGCATGCCCGGTTCGATGGGGGCCTTTCTGATTTCGTTGACCAGAGCCGCGATGCCCTGTGCGGCGGACCAGGCGTTGTTATACGGATGGGAAAATTGAAAATCATTTGTCCCCAGCATCAGAATCACGAGCGCCAGCGGGGAATGCATCTCCATGCGTTGCCCCAGCCCGGCGAGGCCATTGCGTCCCGGCTTGAAGGGATCTTCCCAAACCGTACGTCTTCCGTTCAGACAATCTTCGATCAAGCGAACATTGTGACCGAGTTCGTTCAATTCATTTTCAAGGACGCCGGGCCAGCGCTCGTTGAACGGCAGCCTATGGCGCGTGTTGGGAACAATTCCCCAGGTCAGCGAATCGCCGTACACAAGAATGTGTTGCACGCGGATTCCCCCTGAGGATAGAGAGCTGGTACTACTGGTTCTCTTTAATCGTAGTTTCTTGCCTGTGAAAGAGTTGCCAGCGGCCGTCGCGATTCACCCAAACGCGAATGACGTGATAGGGGGGCTCGCCAACCGGTTGATGATCGGCAATGATGATTCCCGCATCGCCGAACACAAACGCCTCGCCTGAAAGCATCTTCGGCAGGACAACGCGATTGGTAACGATTCCAATTTGTCCCACGCGCCCCGCTTTTGTATCGGGCATTCCTGTGTATTGCCTCCCGATCCCGACGAACTCATCGGCCACGTGATAGGCCCAGGTCTTCGCATCATGCGAAGTGACCGCCGTCTCCACGGCCTGATAAGCTTTCAACACTTCCTTCTGAGCTTCTGTTTTCGGTACGGCGGGAATTGTGCGGCAGGGATTTTCGCAAGCGGTATCGGCCGGCGCGCTTTTCGCGGCTGCGGACACCTCCGCGCTGGGACCGCTCTTTTGGAGAATCGGTGTGTCTTGATGGGTGAGCAGCAGCCAGCCGGAGGGCCGCTTCACCCAGATGCGCGCGAAAAATGTGCCCCCATGCCCCGTGCGTTTTCCAATGCCGGTCACGATGGCGAGCTGCCCGTAGTCACGCGCCTTTACGTCGGTGTATTCGGTGTCGCCCATCACCGAGCCCGTTGCGGCGTCTTTCAGAAATTCTGCGCTTTTCCGGGTCTGCCCGGACTCATTCGTCCAGGTCAACTGCTGGTCGAGGAGGGCGCCCGCGGCTTTCGCGTCCTTTTTTCGGAGAGCCATTTGCAATGCATTGTCGGCCTGCAACGCGGCATCGCCGCCTTCCGCTGCAAAGGCGATTGCTCTCGTTGACAACCACGCGGCGAAACAAATCGCGCCGATGACGAAACAACTCGCGAAGAGCCGTCTCATATACCCTCCCTGGTGAACACACTTATATACTTTATATTGTCTCCACTGAATTCAAATTTTACTGTGGGACAACCACTCCTGGCCGTCCGTCTAATTTACTAGCAAGATTTCAGCGGACAGCCAAGAGTGGCTGTCCCACATCCTCATTGCATTTGACATGATGCCACCGCCACCATAGCATTCGGCATACGCGAACCGTGCGATCCCTAACTGCGAAGTCTTCCTCTGAAGGAGATGCAATCATGGAGCCATGCTCAAATCACCGCGGAGTGGCTGCTTCACTCGTGCGCGCCTTGTTGACAATCGTTGTGGTACTGGCATTCTCGATTGCGGTCAGCGCGCAGGAAACAGCGCCGATGGGACACAATCAATCCCAGCCAGTGCCGCTCGTTCAGGAAGGCAAGACAATCAAAGTGTCAGAGCATGTGTACGTGATTCCTGACGGCCGCGTGAACCTCGTGCCCAACATCGGCATTATCGTTGGATCGCGCGCCACGCTCGTCGTCGACGCAGGAATGGGTCCGAGAAATGGGCAAACCGTAATGCGCGAACTCGCCAAGGTCAGCAAGAATACCGAATTGTATTTCACGACAACTCATTTTCATCCCGAGCACATGACCGGCGTCCAGGCTTTCCCCGCAAAAACGATCGTGATTCGTCCCGAAGTTCAGCAGGAAGAAGTGGATCGCAAACAGCCCGAGTTCATCCAAAATTTCAGCCGCAGAACCGCGGACCTGAAAGCGCTCTTGCAAGACGTCAAACCCCGCCCGCCCGACATCCTTTTCGACAGGGAGGCCAAGATTGATCTGGGCGGGGTAACAGTGAGGCTCCTGTGGCTCGGCCCGTCGCACACGCGCGGCGACAATTTTGTCGATGTGGTGGAAGACGGAGTTCTCTTCACCGGAGACACAGTGATCAACCGGTTTTTCCCCATTTTTCCGGATAAAGACGCGAGCGGGAAAAACTGGCTGAGCATCCTGGATCAGCTTGACGAACTTCACCCGCGCACAATCGTTCCGGGGCACGGCGAAGTGGGCGATGCTTCGCTCATCACCATCGAGCGTACCTATCTTTATGACGTGAAAGAGCGCACGGAGGAACTGAAAGCGCACGGGAAGTCCGCCGAGGAAACGGCAAAACAGCTCTCAATGGAATTTCGCGCGAAATATCCGACTTGGGAAAATCCAGGATGGATCGCGGACGCAGTTGAAAGATTTTACGCCGAGGCGAACTGAGTAGCGCAGGCTTTAGCCTGTGTGGTTCCATTCGTCCTTCCCAGGCTGCTGCATCGTGCATTCGAGAGCGCCCACAAGCGGCTGTGATCGCAACCGATTGCCAAGATCGTCCAATCCAGCCAAGATCCAAGGGAAACCCACAGACTAAAGTCTGTGCTACTTTTTCGGAATCGGCAGCAGCGGCTTATCTGTGGGGCGGATGTGCTGATCGAAAGCGTTCAGCAAAACCGTGGTGGCGGCGTAATCGCCCATCAACGATACGATGTTGACGAGGCCTTGCTTGCCATACAGTTCCAACGCGCGGTCAGCCGTAGCCGAGCTCACATGGTGCTTTTCAAACACCTGGCGGCCGAGATCGATGATCACCGCATCTTTTTCCGCGAGGCCATTCAACGGCTTGCGGTACCGGATGACGTCAATGATCTCAGGCTGTAAGCCGGCTTTCAGGCCTTGCGGTTCGTGCGCCGTCCACACGTATTCGCTGTCCGACTCCCGCGCAGTCACCAGAATCACCATCTGAATAAGCCTCTGATCGAGCCCGGATTTGTTTCGCAGATAGGAATTCACTTCAGCCATGTGCTCGGCGACAGGTAAGCTATAAAGGCGGATGGCTCCCGGTCCGAACGCATCTGGCGGCGTTTTTAAGTCGAAGAGTTTTTTCCCGGCATCGTCCAGATCTTCCCGCTTGATCGCGGGGAGCCGGCTGCCGGTGTCGGCATAGACATCCTTCGGAAACGAGGCGGCGGACCCCTGCGGTGGCATTGCACCGGCGTTTGCCGTCCTTAGCGCGTATCTTCCGCTTAGCCCGAGCGCTGTGGCCATAAAAATCCCGACAGGCAACACGAATCCCAACAGAGTTCGAGAGAGTCTCATTGGCTTCTCCTGGCTAGAAATTCAGGCGCGCCCTCGAGGTTCACCGGTTGTATCAGTTCGCGGGCGGCCATGAATGGCACGTTGAGCAGACGACGGGCGCGCCGTGGTCTTTGTGGCAATTCAAACAAACGCCCATCGTGGTGACGCTGGTCGCTTCGGACATGCGGTCCATCTGCGCGACTTGCCCGTGGCACATCTGGCATTTCATTCCGGCATCCAGGTGTCTGCGATGCGACCAGTTCACGCCGGGAAGGATTTTGTAGACGCGCACCCAGGGGATGGGCTGTTTGGATTTTGAAAACGTTGCAAGCTTCTGAATTGCCGGCTTGTTCGTGGCAATGGAAATGTGGCAAGACATGCAAGTGGTCGTCGCCGGAAACGTCATCATATTTCCGGGAGCAGGATTCGTGTGGCAGGTCGCACAGGGCAGGCCGAGCGCAAGGTGCGTTTTGTGGCTGTAGGGGATTGGCTGTTCCGGCGGGTCATGCGGCATGGGATTATCGGGAACTTCCTGTTTCACTTCCGGAGCCGCAGCCTCTTTCTGAGCCCTCGCATTGAGCGCTGCCACAAATGGCAGCGCAAATAATGCGGCGATCAGCGCCACGAAAATAATTTTCGCGATCCCTTTCAAGAGCCCACCTCCCCGGTAGGACAGCTGTAATTTGCCTGCGTGTACTGACCAACTTTTAAGTTGGCCAGCAAAGGCTCATACGCGTCAGCCCATCGCGGACCCGCCTAAAGGCGAGCGCTGCATGTTGACGCCGCAACTACGACGCCTTCACGTCTTTCTTTCCGACGACTTCTTCAAGGCTCGTGCCGAGATCCTTGAGCATGACAATCGCGGCGTTGCGTCCGGGTTGGCCGGAAACAGATCCACCGGGCGCCGTACACCCTCCGGTCTGATACAACCCCTGAATCGGCATCCGGTAATTTGCCCAGCCGGGCACAGGGCGCATGTTTCCTGCCTGCGCGGGACCAGAGGCTCCGGCATGGCAACTGCCGTGCCAGTTGTGCGGGTTCATGCGTTCGAGGTCCAGCGGGCTGTGAACGATGCGTTCGAGAACTTTGTCGTCCGTCAGGTTCGGCGAATATTTCTGAATGTATTTCAGCGTTGCGTCGGCCACTTCTTCCTTGATGTTGTCCCAGTGATGCGGTCCCTCTTTCAAATCGTAGGGGTGATAGCCGACAACCTTGATGGTGTGCATGCCCGCGGGCGCGCGCGTCGGATCTGCAACAGTGGTTTGAATGATGTGGACCGGCGGCTCATTCAGATTGACGACGCCCGCCATGTAATCGTAAGCGAACTGCAACGCCCGCTCCGGCTTGCCGAGCAATTCCGAGTGCACGGGCGAAAGCATGCCGTCGGCGGTTGGATATTTGATGGGTTCGCTCGTCGCGTAGTTCGTGCTCATCATCTGGAATTCCGGTTGCCATGTCGCAACGCCGTCCACGAAATCGGCGCCCCACAATTCCTTTGGCGCCATGTCCACGAGGTGCTTGATGTGGATGGTCGAGAGGACCGCTTTTTCCGCGTGGAACGAGCTGCCGTCAAGGCACTCGACGCCGGTGCACTTGTTGTTTTCGATAATCAGTTTCGCGACGGGTTTGTTGGTGAGGATGACGCCGTTATGCGCTTCGATATAGCGCGCAAGGGCCACGGCCAATTGTCCCGAACCGCCTTTGGGCAGCGGGCGGCTGTTGCGCTGCTGGCCGAATGGGCCCCAGGCGGCACGCCCTGTCATTGGGAATTGCGGCGGCGTTTGTCCCCACGGACACGCCAGCATGAACGCGCGGCAATGATCGTCCTCGAAATTCATGCGGATGACATCCCAGTGGGACATCGCCAAGCGCCGCTGCCAGTATTTCTCGCTGGGTTTGATGTTTTCTGCTTCTTTCATCATGCGCCAGTAGGCGTCGCCGTCTTTCTTATTCACCCTGGCAAACGAGTCACGGGTGCGTTCCGGATCGCGCCACTGCGTGACGTAGGCGCCGTCGAGGAACGGCATGTGGAAGACGGGATCGGGCAAGATGTACTCGAGGCCGTAGCTCTCGAGATCGATCTCCTTGTCGCGCAGGATCGGATTTTCATGAATGCCGCCATGCGCGGACGAGCACGTGTCATGTATGAATCCGCGCAAAGTGAATTGCGCCGATTTGACGCCGCCTCCAACGGTGGGCCGGCCCTCGAGGATGATGCAGCGGAATCCGGCCTTCGAGAGATACGCCGCCGTGACCAGGCTGTTGTGTCCCGCGCCCGCGACGACGATATCGAAGCGGTCCGGTGGGGCAGTGCCTTGCTGCGCCATGCTGGAGAGCGGCGACAGCGCCAATGGGGCAAGCGCCGCCCCCTTCACGAATCCACGCCGTGTGATTCCACTCATACTGTGCCTCCCGCTGCAAATCAAAAATCAGGTGGGTCAAAACGTTCTGAGCAAAGCTTCTTGCCGAACCCGCTTTTTGTCAATCATATTCCGGCCTCGACGTTGCCGGGGAATCCTTAAGCCAAATACGAAAATGCGCTGATGGCCGTGAATTGGCGTATGATGGCGCCACAATCTGCAGTCTGGCTCGCTCGAATTTATTTTCAGTGTGGAGGGCACCATGCGCTTTGCGCACAAGATCGCGGCTCCCGTCTTTTCGCTCGCACTCTTGACCATGACTTATGCCGTTTCCGTTCAAAGCCAGTCCAAACCCACGGAAGCCGATTCCGCCGAGATCAAAAAAGTGTGCGGCGATTTCTCCGAAAGCTTCAGCCGCCATGACGCTCATGGTGTCGCCATGACTTTCGCCGAGGACGCGGACTTCACCAACATGGGCGGCCGGCACAGCCATGGCCGCGCGGATATCGAAACCTGGTTCGTGGGTCTTTTTCGCGGCAATCTGAAGGATTCCCAGCGCACGGACACCGTGAAGAGCATCCGGTTTTTCACTCCGGAACTTGCGGAGGTGGACGCGGACACAGTCATTACGGGAACGAAAGCGGCGGACGGTTCGGACATTCCGCCTCGCAAGGGCCTGATGATTGTCATGATGACGAAAGAAAACGGACACTGGTTTATCGGGACATTTCACGAGGCGGAATATCCCGCGCCCCGAGCCGCAGTTCCGCCAAAAAATTGAGTGACGCAGGCTTTAGCCTGTGGGTTTCCGCTCAATGTCCCAGGCCGCGCCAGAGAACTCGCCGTCTGTAGGAGGATTCTTCAAGAAAGCTACCAGCGCAAATAAAACTGAAAGACTTCTCAAGATCAATCGGAAACCCACAGGCTAAAGCCTGTGCTACCAAAATCTATTTGCCGTAAATCAACAACGTAAACGTGCCCGGAATTTGCGTTGGGCGCGGTCGCGGATTGTCCGCGGTTGCAGCCGGCGCCGGTCCGAAATCAGACGTGACGGTAAAAAGGCGATGATTGCCAGTGTCCAGGGTCATCGTCCGGGCGCCCTGCTGCGTGGTAATCGTATCGACCACGGTGTATTTGTCCGGCGAATCTTCATGCGCCACGGTGATCGTGCCGTCGCCGCAGGAAGCGAATGCGAGCCCGGTCGCCGGGTCGAAATTAGCGGCGTCCACACCCATGCCGATCGGCCAGCTGGCAACTACTTTGCCCGAGTAATCGGTCGCGAGCATGACCTTGCTGTGGCAGCCGATGAAAACACGCTTGTGGACTGTGTCGATGGCCATTCCGGTCGGTTCCTCGCAAGTCGGCAAAGCCCAGGTGTTCAGTAGCTTAAATTCCTTTGTATCGAATTCCTGAAGCTGCGCCTTGTCCTCGATATTCACAAAGGCATGCCCCATCCCGTCCGCCTGAGAGGCTTCCGGCTTGCCGCCGAGTTTCACCGTTCCCGCTACCTCTCCCGTCTTAGCATTTACCCCGGTGGCGTCCTGGCTGCGGGCGTTGAACACGAAGACGTTCTTCGACGCGGGATCGTACATGAATCCGTCCGGCCCCTCGGCTGCCGGCAGTTTTACTTCATTGATCACCGCAAGTGTTTTCAGATCGAAGATGGTGACTGAGTTTGAGCGGCCATTGCTGGAAAAGCCGCGGTTAAACTCGTTCACGATTTGCGCGCCGTGGGTTCCTTGCAGGTTGGGGATATCGCCAACGACCGCCCCGTCTGCATCCACCACCATGATGTGAGTGCCTCGCGAAAGATAGACGCGATGCGCCACCGGATCAGCCGAGAGATAATCCCAGGCTCCCTCGCCGCCGAGCGTCAACTTCTTCAGTTGGTGATAGCCCGAGCCCTGCGGGGCCGGGGCCGCCGCAAGAGTCGCCAGCGCGGCAGCACAAACGACAGACAGTACCGCCCAATTTGCTTTTCGCATAATTTCACCCGCCATTTTCTGATTTATAATTTTTGTTTGGCCCGCTGCCTACCGCTTCATCCGATCAGACGTTACGCGCTCGCGCGCAGTTACATCTTTCTCAACCCTGCCGCGCGAAGCCGCTGCCTGACTCGCTCCTATTTAGTTGCCGGCGTTCATCTTGGTTTTTTCCGGCGCCACTTCGAGCCGGGCCTTGACCCAGGGCATAACAATTTCTTCGCCGATCTTGGAGTTTGGCCACTCC
>Ga0307478_10002723_pt1 | contig 13625 bp, 14 predicted proteins | sample atmos_gasesECM4C_2_FD_203713 | JGI IMG/M metagenome (GOLD analysis project Ga0307478, IMG submission 203713) | Hardwood forest soil microbial communities from Morgan-Monroe State Forest, Indiana, United States - atmos_gasesECM4C_05 | ecosystem: Environmental > Terrestrial > Soil > Temperate...
CAGGCTCTTGCGTTCTTTGCAAGGGCGGGTACGATGCTGCCGGTACCATAGGGTTTGTCATGCCCAGCGGACTGCATCGCACTTACGGCGCTCATCACCTGCACTTTATCACTTGCTCCTGCTACCGGCGATTGCCTTTTCTGAGCACCGCGCGCAGCCGCGACCGCTTCCTCTCGATTCTGGAACAGACGCGCCAGCGCTACCGGTTCGTGGTCGTCGGCTACGTCGTAATGCCGGAACATATCCACCTTCTCTTGACCGAGCCCGAAGTCGGAACTCCCTCGACCGTGATGCAAGTGTTAAAGCAGCGCACGGCCCACGCTTTGTTGCCCAAGCGCAAACGGAGGAACCCGCGCCAACGCAGTCTGTTTGGAGACGAGCCCCGGCGCAGAGCGTTCTGGCAGGCGCGCTTCTACGACTTCAACGTACGGACCACGAAGAAGCGCGCGGAAAAGCTGAGGTATATGCATCGGAATCCGGTGAAACGGGGGCTGGTAGAGGCGCCCGAGCAATGGCGCTGGAGCAGTTATCGTTTCTATCTTCTCGAAGAAGGCGGCCCGGTGTGTGTGAATGAAGGCTGGACGAAGATTTCGTTCCGGGATCGGGCGGCGTAGCTGCGCCGCTGCAGGCGTTCGTGGTACCCGCCCCTTCGCAAAGAACGCGAAGGAACGGGGCACCCACCGTGTTGCGGATGCCCGCGAGATCAAAGGCCGGGCCACCCGCCGAGCCCGCTATTGAGCCGCCCGGGCGCCGACGCTACTTTGCCGCGTTTAGACGCGCTTCCAGAGCCTTCACTTCGGCATTCAGTCCTTCCGGAAGATGGGTGCCGAAAAGGGCGAAGTGCTCTTTGATTAAGGGGACTTCGGCCCGCCAGCCCGCGATATCGACACTGAGCAGCGCTTCCACATGGGCGGCGGGCAGATCCAAGCCGCTGGTATCGAGATCGGCGACCGCGGGAATCCGTCCGATGGGAGTGTCTTTGGCGTGGACTTTACCGTCGCAACGCTCAAAGATCCACTTCAACACACGGCTGTTCTCGCCGTAGCCCGGCCAAAGGAACTTGCCCTTATCCTTATCTTTATCATTTTGGCGAAACCAGTTGACGTAGAACAGCTTGGGCAGTTTCGACGGGCTGCCAAGCGTTCCCATCCTGAGCCAGTGGGCAAAGTAGTCTCCCATGTGGTAGCCGCAAAACGGAAGCATGGCCATGGGATCGCGGCGCAGTTGTCCCACTTTTCCGGTGGTGGCGGCGGTAGTCTCGCTGCTGACAGTTGCACCCAGGAAAGTCCCATGCTGCCAGTTGAAAGCTTCAGTGACCAGCGGAACAACTCCAGCACGCCTTCCACCGAAGAGGATGGCATCGATCGGTACCCCGTTCGGATCCTCCCACTCCGGTGCAATCACAGGGCACTGGGTGGCCGCCACGGTAAAGCGCGCGTTGGGATGCGCCGCCTTGCGTCCTGATTCGGGCGTCCATGGCCGGCGCAGCCAGTCGACCAACTTCGATGGCTTATGTTCGGTCATGCCTTCCCACCACACATCTCCATCGAGAGTCATCGCGCAATTTGTAAAGATCGAATTCCTGGTGAGACTGAGCATGGCGTTGGCGTTCGATTTCATGCTGGTACCGGGCGCCACTCCGAAGAAGCCGAACTCCGGGTTGATGGCGTAAAGCCGGCCATCGGCGCCGAATTTCATCCAGGCAATGTCATCGCCGATGGTTTCGACCTTCCAGCCAGGAATCGTCGGAATCAACATCGACAAATTGGTCTTACCGCAGGCCGAGGGAAAAGCCCCGGTCATGTATTTCACCTGGCCTGAAGGATTGATCAACTTCAGGATCAGCATGTGCTCGGCCATCCAGCCCTCGTCGCGAGCCTGCACTGATGCGATTCGCAAGGCGTGGCACTTCTTGCCCAACAAGGCGTTGCCCCCGTAACCGGAACCAAACGACCAGATCTCACGCGTTTCGGGAAAATGGCAGATCCATTTATTCTCCGCGTTGCAGGGCCAAGTCGAGTTCGGCTGATTGGGTCCAAGGGGCGCGCCGACCGAGTGCAGCCCGCGCACGAATTCTCCATCACTTCCGAGAACGTCCAGCACATGGCTTCCGACGCGCGACATGACGTGCATGCTGACCACAACGTAGGGCGAGTCGGTGATTTCGACTCCGATGTTTGAGATGGGCGACCCGATTGGTCCCATGCTGTAGGGAACCACGTACAGGGTGCGGCCCACCATGGAACCGGCGAACAATCCTGCCAGCTTCTGCTTCATCTTCCCCGGCTCCTCCCAGTTGTTGGTCGGACCGGCGTCTTCTTTGGTTCTTGAGCAAATGAAAGTCTGATCTTCAACCCGGGCCACATCCGCAGGATCTGATCGCACCAGGTAGCTGTCGGGCCGCTTGGTTGGGTCCAGCGGGATCGCGGTACCGTTCAGAACTAAAAGCCGCAGCAGCGAACTATATTCCTCAGGCGATCCGTCGCACCAATGAACGCGGTCGGGTTTGCACATCTGGACAATTTCTTCGACCCATTGCTCGAGCTTGGCATGCCGGGGTTTACCCGCGGCTGTCTCAACTTCTATCGTCGTAGTAGCCATGATGATGAATATGTCTCCGGTAAAACGAAGCGCAGATCGCGGCGGCGCTGAATATGGCCGGCTTGTCCGCGGCGGTGTTAAGGCGCGGCAGGGTGATGACTTTCATGCCAAACACAGCCCTTCTATTCTCTCTCACTTGTGGACATTATTCCAGCTAATGATCTTCCATGCGCCGAAGGGCGCTAAAGGTGGCTCCGTCACAGTTCCGTCACATTTTTAAAGGGGACTCGCCGGAGTCAATGTTTATGTGGGTTTAAGATTGGTGGAGCTAGTCGGGCTCGAACCGACGGCCTCGTCGTTGCGAACGACGCGCTCTCCCAGCTGAGCTATAGCCCCACACGCGGGATGGATTGCTGCTCTGTTAATTCATTTTACCAGTCTTCTTTCATCTCGACCAAGGGCGTTGTTTCGCATCCGTTCCCAGAGTTGAAACACGCTGATGCAAAGTGTCTTGACGAACTCCCGGGCTGCGCGTCTAACCTAGTGTCTGGAGCGGAAGTTTGACAGAGATGTTTGCGCCACCGAATTCCGAGACCTCAAGAGATCAGCGCAAGGTGTTGGCTACTTCGCTCGCGCTGCACGGCCTGCTGCTTGCTTGGCTGCTGCATGCCCCCGAACCTCAATTACTGAACCCAACTTCCATTGTGCTCGGGCACAACGGTCGAGCGGTCGCGAAGGTTTTTTGGCCGACACAGACACCCGACGATAGCACGACGAGTTCATACGACCGCGCCAGCGAGGTTTATCGGCATCAACGGCTCGGACATGAAAAGTTGATTTGGAAACGAAGTTCCACACCAGCGAAGCTGCCTTCGCCGAGTGTCCCGCTCACTCCATCCGGAAATGAGGATAATGCGGAGACGGCCACTCTTTCACGCTCGGGCCATGGGGTGCTTGCTGGACTTCCCTACGGCACTCTGCCCGGAGGGCCGGTGTATGGGGATGAAATTCGGCCCGCTCTGCCGGTCACGACCGCCGATCCGGTCGCCTATCCGTGGGAACTGCCGGACTCCGAGGGCAGGGTGGTGGTGGAGATCACGATCGATGAGCGCGGAGAAATCGTACGCAAGACCGTGCTCGAAAGTATGGGATCGAAGCTCGACCAGAAAGTTCTGGCGGCACTGGAGAACTGGCATTTTCATCCCGCCACGCACAACGGAGTTGCCATCGCCTCCAAGCAGGATGCGATCTTCCATTTCCGCGCGCGAGGCTAGTCCAAACGTCGGCTCGCATTCACCTGCCTGCCGAGCCGCTATAATCGAATTGTGAACGCAAAGCCAGTTCTACCGATCGCCTCCGCGGATTTTCCTACCCGCTGGGGTAAGTTCCGGATCTACGGCTTTCGCGCCGAATCCGGAGCCGATGGCAGCCACGAGATGGAAGAAGCCGTTGCTCTGGTGATGGGCGATATTCACTCGATTCCTCCGCTGGTGCGCGTCCACTCGCAATGCCTTACGGGCGATGTTTTTCATTCGCTACGCTGCGATTGCCGGCAGCAGCTTGAGATGGCGCTTTCCATGATTCGCGACGAGGGCGCGGGGATTCTGATCTACGAGCAGCAGGAAGGCCGCGGCATCGGCCTGATGGCGAAACTGCAGGCCTACGAGCTGCAGGATGCGGGCCTCGACACGGTCGAGGCCAACGAGCGCCTCGGCTTCAAGGCCGATCAGCGCGATTTTGCGCTGCCCGGTCAGATACTTAAGTCGCTGGGTGTAACAAAGGTTCGCCTGCTGTCGAATAATCCTGACAAGGTCGAGGCCTTGCAGCGCTCCGGCATCGAGGTGGTGGAGCGGGTACCCTGCGAAGTGATGCCCAGCCCGCACGCCGAAGAATATCTCAAGACCAAAAAAGAAAAGCTCGGCCACCTCTTCTCGTCGCGGTGACGACGATATTCCTCACCCTCCCCATCCGAAGGGCTGCCTCACTTCCATTCGCCGCATTAGGGTTCTCGGAATGACGATGTGGCAAGGAATGCACCACTACAACCTCGGTGCTAGAGAAGCCTTTGCAAAGCCGCGCGATTCTTCGTAGGCAACGCTCCCAGAGCCGCGCGCACCAAAGCCAGATAGACTTCCCGGAGTTCGGAAACTCCTCGCAATACTGTCAGATGCTTCTTCACGGTCTGCACGTCGCCACGAGCGATGGGACCGCTAAACGACTCCCGCGCTCCCAGACGCTCATAGTTCGCCAAGGTTTGCTGAAGAATTGGAAGCATTCTTTGCCGGGCTGCTTTTCGACTGACTCCGGCAGCCGCCGCCACTTTCTCACTTGCGGCAAGCAACGCCGTCAGCAGCGGCGAGGCGAACATTCCCCAAGCGTGATAAGCCTCTTTTTGCTGCTTGCGAATGGTGAAGGCGCGCCCGCGCAACTCCCGAACGATCACGCGTGCGGCGCGTACGGCTTTCTGATCTCCCTCGATGGCAAATGATACTTCTGCCAGCGCTGGACGCGAACCCCGCACAAATGTCATCAGTGGATGCACTGAAGCGACGGCTGCTCCTCGGCTCTGCAGCACGCCAAGTTCGTCGCTGGTCAGAGCCCCGCTGGAGTGCAGCGCCACCTTCTTTTTCCAATCAGCCGCTCCCAACAAAGATTGCGCCGCGCTGGCAATGGCTCCATCGGGAACGCAGAACCAAACCACCTCAGCCTGAATCTGTGCCTGGATCGCTATTACCGCCGCCGCGCCGACCTCGCGAGCCACCTTCCGAGCCCGCCGCACAGACGCTGCCCCCCTGCGGGAAATGATCAGGTCGATCCTGTATCCTGCCGCGCGCAAGGATGGAGCCAGCGTCCGAGCTAGATTCCCCGCACCCACGATGGCGATCCGCGGTTTCTTGCGACTTCCAAGCATGCCGGGCAGAATAGCAGAACTGTCCGCGAAGCATCACCCCTGCTACACTCAGGCCCTCCAGAAGCCGGACGCCGTGCTTTATATTGTTGTTATGTCCAGGTCCCAGAAGTCGAAATCCGTTCAGTCCACTAAGAACTCAAGCTCCAAGGCACGTGTGATTTCATCTCGCACCGTATATCGCGGCCCGGTCTTCTGGGTGACCACGGACGATGTCCAGGAACCAGGCGGAGTCCACGCCCGTCGCGATGTTATTCATCACACTGGCTCAGTGGTTGTGCTGGCGGTGGACGAAACCAGTTCGGAGCCGCGTGTGCTACTGGAGCGCCAATACCGCCATGCCGCGAAGGGTTATCTATGGGAACTGCCTGCCGGACGCATCGATGATGGCGAGAGGCCGCTTCGCGCGGCCAAGCGCGAACTGCTTGAAGAAACTGGATATACCGCCTCTCACTGGCGACGCATTCTCTACTTCTATGCCAGTCCGGGATTTGTTGCTGAAACCATGTCCGTGTATCTGGCAACCGGCCTTCGAGCTGGCACGGCGCAGCCCGAGGACGACGAAGTTATTCGGTTGCGCATGGTTGCTCTTTCCACCGCTCTCCGTATGGTATTGAACGGTACGATTCGGGATGCCAAAACCATCTCCTCCGTACTATGGCTCGATCACCAGGTGGCCAACCAATAGGCGCTCCGCTCTCCTCCATCATGAAGAGGGCTGTGGTGGTCGTGCGGCAGAGAATCGAAGCATTTGTTTCGTGTAACGGTGAGCCGCGGGTGGCTATAAATAGCTATCGTTCCTCGCAACCATTTCGCCTTGACACTCCATCCTATTCGCTACAAAATGCGTGTTATGCGGGCACGTCTTTGAGCCCCCCACTGAAGGACGTGCAGAAGGAGGGGGTTTAGCGTGGAACGACTGAAAGGGACGGTTAAGTGGTTCAATAACGCAAAAGGCTACGGATTCATCGGGCGCTCGGACGGCCCCGATGTTTTTGTACATTACAGCGCCATCACTTCTGAAGGCTACAAGAGCCTGCAAGAGGGCGATCCAGTGGAGTTTGAAATCACCGAAGGACAAAAAGGGCCTCAGGCCGCGAACGTAGCCAAGAGCGCCTGAGTTACTGTCTGCGTTTAATTCTTCAGTGCCGCACGGCGATTTATTTAGCTAGCCGGATGCGGTTCTATCTTTCCGAGAACCCTCTACTAGCGCTGGCCCTTCGCCGCAATCTTGTTTAATCTTTACTCCGTGGATAACAAGGCGATCGCCGGCATCCTTTACGAAACTGCGGACCTGCTGGAAATTGACGCGGCCGATTCTTTCCGCATTCGCTCCTATCGAAACGCCGCTCAAGCCATCGAAAACCTGACTGATCAAATCAAAGACCTCATCGCCGAACCCAAGAGAGTGCTCGCCATTCCTGGCATTGGCAAGGGCATGCTGGTCAACCTGCAGGAACTGTTCAACACCGGCAGTCTTACCGTGCAATCCGACTTGCTTAAAAAATATCATCCGTCGATGCTGCAGTTGCTGAAGATTCAGGGTCTGGGGCCGAAAACAATTGCTCTGATCTGGAGCGCTTACCAGGTTTGCGATGTTGACGGCGTAGAGAAACTGGCGCGCGACGGGAAGATTCGCGAGCTGCCGCGCATGGGCGAAAAGCACGAACAAAAGCTGCTGAAGGCGATAGAGGATTATCGCCGCATCTCCGGGCGATTTTTGATCGACACCGCTGAAGTCGAAGCGAACAAACTCGCTGAATATCTGGCGAAGCTCCCCGGCATCGACCTCATCACACCCGCGGGTTCCCTGCGTCGCGGGCGAGAGACGGTGGGTGACCTCGACATTCTCGTGACCGGCGCGGCCTGCTGCAACGACGCTGAACGTCAACAAGCGGTGCAGTACATTGCGAAATATCCGCCACTGATGAGCATTATCGCGCAGGGCGATAACAAGATCAGCTTCCGCTTGCGTAATGACTTGCAGGTGGATGTCCGCCTGCTTCCTCCCGAATCGTACGGCGCGGCCATGCAGTACTTCACCGGATCAAAGGCTCACAACGTAGCCCTGCGCCAGCGCGCCCTGAAACTGGGTTATACGCTGAATGAGTACAGCTTGGCCGACTTGAAGACGGAGCAGCCCGTTGCCGGCAAAACCGAAGAGGAAATCTACGCCAAGCTGAGGCTCGACTACATTCCCCCGGAACTGCGGGAAAATCTGGGTGAAATCGACGCCGCCGAAAGTCACGCCTTGCCCGCTCTAATTACCCTCGACGACCTTCAGGGAGACGTGCACATGCACACCGTCGAAACCGATGGGCGCAACACAATCGAAGAAATGGCCGAAGCAGCCAAAGCGCGCGGCTACAAATACATGGCCATTACCGACCATTCCAAGAATCTTGCCTTCGCCAACGGCCTTGACGATAAGCGCGCGGTGGCACACGTCCAGCGCATCCACGAAGCAAACGATAAAATCGACGGCATAACGATCTTCGCCGGAATTGAAGTAGACATCCTCGCGGATGGCGACCTCGATCTTTCCGACGATGTATTAGCTCAGATGGATGTAGTCATTGCCAGTGTGCATTCGGTTTTCAATCAGGAGCGGGCAAAGATGACCGAGCGCCTGCTTAAGGCCGTCGCGAATCCCAACGTGTCAATCATCGGTCATCCCACGGGCCGCCTGCAGCTTCGCCGCGATGCTTACCAGTTCGACATGGACGCCGTGCTCACGGCCGCGGCAAAAGGTAAAGTCGCAATGGAACTAAATTCTTACCCCGACCGCCTCGATCTCAACGATGTGCACCTGCGCCAGGCGAAGCAGCGCGGCGTGAAGATTGTGATCAACACCGATTCTCATCACACGTCGCACCTGGAGAAGATTCGCTACGGCATTTTGCAGGCCCGACGAGCCTGGCTTACCAAAGACGATGTTCTGAACACCTTGCCGGTACCAAGATTCGCCAAGGCGATGAAACATGAGTGGAATTGAAAGCCCCGCTTGAGAGTACAATCCGAAAGCGCCCGAGAGCCTTATGCCTGATCAGATTCCAAATCCAGCTCCCGATCTTCGACCGACTCCAAGCGCGCCCATCGATAAAGCACCTGCTGCGCAATCTGGAGCAACGATCCACATCGGTGACGAGTTCGGCACTGCCAAGCGCAATCTTCCGCCGGTGAAGATTCTTCTAATAGCCACGGCCGGAATACTTATTATCGTGGGCATCTTCTCGTTCGTGCAGCGCGCCAAGCCACAGGGCGCCGGATCGCTCGACAATGTAACGGCCGTAGATCTTCCCGGTCAGAATTCGGTGCTGGTCGCGCTCACTTTTACACTGCGGAACTCCGGTCAGAAGCCGCTGTGGGTGCACAATATTGAAGGAAAGCTCGTAAGCCCCGGCGGAGAATCGTCTGGCGATGCAGTTTCCGCCGTCGATTTTGATCGTTACTACCAGGCGTTTCCCGCGCTGAAGGCGAATGCGCAGACCGCGCTCGCCCCCGAAGACAAACTGCAGCCGGGCCAGGAACTCAAGCGCACTATAATGGTCAGCTTTCCTGTGGCGCTTGACGCTTTCAACCAGCGGCGGTCGGTGAGTGTGGTGGTGCAGCCATACGATCAACCGGTACCGGTGGTCCTGACCAAGTAAAGAGAGGTGTGAATTCCACTGGTGTCCGAATATAAGAGCCGATTCCACAAATGACAAAGTCAATACGCCGCATTTTCCTTTCGATCACTTATTTTTTCCTGCTGCTTTCGGCCGTCTGCGTTGGAGCGCCGGCAAAACATCACACAAAGTACCTCGTATACATCGGCACTTACACCCAGGAAGGCAGCGAGAGCAAAGGCATCTACGGCTATCGCTTTGACTCCAATACGGCTGGGCTCGTACCCATGGGTCTGGCGGCGGAGAGCATCAATCCGTCTTTTCTTGCGGTGCATCCAAACCACCGCTTCATTTACGCGGTTAACGAAATCAGCAATTACAACGGCCAGAAAAGCGGTGCCGTCAGCGCGTTTGCCATTGACCGTGCGACTGGCAAGCTGACGCTGCTGAATCAAGTTGCCACCCGAGGCGGCGATCCCTGCTACATCAGTTTGGACAAAACCGGAAAGAATGTTCTGCTTGCGAACTACGCCGGAGGCAGCATCGCAGTATTCCCGGTGCTAGAGGATGGCCGCCTGGGGGAAGCCTCGGCTTTCGTTCAGCACAGCGGCCACGGCACGAATCCAGAGCGTCAGGAGGGGCCACACGCGCATTCCATCGACCTATCGCCGGACAATCGCTTTGCGTTGGTGGACGATCTCGGACTCGACGAGACGCTGGTATACCGGTTCGACAGTGCAAAGGGTGCGCTGACATCTGACGAGGCCAAAGGCAGCGCAAGCCGCGCCAAGGCCAAGCCGGGAGCCGGTCCGAGGCACCTCGCATTTCATCCCAACGGCAAGTTTGCCTATGTGATTAACGAAATGGCGTCTACGGTTTCTGCCTTTCGCTACGACGCCGCTAGTGGCGGCTTGCAGTCGGTACAAACGATCTCCGCTCTTCCTGAAACATTCTCGGGACACAGCGAAGCGGCCGAAATTCAGGTTCATCCTTCCGGCAAGTTTCTCTACGCCTCGAACCGCGGGCACGATAGCATTGCCGTCTTCGCCATCGACGGAAACAAGGGAACGCTTTCGCCCGTCGAATACGTTTCCACGAAAGGCGCGAACCCCCGCAATTTCGAGATCGCACCAAGCGGTTCCCTACTTTTCGCTGCTAACGAAAAGTCGGACAACATCGTCGTGTTCAACATCAACCGGCAAACCGGTCGTTTAACAGCTACCGGAAAAGTCCTGGAAGTGTCCCAGCCAGTCTGCATTAAGTTCGTACCCATCGACTAGAATGCGTGCCGATTGACGATTTATGCCGATCCAGCGAGATTCGGGTGAGTGCCTTCAGGCATGCCGATTCGGATTTCCCCGGGCCGCTCTTTTATTCCTTATTTCTTTTGAATGAACCTCCGCCGTACCAGATGAGTGTTGGCGTCAGGCTTGATCTCGTCGTACTTCATGCAACTGATCGAGCCATCCACTTCCAGCACAGCCAACGCCACATCTTGCACATTAGCGATCCCGTGCTCCCGCAGCGCGCGTTGCAATTCGTCCATGCTGACGTGCTCTCTCGCCATGTGCGATTCAACGGCTTTTCCATCATGAACCAGAAGACTCGGTTCGCCTTCGACCACACGCCGGAAGCCGCGACTGGAGCCAGAGAGAGCCCCTATTAAATAGTTGAGCAGCAATAGAGTGGAAGCCGCCACAACACCTCCGATCAGAGAGGTGTCGGGTCCGGTCATGGCATTTTGCACGGAATTGGAAAGAAGAAGCAGCAACGTCAGATCGAACGGAGTCATCTGCCCCACCTCGCGTTTGCCGCTGAGGCGCACGCCAATCAATACGACGAGGTAGACCACGGCCGTCCGCAGTGCGATCTGCAGCGCGACGTGCCCGCCCGCGGGGAAAAGCACTCCGTTCAATTGGCGGTCACCGGGGTGGGCGCATTCTTCGGAGTGCTCAAATATCCGGTCGCCTTCTTCTTATCCACTGACCAAACGACTAACTCAAACAGCATGTGTTCCCGTCCAGAATAAAACTGAATCGGTTCGGCGACGGTGCGATCCCTCTTTTCGATAGTTTTGTCGTCGGCGCTCACATTTAAAGTGTACTTGCCGTGCTTAGGATCGGCCTTTTTGAGCTGAAGGCTCACCGTGGCCACTGGCTGCGGCTTCGCTCCTTTGAGCAGCGTGAATTCGTAATAATTGCGGTCGCCCTTGTGCTTCAACAATTCCAGATCGTCACGAGTATGGGCAATCAAGCCGCTCTGCATTCCGAGGTCGCCCACCGCGCTTTGCAACTTCGCCTTGGTGGCTTCAAGGTCAGCCTTGGTTGCGGCAACGTCGGTCTTCACTCCGCCCACGTCGGTCCTCACCCCAGCAACTTCCCCGCTTACCTGGCCCATCTGCTCCTTCTGTTCTTGCTCCAGGCGAGCCTCCGCGGCTTTCTGCTGGGCCTGGAGTTGGGCGGCTCGCTGCGCCAGATCCTTCTTGGTCATGCCAAGCTTTTGGCCCAAAGTCTCTTCCTGAGCCTCCGCAGATTGCATACGCTTCTGCAACTCGGCCACTTGCGCCTGACTGGCTCCCAGATCTTTTGTCAGTTTCCCTACGTGCTGCTGCGTGGTCACATATCCGTACACCGCTGCGGCCACAAAAATGAGGGCCAGAAAAAGCAGGATCCACTTCCCTGCCGTGGACTGCTGTTCCATATGTTCCATGTGTGGTTGTTCAACTTCATCCGTCATAGTTCCTCCGAAGAGTGCCTCCTATGCTGTTGGCTCGTTTCGATAGTTTAAGACAACGTCAATATTAGCAATTAGCTACGAGGATGCCCAATTACATTTTTCTTTACAATGAACGAATGAAGAGTTGGGACGTAATCATCGTCGGTGGCGGCATCATTGGACTCGCGTTGTCAATTGAACTGCGGAAACAGGGTGCGAGGGTTTTGGTCGTCGAACGTGGCGAGCCCGGCCGGGAAGCTTCGAGTGCCGCGGGCGGCATGCTGGTGGATTGCAGCCTGGAGACGCCTGCCGCTCTTCAGCCGCTGGCCACCGCAAGTGCGCGCATGTATCCGGAGTTCGCGTATGAGTTGCAGGTAGAGTCAGGAATGAGCGTCGATCTCCGCGATGATGGGACCATTCTCCTTCCATCTTCCGGGGATGCGGAGTCCGGAGTAGGTACTGCCTTGCTGCCGGAGCAATTGGCGCAACTGGAGCCGTCGTTGGTGGCGGGTGCGGGCCCGGCATTTTATTTACAGGAGCGCAGTGTCGACCCACGGGCGCTCACGGTCGCGGCGCTCAGGACCGCAAAGAATCGCGGCGTGGATTTTTCGTCCGGAGATGAAGTAATCGCGGTGAATCTCTCGGATGACCGAGTGACCGGCGTGACCACGAGCAAGACAGCCTTTCTCGCGCCGAAGGTGGTCAATTGCGCGGGCGCGTGGTCGGGACAGATCGGTCCGCTCGCTTCTCCGGCGCGTCCGGTCAAGGGACAGATGCTGTGCCTCGCTATGCAACCGCACAACCTTCTTAAACACGTCGTCCGCGCGCCAGATGTTTATTTGATTCCGCGCAGCGACGGACGCCTGCTCATTGGCACTACCGTCGAAGAGGCCGGATTCGACAAGCGAATAGATCCGACCACCATCAAACGCCTGCATCAATCCGCGCTCGAACTGGTCCCGAAACTTAACGACGCCAGGATTTTGGAAGACTGGGCCGGACTGCGTCCCGGAACTCCTGATGGGTTGCCGATTCTGGGTGCAACTGGCACGCCCGGCTACTACGTCGCGACCGGACACTTTCGCGACGGCATTCTGCTAGCTCCTATCACTGCGCAAGTGATGGCGCAAGTAACCGAAGGAAGAAATCACGACTACGATCTTGCAGCGTTCTCACCGGCGCGGTTTTCTGAAAAGCCAGTTCCAGGCTAAGCGAGCAACGGCTCTACGCCTGCCTCCATCGGCTATACTGGAGCGTTTCCGAGGAGCATCAGCCGCGCTTGCTGCGCACACCAGAAAGGATCATGTCATGGCTTCCCCCGCAGTCGATTTTGCCCGCAATAATCAGCAGCGCTTTCTCAACGAACTGAAAGATCTTCTTCGCATCCCCAGCGTCAGCACGCTCGAGGAACACAAAGCCGACGTGCAAAAGGCTGCCGATTTCGTAGCCAACGACTTGCGGCGCATCGGAATGGAGAATGTCGAGGTCATTCCGACGAAAGGCCATCCTCTGCTCTACGCCGATTGGCTGCATGCGCCGGGAAAGCCCACTGTGCTGTGCTACGCGCACTACGACGTGCAGCCTCCCGACCCGCTCGACGAATGGAAGACTCCACCGTTTGACCCTACCGAACGCAACAACAATGTTTATGCACGTGGAGCGGTCGACGACAAAGGCCAGCTCTGGATGGAAGTGAAAGCCCTCGAATCTCTAATGAAGTCCGGCAACGGCAAGCTGCCTATCAATGTCAAAGTGATCTTTGAAGGGGAAGAAGAAGTTGGAGGGGAGTCCATCTCGGAATATGTCCGCAAGCAGAAAGCCAAGCTGAAGGCGGATTTCGCACTGGTATGCGA
>Ga0307478_10002724_pt1 | contig 13625 bp, 11 predicted proteins | sample atmos_gasesECM4C_2_FD_203713 | JGI IMG/M metagenome (GOLD analysis project Ga0307478, IMG submission 203713) | Hardwood forest soil microbial communities from Morgan-Monroe State Forest, Indiana, United States - atmos_gasesECM4C_05 | ecosystem: Environmental > Terrestrial > Soil > Temperate...
ATTCAAAATAAATCATATGAAACCCTGGGTGAAAAATTTCTTCTTGGGGCTTGGCTTGGCAGGCTGTGTGACATTTTTCGGAGCCTGCGTTGGAAGTTATGTCGACGGGGGTTCTGTAGTCGTGGACACGGACTATTACGGGCCCGCCTATGGCGGATCGATCGGCTATGGGCATCCGTACTATCGCGACGACTCGCATATTGCGTCTCCGCCGAGACGGGACTTTCACGGGGATGACAGATCACGCGCTCCCGCGCATGAGAGCCATTCCGCACCGGCGCAAGGGGATCACAACCGCAAGTAGCCGGCGGCGGGCCAAAGCCCCAATCGGTTCTTGGCAAGGCTATGAAAATTTTCCGCGTTGCCCGAATCTTTCCAGCATTGACGTGCATGATCCTCTGGGGCGGGCGTCTGGCGGCCGATACCGTTGACACGAAAAATGGCGCTCATCTCGTCGGCAAGATCATCAGGATCGACGGCGGTATCGTGTATTTGCACACGGACTACGCTGGCGACCTTGCCATCAAGCAATCAGAAGTCACCAGCCTGGCCACGGACCAGCCGGTCGCGGTCCGTCTCGTTAGCGGCACGCGACTCGAAGGCAAGGTCACACCGGACAACGGCAAGCTTCAGATTGCCGGCCACGACGGGACATTGACCACCGAAATCCAAAACATTGACGCAGCCTGGGAGGCAGGTGAAGAGGATCCAGCCATTGTCGCCCTCCGCCGTCATTGGACTTATAAAGCGGCAGTTGACGTGAACGGAGAAACCGGGAACCACCATCAGCTCGGCACGGCCGGCAGTTTCCGCGCCGACCTCAAAACTGCGCAGGACGAACTGCAATTTTACAGCGAATACAACCGGCAGGTCACCGACGGCCAGAAATCCGCCGACCAGCTCAAAGTGGGCTCGGATTACGCCGCGCATATTTCGGAACGAGGTTCCTGGTATGTGCGCGACGAAGGTGGATTTGACCGCGTGATGGACGTCATTTTCTACGACATCGCCGCCGGCGGCTTCGGTTATGATTTTATCCAACAACCAAAACACCTCCTCACCGGCCGCGCCGGGCTCTCCTACCGCTACGATGAATATAAGAATCCCGCGACACCCCGCGTAAACTCCTTGGGCGCCGACTTTGAGCTGGACCACGAATGGACTTTCGGCGTTTCCCGCCTGGTCAACAAACTGGCCTACGTGCCGGCGTTCCAGAACTTGAATAATTTCATCGTCACGCACGAAAGCTATTACGAAATTCCACTGGCCGATCCGGCCTGGAAATTGCGCCTCGGTGTGTCCAACGACTACAACAGCCGGCCCGGCGCCGGTATCAAGCGGCTCGACACGACCTACTTCACGCGTCTCCTGGTCGACTTGAAGTAGCAAACGAAGCTGTCTCGAAATGTCAGCCGGCATGACAACACCCCATAGCGCCACCACCCGGCCGACGTTAAGCTCGCTTCCATCGTGATCCACCATATCGAAGCGGTCCGCCGGAGGCATGGGCGCAGTTTTTTCAGCAAAACGAATTTCCTGCGACTCGCTCTTCCGTGTCTCTGCGCTTTCGGCTTCAGCGTCCGCCTGTCAGCCCAACCGGCTGACTCCGCTTCCACGCAGCGGGCGCGCTCGGCGCCTGTCGTCACCCTTTATCTAGAGAACGATTCATTCGTCGGCACCGACCGCCACTACACCGCCGGAGAAAAGATTTCATGGCTTTCCGCCGATCTCACCGACTGGGGCTGGACGGGATGGCGCAAAACTGTCGTCGACGTGCTGCCGTTCGTGAACCGTCCTGAGGGCCAGAAAAACTTTGGCGTCGCCTTCGGCCAGGACATGTACACGCCACAGAACCTCACGCTACGCACGCCCGATCCCAAGGACCGGCCCTACGCCGGCTGGACCTATCTCGAATTCGCTTTCATCAGCAAGACGCCCGTCATTACCGACACGCTCGCCATCCAGTTTGGCATCATCGGCCCGGACAGTTATGCAAGGCAAACCCAGGACATTGTCCACAAATTGATCGGCGACCCGAAGCCGCAAGGATGGGCTCACCAGCTTCACGACGAGCCGGGCATAAACCTGATCTACGAACGCAGCTGGCGCATTTATGCGCGCGCGCTTAATGACTTTCTCGGAGTCGATCTCGTTCCTCGCGCCGGCGCCTGCCTCGGCAACGTGCAAACCTACGTCAACGCCGGCGGCATCCTGCGGGCCGGCTTCAATCTCCCGAGCGATTTTGGCGTCCAGCTCGCCAGCCCCGGCAGCATCGGCAGCGCGCCCTCTGACGACCTGGATCCGCGGGTCGCCCCCGGTCGCAATTTCAGCCTTTTCGTTTTCACCGCGGTGGATGGTCGCGCCGTGGCGCGCGATATATTTCTCGACGGCAACACGTTTCGCTCGAGTCCCTCCGTCAACAAGGAGCCCTTTGTCGCCGACTTGAGCGCCGGCCTCGGCTTCATTGCCGGCCGCTGGCAATTTACGTATACCCTGGTGAGACGCACGCGCGAATTCAAGACCCAGCAGCAATCCCACGACGATTTTGGCTCACTCACCATGTCGCGTGCCTTCTAAGAGGACATCAGCCTTGATCGACTTATAGCGCGTCACCAAAGCGTGCCTTTTGCATGATATACAAGACCGGCCGCAGCACAGTGAGCAATCCAGCGGGTAACACCCCATATCGGCAGAGGCGTAGGTGGCGTATATCTCCTGCATGACAACAAAGAACCTGTTTCCATTGCCCGTGGTGGCACTCGCCGCACTGCTGTGCGCCCCGGCTCCCGGGTTTGCCCGGTCCATCCTGCTCACGGCTGAAAACTTCACGATTCTCGGTGGCACGGCCATCACCAGCAGCGGCGTAGCTGGCACGACGATCAAGAACGGCAACGTCGGCCTCGCGCCAGGCGCAACCAGCGGGATCACCGGCTTTCCGCCGGCCGTGGTCACCGGGGGAGCGATTATCAGCACGGGCACGGCTACCACCCAGGCGCGGCTGGACCTTATCACCGCCGAAGTCAGTTTGGCCGGCATGGCGGCCAACGCAGACATGAGCAACGTCGATCTGGGCGGGAAGACCCTTGCCCCCGGTGTTTATAAATTTACCGGCGCCGCGGGGCAGACCGGCGCACTCGTCCTCGATGCCCAGGGGAAAAACAATGTGTTCTGGGTTTTTCAAATCGCCACCGCGCTCACCACCTCGGTGAATTCGTCGATCACGGTCATCAATTTGGGTACCAATGGCGGCAGCGATGACGCCATCTATTGGAACGCCGGCAGCGCCATCAATATCGGCGCCAATAATGCGATCGCCGGGAATTACCTGGCGGGCACCAGCATCTCTTTTGGCTCCACCACGGGTGGCAGCGGCCGGGCCCTGGCGCTGGCCGGCGTCACGCTCGACGACAATATCATCGACGCCCACGGCGGCCCGGCTGGCAGCGACTGGACCGGTGGCTTGGTCCTTGGCGCCCCCGGCAGCCCTGCAGTGCTCGCCCAATTTCCGTCTCCCTCCTGCATTGCGGTGGACGCATCCGGCAACCTCTATGTGGGTGATTCCTCCCTCGATACGATCCAGAAAATTTCAACGACGGGAGTCGTGAATCTCGTCGCCGGCTCGTCGGGGCTCGGCGGCTCGACCGATGGCACTGGTGCGGGCGCCCTTTTCAACCAGCCAGGCGGTATTGTCATCGACAGTTCAGGTAATTTGTTTGTTGCCGATACCGGCAACTCGACGATTCGAAAAATTGCGTCCGGCAACATCGTCACCACTTTCGCCGGTTCCGCGGCAAACAAAAGCTATAAAGACGGCACCGGCGCGGGCGCCTGGTTTAATTCACCGGTCGGAATAGCCCTGGATGCACTCAATAACCTCTTTGTGGCAGATTCAAAAAATTCGGTCATCCGCAAGATCAGCTCGACGGCCGCCGTTACCACTTTCGCTGGAGCTGCCGGAGTCATCGGGTCAACCGATTCACCTCCACGGTTCAACGTTCCCTTTGGCCTGGCCGTGGATTTCAGCACGAGCATCGTCTACGTCGGCGATAGCAGTAATAACACGATCCGTAAAATCACGCCGTTCGGCAGCACCTCGACCCTGGCGGGCCTGGCCCTGACTACCGGTTCGGCGGATGGAACCGGCAGCGTCGCGCGCTTCAATCTACCGGACGGGGCAGCCACGGACACCGCGGGCAATGTCTATATCGCGGATACCGCCAGCTCCACCATTCGCAAAATGACTCCCGGCGGCATGGTGACGACCATTGCGGGCCAGGCCGGAGTTCAAGGCCTGACGGACGGGACCGGCACCGGTTCCTTGTTCAATCAACCTGAGGCTCTGACCGTGGACACGGCCAACAATATTTACGTGGCGGACACCGGTAACGCCGCCATCCGCAAAATTACGCCGGTCGGCGTCGTGACTACCATAACGACCTCGACCCCACCACTAACCTCAACACTTTCGACTTCCGGTCCTGCTGCTGGATCCTCAAGTGGCGGTGGTGGCGCGTTCGACGACTGGTTCCTTGGCTTCCTCGCATTTGCCGGGCTCTGGCGGTCGAAAATCGCAAAGCTTAGGAAATGACTTTGAACAAGGCGGGCTGTTGCCCGCTCATCAGCCCGGATGCATCACTCTTTTCCTAGAGCTGATGCATCCGCTTGCGCCGACTTGCCCGGCGCAAGGTGATTTCCCCGACAAAGTCGGCCCGACCGGGCGCATCGCTCATTCGAGCGACAGTATGCGATGATGATTAGCATAATACCCCATTTTCACCCGGGCATTTTCCGGGCAATCTCGGACCCATGAATAATCTCCGGCTCTCTCCCGCCCCATCACCGATCGGCGAACGCCTTGCGGCGCTTCCCACCCGGCAGCCTGCGTCCACTGCAAAAGAAATCTCCGCCCGGGAAACCGGCCGGCCTTCCGTGCCAAAGACCCGGCCAACCCGCGGTCGCTTCACCAGTCACACGCTCCTGTCATGATCGCCCCCACTCCTTCTTCCGACAACTTGGAGTCTTCGCTCCAAGCGACCGGTCCCGCCGACGAGGCAGCGACATCAGGCCAGGAGGCCGCGCATGATGCCGAGTTGGTCAGGCGTTTCAACGCCGGGGACGATACCGCCTTCGTCGAGATCGTCACGCGCTATCGCGGGAAAATGTTCGCCATCGCGCTCTCGCATCTGCGGAACCACGCCGATGCCGAGGAGATCGCCCAGGACACTTTTATCCGCGCGCATCGCGGCCTGGCGCGTTTTCGCGGGGATTCCTCGCTGGCCACCTGGCTCCACCGCATCGCCTTCAATCTCTCACACAACCGCTATTGGTATTATTTCCGCCGCCGGCGCCATGACTCGCTGTCGCTCGATTCCGCTCTCGACGATGACAATCAGGCCAATGTCTCCGACTTGATTGCCAGCGACGCCCCAAATCCCCTGCGCGAGGAAGCGTATCGCGAATTCCTGGCGCACGTCGATGTGTGCATGGAGAGACTCAGCGTCCAACAGCGGGAAGTTCTCACGCTGCGCAATGGCCTCGACCAGTCCTACGACGGCATCGCCCAAACGCTCGGGATCAGCATGGGCACGGTGAAAAGCCGGCTTGCCCGCGCCCGCGAAAGCCTCCGCGAGCTGCTCGTCGATGTGTATACTGGGTTTGAGCCGGGCACCCCGCCTATTTCGCAGTGGTTCGAACCCAGCCGTCCCGCCGGCCACCGGAACGGCTCCTGTGCTTGAGTGAATCGTTCTCATTCTCCCGCCTACCTGGAAGACGAGAATGAGAACGACTGATGAAGCCCATGCAGTTTTCCTGTTAGGGCTACACCCCATGGCTCGCGCACAACATTAAGCGCATATTAAGCCGCTGAAAATCCATGTCTGCGCCCGCGGTGGGCACAGGGATGAAAAACTTCAGACCGCATGCCAGCAACCATAACCCAGGAACTGGCCGAGAAAAATCAGTCGCTGGTTTACTTCGACAAGCGCATCCATCAGGTCGAGCGTCGTCGCGATTATCCACCTGCCGGCTGTCTTCGTTCGGATCCGGTTGTTCTGGAGGAGTTGCGGGTTTTATACGTTGGCCACGCGAAGTTGCTGCAGCGTATCCAACACCTGGAACAAGACCTGATCGAGTCTGATTTTGCGGAGACTTTCCAGTCCGTCCTGGAAACGGCGCGCCAGGACGATGCGTACGCGACCAAAAAATCCGGCCGTCCATCCCTTATCCGGAATCTCTTTCCCGCTTACGGCGAAGCCCAATCGATCTGACCGATGCATCGCCGCAGGAGTATTTTTCCCGCGGTAGGGTAACACCCCATATTTTCCCGGAGGCCTTCCGGCCTACACTCACGTGCGCAAACACGAGATGGATTGCTTGCCGAACGGAGCGTCCGACCGACCGACAATATGCGACCCTTCAATCCAGTTACCGATCAACCAGAATGTTTTTGAATGAAAAACAAGAGATCCAAATCCACCGCCCCGGCAACTACTTTGCCCAAGTGCCCCACGGGCATCCAGGGTCTCGATGAAATCACCGGCGGCGGGTTTCCGCGCGGGCGGCCCACGCTCGTCTGCGGCAGCGCGGGGTGCGGCAAAACTCTGATGGCCGCGGAATTCCTCGTGCGCGGCGCGGCGCAATTCGGCGAGCCGGGCGTATTGATGGCTTTCGAGGAAACGGAAGCGGAGTTGAAGGCCAACGTGGCGTCACTCGGATTTGACTTGAATGGCCTGGTCCGGCGCAAAAAAATTGTCATCGACTACGTCCACATCGAGCCGAGTGAAATCCAGGAGAGCGGCGATTACGACCTGGAAGGGCTGTTCGTCCGGCTCAGTCACGCCATTGATTCCATCGGGGCCAAGCGCGTGGTGCTGGACACGCTGGAAGCGTTGTTCTCCAGCCTGGCGAACGAGGCCATCCTGCGCGCCGAACTGCGCCGTCTTTTCCGCTGGCTCAAGGTCAAGGGCGTGACCGCCGTCATCACGGCCGAGCGCGGTCGTGAGCAGTTCACCCGGCATGGGCTGGAGGAATACGTGTCCGACTGTGTCATCCTGCTCGACCATCGCGTCAATGACCAGATTGCCACGCGGCACCTTCGCGTGGTGAAATATCGCGGAGCGCGGCACGGCACCAACGAGTTTCCATTTCTCATCGGCAACGAGGGCATCAGTGTCCTGCCCATCACTTCGCTGGGGTTGAATCACAAGATCTCGCGCGAGCGGATCGCCACCGGCATCCCCCGGCTCGACGCGATGCTGGGCGGGCGGGGATTTTTCCGCGGCAGCAGCATCCTGCTCACCGGCACGCCCGGCACCGGAAAAACCATCGTCGCCGCCAACTTTGCGCAAGCCGCCGCCTTGCGCGGGGAACGCGTGCTCTTTTTCTCGTTCGAGGAATCGCCCAACCAGATCATCCGCAACATGCATTCCATCGGGTTGCGCCTGGAACCGCTGGTCAAGCGTGACCTGCTGCGGTTTCACTCGGCGCGCCCCTCGCTCTACGGCCTGGAAATGCACCTGGCCACCATGTTCAAGGAGATCGCCACGTTTAAACCCCACGTCGTCATCGTGGACCCGATCACCAGCCTGATGGACGCGGGCACCGACTCCGAAAGCAAGGGGATGGTGACGCGGCTGATCGATTACCTGAAGGGCGGACAAGTCACCTCGCTCTTCACCAGCCTGACGCAGGGCGGCCACGCGTTGCAACAAAGTGAAATGGCCATGTCCTCGCTGATGGATTCATGGCTGTTGTTGCAGGACTTCGAAGGCAACGGCGAACGAAATCGCGTGCTCTACGTGCTCAAGGCGCGCGGGATGGCGCACTCAAACCAAATTCGCGAATTCCTGATTTCGGACCGGGGCATTGACCTCGTGGACGCCTACATCGGCCCGAGCGGCGTGTTGACCGGCTCGGCCCGCGCCGCGCAAAACTCCCTCGAGAAAGCCGCCATCTTGGCCAGCCAGCAGGAATCCGCCCGCCGCAAGCGCGAGCTCGAGCGCAAACGCGAAGCAATTGAACGGCAGATCAGCGGACTGCGCTCCGATTATGAGAGCGAAACGATGGAACTGCGTCGCGTTGACGAACAGGTCGGAACGCGGGCGCTCACGTTGACGACAGAGCGGGCGGCTTCCGGCCGCTTGCGCCAGGCGGATGCCAAGGTGCCGGTCAGCACGCGGGGCAATTCCAGAAACGGAAAAAATGGGAAGGGACACCAATGAAAGCCAAAACAGCAAAACGCCCGGCCTCCCGCGCCAAGCGCCGGCCCGCCAAGCTCTGGCAACTGCGCCTTTATGTAACCGATTCGACGTCCAAATCGGTGGATGCGTTTTCGAATCTAAAGAAGATTTGCGAAAGCCGTCTCAAAGGTTGTTATCGCATCACGGTGATCGATTTGGTGAAGCATCCCGAGCTGGCTAAAGGCGACCAAATTCTGGCCGTTCCCACGGTGGTGCGCAGGTTGCCGCAGCCCGTGCGAACTATCATTGGCAGTCTTTCAGATACCGCGCATTTGCTCGTCGGCTTGGATTTGCGCCCGGCAGTTTAACCAAGAAGAACATCCTGAAAAAAACCAATGCCAGCCGTGCAAACAAGGTCACTAATCTGTCCCTGGCCACCCGGCCCGCGAGCAAGTACGTTTTGCGACTGTTCGTGGCCGGAGCCACGGCGCGGTCGCGCCAGGCCATCCTGCACGTTCGTCGGCTGTGCGAGACCGAACTGAAAGGCCGCTGCAAACTCGAAGTAATCGACATCTACCAGCAGCCCAGGCTGGCGCGCAACCACCAGATCATTGCGACCCCGACGCTGATCAAGGAATTTCCCCGGCCCGTGCGCCGGTTCATTGGCAACCTGGCACACACCGCCGGACTGTTCGTCGAGTTGAGCCCGGACACAAAAGGTAAAATCGCCGTGTGAAAACAACCCGCCACAAAATCTCCGGTCGCCCCGCCCCCTCCCGCGAACTCGCCGAGCTCCGTGTGCGCCTGGCCGACACGGAGGAAATGCTCCGCGCCATCCGTACCGGCGAGGTGGATACGGTGGTCGTCGCTGGCAAACAGGGCCCGCAAGTCTTCACGCTGCAAGGCGCCGAGCACGCCTATCGCGTACTGATCGAGTCCATGAACGAAGGCGCGGTGACGCTGACGGTCGACAAGACGATTCTCTACGCCAACCAGTGCTTCGCCAAGATGGTCAAATGCCCGCTCGAGCAGGTGACCGGCGGTTCCTTTCGCCGCTTCATCTCCGCCGAAGACCGGGCTGTGCTCCGGCCGCTCATCAAACGCGCCAACAAATCCGGATCTAAAATCCAAATTCTGCTCAAGGCCAGCGATGGTTCGCAAATGCCGGTGCAAATTTCCATCCGCCTGCTGGCCAAGAATGGTTTCAAGCACGCGCCGGTTGGCCTGGTGGTGACGGACATGACGGAGGCCCGGCGCAACGAGGAAATGCTGCGGGCCCTGACGCACCGCGTGGTGCAAGTGCAGGAAGCCGAGCGCGGGCGCGTGGCCCTCGAATTGCACGACGACATCACCCAACTGCTCTGCGCCGTCCTCTTTCGCAGCCAGGCGCTGGCCGACAAGCTGTCGGCGCGCGATGGGCCGGCGAAGAAAGAGGCGATAAAACTTCGCGAAATGCTCGGCCAGGCAACCAAGGAAGTGGAGCGCATCTCGCGCAACCTGCGGCCGAGCATCCTGGACCAGCTTGGCTTGGTCGCCGTCCTGCGCGACGCCAGCACGGAATTCGCGCACCGGACGGGCGTGCTGGTCAAGCTGGCCTGCGTGCAGCTGATCGCGCGGCTGCCCGCCGACACCGAGCTGGCGCTTTACCGCATTCTCCAGGAAGCCTTGAAGAACGTGGAGAAACACGCCCGTGCCCGCCAGGTTACGGTGCACCTGACCCAGCGGGGCGCTTTCATCCAGTTGGCGATCCACGACGACGGGATCGGCTTTGACCATCTCGCCAGACGAAAGGGAAAAAGCGGCCTCGGCCTGCTCGGCATGCGCGAGCGAGCGACCTATGTGGGTGGCACCCTCAAAATCAAATCCGTTCGCCGCGCCGGCACGGAAATCGAGGTGCTCATTCCGCTGCTGCCCATTGCCACGGCGGCGAACAGCTAGCTCTTTACCTTGTCGCTATTTCGTGAAAACAAGCGTTCAATATCGAGCGTAAACGTTCACCTCAGCCCATTGACGAGTCACTGACCGTGCAACCCATTTGAGAGCAACCGCCGCCGGAAAATCACACGATAGATGATGGATGGAAATGCACCGTTGATGAAGGACGCCCACACGAGATTATATGCCCGCTACCTGGCGGCGCTCCGCACCCACCTCAACAAGCAAAACTTGATGAACGGCGACCTTGCGCAACGCTTGGGCCGGGCCGCCCTGGCCGACGGACTGGCCACCCTGGACCTGGCCGTCATTCACGAGCAGGCGGTGTTTGCCCTGGCCGCATCGCACGATTTCGCCAGCACTCAGAATGGCGCACTAAAGCAGGCCGGATATTTTTTCACGCAGGCGCTCATTCCGCTGGAAACGGCCCAGCGCGCCACGCGGCAGAGCAACCGGCATTTGCAGCAGCGCAACAAGACGTTGCGCCTGCACACCGCGGCTTTGGCCAGTGGCAATCTCCGACTGGAACGCGAAGTCGCGCGGCGCAGGGCCGGCGAAGGCACCATCAGGAAAGGAAAGGCGCAGTATAAAGAACTCTTTTTGAAGTCGCAGGTCATGCAGAGAAAACTCCGCCAATTGACGCGCCAGATTATTTCGGCGCAGGAGGAGGAGCGAAAGCAGATCAGCCGCGAGCTGCATGACGGGGTTGTGCAAACGCTGATCGGCATCAACGTCGAGTTGTCGGCCCTGGGCGAGGGCACCGCCGTCGGCCTGCACGCCCTGAAGGCGAAAATCGCCCGCACCCAGCGGCTGGTGGCAAATTCCGTGAACGCGGTGCACCGGTTTGCCCGCGAGCTCCGGCCGGCGGTGCTGGACGACCTCGGGCTGATTCCCGCCCTCCATGCATACAACAAAAGCCTGGCCGCGCGAAAAAAAATCAAGATCAAGTTGACCGCTTTCGGCGGCGTCGAGGCCCTGGGCGGCGCCCAACGAACCGCGCTGTTCCGCGTGGCGCAGGAGGCCCTCACCAATGTCGCCCGCCACGCGCAGGCCACCCAGGTCAGGATGAGCATCACCCAAGTTTCGGGCGCAATCCGGATGGAGATCAGCGACAACGGGAAATCGTTCCATGTCGACAAAATCCTCTCGGCCAAAAACCACAAGCGCCTGGGCCTGGTTGGCATGAAAGAACGGATCGAAATGGTTGGCGGAAGCCTGACCATCGAGTCCACCCCCGGCAAAGGCACAACCGTGCGCGCAGAAATTCCCTTTACCCAGGAAAAAACAAAAAAATGACATCTCCCAAACAAATCACTGTCCTGCTGGCCGAGGATCACTCAGTCGTGCGGCAAGGCCTGTGCGCGCTGCTCAACGCGGACGGACATTTCAAAATGGTCGGCGAGGCGCGGACGGGGCGTGAAGCCGTGGAAAAGGCGAAAGCCCTCTGCCCCGATGTCATCCTGATGGACATCGCCATGCCGGTGCTCAATGGCCTGGAAGCGACGCGGCAAATCCTCGCCGCAAATCCCGCCGCCAAGGTGATCATCCTCTCCGCGCACAGCGACGACGAATATATCGAGCGCATGACCGCGGTCGGCGCGGTCGGTTTTCTCGAAAAACAAACGTCCGCCGACGTCCTGACCAAGGCGATCCGCGAAGTGGCCAAGGGTATTAATTTTTTCAGCCCTTCCATTGCCAAGCGGATGAGCAACAGCCTGAGCAAGCCGCGCGACCGGGACGGTTTGGTTAAAGCCAACGCCACCCGCCTGACTTCCCGCGAGTCCGAAGTGCTCCAACTGGTGGCCGAAGGTTCAGCCAACAAACAGGTCGCGGCTACCCTCGGCATCAGCATCAAGACCGTCGAGAAGCACCGGCAGCACCTCATGGACAAACTCAACATTCATGACACGGCCGGGCTCACCCGCTATGCAATCTCCGCCGGCGTCATCGAAAGCAGCGTCCAACTGACGATTATTTGAAACGGCCTCGATCAACCAAATCGTTCTCTTTCTCGTACTCATTCTCGTTCTCTCAGATCCTTCGATTCGAGAACGAGAATGAGCCCGGCTCCCCCCGGCGTTCGCGCCGCGTGTTCTTGTCACTTGATACCTGATCCTTGGCACTTCGCCTGCCCTTGTCCTTCGACGTTCAGCGTTCGAATACTGCATGTTGGGCGTTCGGCTGGGTATTTGAGGTAGGGCGGGTTATCCCTGGTCGCCTTCGGCGAGCGGGTAAACCTTAACCCGCCGCGTCAGTTGAGACGAATGCCGACGGCGCGTTAGGGATAACGCGCCCTACCCGCGCTACTGCGCGAAACATTCCACCGCCCGTCGCGGCCGCGGTGTACCTACTCCACCCCATTATGACTAGACCCCATAGTAGTTTGAGCCGTGAACGGCTATTTTGACCGCTGGATTTAAGCCGACGTCACCTCGTCCGCCTTCAGCCAGTTCAAAAAAAGTCTCACATGAAAAATTATCGCTCGTTACTCGCATCGGCCCTCGTGGCCATCTCCGTTTTCGCCGGCATCCAAGCCCGTGCCGACAGCATGGCGTCAATCGCCATCAATCCCGCCACCGGGGTTGTCACTCTCACTCCGCGCTGGCCCAGCGCTCCCACCCCTGGCAGCCTGGCGGGATTCCATTTCATGGCCCAGGATTTGTCGTTGGGCGGAGGGGCCAACCAATTCTACTCGATCACAAGCACGGTCATCCCAGCCGGCGGCAATATTCTAGCGTTCACCCACTATATCGCGGCGTCCGGCGCTGCGACCACCCACGCGGATATCGGCAGCAAGCTCACCCCGAATTACTATTCGGCCCTGACCTCGGCCGATCCCGACGTCGGTTACGGTGCGATTAATTTTTATTTAATCCATCACAAGTCGACCGGGGACTACTTTACGGTCATCAAGCCGAGTTCCGGCACCGCTTCGTCGGTCGCCGATTTGAAGCCCATGAACGGTCCAGGCGGGCCGGCCACGCTGGGTACCAGCGGCTACTTTGGCCTGACGTTCGCGGCCGCCAATCTCGGCTATGGCCTCGATTTTTTCTACTACCTCCGCACCGACCCCGTCACCGGTTTCACCGTGTTTGGCACGCTGGACCCGGCGCTGCTCAACGCCTCGGCTGATCAATTCAATTTGGGCCAGGGCGGCCATAACGCGCTGGAATTTACCGGTACCGACGTCGGTTACGGGACAAACAAGATGTATTTTCTCCGGCTGGATCCGAACACGGATTTCACGATCTTAGGAACGCTGGATCCCGTCACAGGCAAGGCTTCGGATATCGCCAACCTCGGCAGTGTCTTTTCGACGTTGAGCTTCGTTCCCGGCGATGTGGGGTTTGGCACAAACCAGTTCTACACGTCCGGCCCGGTCAACACGACCTGGCAGTCGGTCAGCTTTGCCGCCATCCCAAACCGGTTGCTCAGCGCCGGTTCGTTCACGGTTTCTCCGTCGGCCAGCTCCGGTTTGCCGATTGCGCTCACCGTGGTATCCAGTTCGACCGG
>Ga0307478_10002726_pt1 | contig 13621 bp, 12 predicted proteins | sample atmos_gasesECM4C_2_FD_203713 | JGI IMG/M metagenome (GOLD analysis project Ga0307478, IMG submission 203713) | Hardwood forest soil microbial communities from Morgan-Monroe State Forest, Indiana, United States - atmos_gasesECM4C_05 | ecosystem: Environmental > Terrestrial > Soil > Temperate...
CTTGCCTCCTTTTTATGTTATAATGTTCACCAAAAGGATAATATACATGACAGATAAAATAGACAACAAAACAAAGGCCTTACTTGAAGCCCAATCGGTCCCGGATCTCGAGCGCCATCAATGGCTTTGCACCGTCTGCCAGCACCCGGAACGCGACGCTATCGAGGGATCCTTCCTCCAATGGCGCTGCGTTTCTTGGATCAACCGGCAATTTGAGATCTCCAACCGCAATGCCCTTTATCGCCATGCCCACGCTACCGGCCTGTTCTCCCGCCGTGGCCGCCGTCTCCGCTTTGCCCTTGAGCACATGATCGAACAGGCCGATCAAATTATCCCCACCGGCGATCACATTCTTCGCGCTATCCGCGACTACAGTTGTCTCGATGATGAAGGCAAATGGCACGAACCCCCATCTCACGTGATCGTCTCCTCGGGATCAGCTCTCCCCCGGACAGAGGCTATTCCGGTCGAGGCTTCCCTCCTTCCATCTGCACCCTCCCTCGAGGCTGCCGAACCCCTCCTGGATCATCCATTTCTAATCGAGACGAGTCAGGAAATAGAAAACGCCGCAACCGATTGAAAACAAAAGGTGGGCTTCCATTCTAATCGGGACAAAATCCGCGGGGTCTTGAGGCCCTTTTGCTGCCTGCCGGTAACCTCAATTATGCTATCTTGGCGTGAAGAAACCGTTCCCCTGGGAGGACCCTATGGAACCGGCCGCGGTGCGCGGCAGCGATCGCGTCTCCCTCACTTTATGGCTCGAGGCTTCCGGCACGGATGTCCACGGCCAGGAATTCAATCAGGCAGCGCGAACCCTCCTCATCAATCGTGACGGCGCCATTATTCTCTTTGAACGCGAGCTCGCGCCCCACCAGCAAATTCACCTTAAGCGAAAAGAGCCCAGCGAGTCCCATCGCCAGGGTTCCGTACGTGTCGTCGGCCAGTTCGGCAGGCTGAACGACGGCTACCTCTATGGCATCGAGATTCTGGATGCCGCCGTGGACCTCTGGGGAGTGGAGTTCCCTCCCATTGCGGAATCGGCGGAAGCCATCGCCCGTATGCTCCTCGAATGCACCTATTGCCGCCGGCGGGAAGTCGTCTACCTCAACGAATTGGAACTGCACGGCTTCGAAACCAACCGCGGCATCGCGCGCCATTGCGCGGCGTGCGGCGTCCCAAGTATCTGGACGCAAGCCCCTCACGAAGACGGAAAAAAACCCGCCGCGCGCTCATCCCGCAAAGGCCGGACGAGCGAAGCGAAGCGTCCGGCTGCCCCCGAGGGCCACTACATCGAGCGCCAGAAAGTGCGCCAGCAGACGCGCCTCACCGCTTGCATACGCCAGGAGGGCGCGGACGATGAGCTCGCCGTGTGCGAGGATATTTCTCCGGTGGGGCTGTGCTTTCGCAGCAAGCGCCGCTACGAACCCAATTCCGCCGTTTCGGTGGCTGTTCCTTACGCCCCGGACGCTGCCAATATTTTTCTTCCCGCACGCATTGTTTATTCGGAGGAAATTCCCAAGGCGGGTTTGTTCCGGCACGGCACGGAATACGCCGGCGTACAATCTCGCGTGCGCCAGTCATCGGGGGAGTGAAGCGCAGCGCGATGAAATTTTTACTGTGCGGCGAGAGGCGCGTGTTCCCGCGGCCGGCGCGCGTGATAGCGCATGGCGATATTCAGATACACGCTGCCGTGCGGAGTTTCAAAACTCAACACAGTTGCTTCCGAATCTTTTCCGACCTCGGCGCACTGCTCTTCCCCCAGCACCTCGGGCGGATAGACTTTGAATTGGAATCCTCGATCATTGAGCTGCGTCACGGCGTTGCCGATCACCATGTTGGCAAGCTCGCACACGGTTTCCGGAACCAGCGCCTCCGCCGGATCCACGGCCGCGCCGGTAAGATAGCCCGCCACCTCCGCGGCGGCCTGCCGCTCCATGTCCAGAACGATGCGGCCCTCGATCTGCCCGCGAAACGTGACCACCGCCGCCAGCCCCTGGCGCCGGTACCCGTCTCTTTCCATCGTCAGTTCCACGATTTTAGCCGGAGTCTTCATCACCTCCGCCAGAACGGTATCGAGCGAGCCGATAAACGGCTGGATCAAATCCATTCTCATTAGTTTTTCTCCCCCGCCGCGCCCACGGGAAGAGTGACGCCATCGTCGTTGAGTACGTAGCGAATAATTTCGTAGAGAGCCTCGGGTTTCACGGGCTTCTGCACGAAATGGCGCGCGCCCTTTTGGAGTGCGGCCAGAATGTTGTCCTGGTAGCCCACGGAAGAAACCATCACCACGCGCGCGTCGGGATGCTCGCGGATGATGTGATCAACCGCTTCGATGCCTTCCATCTGCGGCATGGTGATGTCCATCAGGACAATATCGGGCTTCGTCCGCGCGTACTCCGTAATGGCCGTGCAACCGTCGCCCGCTTCTCCCGCTACCTGTCCCCCGAACGATTCCACCATCTTCGTCAGGCTCTTCCGCGCGAAAATGGAATCGTCCACGATCAAGTAGCGGACCGGCTGCCGGTCCTTCTTTCGTGTCAATGCTTCGAACTCTTTCATAACTACCTCCTCCGCGAAACGCCTTCTTCAACCGTTGGGTCCGCAGCAGACAATTCCCCTCCCGGCTCTGCCGCTGGCTGCTCCACCATGCATTTCGCTTGCAGGACACCCGACAGATCCGGAAGCGAAACCACGCGTGCAGCAAATCCTCGCATGATGGCTGCGCGAGGCATGCTGTCTACCACGCAAGTCTCGGGGCTTTGTGCGATGGTGAACCCCCCGGCCGCCTGCACGGCCCCCATGCCGGCGGCGCCATCGTCCCCCATTCCCGTCATCAACACAGCCATGGTTCTGCTCCCGGCCTCCCGCGCCACAGAATGAAATAGCACGTCCGCCGACGGCCGATGACCATTCACCCGCTCATCGTCTGCCAAAATCGCGATGTCGCCATGGTCCATGCGCCGCATCTTCATATGGCGGTTTCCGGGACATATCAGAGCGCGCCCCGCCAGGAGCGCATCGCCGGTTTGAGCCTCTTTCACCTCGATGGCCGAAGCGTCATTCAGCCTCTGCGCGAACATTTGCGTAAATCCTTCCGGCATGTGCTGCACGATCAGAAGGCATCCGGGGAAATCCTCCGGAAGCTGGGACAGCAGATATTGCAGCGCGTTGGGTCCGCCCGTGGAAATGCCGATGGCAACAATGCGCGAAGGCTGCCGGGGGAGCATGGAAGAGCCGCGTGGCTCCTTCCGCTTCGCCGCAGGCGCCGTGATGATCATTTTCGGTGCGCCGGATGCAGCAGCGGCCTTGATCTTGAGCGCAAGCTCGGTGGAGATTTGGGCAAGCTGGCCCGCGGCAACCCCCTGCGGTTTGGTCACGAAGTCAAACGCGCCCAGCCCCAGCGCCTTCAGCGTCAGAGAGGCGCCTTCCTCGCTGTGCGCGCTGACGATGATCACCGGAACGCGATGCTTGCGCATAATCTGGCGCAGCATTTCCATTCCATCCATACGCGGCATCTCAAGGTCGAGCGTCACCACGTGTGGCTGCAATTCCTCGATCTTCTTCAGCCCGATCAGCCCGTCCATGGCTGTCCCAACGACTTTGATGTCGGGATCGTGGAGCAGCGCTTGGGGAATGAGCTTCCGCATCAGCGCTGAATCGTCCACGACGAGAACGCGAATCCTCTGGCTCATGCGATGGCCTCCAGCGCGGGCGTTCTGGAGAGATGTGTGACCACGGCCACGACGTTCAGGATCAGCACAACCGTTCCGTCACCCAGGATCGATGCTCCGCTCACAAGAGGGGACGTCACAAGCTGGTCTTCGAGCGCCTTGATGACCAGTTCCTCTTCCCCCATGAGACTATCTACGGCCAGGCCGAACCGGCGGCCGCTCGCTCCGATGATGATCACAAAGATGCGCTTGGCTCGTGCGTGCGTCTTCTGAGCGCCGAGCCTATCCAACCGAAACAGTGTCAGGACCTGCTGGCGCAACTGGAAAACCTCGCGGCCATCCACGTGGTGAATCTCTTCCTCACCGATGCGTGTGATTTCAACCACGGAAGCGAGCGGCAGGGCATAGAGACGTCCATGAGCGTGGAAAAGGAGCGCCTGGATGCTTGCCAGGGTGAGCGGCAGGAGGATGCGAAAAGTGGTTCCCTTCCCGGGCTCGCTTTCGAGCTCTATGGAACCCTTCAGAATTTCTAGGGCGGAATGCACCACGTCGAGTCCTACGCCGCGCCCGGAAATTGGGGTTACTTCGTCCGCCGTGCTCAGCCCAGGAGCAAAGATCAATTGGAGCGCTTCCGATTCGCTCAGTCGTGGGCTGTCCTCCTCCTTGAGAATTCCGCGCTCGATCGCGCGGCGGACGATTTTTTGGCGATCGAGACCGCGGCCATCGTCGGAAACCTCGATCACCACTTGATCACCCTCGTGGCGCGCATGCAGGTGGATTGTGCCGCGAGCGGGCTTGCCGGCGGATTGGCGTTCCGCGGCTGGTTCGATGCCATGGTCGGCGGCATTGCGAACCAGGTGTGCGAGCGGCTCGGCGAGCGCATCAAGGATTCCCTTGTCGAGGTCGGTGTTCTGCCCGGTGACTTCGAGGCCAATCTCCTTGTGGCGCAGCTTGGCGACGTCGCGCACAACGCGAGGGAAACGGCGGAAAAGCTGCTCGACGGGCACCATGCGGACCTTCATTACCGATTTTTGCAGTTCTCCCAGGATGCGCGCCTGAAACGCGAGCACGTCGGAGAACTTTCCACACAGAGGATCCTTGGCGTGCTGGCGCTCGAGCTCGCCAATCGCTCGCTGGAGCATGGATTTTCCGATGATCAGCTCGCCGACCAGGTTCATGACAATGTCAATGCGGCCCGCATCCACCCGAAGCGTGTTTTCCGCGGCCGCGTGGGCCAGCCCGGCCGGAGTTCCGGGTTCGGGAACCTCTTCCTCGTGCGCCACTGCGAAATCCGGCTGGCCCGGCTTGGCGCCAATGGAAGAGGCGGCTTCGGATTCGAGAAGAACCTCCAGCACATCACGCGTGGTAGCTTGTGGCGCCGGCGCAATTTCTACGGAAATCTTTTCCACCACGGCGGGAATATGGCAGCGGCTTCTGATCCAATCCACGGGCTTCGCGCTCGCGAGCGCCGCTTCGATCAAAGCAAGCTGCTCGGCGGGAGCCTCCGCCTCCGGGCGCAGGGCTAGGATTCGTCCGGCCTCGCCGAACGCCTTTCGAGCGAGCTCTAAAGCAGCGGCGGGAAGAGTCGTATCCGGATCGAGGTACAGTGCGATGTGATAAACGGTTTCGCCGTGGCGAAACGCTTCGGCAATTCTCAGCCGCTCATATTCGCTCCACGTGAACTTCGCGAGGACTGTGGGATGCTGCGGACGTGCCGCGGGCCGGTGCAGCAGCCCCTGGATGTGGTCACGCAGAGCCCCCCCGGCGGGCGGCTGCAGGTGGTTCCGATAGGCCGCGAGCATTTCGTGGAACGTGTCGGCGGCAGCGAGAACTACTTCGGGGATCAGCTCGGCGTTCTCTTGAGCCAGCTCGGGTGTGAGAACATCTTCCAATTCGTGGGCTAGCTCGCTCAGTTCGCGGAAGCCGCAAGCGGCCGAATCGCCTTTCAAGGTGTGCACAGCCCGGCGCACATGGCGAAGGCGTTCGGGATCGCCAGGGCGCTCTTCGAGCGCCAAGCCGGCTTCGTTCATCCCCTGGAGGATCTCCCCGGCGCTCTCGAAGAAGAGATCGCGGAGTTCGGACGCGCTCTCGTCGGAAGGGAATTTCACGGCGACGTCTCCTCGATCCGCTGATACACCGTAGCGTTGTTCTCGTGAATCATGTGAAACTTGGAGGTCAAGCCAAACAGGCTTTCGGCGTGGCCGACGAAGAGATAGCCCTCGGGATTGAGGCAGTGGTGGAACTTTTCAATTAGCCGCTTCTGTTCGGCTTCATCGAAGTAGATCATGACGTTGCGGCAGAAGATGGCGTCATTGTGCTGCGGCAGATATTCTGTTTTCAGGTTATGGAAGTCGAACTGCACGAGCTCCTTGAGCGCCGGCTTCACGGCATATTTGTCGGCCAATTTGTCGAAATAGCGGAGCCGGCATGTGTAATCCACGGTTTCCATTTGCGTTTCGCTGTATATCCCCTGCTGTGCCGTGAGCAGCGCCGAGTAATTAATGTCCGACGCAATGATTTCCACTTTCCAGGGCGGCGGGATGAGCGGTTTCGGCACGGGCATTTCGAAGGGCAGCGGGTTGCGTAGATAGTAGTAAGCGAGGGCGTCGCAAATAAGGATGGCCAGCGTGTAGGGTTCCTGGCCCGTGGAACAACCCGCGCTCCATATACGCAGCGACCAATCGCGGCGCTCCTGTTTGCGCCTCAAGATTTCCTCGAGCACGACCTTCTGAAAAAGTTCGAGTTGCGGGCGAATGCGGAAGAAGCTGGTCTCGTTGACCGTCAAATTTTCGAGCAGCGCTACAAGCTCCTTCTTGCCCTCCCGGCTGGTGAGGAGCCGATAGTAGCTGTAGAAAGAGTCCATCTGGCAAGCTTTGAGGCGGCGTTGCAAGCGGTCGCGCAGGTAATGCGTGCGGCGCTCGTCGAAATACATGCCGCATTCCTGGTAGACGAGGGTTTGCAAGAGCTTGAGTTCCGCATCGGTGAGGGGAACCTGTACCGTGAGTGTTGACATGCGCTCCTCGCACAACGCTTTTCGCCTGCTGCCGTTCCGGTTCGTCAATTCCAACGAACCCGCCCGATTCCTTGCGCCATGCCTCCGCGAACCGGGAGAATGCCGCTGTAGCAATCTCAAGAAGCGCTAGAAATCCCGAGCCATGGCCCCTGTGGCAACGCCCGCTGCGGCTTCGGCAACTTCGGCCAGACCGCGCAGTTCTCCCCGCTGCAGGATTCGATCCAGATCGAGCAGGATCACGAGCCGCCCATTCAGCTTTCCCACACCGGTGATAAAGTCGAGCTCCCCCTCCTGAAACACGGTGTGCGGTTCTTCAATTTCCGAGGGGGGAATCCGCAATACCTCCGACGCGGAGTTCACAATCAGCCCGATGGCCCGCGCCCCCAGTTCGACCACCACAATCCGGGTTTTCTTGTTTGGCTCCGCTGATTTCACGCCGAATCGCTTGCGCAAATCCACAACCGGGATGATGCGTCCCCGCAGGTTGATGACGCCTTCGATGTAATCAGGCGCATTCGGCACGGTGGTGATTTCAGGCACACGGACGATTTCGCGGACCATCGAGATGGGCAACCCGAACGTCTCGCGCCCGATGCGAAAGCCCACGACCTGGAGTTCCTTGTCCATGATGGTTTTGTGTGCTTTTTAGGAGCGCGCCATTTCGGCGTATTCCGGAGGAGCTTGGCGCTCCGGCGCCGCCGCGGGCCGCCGGGCCGAGTGGCGCCAGGCATCCGCGTGGCCTTCCTCGAGAACGAAGCGATCCATGGATTCCAGCAGCCCCCGGGACAGCTTCGTCATCTGCTCGGCGGCAGCGGCCAGCTCCGTGGAGCTGGATGTGGATTGCTGTACCAGCTCGCGCATCCTTTCCATGGCGCGCACGACAGCTTGGGCGCCGGAAGCCTGCTCTTCCACCGATGAGTTAATCTCCTGCGTGATCTCCGTAAGGCGATTCGTCGCCCGGGCGATTTGAGATGAGCCATTCGACTGCTCCATGGTGGCGGCACCGATTTCCTGCGAGAACTTGTACACCTCCGAAACCACATTGGAGATTTTCTCGAGGGCGAGACTCAGGTCCTTGTTCAGCAGAAGTCCTTCCTCAACCATGGTCGTACTTTTCTCCATGTTTTCCACCGCCTCGCGCGCTTCCTTCTGAATTCCTTCGATGAGTTCGGAAATTTCCTTGGTTGATTGCGTGGATTTTTCAGCAAGCTTGCGGACCTCTTCCGCAACCACGGCGAAGCCGAGACCATGCTCGCCGGCGCGCGCTGCCTCGATGGCGGCGTTGAGAGCCAGCAGGTTGGTTTGCTCGGCGAGGTCGTCAATCACTTCGATGATTTTGCCGATATCGTCGGCGCGGCGGCCCAGGACGTCAATGATTTCGGCCGAGGACTGAATCGCCCGGCTGGTCCGATTGAGGCCTTCCGTAGCCTTGTCCATCGTCACCATGCCGGTCTGGGCTTCCTCGCGGGAGCGGTGCGAAATGTCCACAAGCAGCTTGGCCGTGTCGGCAACGCGCTGAATGGAGGTCACCATTTGATCGATGGAGGCGGAAGTTTCCGAAACGCTGGTCGCCTGCACTTGCGTGTTCTTAACCACATTCTGTACGTTGATGCTCATCTCGTGCATGGTGCTGGTCACTTCATCAATAGCGGAGGCCGCCTGGACGCTCACCTTGGCGGATTCGTCGGATGCACCCGCCATCTGCCCGGCGCCGCTGGCCACTTGTGAAGCGCTGTCGCGCACTTGGCGGACCAATTCGCGCAGGCCTTGCGTCATCCGCGCGAATGCTTTGGCCATCGTGTCGTGCTGCGATCGCGGCTGGATGGAGACGGACAACTTGCCTTCGGCGATGGCCGCCGATAGAGAGGCCATCTCCTTCAAGTGCAGGATCATTTTGTTGAAATTCTCGGCAAGCACGCCCACTTCATCGCCACGATGGACATCGATCGATTGCTCCAAGTCGCCGCTGTCGCTGATCTTGCGCGCGACTTCGATCAGGTGATAGAGCGGCTCCTTAATGGATTTTGCGGTGTAGAAGGCGATGAGCCCCCCTAGGGCGACAGCTAGCAAAGTGCCCAGGGTGGTGATGATGACGCCCCACCAGGTCGCCGACGTCGAGGAGCGATTGGAATTATCGTAGGCCGCGCGCACGGCGCGGTCGGCTTCATCCAGCATGTTCGTGGAATTGACGATCCAGGAATTTGGGTCGTGCTGCAGATAAAAAACCTGCATGTCGGCAACGGTGGCGTTGCCCGCATCGACCTGGTGACGCTTGGCGACCATCTCTCTGGCGAAACCATCGGCCCAGTTGCGTTCGTTGCCTTCCACCTCTGTGAGAGCGGAGCGCAGGTTCACGTCGTTCGCATTCGATTCGCTTTCCCTTAAAGTCTCTTGGAGGTCGTTGATGCCGCGATTCGTTTTTTCTTCATCCTGGGGATTGCCGCTCAGCAGATAATTCCCCAAGGAAAGATGGTTTTGCAGCATTTGATCGCGGACCTTTTCGATGGCCTGCAAATCGGACAGCGTTGCCTTCACCGCGTCGCGCGCGTTGTACTGGCGCACCACGGAGAAGATGTTGATCAGGAGCAGGAACAGCATGATGGCCAGGATGGCTCCGAATCCCATGTAGAGTTTTTTGCCGATCGTCATTTGAAATTCCTCCGCTCTCCCGCCCACCAGGAACCGCACGTCCGCGCCTTAAGGGGCGCTACTCTTATTAGTTGAACTCGAACTCGATCACTTCATCCGTGTCTTTCGGCGCCGATTCGAAGCGCCACTTTTTGAGCGCGTCCATCGCCGCATTGACCAGCAGGGGGCTGCCCCCGACCACTTTCGTGGTAACCACGTGTCCATCGGCGGCGATGGTCGCCTCGATCTTGACGCGGCCCTTGATATTCATCTGCTTTGCCAGCGGCGGGTAATCGGGCGCGACTTTGGATCGGACCTTGCGCTTGGTGGCCCCCGGCGAAGAGTCCTGGGCGAGGGTCTTCGGCGGCAATGCGACAGACCCACCAAAGGTTAGTACTAGTCCCAGGACAATGAGACCCGGTTTCATAACTCTGCTGCCTCCCCGGGAAAACCCCGCTGGTGGAAATTGCAACGGGGATGCCATGGGCAAGGAGTTCTGCTGAAGCGGTTATAATTCGCCAACAAACCTTGCAGATGTCTGATTCTGAAAGAGATATAAGATTAGCAAGCACCGTCGATAACGTGCATCTTGCCAGTTAATTGTCTCAAACGCCGGGACACCTCTGTTTTCAGGTCTCAAGTTGCGACACATCGCGGATTGCCCCTTACGGCAACACGATCGTGGGCATTCCTTGACTCAAAATGAGATTGCGCCGTAACGTCTTTATGAAGGTAGGCGAAGCGCGCGCAAGCCCCCCATCCTCCATGCGTGCATTGAAGCGAATTCGGGAAATCCCGTCTCTCCGCGATGGCTCTTTCGAGAGCCTGCTGGCGCAGTTCTCCGCCACAACGCTGGAACTCAGTCCATCACTAGGCACCGCTGAATTTGCCCGCCGGTTGACGGCACGCGCCATGGAGATGCTTGGCGCCCGCGCCGCCGTGCTGGCACTTCGACGCAATATGGAGTTGGAAATTGCGGCGTTCAGCGGTCTTGCCGGTTGCCCAGAGGGGACGGTGCAACATCGGCTGGGCATCGCGCTTGCCGAACAAGGAAATCTGCCGGCTGCAGAGTTGCGCCCGGCGTCCAGCGCGAGGTTGCTCGGTCGCGAATTATCAGAAGCACTGGGTTGGCGCGAGGTCCTGCTTACGCGGCTCAAGGGAAGCGAAGGCGCGCCGCTGGGTGTCTTGTGCCTAGCGGATCTGGGGCATGAACTTTCTCCCATGGAACACCAGCTCCTGGAAGCTTTGGCGGCTCATGCGTCCGTGGCACTGGAAAACGCGCGGCTCTTCTCGGGAATCGAGCAGTCGCGCAAGCAGTGGGTCGAGGATTTCGACGCGATTTCCGATTTCATCGTCGTGCACAACGCGGCCGGCCGAGTCTTAAGGCTCAATCGGGCGCTGGCTGGTCTTCTGCATTTGCGCCCCGCGGAAGCGGTCGGCAATGATATCGGCGGGTGGCAACTCCTCGGAGCACCGGCACAACCGGGGCGGTGCCCGTTTTGCCGCAATTCCGATGCAGCACGGGAAGAGTTCATCCATCAGGATGGTAAACGCACCTATCTGATCTCCACTTCACGTATACACGCGGGCGAGGAGAATGAGCTTCGAACGATCCACGTGCTCAAAGACATCACCGATCGCCGCGAAGCGGAACGGCGCTATCGTCGCGAGCGCGATTTCAACAAGAATATCCTGAACAACACCCAGAGCATGATTCTCGTCCTCGATACGGCCGGGCTCGTGAGTTTTGCGAATCGCCGCTGTTTCGAAGCGGGATACCGCGAGCAGGATTTACTGGGGCGTCCGCTTGCCGACATGGTTGCCCCGGCTCTTCGGGCTTCTTTCACCGGCGGACTTGAACGAGCGCTCGAAGGAGCGGCGCTGGGCAGGCTGGAAATTCCGCTTGTGCGGGGAAACGGAACCACCCGGCAGTTTTCGATCAGCCTGAGCCCCATGCGCGACGAGCAGGGTGAAATTAATAGTGTTGTCGCCGTGCTGACGGATATTACCGATGCCGCCGACCTTCAGGCCAAGCTGATGCGCACGGAAAAAATGGCGGCGCTAGGCCAGTTGGTTTCCGGCGTGGCGCACGAAGTGAATAACCCGCTTGCGGCGATTGTGGGCTTTACGGATCTGCTGCTGGAAAATCCGGCGATTCCCGAAGAGGCCAAGCAGGAATTGCAAGTGATTCTCGAGGAAGCGCAGCGCACCCGCGTGATCGTTCAGAACCTGCTCAGCTTCGCGCGGCAGATGCCGGCGCAGCGCGAGCCCGTGCAGGTGAACTCCGTGCTCCGGCAGACGCTGAAGCTTCGCGCCTACGATTTCGCGAATCATGGAGTCGAGCTGGCCGAGCGTTACGACGAGGATCTGCCGCTCCTGGTTGGCGATCCGCACCAATTACAGCAGGTGTTTCTCAACATTGTGAATAATGCCTACGACGCAGTGCGGGAAACTCGGCGGCGCGGGAAAATCGAAATTGCGACGTCGCATCGCCAGGGCCAGCTCGAGATTTCCTTTCGGGACAACGGCCCGGGCGTCTCGCACGTGGAACGCATTTTCGACCCGTTCTTCACCACCAAGGAAGTGGGCAAGGGCACGGGCCTCGGCTTGAGTATCTGCTATGGAATCGTTCGGGCGCATGGAGGTGAAATCACCGCGCAGAACAATCCGGACGGCGTGGGTTGCGTGATACGCGTGCGCTTGCCCATCGCGGCTCGGCAGGCGGAAGTGCTAGCCGCGGAGGCCGGATAATGGGGGCCTCCCAAGCAGTGGCGGCGCGGCCGCGCATTTTGCTGATCGAGGATGAGCCGTCGGTGGCTGCGTTTTTGTCCACAGCTCTCGAGCGACGCGGATATGAAGTGGTTTCATCGCCCTCGGCGGCGGAGGGGTTGCAGTTGCTCGGTTCGCGGAATTTTCACGGCGTGATTTCCGATTTCCGCACCCCGGGCGGCATCAATGGCGCAGACGTGTATGACTGGCTTCGGCGCCACCGGCCCGCGCTGGCCGGACGAATCATTTTCATTACCGGCGATACGGCTAGTCAGGAGACCGCCGCGCTGCTCGCGCAGGCGGAAACTCCGTGCATCGAAAAACCCTTCCGCGTCCATCAGCTCATGGCCGTGGTAGAAAAGACGATCGGCAAACCATGAGAGATGAATCGCGCCTCCGCTTTTTGATTGTGGACGACGAGCAAAGCATCCGCCGCCTCTGTATGACCGTGGGCCAGGGACTCGGTTTCCTATGCGCCGAGGCGGAAACGGCCGAGGCCGCGCTCGAATTGCTGGAGACGGCGCCGCCCGATATTGTCGTCACCGATTTGAAGCTGCCCAGCCTTTCCGGCACGGAGCTGCTGCGAAAAATCAAGGAGCATTTGCCGCGCACCGAAGCGGCCATCATGACCGGACACGGGTCCATTGAAACAGCCGTGGATGCCATGCGGCGGGGCGCCTACGACTATATTGAGAAGCCCTTCCGCGTGGAGAGGTTCCGCCAGCTTCTCCAGCGCATGGCGGAAAAGGTTCGCTTGGTGACGGAGAATCAGTTCCTGCGCGAGCGTGTGAGCGCGGAAACTCAACTCGACGGGATTACCGGCACTTCGGCGAAAATACAGGATGTGATGCGCATGGTTTCGCGTCTGAAGGATACGCGCACGCCCGTGCTCATCACCGGAGAAAGCGGCACGGGAAAAGAACTGGTCGCGCGGGCCATTCACTATCGCGGGCCGCTCGCGCAGATGCCGTTTATCGCTGTGGACTGTGGCTCGCTGGTGCCCACATTGATGGAAAGCGAGCTGTTTGGCCACGAGAAAGGTTCCTTCACCGGTGCGCTGAAAGCCAAAGCGGGGCTTTTCCAGGCGGCCAATGGCGGAACCATCTTTCTCGACGAGATCGGCGAGTTGCCATTGGAAATGCAGGCGAAACTGCTGCGCGTGCTGCAGGAGAAGGAAGTGCGCCCAGTAGGGAGCAACGAGAAGGTGCCCGTGGATGTCCGCGTGATTGCGGCGACGAATCGTGATTTGGAATCGGCCTACCGAGCGGGAACATTTCGAAAGGACCTGTACTTTCGGCTCGACGTCGTCACAATCCGGTTGCCGAGCTTGCGTGAGCGCCGCTCGGATATCCCGCAGCTTGTGCATTGCTTCCTGGATCGCTATGCGCCCGGTGAAAGCATACAAGTGACCCCCGCTGCGATGAAAATCTTCCTGCAGTACGATTGGCCGGGAAACGTGCGCGAGCTTGAGAACTGCATCACGCGCGCACTGGCACTGGGCGACCATAAGACCATTGATATTGCCGACCTCTCGCCCACG
>Ga0307478_10002727_pt1 | contig 13614 bp, 8 predicted proteins | sample atmos_gasesECM4C_2_FD_203713 | JGI IMG/M metagenome (GOLD analysis project Ga0307478, IMG submission 203713) | Hardwood forest soil microbial communities from Morgan-Monroe State Forest, Indiana, United States - atmos_gasesECM4C_05 | ecosystem: Environmental > Terrestrial > Soil > Temperate...
TCCTGATCTGAGCGGCGATTCAAGGCAGCCGGACGAAAGTATTTGACCAGTCTTTGATGCTCCTGGGCGCGGGAAGGAGATATAGCTTTTGACCGTTAGGCCGTGGTGCCGGACTATCTCCCGTGTTAAGAACAGATAGGTGTGGTACAGCCGGGTTCAAGAACCGTTGGGGTGACCCCGTAATGAACCGAAGCCCCAGATCTCGAGTTTCGGATAGGAAAGAGATCCGAAGCCTGATCAGAACAGCGTGCCAAGCCCCCACCCCAGGGCCCCCAGGCGATTGCGCAAACGAAAGACCGAGCCATCCGGCATGAACAGCGCGCGGTTCAACCTGAAAACGTTGAAGGAATAATTTATCCGTAAGGGGGCACCGACCGCGGGCACTGTCCAGCGAAGCTCGAACCCCGTGGACCCATGAAACAAACCATTTGTTGAATTGATGAGGGAAGGACGCGTCTGCCCCAGCCAATTCGGTAGCAGCAACCCCGAGCCCCCATCGAAGAATGCCGCTCCTTCGACCCCGTGCTTGAGGGGAAACCGGTATTCCATATTCGACGCGGCTATGAAGTCTGTCCCGCTGGGCACCGCTCGGTACGTTGTGGCACCCGAAGGGGAGATGGTGGCGAGTGTCTCGTATGGTCCCAGCTCTCCGGGGCGCAATCCACGCACCAGATCATCACCAGAGAAAAAGCGCGCGTACAGCGGCGTATCTCCTTTATAGCTGCCCACCGCGCCAACCGTCGTTCGAAAGCCCCACGCATTGTGATGATCGAAAATCTGATCCGGAAAGATGTGGCCATACTCTACCTTCGATTTCAGCAGGTTCTCATTGCCTCCAAGCCAGCCGCCCGATACCGAATCGGTTATCTGTATTCTTTGTTCCCCAGAGTAGTGCGTCCACCCAATTCCGAGGGAGTGGCTCGATGTCTTGTTTCGCAGATCACTTGTCTGGAGACCTGCTGCGCTCGAAGGCTGATTCACCACATACTCGGTCAGCGACCGCGAGATTCCGTAGTTGACTCCTATCGCGTCCACCTCAGACGCGGCGTATGTCCATCCTATGTTCGCGCCCTCGGTCTGCGTTCGCAGGAATGGCCCCTGCACACCTGACGCAAACCGCGGACGAACGAATGTGTCAAACACGGAAAGTGCAAGCGTACCTCGCGAGCCAAGAAACCCCTCCTTCGCGAGCCCAATGGCTAGCTGCAGAGTCTCCGGCCCGTAGTCGATGTGAGTCGAAAGAAACTCGTCCAAGCCGAGCAGGTTGAAAACGGTATAAGCGATTCCCACCGTGGTTCCGAATTGTTCGCGCCCGCCGGAGAATGTGATGCGTTGTTTGCCTTTCTCATGAAGGTGAATGGTCACATCGGCTGTACGTCCGGCTTCACGAGTCTCTATCTGAACGTCTTCTTTTTTGAGCGGTTGGAAATATCCCGTTCGTGCAATGCGTGCAAGACCCGCTTCGAGCGCGTATTCGTCGAGAGGCTGACCTTCAACCAGGCCGCTGCGGCGGCGAAGGTATCGATCCGGGAACCGCTGATTCCCTCGGAATTCGATTCGCCGTACAAGGTAGGGCGGCGTGGGATCGAAATCAAACCTCACCGATGCGATGTGTGTGCCGCCATCGAACGCTGGAGTAGCGCGCAATCGATACTCTCCACCGTCTTTTTGTCGTTGCGCGCTTCGATGGAGTCGTATTTCCCAGTCACGCCGCAGAGATTCGACGGCATGCTCGGAGAATGGGCGCCCCGGAGCGACATCAGACGATAGCGGATCGCCCCTTTTTGCCGAACTCAACTCGTGCCGTAGAGAAGCGCTGACCTCCGCTCGGCCGAAGGCATAGAACGTACCCGCCTCGATTGGCAGGCTAACGCTCAAGCCGGATTCAGGTTGGCGGTGAAGCCAGCGAAAAGAGCCGCCGGAAAGAGTGTCCACGAGCGTAACCTGCGGGGTTCCTACGCGCGCCTGCGGAAATCCGTGATTCTGCAGGTAGGTAAGTAGATTCACGCGATCTTCTTCGCCCTTGTTTTGGGTGAAGACATTCTTGCTCCGGAATCCGGAAAACCACGCATCCGGAGAGACCTGACGCATTTGTTTTCGCAAGACTTTGTCAGAAATCTCCGGATGGCCTGAGAAACGTACGCCCACCACAGGCAGGTGTGGCCCGTCGTGTATTTGAAAATCCACTTTTACTCTCTGGCCGGACAGTTTTTCTCCCCTAATGACTGCTCGCGCCTGTGGGTGTCCCATCGCGGCAAGTTCCGCTTGAATCGCAACCGCGACGCGATGCAGTTTGACAGGGTTGGCTGGCGCTCCTACCTGCGGTGAAAGCCTTTTGTCCTCGAGCAATTTCTCGATTTGTTGCTCGGATAAAATCCTCGATCCGCTGAAGGCCACTCCCGTGAGAAACGGATATTCCCTAACATGGAATTCAAGTCGAAGGTGTGGCGGAGCGCCAACCGCCGTTCCGCGGTCAAAATCTGACTCCTCTGCTTTGACGAAAACATCCTCAAACCAGCCCAGCCGGTTCAGCGCGCGAATATCTGCCGCAATTCGCGCCGCGTCGAACTTCTCGCCGGAATGAAAAGAGAGCGGTGATTTTGCCGCTTCGGCTGCAATGTGATGAAGTCCTACGAATTTGATTTCGTCGACCACCGCATCGGGCGGCAGATTATACGATGCACTCGCGCCCATTGCGCCGTTGCTACCGCTCTCCTGAGGCCTCGCGAAGGCCGCTGCGGCAACGAGCAGCCCAAGAAGCGGCACAGCTATAGGAGCACCATTGCGCATCTTTCCCTGCACCAGGAAATAACTGAACTGATGGATGAAACGGTCCGCCTGGGGGTTGTCTCGCCGTGTCGGTTTTTCGGAGCACAACGTTAACGCTGCCTTCCCTTGCGACTCGACCACTCAGCCGAGTTGGTGCGGGAAGGTTCGTCGGCGAGCCGGAATTTTCCGGCTAGCGGATGCCGCCGTCAGTTCAAGCTGTTAAGAGCGATGAGGTGTACGCGCAATTCAAGGAAGGGTTTCAGCTCCGATTCAATGGTATCCGCGTATTCGAAGCCGATCAGCAAACTGTCTGAAAACAGGGGTTCACTCCATCGGCCCAAAATGCGAGAGAATGAATTTTGCAATTGGCAGAAATGCTTTTAAAATAAATGTAGTTCGGATTGTGGGCGTGTAGCTCAGCTCGGACAGCACCTGCTTGGCAACTAAGCAGGTTCAATCACATAAGTGCCGCTTCTGTCGCTTACACGCAAACGTACGGCGCAATCATCGCCTTGAATTGGACGGAAGGTGGACGGAAGGTGGACGGAAGATCATGTTCATTGGCGCTCCTCGTCGGAATGTGCAGATGGCAGTCAACCTCCGACATACGCGCTTCAAACCGTGCTGTAATTGGCCAACAGGCCAAGCCCCCGCTGTGACGTCGGCTTCCGCGAAGGGACGGCCTAACGAATCCCAAAATCGGATGGGCTGGCGAGAGCGCAACAGCCGAGGTTGCGAGGAGGGTGCGGGCGTGAAGGTCGAGCGACACCGTTGATCCCGAGGTCGCTGCCATCCGGCTGACGACGCCGGAAATCGCTGCCGTTCCCGGCCATAGTCTACCGAATCGAAAGAACGCAATGAGTCGCGCAAATAGCGCCTCGCCTTGTTTTCGGGGTCGCTAATAGCCAATAGCCTTATTTTCGATTATCATGAATATCGAAAATAAGAGTTTTGCCTCTTTTCGCGACGCAAGAAGGTGAGATGGCCAAAACCGCGAACATACCTGGCAAACTGGTGCTGCAAGGCGGGTATTCCGCCTTCGTACCGGCACCACTGCCGCCGGCACTCGATTGGATGCCGCGACTCATCCGAGTGCTTTCCGACGCAGACCGGCTCATTGGCAGGCTGGCTGGCGAGGGCGGGAGACTCCCGAACCCTCATGTGCTCATGCGTCCTTTTGTGCGGCGCGAGGCTGTGTTGTCCAGCAAGATTGAAGGCACGCAGGCCACCTTGGGTGAGCTTCTCGCGGCTGAAGCCGGGGCGGTGGTGGCCCGTAGTCCAGAAGACCTGCGCGAAGTTGGCAACTACGTGGTCGCCCTTGAACACGGGATCGCACGGCTCGGCAAGATTCCGATCTCTGTGCGCCTGGTCCGGGAACTGCATGAAAAGCTCATGACCGGCGTTCGCGGCCAGCAAGCAGCGCCGGGTCAGTTCCGAAAAACGCAGAACTGGATTGGGAAACCCGGAAGCACGATCCAAACCGCGTCGTTTATCCCTCCGCCACCCGGCGAAGTCGAGCCGTGTCTTGCTGCTTGGGAGCGGTTTCTCGACGAATCCAACTTGCCGCCCTTGGTGACCATTGGGCTCGCGCACTACCAATTCGAGGCCATCCACCCGTTTCGAGATGGCAACGGCCGAGTCGGGCGATTGCTGATCACGTTGTTCCTAATCGAGCGAAAGATCCTGCCGACTCCTCTGCTGTATCTGTCGGCGTTCTTCGAGGCGTCCCGTCGAGACTATTACGACAGTCTGCGCGCAGTGAGCGAGAGAACGGCTTGGCACGAATGGATCGAATATTTTCTGCTGGGCGTTGCGCGGATGTCAGAAGACGCTCTCAGCCGCGCGACGCGGATCAATGACGTTGTTGCCCAATGGCGTAAGAAGTTGGCCGGTGAACCGAACGCCTTGCAAATCATTGAGCTGCTATCGGCCAATCCGTTTATCACTGCTACAGGCGCTGCGCGCCGATTGAGCATCGCGTTTACGACGGCGCAACGGGCGATCCAGCGGCTTGAACAAAAGCGGGTAGTAAGGAGGACCACGGACGCTCGCCGCAACCGCGTCTACTGTGCGCAAGAATTGCTAGACATTCTCGAAGAACCAGCTCAACTGAAACCGATCTCCTCCGTGTAGAACAACGAGTGGAGGGCATTCGTGAGATCATAGTGGCTACCACGATAAGCTCTCTTTTCGTCGGCCTTTTCGCTTTGGTGGCCTCCAGTTTTCGAACCCGTGCTGCAGGCGGAGATCCTCGCCCTTCGTCACCAACTTGCGGCTTTCCAAAACAACGCGCCGCGTCACTTGCGCCTCGACCGCCGCGACCGGCTCTTGTGGGTTTTGTTCTACCGATTCTGGTCCGGTTTGGTGGCGATGTCTTGAGATTGGTTCAGCCCGACATAGTCCTCCGCTGGCACCACCGAGCTTTCGCCTGGCATTGAATCAGAAAATCGTGCCGGCTTCCCGGAAGGCCAGAAGTTGCGGCCAACCTTCGTGATTTAATTCGGCGCATGCACCAAGCCCCTTGGGGGGGTGCACCGCGCATTCACGGGGAAGCGCTCAAATTGGGGATCGCGGTGGCGCAATCCACGGTCCAGATACTTGCCACGGTCCTGCGAGCCGCCTTCACGGACTTGGCGAACCTTGGCAGGCAGGTGGTAGAATCAGCGGCTGTCAACGGTCGAGATACGTGGCGGAATAGCAAAGAATGGTGTGAAAGTGACCTGGCGCGCGTGGGTTCTGGGATGGGCGATGGCCGTCGCCCTTGTACTGTGTGGCGGGGCGGCACGTGCACGCGGGAACGACGGGCAGGAAGAGCAGGCCACAACGATACGGGGGCGAGTGTTGAACTCGGTAACGAAGGAGCCGATATCGAGGGCGTTGGTGGTTCTACAGGACGATAATGCCGCTACGTTCACAGACGACCGCGGGCAATTTGAGTTGAAGATTCCGGAAAAGCACCACACGGGGGAGGGGATAGTGCTCGCGAACGCTGGCACAGGATTAGTCGAGGCACGCAAGCCGGGATTTCTTCAGCAAAGGCAAAGCCCGACGAGACTGTCCGTGCCGGCGTCGAGAACAGACGAACAAACGGGGGCAACGATTTATTTGGTGCCGGAGGCGAAGATTGTGGGGCACGTGGAGGTGCCGGGATCAGAAGGAGATCTGCGGATTCAATGTGAGTTGTACCGGCGGGTCATGAATGGAGGAAGAGAGTCCTGGTCGCCACTGCGCACGTTTATGACGTTTGTGGATGGAGAGTTTCGATTCAGCGAACTGCAGGCGGGGACGTACAAATTGATTACGCGCGAGCAAACCGATCCGGATTCGACCCCGGCGCAATTGTATGCTTATCCCCCTCTGTACTACCCGAACGCCACGGATTTTTCATTGGCGAGCCCCATTGTGGTGAAAGCCGGGGAGACTGCGCGAGTGAATCTAACGGTGGCGCGGCAGAAATACTACCCGGTTAAAATTGCCTTGGCGAATATGCCGGTGGGACGCGGAGTGAGTTTAATGGTTTACCCGATGGGGCATCGCAGCCCAGGATGGTCGCTCGGATACAACACGGCAGAAGACACGATCCAGGGGAGTTTGCCAGACGGGAACTACACGGTCGAGGCCAGTACGCAGGGAGAAGGGGAGATGACCGGCATGCTGAATTTTTCAGTGAAGGGCGAGCCGATGGAAGGGCCAACACTGACTCTGGTGCCCGATGCGACAGTGAGCGTGAGAGTGCGGGAGGAGTTTCAATCGGGGCTGAGTAATTTTGCGGCAGCGCAAACGATTCCGGAGAATCCGCCGCCGGATGCAAGACGTTTTGCCAATGTTCATGTGAATTTGATGGCCATCGATGAACTCAACCCCTCGCGGCGCAACGCGACTTCCCAATTAGCCGAGGGCTCGGCAGGGCAAGAGTTGACGATTCCGAATGTGCGGCCAGGCCGGTATGAGGTCGAGGTGACGAGTGGAGTCGGATACGCTGCGTCGCTGCAGTGTGGCGGCAAAGATCTGACGCACGAGCCACTGGTGGTGGGATTAGGAGGAGCAGTGGCGCTCATAGAAGTGGTGCTGCGGGACGACGGAGCGGAAGTCGACGGGGACCTTGAAGAAGGCAGTGGTGGCGGCACTCCCGAGGAGTCGCGGACGTTGTACCTGGTGCCGGCGGGAGAAACCGGCGGGCCGCCAAGGAGCATGCAGGCGTGGCAGGGCCAGGTCACCATGCAACAGGTTCCGCCGGGAGACTATGTGGCGCTGGCGTTTGCCCAGCGACAAGATGATTTGGCGTACGGAACCGAAGAAGCGAGACAGCGACTGTTGAACAAGGGCGGGAAGATGATCCATTTGGAGCCCGGACAAAAGGTGAGCGTAAAAGTAAAAGTGATTGGGGACGACCGGGAATAAAGATGGCGGCGCGGCGATTGAGAGCGTGGATTAGGGTGTGCGGGCTGTGGTCGATGATGAACACCGCCGGGACTGCTGGGCAGAATGCCCCGGTTCCGCCCCGCTCACAAAATGATTTCGTGCAAACGCAAGAATTCAAAATTGCTGGGACGGTAGTGAACGCGGTCACGGGGGCGCTGCTCGAGCGGGTGAGAGTGTCGATCGCCAATACCCGAGCGCCGAACCAAAGGACCGAGATGGTGACGGGCGCGGGCGGACATTTCGAGTTCACCGGAGTGCCCGACGGAAAGTATTCGTTAGAGGGAACGCGGCGTGGCTATCTGACGTCGTTCTACGAACAACACGAACAGTATTCCACGGCGATCGTAACCGGGCCAGAGTTCGCGACCGACAAGCTGGTGCTGCGCCTGATGCCCATGGGCGTGATTTCAGGACATGTGCTGGACGAGTCCGGCGAACCAGCGAGGAACGCGCAGGTGCAACTCTTCCTGGAGAACCACAGCGCGGGCATGAGCCGGGTCATGGCAGTGACACGGGGTTCGAGCACGGATGACCGCGGGTCCTTTGATTTTGCGGTTTTGGAGCCCGGGAGGTACTTCGTTTCAGTGAATGCCACGCCGTGGTATTCCGTGCATCCAGTGAGAGCGCAGGACGGAGACGGAAGCGCGCGAGGTGTTTCGCCGGCGCTCGATGTGGCATATCCCACGACGTATTACGGCGGTGGAACGGAATCGGATAGCGCTGTGCCGATCGACCTCGAAGGCGGGGAGAAACAGGAGATCGAGATTCGCTTGAGGCCGGTGCCGGCGTTGCGTTTGATTGTGCGCGTTCCGGTGGATGCATCCGGTGAGAGCCCGGACCAGGCCAATGTTTTTCGATTTCCGGTGCTGCGGTAGCGCGTTTTTGATTCTGTGGAACCAGTGAACCCGGGGCAGGTTCAAACGCTGGCGCCGGGAGTGGTGGAATTGACGGGAGTGGCCGCCGGGCGTTACGACGTGAGAATTCAGAGCTCGAATCCGGAGGAGGTGCCGCATTTCAGTGAAATCGACCTGCAGCGTGACGGGCAGGACTTAAACGCGGCCCAGGGCGAGACGCTCGCGAAGCTGACGGTGAGGTTGGAAGGAGAGGAAGCGTTGCCGAAGCAGTATGCCGTGGCACTGCGCAACGAACGGCAGCGAATCGTGGAACTCGTGCAAGGGAACGCGAGTAAGCAGGTTTCTTTTCCGGCAGTGGAGCCCGGGAAGTACGTCATTGTGGTAATGGCGCCCGGGAAGAATTACGCGGTGACGCGCACGACTTCCGGGGCGGGAGCGACGGCAGGGCATGAGGTGAATGTTCTGTCCGGTGCGTCGATGGAGGTGACAGCACGGCTGGTGGAGGGCGTGGTTGGGATCGAGGGAGCGGTGGAAAAGAACGGCAAGCCCATGGCCGGGGTGATGGTGGCGCTGGTGCCGAAGGACCCGGACAGGAACCTGGAGTTGTTCCGGAGAGATCAGAGCGATTTCGATGGGACGTTTTTGCTGCGCGCAGTGGCACCGGGAACGTACACCATCGTGGCCGTGGAAGATGCCTGGGGATTCGAATGGCTGAAAACGGGGGTGCTGGCGAGGTACGCGCAGCACGGCCAACAGGTCATCATTGGTGACAACACGAGGGGAACAGTGCATTTGCCGGAGGCCGTGGAAGTCCAGGCGAAGTAGAAAGTGAGCGTTTTGGTTTAACGGCGGACCGGGGGGTCTTCGGGCTGTAAATCGCCAAAACGCCAAAACCGCGTGAGGCTCCAAATCTCCGGCCATCTCCGGCCGTGTAGCAATGTTACGGGCACTTCCACATGCCCTTCATTTCACATGCGTTCCTAATTTTGGAGAGGGACAGCGATTGTCGGCACGGCCGCGAGCTCATCGACGAGATCTGCGATCAGCGTGCCACAAGGATGCGGACGGAATTCTCCGTAATCACAGCTCGAATCGTGGATGACTGCTCGGCTGGGATCAGCAATTACATTGTGAGGACGGCGCGGAACCGAGGTTTGCCTTCGGCAACGCGCTGATAGGCCTTGGGAGCCTCGGCCAATGGGTAGGTCTCAATGATCGGTTTGACTTTACCTTGCGCCACGTAATCCAGAGCTTCATAAAGATATTCGGGGCCGTTCTGCTGGCTCCCGATGATCTGAATGCGCTTTGTGATAAGGTCAATCAGAGAGACCGAGATCGGCTCCACATCGGCGCCCATCGTGACCAGCCGCCCATCCGGCCGCAGTCCCTGAATGCTATCATTCATCGCTTTGGTCGAATTGGAAGTACTGAGGATCACATCGGCGCCGCCCGCTGCGGCAAGGCCCTTTCCATCGCGGACAATCCCATCAGCGCCGAGATCGCGAATCAGCTTGTCTTTATCGGGCGAGTGCGAAATAGCGATGGTCTCGAAGCCTGCCGCCTTGGCGTACTGCACCGCCAGGTGTCCAAGCCCGCCGATTCCAAGAACGGCCACGCGTTCATGCGGCTGGGGATCGGCCCAGCGCAGCCCGCTATAGACCGTGTAGCCGGCGCAGAAGATCGGGGCTGCCTGCTCGAAGGAAACCTTGTCGGGAATCAGATAGGTCGCGTCGGCCTGCATGGGCATGTACTCGGCGTGACCGCCTTGCGCTTCGCCCCCGGTACCCTTCATGTAAGGACAGAACATCCTGCGGCCTCGCTGACACCATTCACAGCGTCCGCACGTAGATTGAATCCACGCACTGCCCACGCGATCGCCTACTTTTCGCGTGGTGACGTCGGGAGCGACAGCGACGATTTCGCCGACCGGCTCGTGTCCCAGGATTCGAGGAAACGGGCCGGGAAGGTGTCCGAGTGTCTGGTGCACATCGGTATAGCATATGCCGCTTGCGCGCATTTTCACCAGGACTTGACCGGCTCCGGGTTGAGGCTGGGGAACATCTTTAATCTGCCAGGTACTGCTGACAGCAGGCACGACCGCAGCTTTCATGAAACTTCCTCCTAGCGCGATTCGATGTGAGTGCTCTTACGGTTGGTACATGACTTTTTGATGAAACCGGGGATTATGAATCGAATTGTCGGCAAGACCGGGCCGCCATTTTGCAGGCTCCCGGTGTGTTGGACCCGGATGGAGAGCCCGCAAAGCTTGCCGGATGTCGTAAAAGCGGCTGACCTGGCCCGGCTGGACCAGGCTTCGTGGCAGACACAACGCGGCAAAATGGTCAAGACCTGCAAGCAATGCCACTCCGTGAACTTTGGCAAGGAGCAGCTCCAGCACGGAGACGAGATGATCAGGAACGCGGACCATCTGATGGCACAAGCTATCCGGCCCTCGGCGCAAATGAGGCGGGAACACACAAGCCAAGTAGGCCGGCTACCTGTGTCCCCTGTCCCGCTTTCAGCTGGTTCCGACGAGCAAGAATGTCGGTTATTCGGGAGATTCCTGTTCGCGCTTCAGGCCAGCAAGATCTTTGACGACAATGCTGCGTCCATTGACGTTGACATAGCCCTCGGCCTGAAGGCGGCCCAGGTTTCGGGAGATCAACTCGCGAACGGTACCTAGTCCCGCCGCGAGATCCTGCTGGCTCTTGGTCAACTCAACGTGTACCCCCTGGCTCGAGCGAGTCGTACTTGTGTTCGCCAATCTTAAGATCAGGGCGATGAGTCTTTGCCGGACCGTAGTGAACGACAGGTCCTCGATGATCCCCACCAGGCGGCGCAGACGGGAGCCAACCACCGCGATCACTTTTAACCCAACTTCCGGATGCTCTCGGCAGAAATCCTGGAAATCCTTCCTCGAGATAAACAGCACTTCCGCGTCTTCCGAGGCTGCAGCCGAAGCCGGATAATTTCCACCGTCGAAAACCGGCAGTTCCGCAAACGAACTTCCAGGTCCCTCCATGGCAAGCGTTTGCTCCCGCCCGCTGGGCGAGAGTTTGAAGATGCGGATTTTTCCTTTGCCAACAATGAAAAGCCCCCTGCAGGCGTCGCCCTCACTGAAGAGCAGCTCGCCGCGGTCGTAGTGTTTACTGCTGACCCGACGCCGCAATGCCTGCGTTCGTCGTCCGTGAGACTGGCAAAGAGAGGGGTCTTTCGCAGCACAGATTCCACAGCGTCACTCATGATCCTGCTCTCCCGGTGCTCGCAGCAGCAAAACTAACAAGCAAGCGGCATGACTCATCCGTCAGAGGTTCATTACCGAAGGATGACCAGCTGTCGATGATATTCTTCAATTGCGGTAAGAATATCCCTGCCTTCCTAAGGGCGAAACTCGAAGAGGCAAGTGGTGAGGGAGGAGTCTGGCGGCGCATGCGGTGCCTTCATCGCTAGCACAGAGAGATTCATCGGGGACGCGGTCTGATCTGTTGAAGCAACGCCTGGGCCTGTTCCGCTGCCTCTTTCACGAGAAAGCCCATCTTCGGATGAGAAGCTTCCAGATCGACCAATAGCCCGTGACCGCGCAAAGTGTCGGAGGTCATCGGTCCAATCGAGGCCTTCACAAGGCGCTCCATCGCTGCTTTCAGCTCGTCCTTCTTTCGCTCTTGCTCCGCGATCTGGAAGAAGTGATCGATCTGCACTCCGGTCGTGAAGAGCGCTACATCGATTCGGCTCGCGATGACCTCGGTCACCGCCGCCCGGAGAGGTCCGGTGTCCTCGGGCAGTTCCCACCGGTAGACTGGCACGCTTGTAACGTCCGCTCCCCTCTGGCCCAACCCTTCGATAAGCCCCGGATTGGAAACACCGTATTCCTGCACGGCAATGCGTTTGCCGCGCAAATCCGGTTGGGAAGCATCGATTGCCTGGAGTAGTTCGTGCCATGTATTCGGTTCGGGCGCGGTTAACGCGATGGGCACCTTCCATTCCCGCAGGACTACTACCGGCTTGGGTCCGCGAGCGATGATCGAGACTTTTCTCAAATCTTCCAATACTCTTTCCTTGGGGTGCGCGTCTTCCAGAACATGTAAAAGCGCGCGCGCGCCGACCCCCGTCAGGAAAATCACTATATCGAATCGTCCTGCGAATAAGCCGTCTGCAAAATTCAACGCTTCAGGATTTGAGGAGAGGGGGACTTCGCGCATCGCCGGAGCATGAACCGCCCTGCCACCATACGACTCGATCAGCTTGATCATTTCCTGACCACGCCGGCTTTCCAAGGTCAAGACCGCCAATCCTTGAAAGTTTCTCATAGGCATTTCGGGGGGGTCCGGAGGCTACGATACCTCGGGTCAGGTAGAGAGGGAAGTGCCGCGAGCGACAAAGCCCTTCAATCCGTTCCGAGCGAAGACGCTACAGAGCTCGACGGCCGCCACGAGGCGAGTCCCACGGTCGAAGCGGCTATGAAATCGAGATCGCGGAAGGCCGGCTGGGGGCGATGTTCGTTTTCGGCGCGCCACGACTGGATCAAATTCCTGATCACTTCTGGAAACACTTCGTCGCAGGGCACGGTTGCAAGAACCTCCTTGCCGGCAACCGCGTGCGGACCCGTCCGCCCGCCAACATACACGGCCACGGCATCGACAAGCTTGCCGTCGATTTTGGTTTTGAACCCGCGAAGACCAAGGTCCGCAACTTCATGGTTGCCGCAACCAGCCGGACAGCCGGACCAGTGAATCGTGAGGGGATTCGCTCTTGCTCCCATTTTTTCGTGAAGAGCCTCGGAAAGCGCGAGAGCCCGGCTCTTCGTTTCGATGAGGGCGAGATTGCAGTAGTCGGTGCCGACGCAGGCAACGAGCCCGCGCTTAAAGGGAGACGGGCTGGGCGAAAATTGTTTGAGCAGGGGTTCGTTGGAGAGCTTCATTACGCGCTCGGAAGGGACATGAGGAATGATTGCATTCTGTCCCGTAGTCAGGCGGACTTCGCCCTGGCCATAGGCATCCGAGAGGCGCGCTAGTTCATCCATCTGATCTGGATTGACTCTGCCGGTCGGCACGCAGAGGCCCACGGCCACAAGCCCGGCCTGCTTTTGCGAGATCCGCCCGATGTGGTCGGCATGGTGGGAACTCCGCATATCCCGGCCCTGAAGCGCGAGTTCATAGCCCATACGTGAAGTAAGCTCCTCCCGCAATCTGGTAATTCCCCATTTTTCGACGAGGAAGGCGAATCGACATTTGGAGCGGGCTTCGCGCGGGCCATGGTCCCGGAAGATTTTGATCAAGTCGACGACGACGGCCGCCGCCTGGTAAATCTCGACAAAGACATTCAGGTGTGAAGCGATGGTGAACCCACCGGAACCCATCTTTCCACCCACGAGCACGTTGAACCCAACACGCCCACCCTTTTTTGCGGGAACGAGCGCGATATCCTGTGATTCGTCGTGCGTGCAGTTGTCCAGGCAACCCGTCACGCTGATGTTGAACTTGCGCGGCAAGTTGGTGAATTCCGAGTTGCCCCGAGCGCCAACGATGATGCGGTCGAGTTCATGCACTACAGGAGAGGCATCAAACAGCTC
>Ga0307478_10002729_pt1 | contig 13608 bp, 16 predicted proteins | sample atmos_gasesECM4C_2_FD_203713 | JGI IMG/M metagenome (GOLD analysis project Ga0307478, IMG submission 203713) | Hardwood forest soil microbial communities from Morgan-Monroe State Forest, Indiana, United States - atmos_gasesECM4C_05 | ecosystem: Environmental > Terrestrial > Soil > Temperate...
AATCGCTTCACAAGCCACCATTCGACAAAGACCATAGACCACATCGTAGCTTACCGAAAGCACAGGAGAAATCCTTACTGGCAATACCTTCTCCGCCGAGGTGCTTTGAAGCTACATTGACCCTCGACCCCTTCGGTTGGAAGCATGCTGCCCGGGGCGATGGCTGCTTTGTTAAATGAAACTCCCTGAAAGTCACATTTCCGGTAACTTCGGCGGACGATCTGCGGCCCGGCCTTCACCACGGAAGCCTACCTACTATTCTTGACGGGTTGATGTGGTGACCCCAACAAGCCTGTACCGGCGTCAGAAATGTTGGGTTGACCCGCTTTCGGATGCGCATCCAACACCGCATCCGTGGCGTGCCATGCTGCGGCGTCATATTCGGCCAGTAGGCGGCCCCGATCCGTGATTGCTGCCAGTTCCGCGCTCGTCGGTTTCTGCGACGCGTTGACCACAACAGCACTGATCAGCAGAGCAAGAGCTCCCAACAGCCGCGAGAGGCACTTGTAACGTATGGAAGAGAACCTCAAGAGCATCTCCTAACGCAAACAGCCTGGTTTTGTGAACCACTCGTGTGTATAGCCAGTTTTGGCAGGAACAAGCCGAACCACGAAGGCATTCATCCCGACATAAATTCTGCCGTGCACATCTTCCGTAATTGAATTCGGAAAAACCTGCGCAAAAGGAAGAGTCACCTCAGTGAGGTTGAGGGCTTGGTCCAAACGGGAAACGCCATGACCGCCAACGGCCAAGACATTTCCGTTTGCGCTGCTTATCACACTGGGCTTGCCGTTTAAATCAGCTACTTTTTTGATAGACCAGTTGCCATCACTGCCCTTGCTATAAAGCCAAACCGCCCCCTCATCGACACCCAAATGCAAAAGCCCTGTAAATACTAGTACGCCTGACTTCCACGGCAGCAATTGAAGTACGTTCGTGTCAAGTAGGCGCTTCGTCAGCCCTCTCTTGTCGTCGCTTAATATCAAACCGCCGCCGTACTCCCCGTTGTCCGTTCCAATCAGCACTCCAGTCTCTGTTTGCATCCGGACCTGATGCTCTTTCGATGGTTCATGCGCAGCCTGTTGAATCGTAATACGGTGAGTACTCGCATCCTGCACCACACTCCAAATACACCGCGATCTTTCAGCTTGTTGCAGGAGTATTGCATTCTGCGTAGGTTCCTCCGGGATCGCTTCCCAACGAGTAAGAGGATCATCCGAAGCTCGCTTGCAAGACGCAATGCAGCAGAACGCAACGCACACAAGAAGGGTCGATATCCCCCCTAATTTTCCATGTGCTTTGTTTGGCATTATTGAATTCTCCCAGGCAGCAAGACGGGCTTCGCATCCCTAGCAGGATTGAATTTCCATACTTGTCCCGCGGGATTAACCATGTACGTTGTTTGCGTGCCATGTACATTTAGCATTGTGCCTGCATTGCCAAGGTCTCCAGGGGACATATGCATTCCCTTATCGGGGCTATTGATTCCAGTGTGTCCGTGGACGTCCCCTATGCGCGTTGCTCCTGCAGGAATATCCTTTCCGGTGTAATAATCGGATACTCCGACCGAACCAGGATCGTGATCTGTGCGCAAAGGAGTGATCCCGACCATTCCATCGCTGTTTTTGTAGAGGGCCGCACCCCATTCCCATCCTGTAGATTGCACTGCTCCTGAGATTCCAGCCGCAGCATTCATCGCGGCATCAGTTTGGTTCTGAAACACAGGTGGGGGAGGCGTCGGCGAAAATCCCAAGCCATTCTGCTGTTGGGCCAATGCTAATGGCATCCGCATCATAAGTGTAGGGCCACCAGCCTACTTAGGCTGGTTGGCTACCGTGATCGTGCCATCCACAGCGATGGTGAAGATGTACCCGCCCGCACCGACGGTTTCCGGTACACGCGGCTGCCGCATCAGCACGAGCATCACGTCGGTGTCTTCGGGGATGTCGCTCAGCACATGCGTATGGTAGCCGCCCGCCACACTCTCAGAACGGTCTGCCGGAGGAGCATATTCGAGGATCGTCTTGTGCATCTGCCTCTTCTCAACGATTTTCATCCCATCCGACGACAGGCTGTAGCGAACATCCGCGCCTAGCGGATACACACCCGCCTTAACCTGTGCCGGGTACAAGTACACGTACATTCCTCCGCTCGTCCTGGGAAGTGCCGCAATATTGTAGGGACGATCCGTCCCTCCGAAGTCCTTTGTAGCCGTCTCCATGCCCTTTGCGGCTGCGAGATTCCAACCCATGTCCTCACGCTTTGGATCGAAGCTCTTCACCAGGAACTTCGTCCCTTCCTGCGTTGCCTCGTAGTCCACGAGGAATCTATCCCCAGTTCCATTCAGACGACCGAAGGCCACCACCCAACCGGCCTCCGTCTGATGTGCGATATAGAGACCTGAAGGCTCTGACTTTGGATGAGTAGCCATGACCGCATCAGTAGCTTGCCATGCTGCTGCGTCGTACTCGGCAAGCATTCGGCCCCGTGCTGTAATCGCAGCCAACTCTGCAACGGTCGGCTTAGTGGATGCGTGGCCGCCTAGAGTTGCCATCAACATAATCAGGATGAGGCAAGTGCTCCTCATGCAAGGGAGCACACTCCGCTGCGGAACACTTGCCGTCCCGAACCCTATTGGCACCACTAGCGACCTTTCTGATCTATGTGCAATGGATTCCAGAGTTCAACCCTGGTGATGCTCACCATCGTCCCGCTTGCATCTGCCTGAAAACCCTTGCTCGACCGAACGACCGCTTCAAGCAAAACGTACTGATCGCTCAGGCCACGGAACTGATTGCGCTGCTCAGGTGATAGCGCAACATAAAACGAGTTCTTGGTCAGTTGGAAGTCGTAGTCCTCTCGATGCAAGTAGAGTCCCACGTCCTCATCTCGGCCTATATGCAGGAAGCCGAATGTGCGCACATGGGCTCCCTCATAGTGCTCGGGATTGGCTAGCAGCGCCACCATCCCGACAGTAACCAGAGGAGCTGGCCTATTCGCTACTGTTGATGACGACGATGCTTGTGGACTCCCTGCCGCAAGAGCTGAAGAGACTCCAGCACCGCTTAGCATCACAGCACCGATCAGAGAACAACATATCGTTTTCGGCCCGAATCGCGCCTTCCTCAAATCGCTCATTGAACTGTACCTATGTATGTTCCAGCAGGAAATGGTCTGGCATCGGTGTGGCCATCGTATCGGTACACGCGGCCACTAAAGGAGTCCAAAACATAGCCGGGCCGATTGTTGTGCGCAGCTGAATTATTCACGTCGCCTTGTGATGCTCCTCCGTCCTCAACAGCGGAAGAGTGGGGATGCGAGTGGTAAGTAGCGATGACAGTAGTTCCTGCTGGCACCGGGATTGAATCGACGTCTATGGAGATTCCGTTTCCTCGCACAGGATCGGTAGAACTGATTTTCCCGTTCTTGTTGTTCCTGACGATCAACCCTCCATACTCATGTGAGTTCTTCTCCTCTACGGACTGGCGAGTAGGCCCGAGTGCTGCCTGCTCTGCCTTCAACGCGACCTTGTCTGTTGGACTGAGATTCGGATTCTGTTGTTGGGCCCGTTGGCCAGCCTGTAAGGCATCACCGGCATTCATCCCATTTGAAATAGCAACCGTGATGCCATGGCAAACGGCCATTTCGTTTGCATCGTCACATGCATGCCCGTCTGGATCAATTCCGACCAACGGATGGTTGAGAACATACGAGTACAAGTTCAAGCTCTGCGGATCATTGAGCCTGGAAAACAAATAAGCAAAATGCCGACATGTGTCGCATAGCACAGCCTCGTGGAACAATCTCCCCGCAGTGTACACGCCGCACAAGGCATCAGCCCTGTCGCGGTGGTAACGTCTATGGAGCGTATGGAAGGATTAACTGTCGAAAATCACGCGATAGCGCTCAAAACCACGCTTCCAACTCTTGCCGAATCACCGGCAAACCAGAAGTAATCCCGACGTGCCTGCAAAGTCGACTAACCGGAAACAAAAGCGGATCTATACTGGGTCCGTGAAGTTCCGTGTCTTGACGTTCGTGCTTGTGATTCGGATAACGACGAGTCCTCCCTGCTCAGTCAGCGGACATGAGCGCAGAACAGACTACTGTCTACGATATCGTGAACCACTCATCTCAGTTCATCGGTAAGACCGTAAAGGTACGGGCGCAAATCTGGCCCGACTCCAGGTACCCCAATTTTTTCTGGATGAATGAGAATACATACAGCCGTCCTGATCAGAAGTTGTAGAAAGTTTCAAGCAATGTGTACAACAACGACCGTTCCTACGCTGGTGGCAGCCTTCACGAATGACCGCCTGGGCCTGTGTGCCAACGTGCGCGAGCTATCCGAGTCCGAAGAGTTCGAGGTCGCTGTGGTGGACGCCTTCTCCTGGGATGTAGTCGTTTCCCGGAGCTTCAGCACAAAAGAGGTCGCAGTCAAGACCGCTCAGACCCTGATCGATATTGGATCCCTGCAGGGAGAATGACTGGGTATCCAGGACTGAATCAGGACACCAGCTCTTCGACTCTTCTGTGCAGCGACAGAAACCTGACCAGCGTAGGAAAGAACGGCCCAACCACGCACATATAGTCTTCGGCCCTGACGACAAACTCATCAAACCGTACCTTGAATTCATCCGGTCTTTTGTGGGAGTCCTGCATCCGGTTCACCTTCTGCAGGAGGTCTGCGAGCATTGCACTGCTTGAAACCTCATCGGCCAGCGTGTTGCGCAGCGAACTGAAGAAGGCGTTGTCGTCTGCAGTCCCGGGCATATCAAAGGTTTTCATATTCATATCAATCATTTGATCCCTCGGGCAAGGCAAAGGGCTCTTAAAGTCTGCTTTGACCTGCATTATGGGGTCATCGCCGGCAGAATTTAAGGAGAATAAAAGGCGAACCATGCGCTACCCATGAATCCATGGGCGGTGAGAGAGCTTCGACACCCCGTGTGCGAACTTCGGGGCAGACCAGAGCTTGCAGAGAAGACTCGGAAACAGCAGTTCAAGATCGGGAATTTACCGGGTAGACCTGTATCTGTTCCAGGCATATAGGGGAGACCTCAAGAAAGGGAAAATTACGTACGCTAAGAATCGAGCATCGAATGGCTATTCCTCTGTTTAGCAGTCTCACTATTGGTTTGCCGTGGGCCACAACTTAGGCTGCCCACCTTCGTCGATCACAAGATTACGTGTCCCGGGAGGCAATATCCGCATGCTCTTAAGAAACTCGATTACACAGTCCCGATCATAGGACGGAAGACGTTGGAACGCTTCGCGGGCTTGTAGCGCTTCTCCGCTGTGCGCAAGAACCGCCTCCCGCATCGTCGTGAATTTCCCATGGTGCATATACGGGCCAGAGTTGCCAACGCCCCATAATTTACGCGTAATAAATTTCGTGTTTCCAGCAAAGAACTGCTCCGAGCCAGCGGGCTGGTTTTGATCCAATGGCTCAGCATTCGGATCATTTGGGCCGCTGGTAATGTCATGGAGTTTCAGGTCTGTGAAAGCAGGCACCCACACGACTCCGTTCGAGTCGGGTTTAAGCCTGGGTCCGGGAAGCTCATCGCTGGTGAGATCGACATTGATTGGATCCGCCTGGCCCACTTGCAAATTGCCTGCCGGATTGTATGGGCCTGGTTCTGAGTAGACCCAACCCTGATGCACGAGCGGCAGGTGCGGAATGTGGCAAGCTGAGCAGCCGATCTGGTTAAATCGTTGTTCACCAGTTCGAATTGCTTTCTCTACTTCCGGATCATCAGGAATGACCCGACCCGGCACTGGAAGTGCGGCTTGGTAGATCGTCACGGCAGTGATATCTGCTCGCGTCAGCTCATTGACAACACCGTCGCCGTCTTCGTCTACGCCGACGCCGACGCGCTCTTCGGGCTGCATGCCGAAGTGTTGCGGGAAAGCGTTGTTTGTAAACTGCCGCAATGAAACGACCGCGCCCGCTTGGTGGAAAGGCAGAATCAGCAGAGTCGGCTTGCCATCAGCTGTTGCCGTCGAGAGGCTGGGAGCAGGAAGGCCTTCTACTCGGGATGTGTTCCATGTGCCATCCATACCACGCAAAAGGACACCGAAAGAAACACCTTTGCTGATAAGAGCTTTGGAGTGCCCAGGCGGAATGGAATCACGGATCGTTTGTAAATCGGATGTCATCTGTCGCGCAAGCATCTCGATAAAACCCGAGCCATTCATTCCAATTGTTTTTCGCTCGTTTCCGATCGTTTGCAGTGTAACGAACTGGCCCAGCTCGTCTGTTGCCCCCTTGGTTGGGTGGCGTCGTTGTGATCGAAACTTGCAAAATCAAAGCGCTGCCCGAGCACAAAGACGAGCGTCGCTCGGTCGCCACCGCCGCCTTCGACTGGATCGTTGTGACAGCCCTTGCAGGAATTCGAATCCGGGCCGGAGATTCGGTTGAAATTGCGAGGAAAGACCAGCGTCTCAGATGGATCAGAGAGGCGAGGCCCATTTGCCGTGCCTTTTACATCCGGTCGCCCGGCGCCTTCCTGAATCGTCCATTTGGCAGAAAATATCCGTTCTCCGAACTGAATAAGTTGCGAAATAGAGAGTTCATACTCATGACCATTGTGAAGGTGTTCCAGGACTGCTATTTCCTTGCCAATCGATGTGGTTTGAGAGAAAACCCCTAATGCAGCCCCGGCTAGTGTGAAGCACACCGCGACTACAGCCGCTCTCTTCAATTCGCGATCCTCATTGGCTCAGGGTGGCGCAAATCAGTTGCTGGCGAACAGGGTGCCATGAAATAGCGGTTATCCAGCACACTGAAGTTGTAATATGTCTTATTGGAATCTCCGGTACCGACCGGGATTGCACATTTCTAACTTTGGTGCACTGATCCCTCTTAGCTCGCTGATTAGTCCTTGGTTTCATAACCAATTGACAGCTCTGAGGCCTCAGCGACAGTATTCGCGGCTACCCCGGAATTCTTGCCGGAAGAAGAGAAGGTTACCTTTATGTTGATTAGGTTACATTTTTTATACTGAAAGACCTCCTCATTGCCAAAGGTTGCTCCTCCCGAAACCGGTAAGAAGTTTTTTTCCACATCAGCACGAGTGGCCCCCGCTTTTATCATTGCCGCATCTTTAAGGGCCTGCTCTATCAATGTGCAGCACTCCGATTGGTTTACAGCCGTATTTGTCCCTTTAGACGCACCGGTGATCGGGAGCAGACCTAGCGCAATCCACACAATCCCTTTGTATGAAACTCTCATTTGACATCCCCTTCTTCGACGGCATCGTCATCGTGTTAGGGCAAATTGACGGTCGCCGTATCTCCAGACTTAGTAATGGTGTATTGCCACGTGGTGCCGTTCAGTTGAACTGATCTAACGATGGAAATGTCCGGTACGAAACGGAAGAAAGCACCATCTTGATAATTGGAGCATTCCCACTGAATTCTTTGCGTTGCCATGAACGATGCGTTCATGTATGGCTTCAGATAAGAATCTGGGGGACCGTTCTTGTCAGAAAACGCTCCCGCCGTGGCTGGACCAAGGATGACTGAGGGGTTCGGGGTAGGTTGGTTTGTCACCATCGGAAGTGGCCATGTGTAGGTAGATCCGCTACCGGGATAAAAAACGCTCTCACCTACCTTGCATTGCGAAAGATCCGCCAAGTTTCCAGAGCTCGACGACCAACTATAGGTCCATTGGAGAGTCCCATTCGGGAGACTCGGTCCCTGAACTATCGTAAAGCCGATCGGCGTCGCGACAACATTTGCAGTTCCACCGCCACCGCTTTGGCAATATTCACTTGATATATGGCCATTGACCCGGCTGGTTCCGAGCGAAACACCTGACAAATTGACTACGGGATTGGTGCTCGAACCGGAGATAGATGCAACACTTGGGCTCAAAGATACCCAATTGGTGCTAAAGTTCGCTGTTCCTGTCTGTTGCCCCGAGCACGCATTTGGAGTACCTGAAGTGCACGTATTACCCGTAATATCTGCGAACTCTGCTATGGTTCCGTCGGCCAGAAAAGTGTAGTAAAAGGTAGTGGATGCCCCACACAGAAGGCCAGAATAACCGCAGCTAAAATTGCGCGCCATCCCCGCTGAGCGATCCCATTGAAGAAGGCGACCGCTTCCTTTTGCAAAATTGGTAACAAACCAACCAGTCTCGCCGCGCTTAGCGTTCTTGGGTAATGTCTTGCCCTTGTCGTCTTTGACTTGCTCGTCAATTAACTCGCGTATTTCAATTGCCTTAGTCTGCATGGAGGCGAGCTTGTATTCTTTCTGCCAATCAAAACCTGCACTCGAAACAGTCACGGTGAAGGTCTGGGGCGTTGTGCTGTGATTGAATAGCAGAAGCGTAGAATCAGTATTTTCCTCAAGGGACCAAGGGTGAGCACCGGCATTCTCCTTGTCCGCCTCATCTTTGGCCTGTAGCTCTACTTCGTGGACTCGCGAATCTCCCTTTGAAACAAATTTGGCCATCAAGTCGCCGGGTGCGCCATCTGAGTGAACTACAAAGGAATTCTGAAGCCTCGAATCGCCTTGGAGGGAGCGAAGAATAAGCTCTCGTGTGCTATGTGACGGAACAGAAAGTGAACCTACTTCTTGCGCTGATGGAGAATCACCCGAGGTGCGCGCGAAGGTGGTGTGCACATGGAGCTCTTTGTTCGAGAAGTTGGTCAGGGTCAACTCAGGAACATAGTGCCCTTCTGGCAGCAGTGAAGCAGCAGCTCCGACCGGGACACCAGTAAAGACCGTGTTGGGGGAATTGACGGTCTTAGGATCCGTGAACAGGATGGTGCTGAAGAACCGATCGTCATTTTCCTTGTGACGCGCCATAGCGAAAGCCGCAAAAGACCCGGGCATGGCATCAGAGATGAGTCTGATACCTTGCGGGCCATGTATGGCATCATCGCTCCGTTCCAGCATTGTGGTTAGATCGCTATTATGAACATCCGGTCCCGCGCAAGCGTCCGTGATGAGCGTTTCTCCTGCACCTAGGTCGATTCGTTGGGCAGCACTGGCACCGTCTTTGCCGAGACATTGAATCTGAACGTGCTGAACACTCTCAGCCAGGCTCGAGATCGCCAGGATTGGTGATCCATCACCGGAATCCGCAACGCCTTGAAGCATCTGCGAGCCAGTCATGCTTGGCATAAAAATCTCTTCATCGATATAGTTTGGATCGGCGGATCCAAGATACGTCATCGATAGGACCGCCAAAATTGAAGGACCAGCGAGAGCCGGGTTTTGCATCACGAGGATGCTGCCAATCTTGGCCGATGATCCGTTCATATCCAGCAATTTGATTATGTCCACGCGGCGCTGGCTATGCGGGGTAAAGTCAATTCTTTTGCTTGCAATAGTCTTCCCGTCTAGCGCGCGTAAGGTAACGTCCGCATAGGTCGTGGCGGTTGAGTTGTTTACAAGAGTAAGAGTGCTGGTGAACTGATTCCCCTCCAGGAAAAGAGGGACAATCAAAGGCATTTGCATGGGAGACTCGGTCGGTGGCGGTGCCAGGCCAGGAAGGGGTGTCGCGGGGTTAGTCTGTACTGAGCCGGGCGGTGTTGATGTGTTGCCAGTATTGTTGGACTTTGAGTTTTGAGCTTGGGCAGCAGCGGATAGGGTGAACGCAATTACGTAGCACACAGAGATCAATTTCACCAAGGGGGTGCATGAAGGAACTCTCCCATTCGAAGTGCTTACAGCTCGTGCAACAGCAACCGAACCTTTGTGCTGCAATCAAGGCCGGAGGAGACAACGGCTCGGGAGGAGATCAACGATTACAAACCAAGAAAACGCTCGACATCTGCGGGTGTGATTTCTGTCGAGCTAGAATGCTTGCGCTTCCCGAGACACTGAGGTGTTACTCAGCGGTATCCGCGAATTCAAAGCAAACAGAAAATGCACTCTCTGTCGGAAACTTGTCAATGTAACGAAAGGGCAGTGATCGTTAGTAACCACCTTTTCGAAAAGCTTTATTCCCGTGTCTGCCGAACCTGAGCTATGGCAAGAAAGATAGATACCGCGAGTGCTTGCGCTCCGATGATTACGACCGCGCTCTATACGAGAGGGCATGTCACTCTTTGTTAAATACTTGGCACCGTTGACGAATAATTGCAACCTCGATGGCTCGATTAGGGAGCCGAGGATTGAACGGAACGATAGAGGGTAGAGCGGGCGACACCGAAGCGAGCGGCGATTTCGGCTACAGGCATATCTGCACTCTTGAGCAAAGCACGGATGGTATTGATTTCTTTCGCCGAGAGCTTCGCGGGTCTGCCGCCTCTGCGGCCCCGTACACGCGCAGCTTTCAGGCCAGCAACTGTCCGCTCACGAATTAAGTTCCGCTCAAACTCTGCCAAAGCAGCAAAAACATGAAACACGAGCCGTCCAGCCGGAGAGCGGGTCTCAATGCGTTCTGTGAGCGACTCAAAGTTCATTTTGCGCTGTTCGAGTCCGCTGATTAGACGAACTAGGTCCGCTAAATTTCTTCCCAGCCGGTCTAGCCGCCAGACAACGAGGCTGTCTCCTTCGCGCAGGCTCTTGAGACACGCTTCGAGTTGCGGCCTGACAGCACTCTTGCCAGTTGCGTGCTCTTCATAAATATCGCGGCATTTGGCTCGTTTTAGCGCATCACATTGCAAATCGAGCGTCTGGTCTTCCGTCGAGACGCGGCCATAGCCGATACGCATGTCTCGAATCGTATCAAAAGGTGCCATTTTTCGGTCATAGTTTTGCGGACAAGTTGTGAGACACTTCCAGACAGCGCGAAGGCGGCGATCAAGGGCGGGTTGAGTTTGTCCGAGAAATGGCCGTTTTGTGGAACGTGCAAGTCGGCTCTGAGGGCGACCAATTGTCGACACCTAAAGGCAAGTGTCCGAGAAGCCGACATCGCGGACAAATGGCCTTACTCACGCTACGACAAGGACCTGAACCGAACTTTGACGAAGCTGATGAACACGCTGAACGGGTAAGCTCCGAGGTCGGGCATTGCCGAAAGCGCCGTCTGTTCGTTGCAGACATTCACGGTGATGTCTGCTATCTTGCCCTTGAGTAACGCTCATGACACGAGACAAGGTCGTCATTGCTCTGACCGCGGTAGGCTCGGCCTGGTGCTGGTGGCCGGTGATCCGCGAGCCGAGTTTGGAGTTTTCCCGCTTGATACTTCTTGGGCTGATCGCACTGATGGTCCTCTTCGCGACACTCGTCGCAAATCGGCGGTGGCTCAGCGTTGTCGTCGCGGCCACACTTGGCTCTTTCCTCGGGATGTGTGCCGGTCAGGCCATGTGGCCCTCCGACGATGGAATCGCCAACTCTTACGCGGGGATTGTAATCGTGATCGCGACGTTGGCAGTCCTTGTCTTGGCGCTGGTCGCGGGTCTGACGGGCCGAGCATTCTCCGTAACCAATCCAATCGCTCGACCTGTTCTCTGGATCGCGCTGATGGGCTGCATCGCGTTCGGGCCCGTCTTGATGGCGGTGACACCTCCGTTGGTCGCTCGCCGGATAGCGCGCAATGACCGGCTCGCCACGGAAAGGTTGGCGGCAATGAAGAAAGCTATTGACTCGGCGCGGGCGGAAGCGGATGGCGCAAGGCAAGGCTGCGACGTGCACGCGTTAAGCCATCGTTACTCCGGGCCAACTTTTAGCGAATCGGACTGGCTTCGCGTCCTAGGAGACAACGCGGTGAAGGAGGACGGATATGTCTTCCTAATAAAGTGCCTGGGCAATGGCACATACAAGATTAACGCGATTCCTGACAGAATCAAAGGCGATGGCACGCGCCACTTATGTGCGGATGACTCGGGAAAGATCACCATCGGTATGGTTTACGATGAGCAGCAATGGCGAAGTGCGATGAACGACGCGGGCTTGCCGCGCTGTTCTTAATGAACTCTGGAATGGAAGCTGACGACGCTTCCAATAAAACCTTCGTTGCGGTCATGTGTCCGATAAACTGGCTTGTCAGACAAATCTTTTCGCCGTCCGGGCCCCTGTGAAGACGCCTTACGCGGCACCAAATAGCGTTGAAGAACGACCAGAACGACCGCCACTTATTTCTGAAGGTCGCACTAATTTCCAAATTCGACCCCAAAATTGACTTTTCGCGGTTTTAGTCAAAAACACCCAGGACGCGCTCCTTCAATCCGCGCAGTTCAGGCACGTAGCGATCCATGCCATCAATCACGATCGCACCCGACATTCCGTCCAGTGATTGCTGATAGCTTTCGCCGTGCGGATGCGTATGGTACCAATACAGTCCTGGTGGCTGATCCTCCGGTATGTCCACGACGTAGTGCAGGCCTTCACCAGGCATTGCCATCATCGAAATCACATCGTCCTGGGGCGCGTTCGGTGAGACGTGCAACCCATGGAAATGCAGATTGGTCATGTTCATGCACGGTCCGTCAACACACACTTCCTTCGAAGTCCGTGACATTCTGTTCCGGTACTCAATCTCGATTTTTGAACCGGGCGAAGATCGAATCACGGGAGGAATCTCCTTCCCTTCGAATGAAAAAGCACTCTTCCCGGTCACCGGATCGTTTATCGCCAGCAGAGTAAGCGGCGACGTCGTTTCAGGAAGGTCCGGTAGTCGCGCACCCTTGTCGTATTGGGAACTGTCTTGCGCCTGAACAGCGAAGCTATAAACAAGTAACAGCAGACAAGGTCCGAGCAGCCAACTGCTGCGGTAACGCCGAGAACGGGGAAGAAGCTGTGCGTATCGCATCTGCTAACCTAAGTCCTCATTTCTCGACCGACGACAAAAGGCGTAATTGCAGACAAGTCCTGATCGCCTTTTGAGGACAGGTTGGAGGCGAGCACCGATTGGGCGACTCTGGCCGCAGGCAAATCGGCACTCGAAGCCTTCGCGGCCTCGATAACCAGATTCATGTCCTTACTCATCAGCCGCAACGGAAATTCCGGGGAGTAATCGTTGTCCTTGATCTTTTTAAGCTTTCCTCCAAACGCCGGGGGTATCACCGCCGTCTTAGATAGAACATCGAGCAGAACGTTTCTATCGATTCGAAGATGCTCGCCCAACGAAACAGCTTCAGCAATCGCCTGCATGCCGACTCCGAGGAGAAGATTGACAACCAGTTTCATCTGGATGCCAGAAGAACCGGGCCCGATTAAGAACCATTGTTTAGCGATGGATTGGTAGATGGAGATACATTTCTCGAAGGTACTCTGATCGCCGCCAGCGAGGAGTGTGAGAGTCCCTGCCTCGACCGCCGGCGTTGAACCGGAAATAGCCAGATCTAATAGATCAACGTTTCGGATGGCTGCTTCCTGATGGAGAAGGCGGGATAGTTCAGGCGAGATCGTGCTCATTTCAAGAATGATGGTTCCAGGCTTTGCCGAAGAGAAAACACCGCCGCTGTCGAAAAATACGGAGTGAACGGCCGCATCGTTAGCCAGGGAGGAAAGGACTACCTCCGAATCAGCGACGAGCTTCGCAGCCGACGACGAGATCGCTATTCCATCACGAGACAGCCATCTCGCAGGATCTGGACTACGATTCCATGCTTGAACGTTCCAGCCCGACGAGTGCAAGCGTCGCGTCAAACGACTGCCCATGAGGCCCAGGCCGATGAATCCAAGTCGGGTCGTACCTTTATTGAT
>Ga0307478_10002730_pt1 | contig 13606 bp, 9 predicted proteins | sample atmos_gasesECM4C_2_FD_203713 | JGI IMG/M metagenome (GOLD analysis project Ga0307478, IMG submission 203713) | Hardwood forest soil microbial communities from Morgan-Monroe State Forest, Indiana, United States - atmos_gasesECM4C_05 | ecosystem: Environmental > Terrestrial > Soil > Temperate...
CTCGGTCTTGGCGCCGCTGAGCAGCGGCCTCAGTCCGATGGCGTCGGCATCCTTGTCAGGGCCGTTGATCCAGTGCACCGCGCCGCGCGAGAGATCGTTCCATGGGGCGTTTCGCGCGCCGTATCCGATCTGGCAGGAACGAAACTCTTCGAGATCGTCCGGGGTCGCCATGCCCGAGGCGTTGAAGAAATCCTCGTATTGGCGGATGCGTTGTGCGCGCGCCTCGGCGCTCTCGCCCTTCGGCGCGATGCAGAAGATCGTCACTTCGGTCTTGTCAACGGAGATCGGCCGATACACGCGTATCTGCGACGAGAACTGGTCCATCAGATAGACGTTCGGATACAGGCAGAGGTTTCGCGACTTCTCAATCATCCAATCCGCGCGCGCTTCGCCGAATTGAGCTGCCAGCTCACCGCGCTTTTCATACAACGGGCGATCCTGCGGATTGGCCCAATTGGTCCACAGCAGCAGATGACCATGCTCGAAAGAGTAGAAGCCGCCGCCCTGCTTGGCCCAGCCGCCGGCATCCATGGCGCGAATGTCGTCCTTGGCTGCGGCCACCTCGACAGCCGCCTTGCGCTGGTTGGTCGTTGCGGCGTAGTTCCAGTGGACTGACGAGACGTGATAGCCGTCCGCACCGTTCTCGGTCTGCAGCTTCCAATTGCCGTCGTAGACGTAGGATGAATTGCCGCGCAGGACCTCAAGGCCCTCGGGCGACTGGTCGACGATCAGGTCGATGATCTTCCTTGCCTCACCCAGATGTTCCTCGAGTGGCAGCACGTCGGCATTGAGACTGCCGAACAGGAAGCCGCGATAATTTTCAAAGCGCGCGACCTTCGTGAGGTCATGCGAGCCATTTTTGTTGAAAGTCTCGGGATATCCCGCGCCTTCCGGATCCTTCGCCTTGAGCAGCTTTCCGGTGTTGTTGAAGGTCCAGCCGTGGAATGGGCAGGTGTAGGTCGACTTGTTGCCGCGCTTGTGACGGCAGATCATCGCGCCCCGATGCGAGCATGCGTTCAGGAAAGCGTGGAGCTCACCCTTGCGGTCCCGCGAGATGACGATCGGTTGGCGACCGATGTAGCCGGTAATGTAATCGTTGTTGTTTGGAATCTGACTCTCATGAGCGAGGTAGATCCAGTTCCCCTCCCAGATGTGCTTCATTTCGAGTTCGAAAAGATCCGGATCCGTGAAGATGTCACGACGGCAACGGAAGGTGCCCGTTTCGGAATTGTCCTCGACGGAGGCTTCCAGGCGTTCAACAAGTTGGTCCAACATGGGTGTCACTCCGCTGGAGTTGTGGGGTCGAAGGGCCGGCGTTCCCAGCCCTTCGCGCCTGTCATCAGGCCGCTACGGCGTGCTCACGATGCACGATCGTATTCGGCGCACCGGCAGCTTCCCGGGTCAGCCTGAAATCGAAGCGAATGTGGGCGAACGGCTTGTTGAGTCCTGCCTTGTGAATCTCCTCGGCATTGGACACGCGCTCGACCGGCGGGATCAGATCGTCCCGTGTTCCGAACGCGAAATCATCGTGCAAGTACTTGTCGCCATCGATGTTGATCTGCGTGGTGAGCTGACGATGACCTGGTGCAGTGACGAAGAAGTGGATATGTGCGGGGCGTTGCCCGTGTCGGCCGAGCCCGGTCAGCAACTGCTCGGTGTTCGAGCCGGGCGGGCAGCCGTAACCTGACGGCATGATCGAACGGAAACCATAGCGCCCCTCACGATCGGTTTCGATCCGCCGACGCAGGTTGTAGGGCGACTGCGGCGGGCCGAAGAACGAATAAAAGCCGAACGAGTTGGCGTGCCAGACGTCGACGATCGCGCCGGCGACCGGATTCCCGGCGATGTCGAACACCTGCCCCTCCATGAACAGGATCTCTCCTTCGTCAGTTCCGTCGTCGAGGCGCGCCTCGCCTTTCGTCAGCGGCGCGCCTGCGACGTAAAGCGGCCCCTCGATCGTGCGGGTGGTGCCGCCGGCGAGACCCGCGCGGCGTTCGGCTTCGTCCAGGCGCAGATCGAGGAAATGTTCGAGGCCGGTGCCGGGCACCACGAGACCAAGCTCATTCGCCTTGGCGGCTTCGCCGATATAGCCGACTGCGGTCCAGAACTCGTTCATGGAGACGTCGAGATCGTCGATTGCGACCATGACGTCGTAGAGCAACCGGTTGAGCACTTCCTTGAGGCGCGCGTTGCCCTGGTCGTTGTCGAGGCCGGCAGCCTTTGCGGCCAGCTCCTTGATAACAGCTTTATTGATCAGATTGGCAGGCATTTGTTTTCTCCCTTTTTTGACGATACTGAAGTGATCCTGGATCTATCGATCATCGTCGCGGATCGACGACGGATGACGGCAGAGCGGCGTGACCTGAATTTCCATGAACGGAAACAGCGGTAGAGTGGACAGGATATCGTGCAGCTCCTGCGGGCTGGAGACGTCGAATATGCTGACGTTCGCGTAGCGGCCCGCCACTCGCCACAGATGACGCCAGACGCCTGCGCGCTGCAGGTCCTGCGCGCGCCCACGTTCCGCCTGCTTCAGCGCGTCAGCCCTTTCGGCCGAGACATCGCGTGGAATCCGCACATCCATTGCGACCTGAAACAGCATGGCTATGAACCCGTCTTGCGGTTGGCCAATACGTGAAAGCTGCGCTCTGCACGGTCGCGGCGAAAGCGATCGAGGCGATCCTCATCGATCGCGATCCCGAGGCCGTGGCCGGTCGGCACCTTCAGGCTAAACTCGCCGTACTCGAGCGGCTCTTCGAGGATCTCCTCGGTCAGAAGCAGCGGCCCGAACAGTTCGGTACCCCATTCGAGCCTGGGCAATGTCGAGAAGAGCTGAGCAGATGCGGCGGTGCCGACGCCGCCCTCCAGCATGGTGCCACCGTAGAGGCCTATACCCGCGGCCTCGGCGATTGCGGCTACCTTGGCGGTAGCGAACAGGCCGCCGGACTGCGCGATTTTCAATGCGAAAACGTCGGCTGCTGCCGATTGGGCAAGCTGGAATGCCGTTTCGGGACCGCTCAGTGCTTCGTCGGCCATGATCGCCACGCTGGTTTCGCGCGCGAGCCTCGCGAGGCCCGTTATGTTTCTGAGCGCGACCGGCTGCTCGACGAGGTCGACGCCGGCGTCGCGGAGCTGCGGCAGGCATCTTGACGCGACGGCCTCGCTCCAGGCCTGGTTCACGTCGACACGGACGCTTGCCCGATCGCCCAGCGCGCGCTTGATCGCGGCGACGTGCGTAATGTTCTGTTGCGGATCGCCTCGTCCGATCTTCAGCTTGAAGATATTGTGCCTTCGCTTTGCGAGCATCTCCTCCGCTTCGGCAATGTCGGCACCGGTGTCACCGCTTGCGAGAGTCCAGGCAACGGGCAGCCGATCGTGAAAGCGCCCTCCCAGCAGTTCCGACGCGGTGAGCCGATTGCGCTTTCCGAGCGCATCGACCAGAGCCGTCTCGACCGCACATTTCGCGAAGTTGTTTCCCTGCACGGCCTTGTTGATCGCGCCCATCGTCGGGCCGACACGGTTCACATCGCTCTGCAGCAGGATCGGGGTGATGTATGTGTCGATCGCGAGCTTCATGCCCTCGGGGCTCTCCGGCCCGTAGGCGAGCCCACCGATCGTCGTTCCTTCGCCGATGCCGACGATCCCATCCGACGTGCGGATGCGGACGATCATCAGCGTTTGCCCCTTCATCGTTGTCATCGACAGTTGATGCGGGCGGATCGTCGGAAGATCGACGATGACGGTCTCGATGTCTTCAATTCTGGCAGTTGCAGTTGGCACGGTGTTGTCCTCGGTTGGTGAATCTGTAGGCCGGGACCCGCTTGATGCACAGGATCGATTGTGTCTATCTTTATACCTGTAAGGTATGGAGGCTTTGGAGGAACAATCCATGGAGCTCCGCCACCTGCGTTACTTCACCACAGTCGCCGCGGAAGGCTCTTTCAGCCGCGCCGCGGAAAAGCTCCACATTGCGCAGCCACCACTAAGCCGTCAGGTGCAGCAGCTCGAGGACGAACTCGGGGTACGGCTGCTCGACCGGGGTCGACCACTTACGTTGACGGAACCTGGCCGATATCTGTTCGAACAGGGACGCCAGATATTACAGCGCATTGACGAAATGCGTGCGATGACCAAGCGAATCGCCAAAGGCATGGTGTTGCAATTCAACATCGGCTTCGTTGCTTCTACGCTGTACGACGCGCTGCCGGAGTTGATCCGCCGCTTCCGCATCATCGCACCTGACGCAGAGGTCAATCTTCTGGAGATGACTACGCTCGAACAGGTCGCGGCGCTGAAGGATGGCCGCATCGATGTAGGCTTCGGCCGCCTCCGCTTCGACGACGAGACGATCGTTCGCCGCGTTATCCGCGAAGAGCGTCTCTGCATCGTGGTGCCGCGGGGGCACAAGCTGGCGGCCAGGAAAGGAAAACTCCGGTTGCGCGCGGCCGCAGATGAGCGGCTGATCGTTTATCCCAAGTCTCCGCGACCGAGCTACGCTGATCAGGTCCTCTCGTTCTACCGGGATGCAGGCATCGAGCCCATAGTCGCTACGGAGGCGAAGGAGTTGCAGACGGCACTGGGGCTGGTGGCCTCAGGCGGCGGCGTCTGCATCGTGCCTGCCTCGGTCAAACGCCTGGGGCGCGATGACGTGCGTTTCATCGATCTCGACGAGCCGAAGATGGCATCGCCGATCATTATGAGCCACCGCAAAAATGACACGTCCGCGTTGCTCGAGCAGCTAGTCAAGCTGGTTCGAGAGTTCGACGAATGGGATGCGTCCGTCGGTTAGAGCCGGCAGTCACGGCAGTGACGTGCACGACAGCTTTCGGACCAGCAAGCAGACACACACATTAGGAGTTCAGCGTGAAGTTCACCACCGACCGTCCCTTTGCCGAACCCCGACGCCACCGCGCGCAAGCTCGTGGAGCCCGCCAACGCCCTTGAGCCGATCCAGAACGGCAGGATCTATATTAGAAGGACAACGAGCCCTTCCTGTATCAGCTCAGGGGTACGCCGGTGGAATACAAGGGCCGGGCTTCTACGCGCGATCGAGAGGGGCTGGCTTGAGCCGCATGAGAGCGGTACCTTTGTCCGCTTCACGCCCGCGGGCGCGGTGCTGTTTGCCTGAGGCTGCGATCTTTTGACGGGGAACAAACCGCAGGCGCCGGAGTCAGATTCGGTACTCCCGCCCCTCAAGAAGGCGAAAACCCACGACCGGGAGGCAGCCTTCGGCAAGGAGGCTGGGCGGCCCCGACTGTCTGACCTCGGGCGCGAGGCCGTCGTGAGCAGCCCCATTGTTGCCCACGCTCTGCAATATCCTCGCCGGTTATATCAGACTAGTAGGGCCGGATGAGCGATCCCTTTAACCAAGATCACAAGGGTAGCGAGCTCGCGCGACCGCGTTGGGTGCCTCTATGGCTGTTCGTTCTCATCTTTGTCGCCATCGGCTGGGCGGTCTTTTGGGGGAATAATCGTCGTGACAGAGATTCCCCTCAAGTAACCGCCGTCCAGGCCAAAGCCGAGTCGTTAACATTGTCCCAGGATGATAAAGATCAGGCCGTAGCTGCTCTGCAGCAAAGCGTGAAAAGCGCCGCGGACCAGATCAGTGAGTTGCAGCGGCAGGTTGGTGTACTTGCTGCCCGTGTGGATAGTCTCGAGAGAGGGTCTCAGAAAAAGCGAGGCGCTCCACACTAAGCTCGGCTGCCGCGGCGCCGACGTAGGGCCGGATTGGGAGACCGTCAAACCCCAGTAGGGTGCGGCCGGCCCGGACTATCGCGGGGCCATTGCCGGGGACTCCCCCTAATATTCCCACCTCTACCTGCTTTACCCAATTGCGGGCTCGTCTCAACAGCCAATAGGGTCGCCATAGAAGCCCCCCAACTGCCGGGATTTCAGGCCAGGGCGACGATGATCTGAGCCGCTCCGAGGCCATCCGCCCGCTGGTCGAGATCGGGCTGGAGGCGAAGGGGCCGGCGCCGGCTTCGTAGGAACATTTCGGCCCCCGCGGCGAGTCCTAGCCTCGATCGTCGATCCTGCTTGCTCTTGGATCGGGCCAATGGAGAGAATCCTCACTCATGTGATATCGGCCGGAATCATCGGCCTCGGCGCTTGGATCCTTATTGCCGGTCAAAGTCCCGAGACGCCCGCCTTGTGGGCATGCGCGTCCCTGACCCTCATCGCGATTGGGCTTCTCAGCGCTCTCTGCGATTGCTAGGCGCTCCCGTTCGGAGGCCGGTGACCCGAGTCCAGGCTGGGAAAAATCCGCTTGCGCACGCTCAGCCGGTAGATGTCCTCCGCCGGTACCCAAAAGCCACAATCACAGGAAAACAGGCCTCACAACTCGTGAGTTTCTGTCGTTTGCTGATACATTTCCAAATGTTTCTGTCACCTATGTTGAGCGGAGTGGGCGCTGAATCACTCCGAAGCAACGTAGTGGCGTGGCCGTTCTTCCTGGGGCCATCAAAGATGCTTTTCAATCTGCAGATCCTGCGCGGAATCGCGGCCGTCGGTGTTGTTTTTTACCATACCGATTTCCGCCTCGCCGGTGATCATCACACCGAATTTTTCGGCGTGTCGACCTTCTTTGTCATTTCCGGCTTTATCATGTGCTGGATCACGCGCGACAATGCGGACAACTTCTTGCGTAAACGTATCGAGCGCATCGTTCCGTTTTATTGGCTCTGTACGTTTGCCCTCATACTCCTCACGTTCAAACTCCCCTTGGATTTGATGAGTTGGCAATTCGTCGCCTATCTGACTCGAAGTCTGCTGTTCCTGCCGGCAACAGATTTTCCAGTGCTGCATGTCGGATGGACACTCAATTTCGAAATGTACTTCTATCTAGTGTTTGCAGGGGCGCTTTGGATCAATCAGAGGTTTGCGCCTCTGATTGCAGCCACATTCATTTACGGCGTGCTTTTGCTTGACGCTGCCGGCATTGGCGGCTTTCTGACGCACTACTATTCGCACGATTACATCCACTATTTTCTGTATGGCATCGCCGTATATTACGCTTGGGCAACTTTCTCGCGCTTCGCCCCACGCTGGCCGACAATCATCACCGGTATTGCGGCCATTGTGATCTGTTACGGGTCGCAATTCGCAAAGCCCTGGGCACCAGACTTCGCGCTGCTCACCTATGCACCGATCATCATCGTTGCCAGCGCATTGTTTTTGGAGAGTAGCGGCGCCGTTGTCACATTCCGCCCGTTGGTCCTAATCGGCGATGCATCCTATGCGATTTACTTGACGCACTCCATCTTCTTCACCATGGCCGCAAGCCACGCAATACGGAAGAACGACATACTTCCAAAGGATAGCATCGAAGTGATGTTGTCCTGGGTCGTCGTGAGCATCGCAATCGGCGTTTGCGTGCATCTCTACATCGAGAAACCACTACTGCGCAGGATTCGAGACAGAAACTTGATTAAGAACCGCGAGAACATGGCGACGTCTTCGGAATCGTCCATCAATCCCGCGACTACGGAAGTCGATTCGGCAGCCTCCTGAGGTTTCTCGGACGAGAACGCTACCGACTGACTACGGCCGATCTCGACGGCGCCCCCCAACCGACGCGCATAGAAGTTGAGCTTTTCGACGCGTACCCCTCGAACGGCCCCGCCCCTACCGACCTCGGCAGGGCCGCCCGCCCACTGAACCGGGCTGGGGGAATGAAGTTCAGCGAGCTCTTTGATTTTATTCCACGGGCTGACAACGAAAGGTGACGCGCAGACGAGGTACCCCTAATTCCCCCTGCGACCACACGATTAGAATGAACCCGCTACCGCTACCGCTGCCACGGACAAACCAATGCTGGAGGATTTCAGGGACCAGCGCACATGCAACGCCGCCAAGCGAACATACTCCGCCTGGCGGCGCTGTGCTTTCCTCTCTGACAAGGGCCTAGTGGCTGCGAGGCTTGCGCGGGCCGCGCTTAGGGCGCGGCTGCGCGGTCCCGTCGGTTGGATGGTTTCGACATGGAGGAGGATTCAACGTGTTGGCCTCGGCGTCTTTGACGACCTTGCGGAGCTCCAATAGCTCCACCCAAAGCCGCTTCACGCATTCATCATCCGACATAAATCTAGTTGGGTTCCCGCCCCGCGGCATTCATGTAGTCGCGCGCACGATCAACTAACACTCAAATCGGCGTGGGAGTTGCGCGACCGTCCAGAGGACGCCACGCGGGATGCGCTACCCGGTGCGGGCGATCTCGATGGTCGAACAGACCTGCGCTGAGCTACACATTGACCTTGATGAAATTGATGGCAATTCGCCATAAGGCCGAAATAATCGGCAGGATGAAGATTCTGTTTGACAGCCGCAGAATCAGCGCCGCAAACTCTGCTCGACATGGTGGGGGACATAGCCATGGACATTCAAGAGCGCTACTTCGTCGCGATTGCGGCGACGATTTGCTTTGTTTTGATCAGCGTCGGATTTTTGGCCTTCGATTAGTGCCGTCGGGCTCGCGCCGAGAAGGCCGATTGCCGCTGCGCCGCGGCCACCGCGTGCCCCGGTCCTGCGAGATCGGGCTGAAGGCGAAGAAGTGAGCCGGCTCCTTAGGACTTCGTCGCTGGCGCGCCATTCGCCGTTGTCGTTCTGCTTCGGATTCAGGCGCTGTTGATCGATTGGGGCAATTTGGATATTGGTTGCCATTTGGGGCCGGCTGTTTTGTGGCGGCGGACACGAACGATCGGAGCGTGAAGCGTCGCGACTTAAAACCGTGATATTCGGCTGGTCGCGCCGGCCGCCGGCCGGTCGAGATCGGCCTTAACGCAAAGCGAGAGAAACCATGCACAGTCATAGGACATGGCTGAGGGTTGTAGTTCTCGGCGCCATTTTCGCAACCAACGCGAACGCACAAACAGAAATCGATAAGTTGCGAAGCTGCCTCACGATAGAAGACGGATCGAAGGAGCGGCTCGATTGCTATGATGGCATCATAGCGCCAGACCCCAAACCAAAACCGCCCGTTGCAAAGGCCGTTGCCGACTGCAAATTCCTGAAAGAGGAGGACGAGCGATTGGGTTGTTTCAATCGCTTTGTGGCAAAGCCGGCGGCCACTCCGAAATCTGCTCGAAAAGTCGCTCCGAAGGCTCAACCGTCAAAATGAACAGCCTGGTCGAGATCGGGCTGAGGCGAAGGGAAAGCAAGCCTGAACGGCGCCCTTTGGCCAAGGGTTATCTCGGGGAACAAAATAAGCCCTATATCGGCGAAGTGATTTTTGATACCAAGCTTTCCCTCGACATCGGGCGGGCAGGCCAGCCCATCGACTCTACGAACTGATAGGCCATCCAAGGAGGAATGCGCAATGACACGTTGGATGAACGGCGGCGACACTGAACGTCTGGCGATGGTTACGAACCGGGAGTGCCCGCAGAGCCGATCTGACACGCCAAAAAGCCGCCTGGTCAGTGCCAAGACCGAGAGTGGGGAATCCGTAAGCATTTCCATACCGGAGGGCTGGCTCGATAGGATCCAGGTGGGCTTTCCGCGGGCCAACTGGTGGTGATCTCATCGAGCCGAGCACGGGTTTGCTGACGATCAGCATGTCCTGGTCCCCGGATAGGGTACCAGGAGTAATGCTGTACCCTTCTCATCCTCATCAAGCGCTTTAGCGGGCAGTTCTCACGCCTATCCCTAGTGGCTTCCCTTCCTGTCCGATCGGCGCGATCGTAAGCAGATGGCCCAGCTCTATCTTCGCAAGGATGCGTAATGTCGGTCCCGCGAAACAGCACCTATCCATGACTCGGCTCGAGCTGGCCGGTGTTCGCGCCGGGCGTTCAGTCGCCCGGCTCAGCGAACCGGTGTCGTCAGGTCAAGCGCGATCCTGGCCGGACTTCATCACCGCTACGCCCGTGTTTAAGTTCTCGGTACACAGGTTTTAGACCGTTATGATGGAAGCTTGCCTCGATTATGAGCCTCAACGCTGGATGTCAGCTGAGAATTCCCTTTAGACCTGCGTAGACCGAGCCGAGAGCCGTAGCTGCGACGCCGACCAGGGGGCCGGCCGTCTGGATTAGGTTCTGGATCAAGCGCGCCCTTCGTCGCAACTGTTCCTCTCCAACATGCTGGCCCAGGAGGCGTGCCACTCGAAAAGCGAGGGCATTGGGCTTGCCGCCTTGGACCAGAACACGCGGCATCGCCAGGAAGATCAGGACGCCCAGAATGTTGCCCGAGACAAAGGCAAGCAGGATGCTAGCGCCATATTCGATCACTTCGCGCCATTCAATCCATACTTCCGGCAAGATCGGAACGTGGTCATGGACTCCTGTCACCGTCAGCATGGCCAGGATGCTAAGCGCCGACGTGGCAAACGCGAGCACCAGCGCGCCGTTCATCGAGACCTTGTGCAAATAATAGGCGAGGAAGCCGAACAGCAGGGGAATCGCAACGGACGCCAACCGCAGCGAAAGGGGCGAGATGTTGAAGACAATGGTGACGAGGACGTGGGCAATGACGAGCAGCAGGGAAGGAATGAATATGTAGAGAACGGCATGCGCCGCATAATATCTCAGCGGATTTTGGTAGCGCTCCAGACTTGTATTGATGCGATCGAGATGGCTTCTCAGCTTGTCAAGCTCTGCGACGATGCCCTCGATTTCCAGCAGCATCGGCCGCACCACGCGCAGGTCGCGCGAGCAATGCTTGCACACGATCGCTTCATCCTTGATGGTCTCGGCACAAAACGGACATTCCATGGACTAGCGTCGCTTCCTCTGGCTTCTGATCGCCTCGATCTCATGGAGGGCGCGCTGCAGTTCGCTCCGCAGCGAGTCGCGTTTTCGCAGAATCTCGTCACGCTCGGCGATCAGCGGCGAGGGTATGGCAATGTCGCGCGAGCATGCGGTGCAGACGAGCGCACCTTCGACGTTATCGGATCGGCAATAGGGGCACTTCATCGCGGTATCACGGCAAAACGATCAAGGTGAAACTCGCGGTCCCGGGACGGCCGTCACTGTCCTTGACGTCCACCCGGACCGTGTATTCGCCCGGCGGCAGCTCGGTCTCCGGCATGTCGATGCCGCCAGCCTGAATGAACGGCTTGACCCGCGGAGTCAGATCCACGTTCGGGGAACGAAGAAAGATCACCTTCACGGAGTCCGGATTGATCGTCGCGCCGCCAAAGGATTCGAATATGAGCTGGAGCCGCAATGGTGAGTGCACCGTCCCGCTCGGCGAGACGATCTCCACCTTCGGTCCGCGCAGAATGCCGCGGCGGTCCGCGGCGATCGCCCCTTTCGGCGGTGGCAGCTTGGCCTCGTCATCCGTAATCAATTGCATCGCCTGCGCCGTACCCATCATCAGAAGGCCGACCGCAGCCGAGCCGATCCAAGTCTTCCTCATCACCAGCCTCCCCGATGCCTCGCTCCAACCCTCGATTATCGCACGCCGCCGTCGCCGATGATCGTGTACGGCGCCCAGAACAACGGATGGGCGTAGGCGAACTCGGTCCTGCCTTCATTGTTGAGATAGCCGGGGCCGTCGACGAGCGCCATCATCGCCTGACGAAGCGCTTCGCTTCGCCCGATTTTTGGATCGTCCGCCTGGCGTTTGAACAGGTCGGTAACAAGTTCCCGCGCGGACTGCGAGTGTACCGACCAGTTCGTGACGAGAAGCGCGCGTGTTCCCGCATAGAAGAACGCCCGGCCGAGTCCGGAAGCCGCTTCTGCACCGGCTCCGGCTCCCGCGCCAGTGTTGCAGGCGGAAAGAATGACCCAGTCTGCATCCAGCTTGAGACCGAGTATCTCCTCCATGGTCAAAAGCCCGTCGCCGTCTTCGCCGGTAACGGCCGGCGAAGATAGGGCCAACGCCGGCTGGGTCAGACCGTTGAGTTCACCGGGCACAAGACCGTGGGTGGCAAACGCCAGGATCTTGAAGCCGGAGAGGTTCGTGGTTTTGACCGCGCCTTCGCTCGCATCCTTGCCGAGGAAAAGAGCTTTCGATGGATCGGCCTGCAGTGCCAATGCGATCGATTTCAACTCCTCCGCGGTATCGGGAAGGCGCGGCAGCAGACCGAGCTCAGCGCTATCCACGCCGTCGAGCTTTGCCGAACTGCGCCGCTTCAACGGCAATCCTCGCGTCACATTGTCGCCGGCATCCGCCGCGCGAACCTTCTTCTCAACGTCTTCGGCCTCGGCCGCCTGATCCTTGCTGAAATAGGGATCTCCAAAGCCGACCAATTCGCCGCGTCCGGATTTGCCGGGAGGCAATTGCCGAAGGGTCCGCAGCGCCGCCGCCGAAGGTACCGTCGTGACGGCGTGGGTCCGCGCAAGCCATGGCACTTTGCGGTAACCTGCGAACAAAGGGTCATCGTCCTCCGCCACCTCAGCCGGCGCGGTCGGCAGCAGCGATAGCGGTAATAGCCCCAGCGCACCATTGGTGACGACAATCAGATTCTTCGCAGGCTTCCAGCCGCCCTCGACCGGTTTCAGCAACAGCTCATAGAGCTCATAGGCAAGCTTGAGGTCGAACGGCGGTATGTCGGAGATCATCGCTGCCTGCGGCTCGAGCGCCTCTCGCAGCTTGCGGATCTTGGCTCCGATTTCCCCGGTCTTTGCCTTGACCGCGGCAAACGCCACCGGTCCCGATTTCGGCACGGCCCATACAAAACTGCCATACTGACCGAAATAGAACGAGAGCATCGCTTCGCCATCCGCAAGCGCCGCCCTGATCTCCCCGACACTCGGCGGTTTGGGCGAGATGAGATCCGCATAGGCCGGGAATTTCTGCTTGATCTCCAGCCGCGCGTTGTCCCGTTCGCCACGCAAGACGGCGATCGACGCCTGAAGCTGCTGCACGCCCTTTTCATCACGATCTGCAGAGGGAATCGCAAGCACGTTGTTCAGCCCGCCGAGCTGCGCGTTGACCTGCTTGGTGAGATCCTGCTCCTTGCGCACGAGTTCGGCAAGCGCCGAATCCCTGGCCGCCGCGCGGGCGCTGGAAGCCGCAAGCGCCCGCTGCACCGAATGGCCGCGGATGGCGTCGGCAAGACCGAAGGTTTCCTCACCGACTTCTCCGGTTGCGCCCTCGGCGCGCGCGAGCAACGCAAAATAGCTTTCGACGATGACTTGCAGCCGCTGGCTACGTGCGGCGACGACCGTCGTATTCTCATCGTCCGCGTTCTCGCCGGCGTTTGCCAGCATGACCGGGATGGCTGCCTTGAATTCCCGAATGGCCTCGGCATCGCGGCCGGCGCGCATGTAGCCAATCGCGAGTGTGCCGCGCGCGGCCGCCGCGTCGAAATGATTCTCGCCGACGCGATCGCTCAATTTCCTGACCAGCTCCTGAGCCGCAGCGACGCCATTCTCAATTTGACCGGAGTTGTAGAGCGAGAGGATGCGCGACGGATTAAGCTCGAAGACGACGCGGCGCTGCGGCTCCCAGCTCGCAATGGCCTTTTCGATGCGCGTATAGATCGCGTTCGCCTCGGGTTTCTTCCGCTCCAAAGTCAGAATGCCTCCGAGCTGCGACAGCAGCTGGACGGTCGCGGGGGCATCTTCGGGAACGCCGACGGTCTGGTTGATATCGACGGCGACACGCGCCAGCTGTTCGGCTTCGTCGTAGCGTCCCTCTTCGACCAGGATGCCTGCCAGGCCCGCCACAT
>Ga0307478_10002731_pt1 | contig 13604 bp, 9 predicted proteins | sample atmos_gasesECM4C_2_FD_203713 | JGI IMG/M metagenome (GOLD analysis project Ga0307478, IMG submission 203713) | Hardwood forest soil microbial communities from Morgan-Monroe State Forest, Indiana, United States - atmos_gasesECM4C_05 | ecosystem: Environmental > Terrestrial > Soil > Temperate...
CATCGACCTGGGCCATAACCTCGCTTGGAATGCCGGCTGGAACTACTATCAGTACGGCGAAAAATCGTTCGTGGGCCCGACCGACTCCCGCTACTTCCATACCAACAACGCAACCCTTTCCCTGCGTTGGGCGTTCTGACCCTCGCAGCAACTCAGTCTTATGCAGCAAAAAGCATGGGCGGCTTCGGCCGCCCTGTTGTTCTTAATCTCCTCTGAATGCAGAACTGAATTCTTTCCCGCTGTGACTTGTCTCCTGTGACCTGTCAGCTGCCTCCTCTTTCTCACCTGCTAGAATCAAAGATTAAGCAGTACATCATGGACGCCGCGTACATCCGCAATTTCGCTATCATCGCGCACATCGACCACGGTAAATCTACGCTGGCCGACCGCTTGCTGGAACTCACCGGTTCCCTGGCGATGCGCGAGATGCAGGAGCAAGTCCTTGATTCCATGGACCTCGAGCGCGAACGCGGCATCACCATCAAGGCCCACGCCGTCCGCATGATGTACCCGGTCCGGGATGGCCAGCTCTACCAACTCAATCTCATCGATACCCCTGGCCACGTCGACTTCTCCTACGAAGTTTCCCGCGCCCTAGCCTCCTGCGAGGGCGCCCTGCTCATCGTCGACGCCTCCCAGGGAGTCGAAGCGCAGACTCTCGCCAACGCGTATCTCGCCATTAACCACGGCCTCGAAATCATCCCCGTCATCAATAAGATCGACTTGCCCAGCGCCGACATCCCCCGCGCCAAAGAAATGATCGAAGGCGCCGTCGGCCTCGATGCCTCTGACGCCTGCCTCATCAGCGCCAAGACCGGTCAGGGCGTACCCGACGTTCTCGAAGCCATCGTCAAGCGCATTCCGCCCCCCAAGGGCTCGCCGCAACGTCACCTGCAAGCGCTGATCTTCGATTCCTGGTTCGACCCCTACCGCGGCGTCGTCGTGCTCACCCGCGTGTTCGAGGGCACACTGAAGAAAGGTCAGAAGATTCGGCTCTGGTGGAATGCTCGCGTCTTCCAGGTGGAAACGCTCGGCGTACTGACGCCCAAGCCGGTCGAGATCGACGAACTCGTCGCCGGCGACGTTGGCTTCCTCATCGCCAACATCAAAAACGTCGCCGACACCAAGATCGGCGACACCATTACCGACGACGACCGTCCCGCCATCGAACCCCTGCCCGGCTTCGAAGAAATCAAGCCCATGGTCTTCGCCGGCCTCTACACCGTCGATGCTCACGAGCACACCCAACTCCGCGAAGCCCTCGAAAAACTCCGCCTCAACGATTCGTCGTTTTTCTTCGAACCTGAAAGCTCGGTGGCTCTCGGCTTCGGCTTTCGCTGCGGCTTCCTTGGCCTGCTCCACATGGAGATCATCCAGGAGCGGCTCGAACGCGAGTACAACCTCGACCTCATCACTACCGCTCCCAGCGTGCGCTACAAAATCACCCTCACCGATGGCTCCCTCGTCGAAGTCGATAACCCATCGCGCTGGCCCGATCAGAGCGAGATCGCCAAAGTCGAAGAGCCCATCATTCTTGCCGTCATCCTCACCAACGAAGAATTTGTCGGCGGCATTCTGAAGTTGGTGGAAGAAAAGCGCGGCAAGCAGAAAAGTTTCGAGTACGTCAGCGGTTCGCGGGTCATGCTGCAATACGAGCTGCCGCTCAACGAGATCGTTCTCGATTTTTACGATCGCCTGAAGTCGGTCTCCCGCGGCTACGCCTCGCTCGATTACCACCTTGCCGGCTACTGGGAATCGCCCATGGCGAAACTCGATATCCTCGTCGCCGGCGATCCCGTCGACGCCCTCTCGCTCATTGTGCATCGCGACTTCGCCTACGAGCGTGGCCGCGCACTGGTCTCGAAAATGCGCGAACTCATCCCCCGCCAGATGTTTGAGGTCGCCATTCAGGCTGCCGTCGGGGCAAAGATCATCGCCCGCGAAACCGTGGCCGCCATTCGCAAAAACGTGCTCGCCAAATGCTACGGCGGCGACATCACCCGCAAACGCAAATTGCTGGAGAAGCAAAAGGAAGGCAAGCGCCGCATGAAGCGCATTGGCCGTGTCGATATCCCGCAGGAAGCCTTCCTGGCTGTACTAAAGGTGGGCGAGGGCAATAACTAATGTCTTTCGCAATGTGTGCGGGACACTCTTTGTCCTATGAATCTGGCTCGGATATCAGCTCAGTCTGCGTCAGCTCTGCCCAGAAATCCCGCGCCCCCAAGGGAGATTTTGAGCAGGCGATTACCTCTAGATGTGCAAATCTCAAGGGTCGCTTGAAATTTCCGGCAGTGCTATAGCACTTTGCAACGATCCTCGCCGACCCGTTAAGCACTGTTTAATCTTATAGTTACAAACGCACCAAAGCTTGTCAGCGCCCGACCGCGTGGTCGTTTTTGAGTCCTACAGCGAACACCGTAGCGCGGTTCCACAAGCTTTTCCACAGGCTGTGGGTGTCGCTTTTGTTCGAATTTTCGGCTGACTCTGGGACACTTTCGGGCCCCCTATTCCTCTTGGGCGATCCCGCCCTCGGCCAGGGTCTCGAAACGGGTCGATTGCTTGATAAACGCGAGGTTAACTCGCCCGATGGGTCCGTTGCGCTGCTTGGCAATGATGATCTCGGCTCGCCCTTGCAAGTCCGGGTCGTCCTGCTTGTAGACCTCTTCGCGGAAAATGAACATCACCAGATCGGCGTCCTGTTCGATCGATCCCGACTCGCGCAGATCGGCCAGCTGCGGACGGTGATCTCCGCCCCGGCTCTCCGGTGCGCGGCTCAGTTGCGAAAGCGCGATGACGGGAACGTGCAGCTCCTTCGCCAGCGCTTTCAGGCCGCGCGAAATCGCCGAGACTTCCTGGGTGCGATTCTCATAGCGCTTGCCTCCGCCCGACATCAGTTGCAAATAATCCACGACGACGAGATCCAACGAGCCGCACGACTGTTGCAGCCGCCGCGCCTTGGCCCGCATTTCGCTCAGCGTGATTCCGGGCGTGTCGTCGATGTAGATTTGGGAGCCGGCCAGTTCTTCCATGGCGCGCACCACTCGCTGCATGTCGTCGCGCCAAAGCGAACCGGTGCGCATCTTGTGAGCGTCAACCCGTGCTCGCGAACATAGCAAGCGTAGCAGCAACGCCTCGCGCGACATTTCCAGCGAAAAGATTCCCACCACTTTGGTGTCGTTGATAGCCGCGTTCTCGGCAATGTTCATGGCGAATGCGGTCTTGCCCATCGACGGCCGCGCCGCCAGGATCACCAGATCAGACTTTTGCAGCCCGCTGGTCATTTCGTCGAGATCGTTGTAGTGCGTTGCCAGTCCCGTGATCCGCTGCCCGCGCTGCAGCAACGCGTCCACCGAACCAAACGAATCCTTGACGATCTCCTGTATGCCCAGGAACCCGCGCCCAATGCGCTTCTCCGAGAGTCCGAAGATCGTGGCTTCGGTATCGTTGAGAATGTCCTCGGCGGCTTCCGACTGCTCCGCCGCGCGCGCGATGGCGGCACTCGCCGCATGAATCAGCCCACGCAGCAGCGCTTTGTCGCGGACAATCTTGACGTAATGCTCGATGCTCGGCCGGTCCGGCACACCATCGAGCAGCGACGATAGATAAGCGTAGTCCCCGACCGACTGGAGTTCCTTGTGGCGGTCAAGTTCCGCCGGCAGCGTAATGATGTCGATCGGCCGTGACGACTCGGCCAGATCCATCATCCGTGCATAAATGCGGCGATGCGAATCCAGGGAAAAATCTTCCGCCTGCAAATGTTCCGCGGCCTGGTTGTAGGCAAGATTGTCGAGAAGAATCGCGCCCAGAATCGAACGCTCGGCTTCCACATTCGCCGGCAGCGTGCTGATGGTGTAATCCGTGGTTGCCAATGCCGAGGCCCGTCCCTGTTTCAAAACCTAACGAAATTTTCGCCGAAGCGAACTGCAATATACCTGCGAAGCGCGTTGTGGAAGCAAAGTGTTCGCTTCGGAAAACGCAGCCCCTCGGCCAAATCTTTGGCTGCACATTTGCTCATCGCAATTGGCGCCCGAGCGTTCTCGAATGCCCAGAATTGTAAGCGAATAAAAGGCGAAATACGAGAGTTTATGAAATTAGATTCTTCGTGATGAGCCAGCCCGCTCCAAGGTCGGAGGAAGCCGGAGAGTCAGGCCTCCGTGGCCCGAGCTAAGAGCTAAGAGCTGACAGCTGAGACCTGAGACCTGAGACCTGAGACCTGAGACCTGAGACCTGCTGTTAAAACAAATGCGGCCCAGGCCAGCCACCTGAGCCGCATTGGTTTTGCGAAACGCCCCGTCGCCCTTGTCCACGCACGAGGCATGGGGGGAGTTCATCTCTTACGCGCACCCTCAAGGCGCGCATAACGATGCCACTCGGCAGATCGCCATTTGCGAAGCCGATCTTCGCAAATCAATCTGCAGCACCTCGGTGGCCGGCGGCCAGTCCTGCCGTGTGTGGAGGACTCTTGTGAGGAGGCCGCAACGCCCGGGCAACCATCGCACGCCGAAGCGTACGCTGGAGGATCCCGCCTGACGATTCACCCTCGAGAACTGTCAGGCACCGCCGGCTCTGCCGCAATGCTCTGGCAGGGCCTACAGGACATCTCGCTTGGATGTCAGCACTTTGCGCCTCGCGCGTTCGCGCATCAAGCGAAAACCCGCGGCCCGTTGTGAAGAAACTGTGGATGCCTGCGTTTCTTTGTGGAAGATCGTGGAAAAGCGGACGTCTTCTCTGACCTCGACAACTCTACTCGTTCACCGAAATTTTTTCCCGTCTCTGCGCGCTTATGCTAAGCGACCGTTCCTCACGACCTTAGACGTGTAAGGCTTTTTTCCGCGCCCCCTACCGCGCTTCTCTGCGCGCTCCAAGCTGTACGGCCTTCGCTAGAGTCGCGGGAAAGGCTGCCTGCACCAACTTTGAGTCAACTTTCTCGCAGCAACAACTCGTAGTACCCTCTCCCGTCATGCGAATCCTCTCGCGACTCGTCGTCGCGTTCACAACCACAGTGATGTGTTTCGCACTTCCGACGCCGTCGCGCGCCCAGTCTACGGTCGCCATCACGCACGTCACAGTCATCAATCCCGGCACATCGTCGGTGCTCTTCGACCAAACCGTGGTGATCACCGATGGCACGATCGCGTCCGTCAATCCAAGTCAATCCGTCGCAATCCCCAAAGGCGCGCCCGTCCTCGAAGCTCGCGGCCAATACCTCATTCCCGGTCTCTGGGACATGCACGTGCATACCGCCTTCGGCGACTGGTTTCCTGGCGGCCGCGACGTCATCCTGCCCTTGTTCATCGCCAACGGCGTCACCGGCGTGCGCGACATGGGCGGTGATCTTCCTGTTCTGTTTGAGTGGCGCAAGCAAATCGCGGCAGGAGAAATCGCAGGCCCGCGCATGATCGTTTCCGGCCCCATGCTCGACGGCTACCTGCCCGGGAACAAGCTCCGCTTCCCAAGTTCGGTTCCCATCACCACACCCGAAAGCGCCCTCGCCGCGGTCGACTCCCTGAAGTCCCAGGGCGTGGACTTCATCAAGGTCCAATCCGTCATTTCGCACGACGCCTATCTTGCGGCCGCCGCCGAAGCGCATAAACAGAACCTCCCTATTGTTGGCCACGTTCCCGACAAGGTGCGCATCTCCGAAACCATTGCGGCGGGACAGAAGAGCATCGAACACCTGATGGGAATCTTCGAAGGCTGCTCCACCGAAGAGGACAAATTCATTCGCGGTGAAGGCAATCTGAAGTTGCTCCTCAGCACCACCGATCAATCACGTTGCGACGCCATCATTCACTCCCTCGCGCAAAATCAGGTTTGGCAATGTCCCACCCTCGCTTGGCAGCGCGGTGGAACCTTTCTCGATCAACTCGACTGGGACCACCAACCGCTGGACAAGTACGTTCCGGCGCCCTGGCGGAACATCACGTGGCGGCGCTTCGCCGACGAGATGATGCCTGACCTGAAACGCGATCCGCTCGCCCTGCGCCAGAAATATTTCAAACGCAACCTGCAGATGGTGGGCGCAATGCACCGGGCCGGTGTTCCTTTCCTCGCTGGCACTGACGCAGCGCCCGGCATTTACGTGATGCCCGGCTTCAGCCTGCACGACGAACTCGCCAACTTCGTCGAAGCTGGCTTCACCCCGATGGAAGCACTGCAGACGGCGACCAGTCTCCCGGCAAAATTCCTCGGACAGGAAAAGACCGTCGGATCAATCGAGCCGGGCAAGGCCGCCGATGCCGTGCTTCTCACCGCCAACCCGCTTACCGACATTCGCAACACGAGAAAGATCCGTGCGGTCGTGGCCAGAGGTCGCCTGTTCGATCGCCCAGATCTCGATGCAATGCTCGCCGCCGTCGAAGCCGCTGCGAAGAAGGCAAAATGAGCCCCGCCAGCCAATAAGTTTTCGCGCTCAAAGCATGCTTGCGGCGGCGCTCCTTGGGAAAGTGCGCTCCTTCGGAAAGCAATCAGTCCCGGAGGGAAAGCAACCAGTCCCGCAGGGACGCCATAAGAAAGCCCCGGGCGTAAGCCCGGGGTGAGCCACAACTAAAGACCGAGCCCCGTAGGGGCGGCACTCGACGATGCGGGCGTAAGCCCGCGAGCCACAACGGCCCAAGAGTCCGCTTTCGTTCGCGCTTAACCTCGAGGCCTCTACTCCTTCACCTCTTCAATGTGTTCCAGCGTGATCGCCTTCGACCCGCCCCGTTCGTAAACCTTCCCCGTCACCTTGACGAACTTCCCGGCGAATGGAAGCAGCTTCGAGCGCACATCCACGTCGGGCATCTCAGACGAAACCACGTGAACCACTTCCTCGTTCTTGGTCAGAATGACCAGCGGCGAGCCGGCTTTTACGCATGCTTCCAAACATCCGTTCGGCAGCGGCTTTACAACTTCGTGAAACCGGTGCACGCACCCGCTATCCCGCAAGTATCCAACGACGTTCGCAGTCGGCGCGTCATCTGGCTTTTCGATTGCAAACAACAAGCCCGCACTTGCCAGCAATAAGATCATTCCACGAAACGCTTTCTTCATGCTGAAACCTCCTCACGATTTCTTAAGACTCTAAAAGTATTTTCTCTTGATTCTGTTCGGCATAGTTCATGTATGATCGAACTATGGATGCAGTCCGGTTTCTTTCTCGTGCCGGCTCTCTGGTCGGCGATCCTTCCCGCGCCGCCATCTTGTGGAGCCTGTTGGGCGGCGAAGCTCGCCCCGCGAGCGAACTCGCAATGCTGGCCAACATCTCGCCGCAGACGGCGAGCAATCACCTGCGCTTGTTGATAGACGCGCGGTTCTTGCGAGTGGAATCGCTCGGCCGAAATAAATTCTATCGGCTGAACGGACCGCTGGTCGGAGTTGCTCTGGAGTCGCTGGCCGCAGCGGCTCACGGCAAGCCCGCGCCAGGCGGAATCGCGCAGCACAGCGCGCCCGAACTCGTCTTCGCCCGCACCTGCTACGATCATCTTGCCGGAGAACTCGGCGTCGCGATTCGCCACCGCCTGGAAGAAACAGATTGCCTGCGCCCAGAGGGCGGCGAATACCGCATCAGCTCATCGGGAGAAAAATTCTTGCGGGGATTGGGTGTCGATATCGATTCGGCCCGCGCCCGGCGTCGCCGCTTCGCTTACGCCTGTCTGGATTGGAGTCATCGTGTTCCACACCTTGGCGGGGCGCTGGGTGCGGCTTTGCTCGACTGGCTGCTTCACGCGCGTTGTCTCACGCCAAGGAAGGGAACCCGTGCCGTTCGTCTCACCGACGTAGGCCAGAAGCGGCTCGCTCAGCACTTTGCGATACGATTGAATCGCACCGGCACAGCCATCGCCCACTGAGAAAGCGAGGAATCTACGAATGAAGCTGGCGGTTGAGCTGGTACTTCTCGCGATTTTGTATGGACTGTTTCATGTCGGTATCCAGCTTGTAGCCCGTCGAGTCAGAACAGCGATTCTCAAGTTCTCGCGTCGAATGCAGACCGTGGATCATGCCGTGAGTTTTCGTCAGTCTCCGCCGCTGGAAAACCCATGGGCCAATTCTCGTTAAGCCTCCGCTTTCGCTCGAAGCCCTACTTCCTTTTCAGCGCTTCTAACTCATCCATCGTTCTGGGCCAATCTTTCCCCAGCAGCCGCGACAAGCTTCGATCGGCCAGCACCTTGCCTCCGGTCTGGCATCGGGCACAGTAGTTCGTTTCGTTATCGGCGTAACGAATGCGCAGGATCTTGTCGCCGCACCGCGGGCACGGCTCTCCATATCTTCCATGCACCGCCATGCCTTTCCGGAACGCCGTCACCTTCTCCGGGAAGTCCGCCTTCGACTCCTCGCGTAACTTGTTCGTCCAAAATTCCAGGGTGTGCCGTGTGGCGTGAAACAATCGTTCCCACTCCTCCGCTTTCAGCTTGTGCGTTAACGCAATCGGCGACAACTGCGCTGCGTGCAGAATTTCGTCCGAGTACGCGTTCCCGATGCCGCTCAACAGGCGCGGATCGGTCAACGCCCGCTTCAGCGTGCGATTCTCTACCAGGAGCGCCGCCTTGAATGCTTCGAGGTCGCTGCCGAGCACGTCGATCCCGCCCGGATCCATCGCGCGCAACCCTTCCTCGCCGCTGACCAGGTACAGCGACGCGCGATGTTTCGTGCCCGCTTCGGTCAAAACCAGCGACCCCGTCGGAAAATCGAAGGCCGCTAGATTCCTCCGCCCGTCGAGCTTCGCGCCCACAGGACGCCAGTGCAGCCGGCCCGCGATCATTAAGTGGAGAACAAGCCAGAGATCTCCCTCCACGCCAATCGCAATGCGCTTGCCGATCCGTCGCAACCCGCGCACCACTCGTCCCTCCACGCTGGTCAGCGGCGGCTGCACACTCCTTAACAGGAACGGACTTCCCAGCCTTACGCGCTCGAGCCTTTGGCCGACAATGCGCGTTTCGAGCGCGTCAAGATAAGCGGCGATGTCCGGCAGTTCGGGCATGCTCTACCAGCTTGCCTTGACCCGCGCCAACTGCGCAACCGGCGCGAGTGTCACTGTCAGTAGCTACTTCACCGCTTCTCCAAGCACCGCGAAGTACACACCTTCAACGAATCGCGCCTGCTCGCGCTCGGCCGGACTGGTCAGTATCTGCAAGCCATTGACTTGCGTTGGCGACCAGACCTCTTGCAAGAAGCACCGCTGCCGGTAGCAGCGGAAAACGACTCGACCCGTTCTGCCCGCCGTTTTCCCCGAGACCGAATTGGCCAGTGCCAAAGCAACGGTTTTGCCCTCGGACAGCGAGATAATCGTGACCTTCTGGGAGCCAGGGACCATCATGTACTCCCCGGCCGCAAAGCGCTTTCCGGCAAGGTTGAAATCGAAAGGAACCTTGGTCCGCACTCCGCCCGTCTGGGCAGACGCCATCCCCGCCGTCAGACCCAGCAGCAACAAACCTTTCCCCATCCAACTCTGCATCGTCATAAAAACTCCTCCATCGCGATTTCGGCAACCGTTTCGGCGCCGTCCCCACCCCGTTTCCTGTGGTGGGATAGCGCACCTTCGTCCGGTCCGCGACGGCAGAACAATGGAGCGCCGCTGACTTGCCTCGGGAATGATTGGGACCAGCTAATCCGTTGAAAACAGGAGAGAACAATTGGAATGTGACCCGCGTTGCCGCACCCGTTTGCGGCCCTTCCGGTGTACACTTCTCCCGGTCAGTGGGGTGATTTCCGTATGTCGCAGCCGGCGGCGAATTCCAGGGTGGTCCGCTTCGGACTGTACGAGCTGGACCTCGACACCCGCGAACTCCGCAAGTCTGGGATTCGCATCAAACTGCCGGAACAGCCGTTCCTCGTCCTGGAAATGCTGCTCGACCGCCCCGGCGCCATCGTCACCCGCGAGGACCTCAAGAAAAAGCTTTGGCCTGGCGACACCTTCGTCGATTTCGATCTCAGCCTGAACAGCGCTGTGAAGAAACTGCGCCAGGCGCTCAACGACGACTCCGACAATCCACGCTACATCGAGACGCTGTACCGTCGTGGCTATCGCTTCATCGGCGAGGTCAGCGGCGCGAACGGTAGCGGGCCGGCGCTTGTCATCCCCGCCGTCGTTTCCTTGGCAACCACAGAAGCAACGCCCGCTCCTGCTGGGGAAGCTTCTGCTTTGGATCGGCGGAAGTTGCTCGTGATCTGCCTAGGGCTTTTGTTGCTCGCGATTGCCGGGATCGTGCTGCGGCAATTGCCTTCGAGTCCGCCCAAGATTCTCGGCTACACCCAAATCACCCGTGACGGGCTGGCCAAGGGCCAACTCGTCACCGATGGTGAGCGCATCTACTTTCGCGAAATTCAGGGCGATCGCTTCGTCGTCGGACAGGTTTCCGTCGCAGGTGGCGAGACCAGCGTGATCTCTGGCCAGTTCGAGAACGCTGATCCCTGCGACGTCGCCGCCGATGGATCCTCCTTACTCCTTGGCGAATTCCACGGCACTGCCAAGTCCAACGAACTGTGGTCCGTGCCTTTGCCCACTGGCGCTCCACGGCGCCTCGGGGATTTTGCTGCAGATTCGGCGGCGTGGTCGCCGGACGGTACCCAGCTCTTCTACTCTCAGGGCCCGGAAATCTTTCAGGCAAAAGCCGATGGCACGCAGCCGCACAAACTGGCAAACATCGGCCGTCAGGTCTTCGATCTCCGTGTATCGCCCGATGGCAGCATGCTCCGCTTTGAGGTCTTCGACGACCGCAACGGATCGAGCGCGCTTTGGGAGTTGCGGCGTGACGGCGAAGGTCTGCATCCATTGCTCCCCGCCTGGAACAATGATCCCCGTGAGTGCTGCGGCTCTTGGACTCCCGACGGCAAATACTTCGTTTTCCAGAGTTTTCGCGAAGGCCGCATGAGCATCTGGGCTCTGCGCGAGAAAGTCTCCTGGTGGTCGCGCTCCGCCGAACCGTTCCGCCTTACCAACGGTCCTCTGGATTTCTCCTCCCCCGTTCCCAGCCGCGATGGCAAACGAATCTTTACCGTTGGTGCGCAGCGGCGCGGCGAACTGGTCCGCTATGACAGCCGGGCCGGCTTCGTCCCTTATCTGAACGGCATATCGGCCAGTGATCTCGCTTTCTCCCCCGATGGCAAATGGATCGCGTATGTCTCCGTGCCCGATCGTCAGCTTTGGAAAAGCAGACTCGATGGCAGCGAGCGTCGCCAACTCACTTCCGATTCGCTCGTCGCCGGGATGCCACGCTGGTCGCCGGACGGCACAAAGATCGCCTTCATGGGCAGCACCAACCGGATGGTGTGGCGCGCATATCTCATTTCCAGCGACGGGACCGGTCTCCAGGAACTGATTCCCGGCGCCGAAGCCGGCTACGACCCGACCTGGTCTCCCGACGGCAAGTTGATAGCGCTCACGCTCAACGATGCGGGCTCACCTTCGAGTCCCGCTTCCGGCCCCGGGGTCGGGATCGTCGACCTCTCCTCCCGCAAGATCTCGTTGCTGCCCGAGGCAACCCTGCTTTTTTCCCCGCGGTGGTCGCCAGACGGCCGCTACATCGCTGCCATCACTGGTGATTCGCAGAAGCTCATGCTCTTTGACCGCACCACCCAGCAATGGCAGGAACTCGCCAATCTGCCCATCGGCTACCCCAGTTGGTCGCGTGACGGCCAATTCATCTACTTCGACACGACCTTGACGAGAGACGCGAACTTCTTCCGCATCCGCATCTCCGACCACAAACTCGAACGCCTGGTCAGCCTCAGCGACATGCATCGCCTCTGGGGCGACCTCGGATCTTGGACCGGCCTTGCTCCCGACGATTCCCCTCTTCTTCTGCGCGACATCAGTAGTCAGGAGATTTACGCCATCGAGTGGAAACCGTAGCGGTGCCACATCCGCTGGTCGGCGCCCTTTTGTCTGGGTTTCCACGACTGCTGACTTGTCTAGGGCCCCAGCCGCTTTAGCGACGACCGAAATTAGTCCCGCACGTCACTGCGCGGAAACCCTCCCCAAGACCCCCCAAACTCCCCGTCCCGCGCCTGTTTCCGCGTGCCGCCCGTTTGACAGCGCTCCATCGCGCCGCCTATACTCCCGCTCCGCTTGAGATTTTCTCCGGGAGAGCATTGCTATGTCGAAGCGTTGCCTCATCGTTTTCCTGCTCGCCGCCACCCTGACGTTCGCGGATGACCACAAAATCCACCAGCCGAAACTCACCCCGCAGAACAGCAACACTACCAACGGCCTCATCGCCGTCAGCCCGGTGAACGAGCATGTCGTCTGGGCCTCGGGTCGCAACGGAACTTTCGTTCGCACCACCGACGGCGGCAAGACCTGGACTTCCGGCGTCGTTGCCGGCGCCGAGACGCTGCAGTTCCGCGGACTGTATGCGGTCAGCGATCGCGTTGCTTACCTGCAATCGATCGGCAACAACACCACCGACTTCCGTATCTACAAGACCACCGATAGCGGCGCGACCTGGACCATGCAGTTCCAGAACCAGAATCCGGGCGCGTTCTACGACTGCATTGCCTTCTGGTCACCGCGTCGCGGACTCTCGCACAGCGACTCCGTGAACGGGGTCTTCCCCGAACTTCGCACCACAGACGGAGGGCGCCACTGGAATGACATCAGCGCGAACATGCCGCCTGCGTTGCCTGGGGAAGCTTCCTTCGCGGCCAGCAACACCTGCCTCACGACGCAGGGCGAGCACAACGCCTGGATCGCGACTGGTGGCAGTACCGCCGCGCGCATTCTCGCCACCACAGATGGCGGTGATACCTGGAATGCCTACGACACTCCGCTCGTAAGCAGCCCTAGCGCCGGCGCGTTCACGGTCGCATTCCGCAATGCGAATCACGGCATCGTTGGCGGCGGCGATCTCGATCCCACCGACCCCAACAATGCGCGCACCGCGACTTCGAACGACGGCGGCAGAACCTGGACCCTTACCAACGCACCGCCAGTCACCGGAGCCATCTTCGGCCTCGCCTATGCGAGTGGCGGTCGCGAGGAGGGCGAGGGAGAAGACAGCACCAATCGCTCCGTGGTCGTCACCGCCGATACTGGCGGCGCGGCCTGGACTCCCGACGAGGGCCAAACCTGGTTCGCGCTGAATGGCGTGAATGGCTTCTGGGCCGTAGCCTTCGCCAGCCCGAAAGCCGGATGGCTGGTCGGCATCAATGGCACGATTCTGAAAATCAGCTTCTAACCGATGAGTTGTGGGTCGGGCACGCGTGTCCGGCAATGGAAGCATCGATGCCCCAGGTTTGCGTCCTGCTTTTGGACGCGAACCTGGGCTTATTTACAAAGGGCTGACAATCGGCGCGAGCTGCCGGGCTAGAATAACGGCTCAAATTTTTCGTCTCGCCGGGCCCAGCGAGATCGGGAGTCACATCATGAGTCAGTACCATCTCGCGCAGGTCAACATCGGGCGCATCAAAGCTCCACTCGACAGCCCGATCATGGCCGGCTTCATGAACCGGCTTGACGAAATCAACGCGCTCGCCGACAGCGCCCCCGGCTTCGTCTGGCGCCTGCAAACTGATGCAGGCAACGCCACTTACTTCCGGCCGTACCCAAACGACGACAGTATTCTCCTGAACATGTCGGTCTGGGAGTCGGTTGAATCGTTGAAGAATTATGTCTATCGCACCATGCA
>Ga0307478_10002735_pt1 | contig 13591 bp, 17 predicted proteins | sample atmos_gasesECM4C_2_FD_203713 | JGI IMG/M metagenome (GOLD analysis project Ga0307478, IMG submission 203713) | Hardwood forest soil microbial communities from Morgan-Monroe State Forest, Indiana, United States - atmos_gasesECM4C_05 | ecosystem: Environmental > Terrestrial > Soil > Temperate...
GCCTCGGGCTCCGGTGGTGGCGCCTGCCAGCTAAGCGTTGCCGCAATGCTCTCGGGATTTGCTGGGTGACCGCTTCGCGCCGTCTGCTGAGCGGCCAGGGCGGCGAAAAAATTATGAGAAAAGAAATGAACGTGCGCATCGCTGACGTCGATTTCTCCCCACGGACTTTGCACGATCTCAGTATAGACGCGGCTGGATGGCTACTACGGGATCGCCTGATCGGTTAGATTAAAGGGAGATCGTGGCTCAGATCAACGCCGCACCTTTGTGTCGCAACGAGCACCTCATACGGTGGGTCGAGAAGACCTCCCACCTCACAAGGCCGCAGGCTGTCTATTGGGTAGATGGCTCGCAGGCCGAATATGACCGGCTGTGCGAGCAGATGGTAGCCACCGGCACGCTCACCAAACTGAACGCGGATCTGTGGCCGGGCTGTTACTACGCCCGCTCGGATTCGAGCGACGTGGCGCGGGTTGAGGATCGTACGTTCATCTGCTCGCTGTCCAAAGATGACGCCGGGCCCACCAACAACTGGGAAGACCCGTTCCCGATGCGCCGCAAGCTCAAGGCGCTGTTCTCCGGTTGTATGCGCGGGCGGACGATGTACGTATTGCCGTTCAGCATGGGTCCGGTGGGGTCACCAATGTCCCAGATCGGCGTGCAGCTCACGGATTCCCCTTACGTGGTCGCGAACATGCGCATCATGGCGCGCATCGGCCTGCCGGTATTTCAGGAAATCGACAAAGACCGGAAGCGCGTGGTGCCGTGCCTCCACAGTGTCGGACGGCCGCTCGAGGCCGGGCAGAACGACGTTTCCTGGCCCTGCAACGAGGAGAAGTATATCGTCCATTTCCCCGAGACGCGCGAAATCTGGTCCTATGGCTCCGGTTACGGCGGTAACGCTCTGCTCGGCAAGAAATGCTTCGCGCTCCGGATCGCTTCGAATATCGCGCGGGACGAAGGCTGGATGGCGGAGCACATGCTGATCGTGGGCGTCGAGAGCCCGGAGGGCGAGAAGACTTACGTCGCCGCGGCATTCCCCAGCGCCTGCGGCAAGACGAACTTCGCAATGATGATTCCACCGGAGAGTTTCGAAGGTTGGAAGGTCTGGACCGTGGGGGATGATATCGCGTGGATCCGGCCCGATCAGCACGGCCAATTGCGGGCTATCAATCCGGAAGCGGGTTTCTTCGGTGTGGCTCCAGGCACGTCGGTCAAGACCAATCCGAACGCCATGGCCACGCTGGCAAAGAATACAATTTTCACCAACGTGGCGCTGACGTCCGAGGGAGGAGTGTGGTGGGAAGGGATGACGGATGATCCGCCGGCGCAGTGCCTGGACTGGCAAGGCAACCCGTGGACACCGGAGCTGGCAAAACAGACCGGTGCGAAGGCGGCTCATCCGAATGCCCGCTTCACCGCGCCCGCGTCACAGTGTCCGACCATCGATCCTGCCTGGGAGCACCCCGGCGGAGTGCCCATCAGCGCCATCATCTTCGGAGGGCGCCGCGCGAGCACGATGCCGCTGGTTTACGAGGCGTTCAACTGGACATCTGGCGTGTACGTCGGGGCCACGATGGGCTCGGAGACGACCGCGGCCGCGAATGGAAACGTCGGCGCTGTTCGCCGAGACCCCATGGCCATGCTGCCGTTCTGCGGGTATCACATGGGCGATTATTTTCGCCACTGGCTGAGAATGCAGCGCTCCATCAGCGAGACTCCGAGGATCTTTCACGTGAACTGGTTCCGCAAAGACGAGGACGGACGATTCCTGTGGCCGGGGTTCGGCGAAAACATGCGCGTGCTGAAGTGGATTGTCGATCGGGTGCACGGGCGGGCCCGCGCCAAGGAAACTCCCATCGGGTGGACGCCGCGTTACGAGGATATCGAATGGAAGGGCCTCGACTATTCCGAAGAGAAATTCGAACGGCTACAGGCCATCGATCGCGCTGCCTGGCGCGACGAGGTGATCGGGCATGAGAAGCTCTTCATCGATCTGCATGACCACCTGCCGCCGGAAATGATCTATGAGCGCGAACTGCTGATCCGCAGGTTGTGAATCTCAGTCCCCGCCATTGATTTCGGTGACGGGCCCACCTCGTGTTCCGACGTCAGCGTCTTTGGCGCGTCTATCTCTCGGCGATAAATCCGCCGCCGAACCGGGAGACAGTTTTCCGCCGGGCCGCATTGGTCTTGCGAAGCTCCGGAAGCCCCACATACAGTTGAAGCAACGGTTCAGCAACTGAATCGCAAGGTGCAAATCGGTTGAGAAAATGGAAGAAAACTCGTTCCGGTTTCGTCTGAATGACTGGTGGTTAGTCTGAGTGATCGCGAGGTCAGCGCAGAGATCATCAAGTCCTGTCGCTCGGGCGATCGGGAGGCTCTCCGTGCGCTCTATGACTTATATAAGGACCGGGTGTATTCAATTTCGCTTTATTTCTTTCACTGCGATCAAGCCGCGGCCAGCGACGTAACGCAGCAGGTCTTTCTAAAATTGATGACCAGAATTGGCCAGTTTCGCGGAGATGCCGAGTTCTCAACATGGCTGTACCGGCTGGTTGTGAACACGTGCATGGATACAGCCAGGCGCCGCAAGTCGTACGTTGAGATCTCGGACCGTCTTGTTATGGAAGTTTTCGCAGGGCCTGGCTCACCGGAGGAGGACTATTCGCGCGCGCAGATGGCGAGCTCCGTGCGGGCTGCCGTATCGGCTTTGCCCCCAAAGTTCCGAATCGCCGTCCTACTGCGGTATTTCGAAGATCTGTCTTATGTACAGATGGCGAAGGCTCTGCACTGCTCCATGGGAACCGTTGCGTCCAGGCTCAGCCGTGGGCATAAGATTCTGGCGGAGCGGCTTAGGGATTGGGTCGGCACAAAGGGATAACGATGTTTACGCGGCATGTTTCACGGCGGCTGGCGGCTTTCATCGATGGCGAACTCCCGCCGCCAAAAGCGCGGCAAGCCGAAGTCCACCTGGGACGGTGCGCTCTTTGCCAAGCCGACCGCGAGCAGATCCGATTTGGAATGGAGATTCTGGAGCATCTTCCGTCCGTCGGGGCGCCTGAGGCAATTTGGGCATCGATCGAGGCAGCGTGCCGGGAGAGTCCGTCGCGCAAACCGCCGGCCGCTCACCGGTGGCGCTTGGCCTTCGCCGCAACCTTGGTGTTAACTCTAGTGGGCGCTGCCTACTGGCGCGTTGCGCACCCGTTCGGAGTTCGATGGGAAGTCGTGCGGCTCGCTGGTTCGCCCGCCGTGGACGCGAAACACATCCGGGGAGTTGGGCGGATTGGTGCCGGCGAATGGATCGAAACGGATTCAGTGTCACGCGCCTCGGTCAAGGTCGGCCAGATTGGGTCAGTCGAGATCGCGCCGAACACGCGAGTTCGTGTGGTGACGGCGCGGGCGGGCGAACACAGGCTGGCGCTCGAACGTGGCGAGATTCGAGCCAGGATCTATGCGCCGCCGCGATTGTTCTTCGTCGACATTCGCTCGGGGACCGCTGTGGACCTTGGCTGCGAATATGTGTTGAACACAGACGAGGACGGTTCCGGATTGCTTCGTGTCACCAAGGGCTGGGTGTCGTTTCAGTGGAAGGGGCGTGAGTCGCTGGTGCCGGCCGGCGCGAGTTGTCAGACGCGAGCGCTTCTTGGCCCCGGCATTCCGTACTTCGATGACGCGTCCGAGACTCTGAAACAGGCGCTGGAGCACTTCAGTTTCGAGGAGGGCCAAAGCGATGCACTGAGTATTATTCTTGGCGAATCGCGCGTACGCGACACCCTGACACTCTGGCATCTCCTTTCGAGAGCGGAAGTTACCGATCGGGAACGCGTTTACGATCGCATCGCAGTTCTAGCGCCTGTCCCGGCTGGCGTTTCGCGGGAGCAGGCACTGAAGCTGGACCCTGAAACGCTCAGACTTTGGAAAGAAGAACTGGCCTGGACGTGGTGAACGGGAAGAAAACTCCCGGACGTGCGTCTAACGGTTCCGAAAGGAGTTTCTGATGCTGCGACTTGCTATTACGGCCTGCGCCGGCGTGGCGCTAGTTCTGGCCGAAGAGTTCACTTTTACCATCGGCAGCCCGGTGGCCTCCCAGGATTTTCACTTTAAGGCTGCGACATTTGTATTTCGCACGCAAGGCTGCGCAGACCCTGCGAAGTCGCAAATCAGCGGCACCGCTGAAGGGCTCGTCAACGGAGCGCGGCGCTCGGTTGCGCTCAAGGTCGTGGCCGGCTCTAAGCCAGGTGTCTACGCCGTCTATCAGAGCTGGCCCGCTGAAGGGCAGTGGGTAGTGAATCTCAAAGGCACGTGCGCCAATGCGAGCGCCGGCGCAATTGTCCCTGTCGGGCCAAAAGGCTTTATTCGAGAGTCTTCGAAATTCTTCCCGCGTCCGGCTACTGACGCGGAGATCGGCACATCCTTAACAGCGCTTGCAAAAGGAGAGGGCAAATGAAATCTACGATTCGTCTCGTCTGGTTTGCAGCTCCGGTTCTGGCGATCTCCAGCGGAGTACGCCTGCCTGCTGCCGAGATCAACGCTACCTCCCCGGAGCCCGGCGGCCTGACGCTTCACGAGTGGGGTACCTTCACATCGGTTGCAGGCGAAGACGGTGCTGCCGTCGACTGGGATGCCCTCGGCTGCAAGAGCGATCTCCCCGGATTCGTGAATGACTTCGGCTATCGTGGCTTCAAATGGCGGCTTCAAGGTACCGTGCGCATGGAGACGCCGGTGATGTACTTCTATAGCTCGCGCGAATTGGATGCGCACGTAAAGGTTGCGTTTCCTTTTGGGCTCATCACCGAATGGTATCCACAGGCTGAGTACGAGGTCTATCAGAAAAGTAGAGTGAATGGTTCCGTTCACCGGCTGGCAGCAAATCTGGGCGGAATCGACACGTCCCTGAAGAGTTTAACCGGCGCCATCGAGTGGCAGCACATAACCGTTCAGCCCGATACCTTTCCGGCTCTGCCGGTCGAGATGGGTCCGAACCGCTACTACGCGGCCCGCGAAACGGACGCCGCTCCAATCACGGTCGGCGATCAGCATGAAAAGTTCTTGTTTTATCGCGGCGTGGGACGTTTTCCGGTCCCTCTTTCCGCCCGCATCGGTAGCGCAGGAAAGATCGTAGTTGAAAACCGCGGCCACGATCCTGCCCCCACCGTGATCCTGTTCGAGAACCGGGAAGGCCGCGTTGGTTATCGCAACGCCGGCGCTGTGGAGGACACGATTACATTCGATCCACCTTCACTCGACGGTTCCCTCGCAGCTTTGAGGTACGGTCTCGAGACCGCGCTCGTAGCGCAGGGCCTGTTTCCGAAGGAGGCTCAAGCGATGGTCGAGACGTGGCGGGATTCCTGGTTCGAAGAGGGCTCGCGCCTAATTTACATTGTGCCTTCGCGCATGATCGATGCCACTCTCCCTCTCCAGGTGGCGCCCGCCCCATTGGCCACAGCGCGTGTATTCGTCGGCCGCATCGAGTTGATTACTCCCGAAACCGTGCACTCGGTCGAGGAAGCCATTGCCAAGAGCGACGTTTCCACCATCAATCGCTTCAACCGTTTTCTGGATCCGATCCTGAGGCGTATCGCGGCTGAAAGTCCGGCTGAGGAAATCCGGATCGAGCAGTTTCGGCAGAACATTCAGGGTTCCATCAACGGCGAACACTGCCGGTAGAATGAAACGGCGCCGGCCGTAGCTACTCCTCCCGCAGCGCCTCCATCGGATCGATCCGCGAAGCTCTCCACGCCGGCGCGACAGACGCCGCGATGGCCAGTACTAGCAGCACAGCCGGCATCACCGCGAACGTCGCGCCATCGAGCGCCGTCACGCCGTAAAGCATCGATTGCAAGTATCGCGTCAGCCCCCAAGCGCCCGCAAGCCCCGCCAGTACCGCCAGCGCCGTGAGCGCGATACTCTCTCCCACCACGAGTCGACGCACCTCGCCCGCCTGCGCCCCCATCGCGATCCGAATGCCGATCTCCCGCGTCCGCCGCGTCACCAGATACGAGAGCACTCCGTAAACACCAAGCGCCGAAAGCACCAGCGCAATTCCCGCAAATGTTCCGATTAGCACCAGGTGGAAGCGCTGCGGCGCGAGCGAAGCGGCCAGCCGTTCCTCCATGGTCTTGACGTCAAAAACAGGCTGGTTCCGGTCCACCGCGTATACTTGGCCTTCGACCGCGCGAATCGCGGCGCGCGGGTCTCCATTAGTTCGGATGACGAATCCCATACGTGTAAGAAATGAGTTGTCGGTCTCGCAATTGCAGCGATAAATCAGCGGGGTTGGCTCCGCGCCGAGCGCACTCCCGCGGATGTTGCCGACTACGCCGATGATCGTCCAGCCCGACCTGTCGTCCTGGCCAAACGTGATGCGCTGCCCTAGCGGATTCTCTCCCGGAAATATCCGCCGCGCGAACGCTTCATTCACGATGATCTTGCCGGCTGATGCGTGGTTAACCTGCAAATCGAAAATCCGTCCGCTGCGCAAAGGAACACCGAGCGTTTGGAAAAAATCGCGGCTCACTGCGGTAATTCTCGCCTGAGGCTGCTGTGCGCGCGGGACTGGAACGCGACCGGCAACCTGGAACGACGTGATGTTGAGCCATCCTTCCTCCAGAGGAATCTCCGATGCCACCGCTGCCCAGCGCACCATCGGAAGCTGCCTCAGGCGCTGGAGCACCTCATCATAGAAACCTGTCTGGCTCTCGGCGGTTGCATAGTGCGAGCCCACAAGATTCACGCGCATGGTCAGCAGATTCTCCGGTGGAAATCCAAGGTCGGTGTGCGCCAATTTCACAAAGCTTCGGGCCAGCAAACCCGCGCCAATCAGCAAAACCAGCGACACGCTCAATTCCGCCACCACCAGCATCTGCCGCAGCCGGGCCGCTGCTCGCCCGCCGCTGTGCATCGGGCCGCCGGTTTTCAGGGCCTCGTGAATGCTGACACCCGTTGCCGTCACGGCAGGCGCCATGCCAAACACTAATCCCGTAAGCAGAGTCAGTCCGAAAGTAAAGCCCAGGATGCGAAGGTCCATGGCAATTGCCGGTAGTGGGGTCTTTTGAATTTCCACAGGCTTGACGTTGGCCCGTAACCTGCCATACTTGAAGCTGTCATGCCCAAGCGCACGCGGACAAAATCGCAGGACATCAATCAGTTTGCTGCATCCATCGTAGCTAAGAGCACCGGCTCCGAACTGCCCGTAGATCTCGATGACCGCTCCACCGTCTCTCAGATCATGCGCGAAATGGGGCGGCGTGGCGGGCTAAAGGGCGCGGCCACCTTGAACGCAAGGCTCAGCCCAGCGCAGCGCAAGGCTTCGGCCAAGCGAGCTGCGCAGGCGCGGTGGGGAAAAACGGGTAAAGATCCCCGATGAAACCTGCCTTGATTCTGCTTGCGTTAACTCTGCTCTCTGTAGCTCAGGAAAAGCCAGCCATTCCGCCCTTTACGAATGGCATGTGCAACGGGCGGCACTGGCAGGTTTTCATGGACAAGGGGAATTACCTAGTCGGTTTTCTGGATGGGTTACGGGCAGCTCGTTCTCCGTCACGCCCGTACATTCCAGAACCGCTCAGCATGGTTGAGCTAGTAAAAGCCGTAGACCGGTTCTATCAGGAACCCGAGAATCTTGCGATTCCTGTGCCGGAGGCCTTGCGGATCGTTGCGTTGAAAGCTAATGGCGCGCCTCAGTCTGAGATCGATAGTGTATCGGCGGCGGCCCGGCGCAAAGCGCTACAAGCAGCCAAACAGCCCGGCGAATAGGCTAACGGGCACTGAAGGATCAGGTGGAAAATAGCGGCCTGAATACCAATTTTACCGCCTCATCAATTCCCGGGAGTGTCGTTCCTTTGTGGCAGAAGTAAAGCTCATCGTCAGCCTTGACACAAAAATCGATAGAATCCCGCGTCTCTTCCGCTGGAGTGCGGACATCAGCCTGCTTCCTCTTGATATTGAGCAAAACCCGCTTCAGCATGTATTCGGCCTTGACGGTGACCACTGGGTAGTGAGAATGGTTTGTTATCTGGAAGAAATCGTCCTTTCCCTCGAATCGGAGGTCCGCTGGGGATAGGCCCAGGCGCGTGCCTATGGTCGGCAGCCCGTCTTTAACCTCTCGCCTCAGCTCTTCAAAGAAAAACCGGCCCTCCTGCTCCAGTACCCCGGCGCGGTGTAATCGCAATTCCTCCGCCACGCTTTTGTGGCGGCCATCCCGGAGAATCTCCTCGCATAACTCATCTATCCAGTTAGCCATCGTCATTTCCCCTTGACTATGCGCGAGCGCTAGCGCATAATAGACCTATGAACAGGCTGAGCATCGGAGAACGCGCCCGAATCATTGCCGCACTCGTCGAAGGAAATTCCATCCGTTCCATCTGCCGCATGACGGGCCACGAGAAGCGCCCGGTGACGCGTCTCCTCGTTGAGGTCGGGATCGCCTGCTACCGCTATCAGGACCGCGTCTTCCGCAACCTGAAATGCCGACGTATTCAATGTGACGAGATCTGGAGCTATATCGGCTGCAAGCAGAAGAACGTCACCACGAAGATGGCCGAAGAGCGCGTCGTAGGCGACGCTTGGGTCTGGGTCGCAATCGACGCGGATACCAAGCTTGTTCCATGCTGGCTCGTGGGCGATAGGGGAGCTGGCAGCGCCACGGAATTCATCGCCGCTCTGGAACGCAAACTCGCCCATCGTGTCCAACTTACCACGGACGGCCACAAAGTTTACCTCAACGCCGTGATTGATGCTTTCGCCGACGAAGTGGATTACGCGCAGCTCGTGAAATACTTCGGCAACGAACCCGAGCCGCAAAAGCGGTACAGCCCTGCGGTTTGCACCGGCGCCGAGAAGATCATCCGACTCGGCGATCCCGAACCAAGGCATATCAGCACGAGCTATGTGGAACGCCAGAATCTCACAATGCGGATGTCCATGCGCCGCTTCACTCGGTTGACGAACGGCTTTTCAAAGAAGATCGAGAACCACGAGGCAGCCGTGGCCCTCCACTACATGTATTACAACTTCGCGCGCATCCATCAGACGCTACGAGTTACGCCAGCAATGGCAGCCGGGATCGCGGATCATGTGTGGTCGTTCGAAGAGATCGTCGCGTTGTCCGAGACGAGAGAACTGAGCCGTGTCGCCTAGAGAGGTTATTCAAGACTCCGCCCTTTTCCTTCGAAGGTTTGGCCTTCAATCGCGAGCACGTCTTGCCGCAATCCGCCCAAGTAGGCCATGAGTTTTTCTGACGCACTTGTCGCGTCGGGGTATGGGAACCCAAGAGCATATTTCGTCCCCAAGATCCGGATCTCAGAAAACGCATTGAGGTGCGAATTAATGAGCAGCATCTTCTGTGCGCTCGTTTCCACAATGTGCCCCTTCTGGATGGCGACGAGAGAGGTTTTTTTTCCGCACTCCCGTACGTTGTTTTTCGTCTCAAACACCGCATAGGCCGCGATGCGTTCAGCCAACGGAACGCTCGCCTTCCAAGACACCGCCGTACCCGCGAACATCTCACCCAAAAGGGCATTGGCGTATTCGCAGCCCAAACCAATGGACGCATAGGGTCCGCATCTCTCCAGGGAATCGTTTTCACTTGCCCAAAGATACGCCTCCTTGCCTCGTTGGAGCGCGACTAGCAGCGAAATAGCGACCGAACTGCCGAGATGCGCGAACCTTATGACATGCTTGCTATGAAAGTCTGTCAGGATTTCTGAGAATTTCTCGTAAAGGCGCTCGACGGAGATCGTCTTCGGCGCAGCTTTAAACGCATCAATCATCTGCTGAGCGATTGCGGACAAGTACGCACCATTGCCAGCGCCCGCAATGGCCAAGGCTCCGTGGCCTTCAGCGGTCCATATCTTTTCTCCGCTCGTTTTGAGATAGCCCCACGTGTACTCCGTGTCCGCTGCTAACACCACCCCATCACCTGCCAGGACCCCGACCGCTATCGTCATGGCTCTTGCTCTCCTTGGAGCCTTCCAAGGATATACCTGCGGGAGCGGTCGCGGATAGCGCCACGGGACGCCGGGAAAGCGAGGCAGCAAGTGAGGAAACGCCGGAGGAATCACAATTCCAGCATGACTGAAAATCAAGACGGTGGAAATTCAAAAGACCCCACTACCCAATTGCCGGATAGTCTTGCAACACCAGCGGCTGCCACGCATTCAGACCCCGGACCGCCAAGTATGCAACGCCCGCACCTATAAGCCCGCCCGGCAGCGCCAGCATCATGCTCTCGGTCAACATCTGTTGAATGATCCGCCGGCGGTGCGACCCGAGCGCGAGCCGCACAGCGAGTTCCCGTTGCCGCGCGCTAGCGCGTGCCAGCAACAGGTTCGCCACATTGACGCAGGCGATCAACAGCACCAATCCCACCGCACCGCTCAACACCAGGAGCGCCGGACGTAAATCTCCGGTGAGGCGCTTCTGTAGCGGCTGGGCCAGAATTGCCATCCCGTTGAGAAATCCAGAGGTCTCGATCTCTTTGGGATACTCGCGGCGAATGTTGTGCGTCAGGCGGGCCATCTCCGTAGTCAACTCAAGCTCCCTAACGCCGATCTTCAACTTCGCCAGCATACTCACGAGGCGCATCGGCCGGGTCGCCGATCGCGGCCGCTGTGTGGCTTCGTCCATCGGTAGCGGCCTGAAAATCTGGGTTTCCCTCGGATAGTCAAACCCCTGCGGCATGATTCCGATGATGGTGTTTGGCAGACGATCCAGCGTGATCGTTTTTCCCACCGCGTGTGGATCGCCGCCCATCCGGCTGCGCCAGAAGGCATAACTCACCACCACGACTGCCGGGGCCCTCTCCCCCTGTTCATCCGGGGCGAGAAATCGGCCCATCATCGGCGGGGTGCCCATGACGCGGAAAAACGATGGTGTAACCTGCGCCGCGTCGAGCTGTTCCGGCTTCTCGACGCCGGTCCAGTTGAGCGTGGTCGAATCGAATGCCGCTATCTCCTCAAATGCACGGTTCTGCTCGCGGAGGCTATAGTAGTCGGGGCCCGCACCAACTTCCATCTGTTGCTTGCCGATTCGTTCGTTCACCCAATAAATCCGTTCCGAACCCGGATACGGCAGCGGCCGCAGCAGAATCGAATTCACGATGCTGAAGACAGTCGTATTCGCGCCGATGCAGATTGCGAGCGTCAGCGCCGCAGTCAGAGCGAGCATCGGATCGCGCCGCAACCCGCGCACGGCGTACCGCACGTCTTGTCCCAAGCGTTCCAGCCAAGCCCATCCCCACACCTCACGGCTCGTTTCCGCAATCAGCACGGCGTTGCCAAATTCGCGCGCGGCCTGGTGCCGTGCTTCCTGCTCGGGAACTCCCGCGTCCATCAGATCGGCGACTTTCTCCTCGATGTGCGCCGCCACTTCCTTGGCCGCCTCATCCGCCAGGCGCCACCGTCGAATCAAATTCCAGTTCATGACTCCGCCGGTCTCATTACCCGGGCAATCCCGTCCAGCATCCGCTCGAAACTCGTGATCTCGCGTTCGAGCTGTTTCCGTCCCGCCGGCATGATCTTGTAAATGCGCACCCGGCGATTGCGCGCCGATGTGCCCCACTCCGCCGCCACCCAACCTGCCTTCAGCATGCGCTGCAACGCCGGGTACAACGAGCCTTCCTCGATTTGCAATAGCTCGTCGGAGGTCCGTTTGATCACCTGTACCAACGCGTAGCCGTGCATCGGGCCGCCTCGCAGAATCTGGAGAATCATCATCTCGAGGGCTCCGGGAAATAAATCGCGCTGTTGTTTGGGTTCCATTTGGCTTACCTATTTGCTCTATGCCTAGACTGAACCAATATGTGACCGATGTCAATGGGTCGTGTTAGAATTGAGAATTACAGTTTCTGAAGGAGATCTTCGTACCCATGGCGAGAGTATGTGACGTTTGCGGCCGCGGTCCGCAGTTCGGACACCGCATCAGTCATGCCCACAACGTGACCAAGCGCCGCTGGAACCTCAACTTGCAGTCGGTTCGCGCGGTCGTCAAGGGCGCAACCAAACGCTTGCGCGTTTGCACGTCCTGCATCCGCAGCGGCAAAGTGCAGAAGGCCGCGTAGTCCTAGACTTCGGGATAAAATTCGAAAAACGCGTCGAGCGATTGAAGGAGTTGCCTGCGAATTTCCGCTTCGGTCGCGCCTTCGATGAGGTGCATGGTCACCGAAGCTTGGCGGCCATTCTTGAGTTTCACAGGAGCCTCGCCCACCGAGTCCAGTTCGTCAGCCGGTAACAGACGCACACCATAAACGAGCGCCAGTTTCGCCATCAAATAAACATCTCTTCGTCTTGCGTCGCGTGGTCCACTGATTCGCGCCGTCCTTGCGCCACTACTGAGATTGCCGCCCGAATGCCATGCATGATGCCGTCCATTTGGCGGACCGGCGTCAGAAGCGCCTGTTTCACCGTCTCGCTGGCCTGCTGGACCTGATCTACCGTTAGATCGACGGCGCCATCGATGCGCGCCACCTGCGCCCGCGCGCGGTCGCTCACATCTTTGACCACTTCACTTATCCGCTCCACCTGCACGTGCAGGGACTGCATAACCTCGGTGGCCTCGGTGGTCATTTGCGAAAGCTTTGGCCCATTCTCTTCCGCAAAGTGGCGTACGGTCGTGATCAGCGGACCGGTGGCGTCCACGACCGGCATAAGCTTGTCCTGCATGGCCTTGGCCACGCGGAACATGGCCAGAACCACCCATGTCTGCACAACGAACGCGACCAGCGCCAGAAAAACACCGATCGCAATCACCCAGCGAAAAACATCATCCGGCATAGAAACTTTGACTTAGCGGGCTACTTGTCCTTCCGATGGCGTGGGCTGCCCAACCGCCTCGCGGTACGCCTGCTTGCCCGCTTCCACCGCTTCCGCTAGCGTGTCCTTCTGGCGGCCGATGGCCTCCTTGCCCCGCTCGATGATGTCGCTCGCGCTGTCGCGCAACTCCGAGCCGCGCTTTTTCAAATACTCCTTGCCTTCGTCCGCCTTTCCCCGCAACAGCTCGCGGGTTTCCTCACCGGACTTGGGCGCGAATAGCAGTCCAATGCCCACCCCAATGCCTACCCCTAGCAGAAAGCTCGCCAGATCGTCGCCGTCCATGTGTCCCCCCTCATTGGTATCGTCAACCAGTTTCAGTATACTCCGCGCCGTGAGAGGTTGATGGAGCCGCGCCGTGAAAACAGCTAAACTGCTGTACGGTTGGCACCATGAGCAAACCTCGCAAACGCGCGCCGCTGGATGCCAGTGGTTTATGGGAGTTTGCGCTCAAAACTTTGGGCGCGCGCGCCTGCTCGTCGGGGGAACTCCGTCAGAAACTCCGCCTTCGTGCCGAACGCGCCGAGGACGTGGACGCCACGCTCGCACGGCTCAAGGAGTACCGCTACTTGGACGACCGCCGTTTTGCCGAGAGTTTTGCCGCCGCGCGCTTGGAGAATCAACAGTTTGGCAAACATCGCGTAGTGCGCGATCTGCTCCGTCGGCGTATTGCTCCCGCGCTGGCTGAGTCCACGGCCGGAAAAACCTTCCAGCAGGTGGATGAGATCGCGCTGATTGAGCAGCATATCCGGCGTAAGTACAGGGGCAAAAAGCGTGTGGGCCTC
>Ga0307478_10002736_pt1 | contig 13590 bp, 16 predicted proteins | sample atmos_gasesECM4C_2_FD_203713 | JGI IMG/M metagenome (GOLD analysis project Ga0307478, IMG submission 203713) | Hardwood forest soil microbial communities from Morgan-Monroe State Forest, Indiana, United States - atmos_gasesECM4C_05 | ecosystem: Environmental > Terrestrial > Soil > Temperate...
CTGGTTGGCTTGCTCCTTGCCATCACCACGAAGCGGGGCGGAATGTTCATGAAGGAGCTGCGCACGCGACTCATTTCCTGGGTGATAACAATTTTCGCCATGGGATTGCTGTTTACTGGCCTGCGGACCGACAACTGGGCGCACTTCGGCGGCCTGGCGTCTGGATTTCTGCTGGGAAAACTCTTCGCGGACCGTCAGCCTCAAGCGGGCAAAGAACGAACGCGGGGGTACACGCTCGGATGGCTTGCAGGCCTGATTGTGCTGGCCAGTTTCGTGCTGATGATCCTGCATTACAGGGACCCGCTCCCGATGTAACAAACAGCAACGAGACGGGAATCCGAACACTCGCCGAAGGGCCGGTTTTATGCTTTAAGCCGCGTGGAGGCGGCGGGCTACCACGAAGGCATAGTGAAAACCGGAAGTGACCACGAAGGCCGTCACGGTATAAGTCAGGTAGCGAAGAATCGTGTCAGCGCGATCGTTGGGGTAAGCCGCGGCAAATATGACATAAAAAACGAGCGCGATCTCAAAAAACGTGGTGGCTTTGCCGAGCAGGCTCGGGGGAAAGGGCCGGTAACCTTGAATCAGCAGAATGACGGCGCCGACGACGAGCAGCAGAACGTCTCTGCTCAAAACCAGAATCGTGAGCCACCAGGGGATTTTCTTCTCCATGGCCAGAACGAAGAACGATGAGGAGAGCAGCAGCTTGTCCGCAATAGGATCGAGGTAGGCGCCAAGAGCCGACTTCTGCTCGAGAGTGCGCGCCAGGTAACCGTCGATGGCATCCGTGAGGGCTACGAAAACAAGAACAAGGACTGCCCAGCGGTATTTCTCGTAGAGAACAAGAATGAGAAAAAACGGCAGGAAGCCAAGGCGCAGAAGCGTGATCTGATTGGGAACCGTCCAGACGCGGGCTTTCATTGGTCCAAGAATATAGCAGATCAGGCAAACTGGGCGAGGTAATCGAACAGTGAACGGCCGATTTTGCGCTGAAAAATCTCTTCCATCGAAGGAATGGAGCCGGAAGGTTCGTCGAGGGAGACCCGCTCCACGCGCATCATGGGAAAGAACACGGTGGGCAAGCCGATGCGCTCGGCATCAAGCTGATTGATTTGGCTGACAAACAAATCGAAGGAATTCAGGTCAATGCCGCGAACGGTAACGCCGCTGGGGTTGATGTCCAGCAGAATGCCCCAGACTTTCTCTTTGGGGGAGTGCAAGCTGACAATAACGATAGAGTTGGGGTTCATGAGCCATCCGTTTGAATGTCTGAAGCCAGTTTACCGCGTGGGAACAGCTGATTGGGGCCGAATGCGGTGAGGGTGACCAAGCAACAAACTCCGGAGGCGGGCGATCATTTCCTAGCCGCCTGGTAGGCGCGCTCCAGCCAATCGAGGGCGTCGCGCAGATCGTCCTCGGAAGCAACTTCAAAACTAAACCAGCCCTTGCCAGGCACACGCGTATTCGTGTCCATGCGAGCATCGCTTTGCGCGCGCTTGAGCAAGGCGGCCGGCATAGGGTTGAACTTCAGGATCAGAGAGGAAGATGAATCAAACCCTCGCGTTCGGGGAAGCGCAGCAAAGATTTTGCCTGCGCGATAGAAAGACAAGAAACCGAACATCGCTTTCGTGCTTATGGCGGGCCAAGTCATGAGTTCGGCGCCCAGAAGCGAGGACCACTGGCGCATATCTTCCGAAATAGGCGCGAAGGTGGCGCGCCTGGTACGCGGACCGTCGGAATTCTTTTTAAGCTTGCACGTTTTCATGCCAGCTTTCCTGCCGAGCGAGAAAGCCCGACCAGGATTCTACATCGATACGGGCATGGTGGCGGGGCCGGACGGCGGCAGAAGAAGCCTTGGCTCGGTAAGGGACTGGACCTGCTCCACGGTAGTGTCTGGCGCGATCTCGCGCAGCAGAAGGCCGTGAGGAGTCACGTCGATGAAGGCAAGTTCCGTGACGATATGATCGACGACCTCGACGCCCGTGAGCGGCAAGGTGCATTTGCTCACGATTTTCGGCCGATTGTCACGAGTGGCGTGTTCCATGGCAATGAACACTCGTTTTGCGCCGGCAACAAGGTCCATGGCGCCGCCCATGCCTTTCAGCATTTTTCCGGGAATGGCCCAGTTGGCGAGGCTTCCCTTTTCGTCCACCTGCAAGGCACCGAGAACGGTGAGATCGATGTGCCCGCCGCGAATCATGCCAAAGGAATCGGCGGAAGAAAAATAGGCGGTGCCCGGAAGTTCGGTGACGGTTTCTTTGCCGGCATTGATAAGGTCCGCGTCAACCTCGGACTCCAGGGGATAAGGGCCGACGCCAAGCATGCCGTTTTCGGATTGCAGGATCACGTCCATGCCGGGCGGCACAAAGTTGGCGATGAACGTCGGCATGCCGATGCCGAGGTTGACGTAGTAGCCGTCGCGCAGTTCGCGCGCGATGCGGCGGGCGATGCGTTCGCGTTTTTGGTCGTCATTCATACCCACTTCCCTTCTCAACCTCCGGTGATATACATCGCAAAAAACGCCGTTACGAGCGCCACAGTAAGGGCCCGCTTCCAAGCTTGGGAACCACAGAATCTGGCGACGACCGCGAGAAGAATAGCTGCTGCCATGAGTCTCAACCAGTTGAATGCATTGAAATCGAATCGTATTTTGCTTGGAAAGTAGCTCAACACGAAGCCAACCCAAAATGCAAGCGAACAGAGTACGCTGGCGTGGGCAAAGGTGTTGCCCAGCCGCTTCGGCCTGGTGGACTGTTGTTCAGGAGCTGGATTCGTGGAAGGCGTGGACATGGGAGGCATCACCCGCTTGTCTTCCGGGTGGTGCATCTCTCGATTCGCTTTGTGTACCGGGCGCCTTGAAGAATCGCGTCGACGAATATCCCCGGTGTATGGACGTGATCGGGCGGAAGCTGGCCGGGCTCGAGAAGCTCTTCGACTTCAGCGATGACGTAGTCGGCGGCGGTGGCCATCATGGGATTAAAATTGCGGGTGGTTTTGCGATAGATGAGATTGCCCCAGCGGTCGCCCTTCCACGCCTTGATGAAAGCGAAGTCGCCTCGGAGGCCGCGCTCAAGGATGCAGTGGCGTCCATCGAAATCGCGCGTTTCCTTGCCTTCGGCGACCATGGTGCCGTAGCCGGTCGGCGTGTAGAAGGCGGGGATGCCGGCACCTCCCGCGCGGAGGCGTTCCGCAAGCGTGCCTTGTGGGTTCAGTTCCACGTGCAATTCGCCGCTCAGAACGAGCTGCTCGAACAGTTTGTTTTCTCCAACGTAAGTCGAAATCATTTTCTTGACCTGGCGATTCTGCAGCAACAGGCCAATGCCGAAGTCGTCCACACCGGCGTTGTTGCTCACAATTGTCAGGTCCCTGTTGCCTTTGCGCCGCAACGCCTCAATGAGATTCTCGGGAATGCCACACAGGCCAAATCCGCCCATAAGGATGGTCATGCCATCGCGCAAATTCGCCAGTGCCACATCGGGAGATGCAACGCGTTTATCCATTGGAAAGTATCCCAGGCGAAGTTTACCGCAGATGCGCGAAAGACCGAAACTGGCCGCGCCGAATAGCGCCGGCCATTGGGGCGAGTGGGCGTATCGGCTGACGGGCAAGGAGGAAAGCGGCCCAAGACGCTGCGCCCCTCGGAATCACAACCAGGGGTGTTCGTCTCCGGACCGCCAGAAGAAAAGCATCAGGGATCCAGGACCGGGCTAGAGGCTGCGGAGGAGTTTGTAGAGTTCATTAGCGGCGTCGAAGTCGGCTTCGAGTTCGCGTGACCCTAGGCGCTCGCGAAGATCGTCAAGCCGGCGTGCAAAAAGATCGAGTGCGGCAGAGAGGACCTCGCGATTGGTTAGGACGATATCACGCCACGTGGAGTAGGAGCTGCCGGCAAGGCGCAGTGTGTCGCGAAGGCCAGGCCCGGCGAGCGTGATCGGTAGGCCATTCTCATCAAGCCGGTCGTAGAGAAAAGAAGCGAGGGCAACCGCTGCAAGTTGCGGAAGGTGCGAGGCGAGGCCGACAGCATAGTCGTGCTGTTGGGCGCCAAGCCAAAGGGGGCGCGCGCCGATTTTTTCGAGTATCTTGACGAAGGCGGCGATGCGCGGGTCGTGTGTGTCGTCCGCTTCACCAATGAGGGCGTAGGTGGCGTCCTGAAAAAGGTTGGCATCGGCGTGGGCAAAGCCGGAAAGCTCACGCCCAGCCATGGGGTGTCCGCCGAGGAAGATGGGACCGACCTCCTCGACAAACAATTCCGAAGCGGCCTGCGCGATGCGCATTTTAGTGCTGCCCGCATCGGTGACGAGGGTATGCGCCGGAGCATGATGCGCGACCTCTGGAAGAATATCGAGCGTGTTGCCGACGGGCAGAGCGATATAAATCAGATCAGCGCGGCGGATAGCGGGCTCAAGCGATTCGAAGAATCCCTCTTCGATGGCGCCGGACTTGCGCGCTTCCAGAACGATCTCCGGGCGATCCCACCCAACGACAGCAATGTCCCGGGTGTACTTGCGAAGTGCGCGGGCGAAGGAGCCACCGATAAGGCCGGTGCCGAGAATGGTCACGCGTTTGATGAGATGCGCCATGGATCAGCTGAGGTGGCGATTGACAGCGGGAGCAATGATACGGAGCTCATTCATCAACTGGGAGAATTCGCCCGGTGTGAGCGATTGCGCGCCATCGGAAAGGGCGTGATCGGGATCGTTGTGCACTTCAATGATCAGGCCATCGGCACCGGCGGCAACCGCCGCGCGAGCCATGGGAGGCACCTTGTCGCGCCGCCCGGTGCCGTGAGAAGGGTCAGCCACGATGGGGAGATGTGAGAGCTTCTTGATGACCGGAATCGCGGCAATGTCGAGCGTATTGCGAAGATAGGTTTCGAACGTGCGGATGCCGCGCTCGCAGAGAATTACATTGAAGTTCCCGCCGGCGAGAATATATTCCGCACTCAGAAGGAGTTCTTCGATGGTGGCAGACATGCCGCGCTTGAGCAGCACGGGCTTCTGCACTTCACCGAGAGCGCGAAGGAGGAAATAATTCTGCATGTTGCGCGCGCCCACCTGGAAGATGTCCACATAACCGCTCATCATCTGAATCTGAGAAGCGTCCATGACCTCGCTCACCACGAAAAGCTGATATTTGTCTGCAGCGTCGCGCATCAGCTTCAGCCCCTTTTCTCCGAGGCCCTGGAAAGCGTACGGCGAAGTGCGCGGTTTGAAGGCGCCGGCGCGAAGAACTCTGGCTCCGGCTTTGGACACAGCTTCGGCGACAGCTTGTATCTGTTCCGCGGATTCGACCGAGCAGGGGCCGGCTGCGACGGTGATCTCATTGCTGCCGAAGCTCACGCCGCGGCCAAGATCTACGACGCTGCCGTGCGGCTTGAACTGGCGGCTGGCGAGCTTGAAGGGCTGCGTGATGCGAATAACTTCACGCACGCCTTCGAGAAGCTCGAAATCGCGATGATCGAAGTCACGATGCACGCCGACGGCGCCGAGCACGGTGTGGCTTGCGCCGGTGGAGCGGTGCACGTCAAAACCGCTGGCGACGATGCGGTCGATGACGCGCTGGATCTGCTCGTCGGTCGCCCCTTCTTGCATAACGATGACCATTGTCAAACCTCGCTTCGCCAAGCGCCCGGCTTGGCTATGTTCGCCAGCCTTCGGCAGCCGCGGGTGGGCAGAAGGTGGCCGCTACACAACCTGGAATTCATTTCGGATCTTCTCCGTCTGACGATTGTTCGCCATACATGGCAAGGCGCTCGGCGGAGCGCGCCTCGTCAATAATGCGCTCAAACAAGCGGCGAATGGCGGCGTCGGTCAGCGGGCCTTCGTTATTTGTTTCGGCGTTGGCGAGGACTTCGGTTTCGCGAGCCGGCTGATAGAGAGGGATTTTCGCCTGCTGCTTCAGATGACCGATCTCGAGAGCGCACTTGCAGCGTTCGTTGAGCAATTCCACGAGTTTCTTGTCAATCTCGTCCATGCGACGGCGCCAGTCGGAGATGTTCATGGAAGCGCCTCCCGGCGGGAGAGGCCGTGGCGTGCGGCTTCCTTGAAGGCATGCACGCGTTCGCGTAAAGCGGCGGCGGCCGCATCGGGTGTGGGCGCTCTTTCGATTTCGGAGACGAGCGCGGAACCGATCACAGCGGCATCGGCGAGACCGCCGAGAATGGAAACGTGGCCGGGCAAGGAGATACCGAAACCAACGGCGATCGGCAAATCGGTAAAGCGATGCACGCGGCGAAGCAGCGCCGGTAAGTCGTCAGGAAGAGAATCCTTCGCTCCGGTGACACCTGTGCGCGAGATGAGATAGAGAAAGCCCGAAGAGCAGGCGGCGATTTTCTGAAGGCGTTCATCGTTCGAAGTAGGAGCAGCGAGAAAAATCGCGTCGAGACCGTGGGAATGAACAATGCGGTGGTAGTCATCGGATTCTTCGGGCGTGAGATCGGTGGCAAGAACACCATCGGCACCGGCGTCCGCAGCGGTAGCGGCAAATTTTTCGAGGCCCATTTGCAGAATGGGATTGTAGTAGCTGAAGAGCATTAGAGGGACCTGGCTCGATTCACGGACGCGGCGAACGAGATTGAGGACACCCGCGAGAGTCGTGCCGGACTTGAGGGCGCGTTCGGAGGCGCGTTGAATCGTGGGACCATCGGCCAAGGGATCGCTGAATGGAACACCGAGTTCGATCACGTCCGCACCGGAGTCCGCAAGGGCAAGAACAAACTTGTGCGTCGCATCGAGCGTCGGATCGCCCGCCGTGATGTAGGCGACGATTCCAAGTTCGCCCGATTCGCGCAGTTCCGCGAGGCGTTTTGAGATGCGCGTCGAGTTAGCGGGCGAAGTGGTCATTGTTTTTTGCCCAGATTAAAACAGGCGCTTATACGTGTCCATGTCCTTATCGCCGCGTCCGGAAAGATTGAGGATGACAAGGTCCGAGGACTTAAATTGCGGAAGGCGCTCGATCAGGCCTGCGAGAGCGTGGGCAGACTCGAGGGCGGGAATGATGCCTTCTGTGCGCGAGAGGAGTTTGGCGGCATCAAGAGCGGCGGCATCAGAAACAGCGGCGTACTCGGCTCGGCGCTGATCGGCGAGCCAAGCGTGCTCGGGACCGATGGCGGGGTAATCGAGGCCGGCGGAAATGGAATGCGTGGTGGCGATCTGGCCGTCTTCGTTCTGAAGCACGTAAGTGTACGTACCCTGCAGAACGCCGGGACGCGCGCCAGTGAAGCCCTGATGTGCGGCGAGGCGCGCGGCGTGTTCACCGAGAGTGTGGCCGCGGCCTCCGGCTTCGATGCCGACCATTCTCACGTCGGCGTCCTTGAGAAATTCAAAAAAGAGGCCAATGGAGTTAGAGCCTCCCCCGACGCAGGCGTAAAGATGCGTGGGGAGTCGCTTTTCGGCGGCGAGGACCTGTTCGCGAGCCTCGCGGCCAATGACGGCCTGGAAATCGCGAACCATGGTGGGGTAAGGATGCGCGCCCAGCACGGAGCCAAGGAGATAGTGCGAATTGCGGACATTGGTGACCCAATCGCGCATGGCTTCGTTGATCGCGTCTTTGAGGGTCTTGCTGCCAGACTCAACGCCAATCACTTCCGCGCCAAGCATGCGCATGCGCGCAACGTTGGGAGCCTGGCGGGCCATGTCTTCCGTGCCCATATACACGGTGCATTCGAGGCCGAGGTGCGCAGCAACGGTGGCGGACGCAACGCCATGCTGGCCGGCTCCGGTTTCCGCAATGATGCGCGGCTTGCCCATTTTCACCGCGAGAAGTCCCTGGCCAATGGCATTATTGATTTTGTGCGCGCCGGTGTGGAGCAGGTCTTCGCGCTTAAGGTAGATCCGCGGTCCGCCGAGCTTCAACGTGAGACGCGAAGCGAATTGCAGAGGCGTGGGACGGCCGGCGAAATTTTTCAGCAAGTCCTGAAACTGCGCCTGGAACACAGAATCGGTCTTCGCGAGTTCATAGGCACGCTCAAGCTCGTAGAGCGGCACCATCAAGGTTTCCGGCACGTAGCGCCCGCCATAGGGGCCGAAGCGTCCGGGGACCGAGGCAGGGATAGTGAGTTGGGTGGTCATGGGTTAAGTGTTCTATTCTACCTTGCGCCCAGCAGGTTACAGCAAGCCTTGGCGGGATATGGGGGAAGGCCTGCTGGAGCAAATCAGGAAAATTCGCGGTTGGCGCGTGCGACTTCCTCAAAGAACGTGCGCAGCTTAGCCGGATCCTTTTTGCCCGGGCGCGCCTCGACGCCACTGGCTACATCGACCGCATAGGGCCGGACGATGCGGATGGCCTCGCCGACATTCTCCGGCGTAAGCCCCCCAGCGAGGATGATTCGCTGCGTTTGGGCGGCGGTTCGGGCGGCGTGCCAGTTGCCGGTAGTGCCTGTGCCGCCGTAATGGGCGGCCGCCGGAGTGTCCAGGAGAAATGCGGAGGCCGCACGAAATCGAGAGAATTCAGGCGCATTGCTTCCCTGCCCGATGCGCAAGGCCTTGATGACCGGCAACAGGCGCGCCACGCGTTCAACCACTTGAGGCGGTTCATCACCGTGAAGTTGCGCCGAGGAAAGCCCAAGCGCCTGGCAGAGCGCGATGACCGGCTCTGCGGCCCAGTTCACGAAAATGCCGACGGTCGCCACGAACGGCGGAATGCGCCGCACCAATTCCGCGGCGGCGGCGGGCGAAAGGCAGCGCGGGCTCTCTGGATGGAAGTTCAGGCCAATGGCATGGGCTCCAAGTTCAGCGGCGAGTTTTGCGTCTTCGAGTTTGGTGATGCCACAAATTTTGACGCGGACCATGAGGGATTATGCCTTGGAATGAGGTGGAACGAGAAGGGCCTGTAGCGCCGCAGCCGGATCTGGGGCCAGCATCAGATGCTCTCCGATGAGGAAAGCGTCGAAGCCGGCGGCACGAAGTTCCACAAGATCGGCGTGGGTGCGGAGGCCGGATTCAGCAACGGCGAGGCACCGGTCAGGAATCTGCTCGATGAGTTCGAAAGAGGTTTCCATACGCACGGCGAGAGTTTTCAGGTCGCGGTTGTTGACCCCAATCATGCGGGCGCCAGCGGCGAGGGCACGGTCGAGTTCGTCTTGAGTGTGAACTTCGACAAGGGGTTCCATCGCCAGTTCGCGGCCAAGAGCAATCAAATCGCGCAACTGCAGGTCTCCGAGCGCGGCGACAATCAGCAGAAAGCTGTCGGCGTCATTGGCGCGCGCTTCCCAGACTTGCCAGGGATCGAAGATAAAATCCTTGCGCAGCGCCGGCAGGGATACTTCCTTGCGCGCGTCGCGAAGGTTCTTGAGCGATCCGTGGAAGAATTCGCCTTCGGTAAGGACGGAAAGCGCTGCGGCCCCTGCATTCTCGAGAGCCTTCGCGAGAGCCGGCGCATCAAATGGTTCGCGGATCACGCCGCGTGACGGGGAGGCCGCCTTCAGCTCAGCGATGACGTTGACACCGTCGCGGGAGAGTGCGGCGGCAAAGTCGCGTACGGGCGGCGCGGCTTTCACCCCATATTTGAGCGCGGTTTCAGGCAGGACGCGTTTGCGATGCTCGACCTCGGCGCGGCGGGATTCGAGGATGCGGTCGAGGACGGTTCCGGCGTTTGAATGAGCGCTCATGAAGATGAACTTGTATGCTAGGGAGAGGAAACGAGAGTGTCAAATAGCGTCATGGGCGGCAAGCGATCGGGAGAGGCGATGAGCTATCGGGAAAAGTATGAGAGGTTGCTCGAAGGAATCGCGGAGGAAGCAGATGCCATCTCGATGAAGCACTTCCGCACGGGGAACCTTGGAGCCGAGAAGAAGGGTGACGGGACGGTCGTAACGGTGGCCGATAAAGCGATTGAGGCCATGGCGCTCGAGAAAGCGGCAGCGAGCGGACTGCCCATCGATGTTCTGGGCGAAGAAACCAGCAAGGAGGTTCCGAAGGAGCCAGCACGTGGCGGGCGCACACGGATGATCATCGATCCAATCGATGGGACGGAGGAGTTTACGCGCGGAATTCCGACCTTCGGCACTCTCATCGGGATTGAGGAAAATGGAGAGATCGTAGCCGGGATGGTGAGCGCCCCGGCGCTGTCGCAGGGCACGCGCTGGTGGGCGTACCGTGCCGAAGGGGCGTATCGAGCCGGGAGGCGAATTCACGTGTCGAACAGGAAGAGTCTGGCGGAAGCGATGGTGTTCATCACGGGCACGGGCCCGAGAAAAGACCCCCAAGCGCGCACGCGCCTGCGGCGATTGGCGGACGCAGCGCGGAGCAGCCGGGCGATGGGAGGCTTCTGGCAGCACATGCTGGTGGCAGAAGGCGCAACCGAAGCGGCAATTGATTGGATGTCGAAGCCATGGGACCTGGCGCCGCTGGGTTTGATTGTGGAAGAAGCGGGAGGCAAGTCCACGACCGCGGATGGCGAGAGGACGATTTATAAAGGAAGGTTCGTAAGCACGAATGGATTGCTGCATGACGAGGTGTTGCGCTTTCTACAATGAGGGGACTCATGATCCGAGTGAAGCGCGTATACGAAGAACCGGCCAAGGAAGATGGCTATCGCATACTGGTGGATCGACTCTGGCCACGCGGCCTGACCAAGGTGCGGGCCCGCGTGGATTTGTGGATGAAAGAGATTGCGCCGAGCGACGCGTTGCGGAGATGGTATGGACATGAGCCGGAAAGGTGGCCGGAATTCGAGAAGCGATATCGCGCCGAACTGGCGAAAAAGAAAGAATTGCTGGCGGAAATCGAGCGGCTGGAAAAGGAACATGGGAAAGTGACGTTGCTGTTTGGAAGAAAAGACGAGAAACAAAACCAGGCGGTAGTCCTCGCCGGCATCCTCAAAGGCAAGCCGTGAACCAGAGCAAGGAATTGAAGTTCATCGCGGAAGAGGTGTGCGCGTGCCGGAAGTGTCCGCGGCTTGTGAAGTATCGAGAAAAAGTGGCGCGGGAAAAACGTCGGGCGTATCGCGAGTGGACCTATTGGGGACGAGGCGTGCCCGGGTTTGGCGACGCGTCGGCGCAGCTCTTTATTCTGGGGCTGGCTCCTGCGGCGCATGGAGGAAATCGGACGGGGCGCGTCTTTACCGGTGACCGCTCGGGCGATTTTTTGCATCAGGCTTTGTATCGTGCCGGCTTTGCGAATCAGCCTACTTCCGTGCGCCGGGACGATGGACTGCGCCTGAAAAATGTGTATATTGCGGCCACCGTGCGCTGCGCGCCTCCGGCAAATAAGCCGTTGCCTAAGGAGACAGTGAATTGTCGAGACTACCTTGAGCGCGAATTGGCGGTTCTGCGGCCAAAGGCGGTGCTGGCGCTCGGAAAGATCGCCTGGGACGCGTACCTCGAAATGTTGAAGCAAGACGGCAAGATCACCTCGCGGGCTGCGTTTCCCTTCGCCCATGGAGCCGAAGCCACGATGGCCGACAACCTACCACGGCTGTTCGGCGTGTATCATCCCAGCCAGCAAAACACGCAAACGGGCCGGGTGACGGAGGCAATGTACGCAACGGTTCTGCGGCGTATCCAGAGTTTTTTGAACGAAACGTAACATTTGCCGGCAGGCAAACGTGGTGCAGGAGCCGCACGTCTGTGTGTTGACGAGGTTCGCTCCTTCAAGTTCCGCGGTGTACAAAGAACCGACGCCGCCTACGGGCGAACTCCCCGATGGGCGAGGAAGTGCAGTTCATGAGGTTCTGGTCAATCAGTTTCTGGCAGGAGTCGAGACCACCGGAGTCAGAGACAGCATCATCTACAATCCCGGCGTGTTTGGAAATGATCGCAAGATGTCGGTCGAGCGAGAATACTGGTATTCCCCACAACTGGGAATCAACATGCTGTCGATTCGCTCCGATCCGCGATTTGGAAAGCAGACATTCACGGCTACGAATCTGATTCTTTCGGAGCCGGATCCAAAATTGTTTGAATTGCCCGAAGGCTACAGGGTGGAGGACCGCCGGTCAAGCAGCCCTCCGGAAGTAAACTGACGGCCACTAGCTGTCATTCCGAGGGCGTTTTTCGCCCGGGGAACCCGTCTTCGTAGCGCCGGCAGCTTGCCGGCCTGATTCTCTTGTGGTTCAAGGCCTGCCTCTCGAGCGAGCAATGGCCCCTCGTTAGTTGGGCAAAAGGCCGTACACGTCGAGTTCCCCGGGAACGCTGGTGGAAGAGTCGGCGCCGCCAGTATTGTTGCCACGGGTGCCGATGTAGACCTTGCCGTTGGCGACGGTAGGCACGGTGAATTTGACGGCGTTTCCGGCCCGATCGCGATTCAGAGCGGCCTGGGAACTATTCCACAATTCAGTTGCGAGATTCGTGGCGTCATAGGCATGGAGAACGGTGACGCCGCAGCCGGGCGATTGCGGCGTGCAGTACAACGTGTTCTCCAGGGCCCAGATGATGGCGTTCGTTGTTCCGTTGGAAGAAAGCGACGGAGTTGCGCCGGGGAAACCGTAGCTGGTAGCGGACTGCGAGAAAGGTGCACCGCCGAATTGGCCGGTAGAAGGATTGAAGACAAACTGCTTGAGACTGCCAACACCGGCAACGTAGAGATTGTTTTGCCAGAAAACAGGCGTGGCAAAGATGGAATTTCCGAGATTGACGGTTTCAACGACATTATTCGTTGAGCTGTTGAACTTGCCGAGATTGTCACGGTTCAACACGAACAGGTTGCCTTGCTTGCCGCCGCCGATAACCAGGTGAGGCACAGGTGCAGTCGGCTGATCGACGAGAACCGTGGCCGCGCCGGAACCGAAGTCCGTATCGTTGGCATCGAGTGAGGCCTGATCAAGCGGCGTGAAGTAATCCGCCACGGCCAGTCCGCTTGTCGTGCTGAGTTTCACGACGGAGTCGCCATAATTCGACCCGCCGGTGTTGGCGTCAAAGGTGCCGTTCCCGGTGATGACGTAGAGATAGCCGGAAGAGTCGACCGCGGGAGCGCCGCCGCCCATCCAGATGCCGCCGCGGGAATAGCTGAGAGTGCCAACCAGATTGGGCGTGGTATTGAAAACGCCGTTGGTGACGGGAGCGAGGGTTGAGGCGCTGAAGCCAATAACCCAGCCATGATAGGGGTCGTGGTCCTCGTGTGAAGCCCAGGCCACATAAACGATTCCGTTCGAGAATGCCAAGCCGGGGCGCTGGTTTTCATTGCGCGGGTCGAAAGCGACCTGCCCGCTGACGGACCCGGCGCCGTTGCCGGTAACGGAAATCGAAGAATCGATGCTGCGGGGCGTGACACGCTCGTTGCCGGTTGTGAGATCGATGGCGTGCAGCCGCTGGAAGAATTGCGTACCGGCGTTCACAGATTTGCTGACGATGTAAAGCGTGTTGGTCGTTGGATCGATAACGGGCGTGCCGGTGACGCCGACTTCGGGAGCGATGTCACCATAACCGCTACCAACGAGCGCACCGGTCCCGGAGGATAGGACAGAAGTTTCGCCGGCGGTGCCGCCATGCGCGGAGTCGATCAGGCTAACGTGCCAAAGAATAGTGCAGGGACTGGTGTCGGCATCAAAGGCGTAAAGGCTGTCGTGCTGCGTGGCAACGACGATGACGTTGTGCCTGGCACCGGCAACGGTCAGATTCGGGACCCACAGCGGCTGGGCATAGATGGCGCCATCCGC
>Ga0307478_10002738_pt1 | contig 13587 bp, 11 predicted proteins | sample atmos_gasesECM4C_2_FD_203713 | JGI IMG/M metagenome (GOLD analysis project Ga0307478, IMG submission 203713) | Hardwood forest soil microbial communities from Morgan-Monroe State Forest, Indiana, United States - atmos_gasesECM4C_05 | ecosystem: Environmental > Terrestrial > Soil > Temperate...
GTATCCGATGTAGGAAAAGGCATAGCTGCCGCCAGCCGGATCGTAAAGGAGCATCGCATCAGTACCGAGAGAGCGCTGACGGCCGAAGGTCAGTGTGCCGAATTGCGCGGACGCTATACCGGCATAGATTTCGTCATTGAAGGGTTGGCCGGCGCGCGCGCCGTCGATGGCATACGAATAGCTGCTCCGGGGAAGGCCGTTGTTGATGATGTCAGTCTTTGATGCGTTGGCGAGCAGACCGGACTGCGGATTGATGCCAGTGGAAGCGTTGAACACAACGGACCAGCCGGGCCGGAACTCTTCCTTGCCCCTGATGCCCAGACCCGTCTGCTGCAGGTTGTTTGGTGCAACGAGGAATCGATGTTGAAAGCCGTTTCGGTTCACCAGCGATGCGCCTTCATAGTTATAGCCGTTTTCCGGTAAGCCGTGACTCACCCAGCCGACGCCGATGTCGTACGCACCGTACAGCGTGATGCCGTGCCAGGTCAGCGTGCAATCGGTGGTGGCGAACTCGTGGCCGCTGGTGCAGGGATCGGGACTGTGTGGAACTGTCGGAGCGGTTTGGGACCACGCCGGGAACGTCCCCATCGCCAGCCACAAAAGCAGTGCCAGCAGCAGTGAGACAGCTGTTGGAATGGAGTCGGCGCGCGTGAAAGTTTTCCATCGCCTTCCGTACCGGAACCAATCGGAAAAATATCCCTCATGGGTGAAAGCGATCGTGGAAGCGGAGAAGATCATGGCGAACCGGCAAATTCCTTTACGCACTGGCCCTCCCGGAATCAAAAACAAGAAGTGATAATGTATAGAACATATGGATGATGTGTCAATTCGTATACGATATAGTATGGTTATATGATTCTGGGAAAGAAGTGAGCTTGCCGCGAGTGTCGTTCGGCCTTTGACCGAAGGCAGCCTTAGCATTAGGATTTCATTGCGATGAAGAAAGCAAGAACCGAGGCACGAAATGATGAAGTGCTGCTGAAGCCGCGGGATGCGTCCCTGCAACTCGGCATCAGTTTCCCGACCATCAAGCAGTGGATTTACAAGCGGAAGATAAAGAGCGTTCTGACCCCCGGAGGCCACCATCTGATTCCGCAAAGCGAAATTGACCGTCTGCTCTACCGCACGCGGGGTAAAACCGCTGCCGAGCGGACTCAGGCGGTACGCCGGGTTAGCGGACGCAATCAACTGGTGGGCCGGGTCGATCAGGTGCGGATCAGCGGGCTTATGGCGGAAGTGAAGATTTCCATCGGAGAGCAACAGATTACTTCCATCATCACCGCGACCTCGGCGAGAGAAATGAACCTAAAAGCCGGGCAGACGGCGATCGCGCTGATCAAATCCACAGAGGTGATGATCCTTCGCGGCTGGGTTTGATTTTGCGAGGTGGCGCAGATCCCAGGTCTTATCTACTTTGATTGAACTTCGATTGGCTCGGCCACATTCACAGGCTGGCCGACTTGGCTTACGATTTGGATGGTTCGCCCATGCTTTCGGTAGGCAGCAATCACGCCGGGTTGCGACCAGTCCAGGTCCCATCCGTTTTCGATCGCAACCACGGTATAGGAGCCCGGAACTACGCCGCGCAAACTAAATGTGCCGTCGAGATCGCTTTGATCACGGCGGAAAAGATCGCGATCCAACTCAGGATTTTTCGGCACCAGAACCACCATCGCTCCGGCGAATGCCTTGCCATCCCGTTTCGCGGTCCCCCGTACTTCTGCGCTGCCGCCAACCAGTGTGAGCGATACCGAAGGGACTGAACCCGCCGCTACCGTCAGCGTGTGACCAGAGGCAGAGGCTCCTTCTACTGCCATGTGCGCGATTGAGTAAGGTTTTCCGGGACCTCCGACAACAACCTCGTATCGCCCGGGAGCGAGTTGTTGGAACTCAACTTCTGCTTTGGAATTTACCACCTGCCAAACCCCAGGCGTTCTAGGACCCGAACGCAATCCAACCATAAGCCGAGGCGGGAGGGCAGGCTCTCCGGGTATTCGAACCGAAGCTTTGACGGAACTCAGAGCCTCACTCTTGGAGGCATCGATCTCCTCGCCGTCTTTGGTGAGATCGACTCCGTCCATCTGAGTGCCTTCTCCCGGACCGAGAAAGAGAAGGTTGTAACGGCCCGCGGGAATGCCGGTGATTTCCAGCAGGCCCGGAGAAACCAAGCGTCCGCCACCAATCTGGACAAACGTGGAACTGTCAAAGGCTGGTTGTTGCAACTGCGGAAAAGTGACTCCATTCTTGCCGTCGTACGGGACGTGAAAAAGCAGGCGCAGGGCCGGAACTGGACTGATGTGAATGTCGAGTTGTACGTGTTCGCCACCTCGGATTGGAATTGGACTTGCGCTCTCCGGCTCGGTCACGTCCGGGTAGTAAGTCACGGGATAGGCGACGTCCAGAGATCGATTAATTGATGATGAGGGTGCGGCTTGGCCTTCCAGTTCGGAATTGGGATGAACGGCGTACCAGGGCTTCGCAGTGACCGATAAGAAATAAGTGCCGGGCTGTAGCGGCGTCAACTCGTACGCTCCCTGGTCGTCTGTCTGAGCGCCGCGCGATTGATGGATCTGGTCGATCCCGCTGCTGTGATCGTCGTAATACAACATCACTGTGGCGTGGCGAACAGGTTCCCCAACTTCATCGAGGACCCGGCCAGAGAGGACGGCATCGGGGGCGAGCCGAAGTGAGAGGGTTTCAGTGCCGAGGCCGGCGCCAGTTACAATCGCGGTGGAAAACTGGTCATGCTGATCGTAAGAGGCGGAAATGAATCCGCGCTTTGCGCCTTCCAGCGAATACTTTCCCGCCGGCACGGCGGTGAATTCGAACTTACCGTCGTCAGAAGTCAACATAGACTGGAGCTTCCGGGGATCCTTTGCGTCTCGCACAGTTACCCGGGCATGGGTGAGAGCGCGGCCGTCCGCCTTGCTCACCACGGTTCCCGCGATTCGGTATTCACCGCCGGAAATTGGTTGAGGAACACTAGCAATCTGCGGTACGGCAAGAGCCTGTGCCCGGAACAGGCAGAGAGCCGACATTACCAGGAGCGAGCGGGTGGTAGACTTCGCAACCGATGAAGTTGGGCACGCCGCCATAGACACTCCTGCGTTACTCGTTGCTCGAAATGATCTGCAACTGCACGGTCGCTTTCTGACCGGGAGACAAATGGACCACCTGACCTTTATCTTCGTATGCCCGCATAGCTTCGGCGTCGCGATAGGGCAGATCCCGTTGCTGATTCTTGAATGCCATTACACGATAAGTTCCAGGCGCCATGTTTTGCGAGTTGAACTTCCCATCGCCCGGGACCGGACGCTCTTGAAATTGGCCGGAACTGTCGGGCAGGGGTACGCAGTACACCCAAGCTGGGAATGACGAAATTCTGGCGGAGAACGTTCCGCCGGCAGTTGTCGTCGACTGCATAGTAATGCCCGCCACGGTTCCGTCGATTTCCGCGCTATCGTCTCGCATCTTGATTTCGATGGGCGTGCTCGATCCCGACCCGACAACCAGTGGCTGATGGAGCAGGTCAACTCCGTCCCTGGTTGCCGATGCTGCATAGCCACGCGACGGACGCAGCCGCAACCAATATCGCCCAGGCGCCAGATTCTCAATGACCAGCGATTCATCATTTGGCCCCGTAGGCTGACGAAGTGATCCACCTCTCCGCGGCTCGAAGTCCTCCGCAGCCTCGAGCCGTATGTCTGGGAGATAGACCCGCGGTCCGCGGAGCGCAAAGGTGCGGTGTCCGTTGCTCCACGACATTGAGCCGTTCCCGTCAGTTGACGTAAATTCCTCAACCACATTCACAGTGATCGAGCCGTTCGGCGCGAGAACCATGCTGGAGCTTTCAGTCGGTGCACCCGCCACTACAAGGTTCACCGACCCGCTGGCCAAATTTGGGCCATACATTGTGGCCTCGACAAGATAGTTTCCTTTGGGCAGAGATCCTTCGATCGTCTGTTTCGACGCGACGTAGCCGAGGGAATAGCCGGGACTCGGATGTCCCTGAGGCGAGACAGTGATCCTCACTCCAGAGTTCGATTCCGAGTTCGCGACTGGGATGGTTACGGGGTAATAGGGCTGGCGCACGATGGAAAGGTCCGCCTGATAGGTTTCTCCGGCCGTGAGTTGGATGGTGCTGGCCGCGGCAAAATCCATGGCATTCGGGTAGAACACCGGCGGAAAGCCGAAGAGTTGGCTCCCTGGAACGTTGGCGACTGGATCATTATTCATCCACTCATGGGTCAGCAGTTTGTAGTTCCCGGGCAGGAGTTCGGCGAAACGGAACTCGCCGTTTGAGTTCGTGCGCGCGGAGATTCCCGGTACCCAACGGGTCATTCCGTCCTGCACTTGTCGGGAAAAGACCTGCACATTCACGCCGGCGGCGATGTCAGCCACGGAAGCCGTAACTCGGCCCTTGATCAACGCCTCAGGCATTAAAGAGATGGTGAGTTCGCTGCCCGGAAATGCCTCAACCCCAGTTCGCTCGTTTGGAGCATCAAGAAAGCCCGGCTTCCGGGCGGTCAGCCAGGACAGGCCACCGGAGGCTCCAGTCGGCCACGTGCGCTGAGGTTGGCCTACACCTGCATAACCGATGCCGAAACCGCTTTCGTTTTGCTCATCGGTTTTTGGCAAATTGAACTCGAAATGCCCCTCTCCATCGGTCAGGGTCGCGAATCGATTGTCTTGAGATGAGACGAGCGCGCGCCCGATGGGCTGGTGGGTGACCGCGTTCACCACCGTGCCGTAGACGATATTCTGTCGGGTGTCGGATGGCTGGCTTTGAGCAGAAGCTCGGTTCGCGGAGATGCCTCCAATTCCGAGAAGACTGATGAGAACGATGGCCGTGTGTTGAATCGTCATAGAGAAGATTCACCGACGGTTCGAGAGTGTGAGCGCGAAATTCACGGTGCGATTTCTCCCCGCAAATGCTTCGCCAGCTTTTGAATGCGCTTCAGCTTTCCAATCGTGTCTTTAGGATGCAGGCCGTGGTTCACGGAGTCGATATCACCCTGCAATGATTGCGAAAGTTCCAGAAGTTCCCGGGCTTCGCGCTGCAGTTGTTCTGGATCCAGCTTAGTCTTGGGCTGAGCGAGGGGAGTGGTTGGTTCCTCCGGTTGAAGATGGGGCACATTGCCCTGCTTGGTGGGCATGTGGGTCTGCAGGGCAGCGAATACAAGAGCCGGGTTGGGTGTGTATGCTGCGATGTACTCTTGCGCACCTTGACAGAGACAGAAAGCGGCGGCCAGGACGAACGAGAATGGAATAAACAGTGCCACGGCAGACCTCCTTGTTTTCCGAGCGACGTTGACTCTCTCTCAAACAAGCAGTACCAAATCGTTAAGATTGTACGCCGCGCGCTCCCGTATCGACATCATGTTAGGATTTTGAGGGTTGCCCTGTTACGCGGCGGCACGCGCATGCTCCGGCCTCGTCCCATCTCGCTTGCATTGATTTCCCCTATGCTTCTGGGTTTCATTCTGGTAATGACTGCCCTTGCGGCTGAGCCGTCGCCATGGCTTGAGATTCACTCGGCTCACTACACCGTCATCACCGACGCAGGCGATAAAAAGGGCAGGGAAGTGGCGCTGCGGTTCGAGCAGATGCGGGCTGTCTTCGCCACGCTGCTGATGAAGGAGCGCCTGAACGAGCCCGTGCCGCTGACCATTCTTGCCTTGAAGAATGACAAGACTTATTACCAGAGCGCACCGCTGCGGCAAGGGCAGCCGATTGGCGTCGCCGGCTTCTTCGTCCCTGGAGAGGATCACAACTTCATCGTGCTCAACCTGTTTGAAGAGGAGTCCTGGCGAGCGGTTGCGCATGACTTCGCGCACTTACTGCTGAATTACAACTATCCTCCGGTGCAAGGTTGGTTTGATGAAGGGTTGGCGGAATACTTCAGTTCGATCCGGCTCGACAACAAGCATGTGGAGATTGGTGGTGATCCTGAGTTGCACTCCGCTTTTGCGGAAGACCTGCTGCAGAACCAGCGCGAAGTGCGCAGTCCGCCGAAGTCGCTGACGGAGTTGCTCAGCGGGCAGGCCTGGCTTGCGTTGCCGGACCTGCTGACCATGAAACACGACACATCCTCTTACTCTGAGAGCACGCACAATACGTTGTTTTACGCGCAGTCATGGATGACTGTGCATTACCTGCTGCATGAGAAAAAGCTGCCGGAAACCGGGACTTATTTTGGCCTGGTCCAGAACCAGCATGTACCGGCGGAAGAGGCCATTCAAAAGGCATATGGCGTGACTCCCGCCCAGTTCGACCAGGCCGTGAAAGATTACTTTCACTCGCTCACTCCGCTATTCTCGGCGCTCGACGCATCGAAGCGATCCAACTCACAAAGTTATTCGCCGCAGGTTTATCAATTCCCGGAGATAGTAGGGCCGAACGACAGTGTGATCACCGCCAAAACTATTCCTGAGGCCGACGCACGCGCCCTCACTGCGGAGATGAAAGTGAGAATTCCCGATCGCCGCGAGGCTGGAATAAAGGAATTACAAGCGCTCGCGGCTGCTCCCGATCGAACCGCTGCCAAAGCGGCGAACGAGAAAGATCGAGATAAGGATCGAGGCAAAGATAAAGATAAAGATAAAGACGAAGACAGCAAGAAAATCGGATCTCCCGCAGCCGACGGCAGCAACGAAATCGCGCATCGCGCCCTGGCCTGGGACCACCTGCAACGCGGCGAGTTTGACGCTGCGGCCGAAGAACTGGGCAATGCCGCGGCGCTCAACCCGCGCGATATGTGGATTCGCTACTACCTTTCCGTGCTCAAGTACCGCATTTCGCAGGCGAAGCACACTGAGATTCAGGGCTTGCCCAACATGCTGCAAGACCTGCGCGCCGTGCTCGAGTGGTATCCCGAATTTGCGGACGCTTATGACCTGCTGGCGATTGCACGCCGCGAAGGTGGCGGTCCGGTGGCGGCCATGCAATCGGAACGGGCGGCCATACAGCTTAGTCCGCGCAACCAGCACTACGTTTACCATCTGGCGGAAATCTACATTGACGATAAGAAGTGGGAAGCCGCGCGAACCTTGCTGCAGGTGTTGAAGAGCAGCAGCGATCCCAAGGTCGCGGCCGAGGCGCGAGAGCGGCTGGAGCAAATCGGAAACGAGCAGAAGTACGGAGTGTCCGCCGGTTCCGCTCCGGCGAAGAAACTCACCACCCAGAGTTCGCCCTTCGATGTGCTGGAGCAGGACGCCGCCAAGCGCGCCGCTGCCGCGCAAGCCGCCCAATCTGCCGGCGCAGGAGACAAGCGTCCGGCAAAGTTTTTGCAGGGCCGGCTGGTGGGCGTGGACTGCTCGCAATCCCCAGCTGCAGTTCTTACCGTGACTTCCGGCAGTGTTGTTCTGAAACTGCGCACGCCCGATTACAAATCTCTACTGCTGATCGGAGCCGACACGTTCTCGTGTGCCTGGAATGACCGCTCGGTTTCGGTAAACTACAAAGCCGGCGGGATCTCCGACGGCGACTTGGTGTCGGTGGAAGTGCGGTGAGGTTTGGGCGCGCTTCGTCCGTCCCCACATTCTTCCACGTTCTTAGCCGGGTCCCCTAGCGTAACCGAACTGAACCGCCGTATGCGGACCCGCATGTACGGTGGTGCGGCAGGGGAGAGCAGGTAACTGCTCCCCCTGTGCCGATTGGAAAGTGCTACCTCAGTTCGCCGGGTAGAACATGAATGTTCCGTAGTGATTGTCCTGATACAAAACGAATTGGCCGGGTCCCGAATAAGGAGGAGTGCAACTGGACACCTCGGTCACGGCCAGAGCATCGGTGTTGGTTTGAGTGACGGTAAGCGTGTTTAACCAACTGGAACTCCAGGTCAGGGTATCTGTGGTTTTTATATCTAACGTGAACGAACTGAACCACGATCCGCCCGAAAACTGCTCCTCCGTGCCAAAAGCTTCTTTGAAGCTGGCTGAAGTTCCTTGGGACTCGCTTTGTGTATTCACGTCAATGGTGGAATACATGGTTGTCAGTCCCGGGTCTCCGGAGTAGGCAAGTGGATTAGGGGGATAGGGATCTTGCGAGAAGCGTCCATCGGCGGAGTTGATCGGCAACGGGTTGCCGAGTGTATATGAGGCATTGGTGAATGGATCGGCGGCAAGGATGGTTGCCTTATCCGTGCTTGTAAGCCCAGGCCCTTCGCCGGCCGGCCAGATCATTCCTGGCTCGTAGGTAGTCACCCAGCCGCGCGCCAGGATTGCATCGACACTCGGGTTGTCTCCAAAATCGCCGTTCAGATATCCCACTTGAACAGGATAAAGATCGCGGCCGTCTCTGCCGGAGGGATCATTGTTGTCATAGCCATACCCGTTCCATCCCAATGCGTTATAGGTGGGCTCGGTAGCATAGATCAGGAGCGGGTTGAGCCATAGCCAAATGGTGTCGTAATCGTGATCGACCGGCGAGCAGGCATTTCCCGTACCCTTTGTCTGGTACCCCACATTGGAGGTCTTACTGACGGTGACGGTTTGGGAACTATTTGACCCCTGAGTCGAGTCAGTGGAAGCGGTGTTCGTGATTTTGACACCCGCTCCACCCACAACGGCCCAAGCGCTAATGTCGCTTGTAACCGAGAGTGTGATGTTCAAGTCGTTCTGGAAAGAACTGGTTGTCGTCGTCGTGCTGCCGACCAAGGTGCTATTCGTATATGTCACGGAACTGGTTGGTCCAGGAGGCGCATAGGTCACGCCCACAACGATATACTTGGGATTGATGAATCCGACGTTCGATGCGGATGTGCTTCCCGTGGATCCGCGCGCTTGTAGGTAATACTGACCGTCGGTTGAGAATGCTTTTAGCGAACCGTACTCTGCGGGGCAATATTTAGTCCTCATATTTCCCACCATTGCTTGATACCAAGTAGTGCCTTGGAAGGAGTGGGACTTGCTCGCCGAATCCTTGTACGTCCAATTCGAATAGTAGTAGAAGGAGCCGCGCGTCCCGGTGGCCGGACAATAATACGTCGTAGTCGTCACGGTATTGGTCAACTGTGCCATTGCGATCGGGGCGAGAGCAACCAAAAGCATGGGCAAGCATATGCGGGGACTGCGGGAACGGTGAAAAGAGTTTAGAAATCGCTTTGTGTTCATTATAGGTCTCTCCTTGCAAACCTGTGGGTTTGACTTGTTAGCGGGCTGGTCTCTCGGCCGCTACCGCCTGTTAGGCAGTTGGCATAGCTAAGACCACGAAACTCTTAGTGAGACACGGGTTAGAACGGTGTCGAAGCCTGCGCCAAGTGGGAGCGCGACAAAACATAAAGGAAAGCCGACGAAGAGTCCTTTCTCCGCCCCTAATTCCGCACAAAGTTGCAGCGAGGTTACAACTCACTATTCCTCGTGTCAAGATGCCGAACACAATTTTCCTGTGAATTTCAAGCGGGCTTTTGATTCTCGCTGGCATCTGCAACAAGGTGGGTACCCCGTCCCTAGACCAGCGGGTGCGGGGGGATACCCTGAATAAATCGCAAGTCGCGGTCTAGACCAGAGTACTCCCAGCGAGTGCACGCAAGATTATTTCAGGCAGAAATCCACACGGCAGGGCGGGTGGCCCAGCCTTTGAACTCGCAGGCATCAGCAACACGGTGGGGTGCCCTGTCCTTGCGTTTTTTGCGAAGGGCGGGAGTCGGGAACGCCTGCGCAATTTTGTTGATCCATGTCGCGTCGCAACCAATCAAATAGCGCATGCAGCATCGCCGCCCACCCTTGCAAAAAACGCAAGGATGGGGCACCCTCTGTTGGAAATGGTGCACACAGAAATCGCTAAAGGTGGGCCACCCGCCCAAAACAGGACTACCAGACAGCACAGCAGCAGTGCATGCAATGAGAAACCGAATCGTGGCTAGTCAAAAGGCACCTGTCAGAGGATCGCTCGGAGCCGAAGCCGACACAACGAGTGATCGCAAGGAGGAAACGTGACGCTTTTTGGCCTCATAATCCGCGTTGTGCTCCTCGGTCTGGCAGTATTCAGCGGGGTTATATTGGTTCTCTACGGCACAAGTGTAAGAAACAAGTGGGGCGTCAATTTTAAACCGGCTCGTTGCCCTCATTGCGACACACCAACCCTTCGCGTGCGAATACCGAGGAGTCTGCGAGAGTTCATGTGGGGCGGCTGGACTTGCGGCGCCTGTGGAACCCGCGTTGACAAATGGGGACGGGAGCTGCCGCCCGCTCATCTCGCAGCGGGCGGGAGTAGGGGCTGGCTGTGATCTATCAGGACTTTGTTCCCAGCAAGTGAATAGTCCATTCGGGCGGGTGGCCCAGCCTTTGAACTCGCTGTAATCAGCAACACGGTGGGCGCCCTGTCCTTCGCGTTCTTTGCGAAGGGCGGGAGTCGGGAATGTCTGCGCAACTTTGTTGATCCATGTCGCGTCGCAACCAATCAAATAGCGCATGCAGCATCGCCGCCCACCCTTGCAAAAAACGCAAGGATGGGGCACCCTCTGTTGGAAATGGTGCACACAGAAATCGCTAAAGGTGGGCCACCCGCCATTTTCGGGAGTAGCGAGGCATCGGCGGATCGCCTGATGAACTGCATCAACAACAGTCAATAATTGGAGGCGTAAATGCTTCGAATTGTAATAAGCCTGATTTGTTTAGTGAGTGTTCCTGTATTGCTGTTTCTGGCCTGGAGCGGCTGGGCTAAGGGTGTACGGTCAGAGCTACCTCTCTGGCGGAATGGTTTGTGCATCTCAGCTTTGCTGCTACTTCTCTTGAACTGGCTGGGGGCCGCGGTTTTAGAGGCACCAGTATTTGTGAATCCGAGAATGCCACGGCCAGCTGACCTAATGCAGGTGATGCTTACGCTCTCTCACCCTTTGGGTATCGTTGCACTGGTACTCGCCTTTGCCTTCCGGCGCGTTTCTAGAGTTCAGACCGTCGTTGCGGCTTTATTGATGTTGGTGTCATGGCCTTTAGGCTACGTGTAATCGGCGCAGCCTTACGCCGCAAACAACGTACTCCCAGCGAGTGCACGCAAGGTTATTTCAGGCAGAAATCCACACGGCAGCCCTCGATCTCTTACTCCCAGGAAATGTTCCCATCGCAATACCAGGTTCGCCGTGGGTGAGCTAGAACGGGTTGACCCGGGGAAAATGAATGTTGAGCTTGAAGCAGATGTAGAGCACGAGCATCGCGCCGAGTATGGAAACAATGATGCCGGCGGGATGATAGCGTTGGTTCGACGGGCGCGTAAACATGTGGGTAATGCCGCCGCCCAGGATCGATCCGATGATGCCGAGCACGATCGTCCAGAAGATTGTCATATGGACCTGCATCACCGATTTCGCGATCAGCCCGGCGATCAGTCCGATGAGAATGTACCAGATTAGGTGAAACATGCTTTACCTCCAGCGTGAGTGCCAAACAGCGTCGCGTATAGTTTACGCCGCGGGCCGGGCTTGCGCTGTGCCGAGCAGGCAAGCGCTGCAATGAAAGACCCTCCCGCTGGGAGCGGGAGGGTCGGAAAATCGTAGAGCCAGCGGTTAGGCGCGGACGACGTTGCCCGCCTGAAAGCCTTTGGGGCCTTTGAGCAGATCGAACTCCACGGTCTCACCCTCGTTGAGCGAGCGGTAGCCGTTCTCCTGAATCGCGGAGAAATGTACGAAAACATCCTCCCCCGTGGAGCGCTGGATAAAACCGTATCCCTTCGCCCCGTTGAACCACTTCACTGTTCCCTTCTCTCTCACAGAAAACTCCTTTCCCCTAATCATTAAGAATAAGTTCCCTGGATCTCCCAATCGTGCTCCGATAAAACGGAGCGCCCCCTCAAGAAAGCCAGTGAAACTGGTTGCATGTCTGTGCAGAACAAGTTGCCCCAAAACAAAAGACCCCTCGGTTCAGCGCCGCGTAGAGAAAGTGCGGCGTAAACTTCCGGAGTCCTGAACTATCGACGCTAATTTCTACTGCCCTGCTCAAAGACATCAACCTGCCTGCAGACTCATGTCCCCGATGTTCCTGGGTTCATGAGCACCAGATAATAAGGAGTATTAAATCGTTTCGCAAGATAAATTATTGGGAGGAGCCAAAAATGACTAGAAAACCGGTTTTGAAGCTTTTACAGGGTATAAGGAACGACTGACGTTTTCGTATCGAGCGCAGGCCTTCGAGAGAAAGCGAAGCCGGGCGCAACCCTTTGATAGGATTAGGCTAATACTTTGTCCGATCAAACTACAGATGCGGTCTCTCAGCCTGTGCCAGGCGCGCCGTCCCCGCTGCCGCGACTCCGCCGCAGAGGCTCCTCGGGGATGGCGGTTTCGACTGCAAAATACCTCCTCCGCACTGATGTGCACACTTTTGCCTTCTCAGTGGCCGCCAACGCAATCCTGTCGTTTTTCCCGTTCGTAGTGTTGCTGATGACGTTGATCCGGCGAGTTTTTCATTCGCGAGTGATGTACGACGTGGTGGTTGAGCTGCTGCGCGACTATCTCCCCGCCGGCCAGGATTTCATGATCCGCAACCTGAACGCCATGGTCAATACGCGCCACCGCGTGCAGGTGGTCTCGCTGATTATTTTATTGGTGACCTCGTCGGGCATTTTCATGCCGCTGGAGGTAGCGCTCAACCGCATATGGCGATTCCCCAATAACCGGTCGTATTTCGGCAATCAGTTGATCTCGCTGGGGCTGGCCTTCGGTTGCGGCGTGCTGGCGCTGTTATCCATCGCGATGACGGCGGGCAATGTAGCGTTGATGGGATTCCTGCTGCACGGCCATGGTACTGGGTTCATTCGCGTGGTGGGATTTGTGGTGATGAAGGGTTTCGCCATTGCCGCCAGCATCGCTATCTTCTTTCTGATTTACTGGGTGCTGCCCAATGGCAAGGTACCGGCGCGCGCGGTTCTGCCAGCGGCCATTATTATGGGAGTGCTTTCGGAAGCGCTGAAGTACGGCTATATCTTGGCTTTGCCCTGGCTCAATTTTGGCGAAGTCTACGGGCCATTCGCGCTTTCGGTGAGCATGATGTTCTGGGCATTCCTGACCGGGTTGCTTTTGCTGGCTGGCGCCAACCTGAGTGCGCAGGAGCATCTGAGGCGCAACTTTATAAGGCCGACCGCCATAAAGCCGACCGCCGGGCAGGAATGAAAGCCGGCGCGCCCCAATGCAGAGTGCCTGTCTCAGATGGTTGTGGGAGTGTCTCTAAAGGAGATCCCACGTTTGCGATTGATCCGGCAGATGATGTCTTCGAGCATCTTAGGCAAGAGATTGGTTCCGGTCGCCGACATCAATGAGTTCTTCTCAACGTACTCCTCGGCACCGGCCGAGATCAGTTTTTCCCGGTTTTTTCCGGTGAGGCTGCTCAACACTACGACTGGAATGTCGGTCGTGGCAGCATCCTGCTTCAGGTGTTGCAGCACCTCCGGACCGCTCATCTTGGGCAAGATCATATCGAGCAAAATCAGGTCGGGCTTTTGCGCCTGAGCCATCTCGAGAGCGGAGACTCCGTCTTCGGCACAAAGGACCACATAGCCAGCTTTGTGCAGAGCTCGCTCGTTCTCGCGCAAGATAGCTTTGCTGTCATCAACTAAGAGAATTTTCACGCAGACCGCCGCCCTTAACTGCACTATCGGCGT